>CEPD01064931.1_pt1 | contig 8512 bp, 9 predicted proteins | sample 530641 | NCBI WGS metagenome assembly CEPD01 (sample SAMEA2620815, study PRJEB7988) | marine metagenome | biome: marine biome (ENVO:00000447); feature: mesopelagic zone (ENVO:00000213); material: "saline water (ENVO:00002010), including plankton (ENVO:xxxxxxxx)" | depth 1000 m | reverse complement strand
CGGGGCTTCGCGCGAGCGTACAGTGGCGATATATCGTCCACTATCGCCCGCCCATCGGCCGGCGAAGAAGGGAGCTCTCGTGAACACGTCATTCTCAACTGGACAGTTCGGCCCCGGGCGCGGCTTCACCGGCGGCGGCATCTTCGACGCCGTCGACCAGCTGCGCGAGGCCTTCGAGCAGCGGTTCCCGACGCGCATGGCCCGCGGCGACGTGCGCTCCGCGGTGCTCGCCCTGCTGCTCGAGAAGCCGATGCACGGGTATCAGATCATCGCCGAGATCGGCGAGCGCAGCGGGGGGATGTGGAAGCCGAGCCCCGGTTCGGTGTATCCGACGCTGCAGATGCTCACCGACGAGGGCCTGGTCGTCGCGGAGGAGTCCGGGGGCAAGAAAACCTACTCCCTGACCGAGGCGGGACGGGCCGAGGCCGAGTCGAGTGGAGAGCGCTCGGCGCCGTGGGAGATGCCGGGGATGAAGGATGCGGCGCGCGCCGCGACGCTTCCCAAGGCGGGTGTGAAGCTCGCGCAGGCCGCCGCGCAGGTGGCGCAGCACGGCACCGCGGAGCAGGTCGCCGAAGCGGAGCGAGTCCTCGACGAGGCACGACGTAAGCTCTATTCGATCCTCGCCCAGGACTGACCGGATGCCGACCCACGTCGGCTTCGGGCATCGCGTACAGGAGGCTCGATGACCGACGTGCGGCATACCCGCGCGCGCTACCGACGCATTCTGCGCTTCGCCGCGCGATACATGCTGCAGGCCTGGTGGTTCGAGCTCTTCCTGCCCCGGATCGGTCTGGCCTCACTCGCCGCCCGCGGACGCGCGCGCCGACTGCAGCGTCTCGCGCGGAACTTCCACACCCTCGCCGTGGCGCTGGGCGGCCTCATGATCAAGGTCGGGCAGTTCATGTCCTCGCGCCTGGACGTGCTGCCGCCCGAGATCACCGCCGAGCTCGAGGGCCTGCAGGATGAGGTGCCTCCGGTCGACTTCGACGCGATCCGGACGCTCACCGAGGCCGAACTCGGGGCGCCCCTGCCGGTCGTATACGAGTGGGTCGATCCCACGCCGGTGGCGGCTGCGTCGCTCGGCCAGGCACATCGCGCCCGGCTGACTCCGGCGGAGGCGGCCCTCACCGGCTTCGCCGATGTCGTCGTCAAGGTGCAGCGTCCCGGAATCGACCAGATCGTCGACGTCGACCTGGCAGCGCTGCGTCGTGTGGCGGCCTGGCTCGATCGCGTGCGGGTCGTGCGCGAGCACGTCGACCTGCCGGCGCTCCTGGAGGAATTCGCGGTCACCAGCCTCGAGGAGATCGACTACATCCACGAGGCCGCCAACGCCGAGCGGTTCCGCGACGACTTCGCCGATGATGCGCGGGTCGTCGCACCCGAGGTCGCGTGGGAACGCTCGACGCGACGCGTGCTCACCCTCGCCGATGTGACGGCCATCAAGATCACCGATCGCGACGCCCTGCGCGACGCGGGGATCGATCCGACCGAGGTCGCCCACGCGTTCGCGGCGGTGATGTTCGAGCAGCTGTTCAGCCACGGCTACTTCCACGCCGATCCGCATCCCGGCAACGTCTTCGTCACTCCGACGCCCGATAGCGATCGGCCGTGGACGCTGACGTTCATCGACTTCGGCATGATGGGCGAGGTCCCCGACCGGCTCCGGCAGGGGCTGCAGCGCCTCATCGTCGCGGTGGCGGCACGCAACGGCCGGCAGCTCGTGGACAGCATCCGAGACGTCGGTGTGCTGCTGCCGTCGGCCGACACGGTCGAACTCGAACGTGCGATGACAGCACTGTTCGCCCGCTTCGGTGGAATGGGGTTCGCGGAGCTGCAGGAGGTCGACCCGCGGGAGTTCCGCGACTTCGCGGTGGAGTTCCGCGACCTGGTGCGGCGGATGCCGTTCCAGCTCCCGGAGAATTTCCTGCTCGTGATCCGTGCGGTCTCCCTCACGTCGGGCGTGTGCAGCGCCCTCGACCCCGCCTTCAACATCTGGGATGCGGTGGAACCGTACGCGCAGCGACTCATCCGCGACGAGCAGGGCAACGTCGTGCAGGCGTTCGCAAAGGAGGCGGTGTCGGTCGCGGGACTGGTGGCGCGCATGCCGCGCCGCATGGACGACGTGCTCAGCCGGCTCGAAGAGGGACGCCTGAGCGTGGACGCACCGAGGCTGGACACGCGACTGCGCGGGCTCGAGGTCCTCGCCCGCCGCGTGGTGTCCGCCGTCCTGTTCGCGGGGCTCCTGATCGCCGGTGCGGTCCTGCGCCCCGATGACCCCGTGGCCGGGACGGCGCTCATGATCGCGTCGGTCCCGGCGCTCCTGCACGCGCTGCTCGCGGGATTCGTCTCACGCCGCATCCCGTGACGCCACGCCACGGCTGCTGCCGCTAGCGTGGACGCCGTGCGATCGAGAGAAGCCACCCGGTGACCATCACCTCGTTCCCGATCATCGGCATCGCACTGGCGGTGCTGTCGGCTCTCCTGCTGACACTCGGCAACTTCCTGCAATCCCGCGGCGTCGCGCGCACCTCTGCGCAGGGGAATGGGCTCGGCCCCGCGCACTTCTCGCGACTCGTGCGCGACCCCGTCTGGCTCGGCGGCAGCGCGCTGTTCGGTCTCGCCATCCTCGTGCAGCTGGCAGCGCTGGCCTTCGCGCCCCTGATGGTCGTGCAGCCCGTCGGAGTCGTCGCGCTCGTCTTCGCGTCACTGCTCACCGCGTGGGTGACAAAGACCCCGCCGCGCGTGCGCGAGATCGTTGCGATCGCGGTCTGCGTGGCCGGACTCGGGATCTTCGTCTCCGTCGCCGCTGCGGTCAGCGTGCAGACCACCATCACGAATCGCCAGCTGATCGCGGTGCTCATCGTCCTGCTGCTCGTGCTCGCCGTCACGGTCGGAGCCGCGATCGGCCTGAGACGACGGCGCATGCCGCCGGTCGTCTACGTGCTGCTCGGCGGCCTGTACTCCGGGTTCGTCGCCACGCTCGGCAAGACCGTCATCCTGCGTGTGCAGACGGCCGTCGTTCGCGGCAACGTGGTGCTCGACGAGACGAATCTCCTCACGATCGCGTGCGCAGCGGGGATCGCCGTGGCCGGAGCCCTGTCCATCTGGTGCGTGCAGACCGCGCATACCGTCAACAGCCCACAGGTCGTGGTGGCGGGACTGACCGTGGTCGACCCGTTCGTGGCCGTCGTGCTCGGGATCACCGTGCTGCAGGAGGCGGCTTCGGCGCCGTGGTGGAGCTTCCTGGTCTTCGCAGCGACGGGCATGGCCGCGATGGCGGGGGTCTGGATGCTCGCGCGCGACCAGGCCGATCCGGCTCGTCCGGCGCCGGTGGTGTCGGCGCGTCGCCGGGATCCGGATCGGTGACTACGCTCGAGGACACCGCCGCTTCCGCACCGCCAGGAGAACTCCCGTTGCCCACCGCCTCGAACGCCCGCGCCCACGCCGACGACCTCGCCGACTTCGTCGCCGCCTCGCCGTCGAGTTTCCACGCTGCCGCAGAGGTGGCGCGACGGCTGCACGATGCCGGCTTCACGCGTCGCGAGGAGGGTCAGGCGTGGCCATCGGATGCGCGAGGAGGTCACTACGTCGTGCGCGACGGCGCGGCAATCGCCTGGGTCGTGCCGAGGAGCGCCACCGCCGCCACCGGTGTCCGCATCTTCGGGGCGCACACCGATTCCCCCGGCTTCAAGCTGAAACCGAAACCGACCACCGGGCGGTTCGGCTGGCTGCAGGCCGGCGTGGAGGTCTACGGGGGCCCGATGCTCAACTCCTGGCTGGACCGGGAACTGCGTCTGGCCGGCCGACTCGTGCTGGACGACGGGCGCAGCGTCCTGGCCGCCACGGGGCCGCTCCTGCGTCTGCCTCAACTCGCGATCCACCTCGACCGCGAGGTGAACGACCGTCTCTCCCTGGACAAGCAGACTCAGACCCAGCCGGTCTGGGGCCTCGGCAGCGCCGAATCCGCGGATCTCCTGGGCGAGCTCGCGGCCTCCGCAGGTGTCGACCCCGGGCGGATCCGCGGCTACGACGTCGTCACCGCCGATGCGGCGCGGGGTGCCGTGTTCGGTCAGGAAGACGTCTTCTTCGCCGCGGGTCGGCTGGACGACCTCGCATCCGTGCACGCCGGTGCCGTTGCTCTCGCCGCCGCTGTCGACGCCGAACCGGACCATATCCCGATGCTCGCCGTGTTCGACCACGAGGAGGTGGGCTCCGGCACGCGCTCCGGCGCTGCTGGGCCGTTCCTCTCCGATGTGCTGGAGCGCCTGTGGCTCGGCCTCGGCGCCGACCGGGAGCAGCAGCTGCGTGCGCTGTCGGACTCCTGGTGCGTCTCCAGCGACGTCGGCCACTCGATTCACCCCAACTACGCCGAGAAGCACGATCCGGTCGTCCAGCCCGTGCTCGGGTCGGGGCCCATCCTCAAGATCAACGCGAACCAGCGCTACGCGACGGATGCCGCGGGGGCGGCGGCGTGGAACGGCTGGTGCCTGGCCGCGGGCGCGAATGTCCAGGAGTTCGTCTCGCACAACGGCGTGCCGTGCGGGTCGACCATCGGACCGATCACCGCGACACGTCTCGGAATCCGCACGATCGATGTCGGCATCCCGATCCTGTCGATGCACTCGGCACGCGAACTCGCCGGCGTCAGCGACCTCTGGGATCTGCGCCGCGTCGCGCAGGCGTACCTTGGAGGTTGACCATGCATCGGATCTTCACCATGCCGTTCGCGGACCTGTATCCGCTCTACGTCGCCAAGGCCGAGCGCAAGGGACGCACGCGTGCGGAGGTCGACGAGGTGATCGCTTGGCTCACCGCATACGACGGTGCCGCGCTCGCGCGTCAGATCGACGAGCGACGCACCGTCGAGCAGTTCTTCGCCGATGCGACGGTGAACCCGCACGTCGATCGGATCACGGGAGTGGTGTGCGGGGTGCGGGTCGAGGAGATCGAGGATCCGCTCATGCAGAAGATCCGATACCTCGACAAACTCGTGGACGAGTTGGCCCGCGGGAAGGCGATGGACGCGGTGCTCCGGCGACGCTGACCCGAGAGCGCACTGTGCCACGCCCGGCCGGTGCTTGTCCAGGGGGCTCCCTCGCGGGCGAACCGGTCCGACAGTGGAGAGGTCGCAAGGAGGACACATGACCGACAAGCGTCCACACGAGACCCATTCCGAAGATGCGGTACACGACGATGCGCCGCCGACGCCCGCCGTCTCCGACGAGGTGGAGGAGGAGGCCGCGCGCGCCGAACAGACGCACGACGACGGCTCGCCGGACTGAGCCGAGGTCGTCGCTGATAGCGTCGAGCCATCATCAACGGGCGGCGCACGCCGCGGAGAGAGGCGACGTGAGCGAACGCAACACCTGGGTGCTCGTCGACGGCGAGAACATCGATGCGACCCTCGGGTCATCGATCCTGGGCCGTCGACCCCAGCCGGAGGAGCGCCCCCGGTGGGACCGCCTGCTGGCGTTCGTGTCGGAGCGCTGGGGACAGCCTGCGAAGGGCCTGTTCTTCCTCAACGCTTCGGCGCACCTGCCCATGTCGTTCGTGCAGGCGCTGCTCGCGCTGGGCTACCAGCCGGTCTCACTCTCCGGGGCGTCGGACGAGAAGGTGGTCGACATCGCCATCCAGCGCACCCTGCGGGCGCTCGCGGCGCACGACGGCGATGTCGTGCTGGTCAGCCATGACCGAGACTTCGTCGATGACCTGGCGGGATTGGCCGGCAGTCGTCGCCTCGGCGTGCTCGCGTTCCACGAGTTCCGAAGCAGCGAGTACGCCTCGATCCCCGGCCTGGAGCTGTTCGACCTCGAGTACGACGCGGACGCCTTCGACGCCCCGCTGCCGCGGGTGCGGGTGATCCCGATCGACGAGTTCGATCCCGAGATGTTCCTGCAGGCGTAGCGCCCCGAGGGCGGCGTAGCCTGAACAGATGCGTGTGCCCCTTCCCGAACGCGGCGCTCGTGCGGAGCTGGCAGATGTCGCCTCCGGGCGCGGAGGCGGTGTGGACCTTTCGGCCCTCCATGCGCTGCCGCGAGCAGCCGAGTCCCGGCCGGCGGCAGTGCTGATGCTCTTCGGCGTCCTCGATGATCTGCCGAGCGATCGGGATGCTCGGGACGCGGCGGTCTCGGCGGATCTCGACGTGCTGCTACTGGCACGCGCGGCGACCCTCAGCTCGCACGCGGGCCAGATCGCCTTCCCCGGCGGGCGGGTCGACCCGGCGGACGACGGACCGGTCGCAGCAGCCTTGCGCGAGGCGCGCGAGGAGACGGGGCTGGACCCCGACGGCGTCGACGTGCTCGGCGTGCTCGACGAGGTGCCCCTCGCGTATTCGCGTCATGTCGTGAGTCCGGTGCTCGGGTGGTGGCGACAGCCGACCCCGGTGGGAGTGGTGGATGAGCGCGAGTCGTCGGATGTGTTCCGCGCTCCCGTCGCCGACCTTCTCGACCCGGATCGTCGTGGCACGGTCGTCGTGCGGCGTGACGGCCAGACGTGGCGCGGACCCGCCTTCACCGTCCCTCATGCCGGTGGTCAACACCTCGTGTGGGGGTTCACCGCGATCCTGCTGGATCGCCTGTTCGACCGGCTCGGATGGGCCGAACCGTGGGACCGCGCGCGGGAGCTGCCGCTGGAGATCCCGGACCGATGAGCGAAGAGCCCCGTTCACACGAGGTGAACGAGGCTCTTCGCGGCGCTGAGCGGGGTCGACGGATCAGTACCAGCCGACAGACTGCGAGTGGTCCCACGCACCGCAGGGCGAACCGTAGCGGCCGGAGATGTAGCCCAGGCCCCACGAGATCTGGGTCGCGGCATTGGTCTGCCAGTCGGCGCCGGCAGAGGCCATCTTGCTGCCCGGCAGAGCCTGCGGGATGCCGTAGGCGCCGCTCGAGGCGTTGTACGCCTGGTAGTTCCAGCCCGACTCCTTGTTCCACAGGGCGACCAGGCAGCTGAACTGGTCGTCGCCCCAGCCGTAGCCGCCGAGCATCCCGCGCGCGATGGATTGCGCTTCACCGGCGCTGGTGCCGCCCGCGGCGTAGCCCGGGTCCGGAACACTCGAGGCGGAGCCGGTGGAAGCGGCCTGCTCGGCGGCGGCCGCCTCCTCTTGCGCGGCGGCTTCGGCGGCTGCAGCCTCAGCGGCCGCCGCTGCCTCGGCTTCCTTGCGCGCCTTCTCGGCGGCCTCTTCCTCCGCCTTCTTCTGCTCGGCGGCTTCGAGGCTGCCGCGCATGCCGGCGACGTCTTCGGAGACGGCTGCGATGAGGGTCGTGACGTCCTCGGTCATGTCTGCGACGGCGGGGGAGGGCAGCAGGTGAGCGCCGTCGAGATCCTCGATGGCCTCCTCGAGCGCATCCGTGTCGACGTCGGTCGCGGCGTCACCGAGGTCGAGGCCCGAGTCGGCGACGTCGCCCTCGACGTCGTCCGCCGATGCGAGGGCATCTGCGGCGGCGACGAGAGCCTCTTCGGCCTCGTCACTGATGTCGTCGAGGTCGAAGCTCGTCGCTGAGCCGGTCGGCGCCGGCGTGGCGGTGGTGTGCGACGCGAGCGCGTAGGCGGCCAGGGCGGGGGTGGAGGACGCGGAGGCCTGCGAAACCGCGGAGGTGCCGGTCACGGCGCCGACGGCGAGCACACCGAGGGCGAGGCTCGCGGCCGCGATGGCGGGCCGTCGACGATTGCGGCGTGCGATCTCGCGTCGGACGCGTCGACTGGGGGCAGGGGAGGACGTCGTGTTCGTGTGCATCAAAACCAGGTTCCGTATCGGGTATCCGCGCCGTCATGACGGCGTTCCGCGTCGGCAGAAGCAGACACAAGTCCCAGAGTCTGCCAGACCGGACCTGAATGTGACCCGAACGTTACCTCCGGGAGCTGGTGATCTTCGATGTGGTGTGCGGGGGACATTCGCGTCTCACGCGATCGGATAGCACCGTCGGAGGACGGCGCGCTGCGCGAGCGTCCACGCCAGAGAGACGCACAGGTAGACACCGGCGGCGAGTGGCAGAACGGAGACGGCCACGAGCGGGGCGAAGTGCAGTGCGCCGGCCAGCCTCGTCGGTCCGGACGGCATCCCCGGAGGAACGGAGACGGCTGCGGTGCGACGCGAGGACTCGGCGATCACGGCGACGACGATCGCCAGCACCGCGAAGACGAGCAGGGTCGCCGGGTCGCCGAGCGCGCCGACGACCGTCGTCCCCAGTGGAGCGCCGAAGAGCCTTCCGCTGAGAAGAAGGTTCGCTTCGCCGGCGATGTCAGCATGCACGAACACGGCGTAGAGGATTCCCAGGACGGGAGCTTGCGCGAGTGCCGGCAGGCATCCGGCGATCGGTGAGACGCCGTGGCGTCGGTACAGCTCGACGATCTCTCGCTGCAAGCGCTCCGGCTGTCCCTTCCACCGTTCCCGGAGGCGGGCGATGTCCGGTGCGAGCCGGGCGCGCGACTGCTCCGCGCGGGCCGCGCCGATTCCGACGGGGATCAGGGCGGCGCGCACGAAGCCTCGATCCACCGATGAGCCCTCGGCGGG
>CEPD01069992.1_pt1 | contig 8635 bp, 9 predicted proteins | sample 530641 | NCBI WGS metagenome assembly CEPD01 (sample SAMEA2620815, study PRJEB7988) | marine metagenome | biome: marine biome (ENVO:00000447); feature: mesopelagic zone (ENVO:00000213); material: "saline water (ENVO:00002010), including plankton (ENVO:xxxxxxxx)" | depth 1000 m | reverse complement strand
AAAGAGATGGGTTAAATATTTTCGGCGGCTTCTATGGTATTTTCAACAAGCATGGCAATGGTCATGGGGCCCACCCCGCCTGGGACTGGTGTAGCCGCAGACACTTTAGTAATGATCTCGTCCCAATGAGCATCTCCCACTAACTGGTAACCTTTCTCTGTATCAGCGTCAATCCTGTTAATCCCCACATCCACCACAACAGCACCCTCTTTTATCATAGATCCTGTGAGAAAATGGGGCACTCCCAACGCAACAATGACAACATCGGCGGATTGGGTGTAATGTTCTATATCGGGCGTTGCAGAATGGCATAGGGTTGTGGTACCATTGGCACCGTCCTGCTTTAAACTGGCCAATATAGAGATGGGCCTGCCAACAATATTGCTGCGGCCAACGACGACAACGTGCTTGCCCTTCAAATCAATATCATAATAATCTAAAATCCTCATGATACCCTTAGGAGTACAGGGTATGAACCGGGGTTCTCCTAAAGATAATAACCCAGCATTTTCCGGGTGAAATCCATCCACATCCTTGTCAGGGCGAATGGTCCTTAATATATGTTGCGAATTAATATGCTTCGGCAGGGGGAGTTGGACCAGGATACCATGGAAAGTTGAATCTACATTCAATCTCCCGATCAATTCTAAAAGGTCTCCTTCGCTTATTTCTGAAGATAATCTGAAGGTTTCAGTGTGCAGGGATAACGAATTAAATATTTTTGTTTTTGACCTGACATACACTTGGGATGCAGGATCATCACCCACAAGAACAGCGGCTAGACCTGGAACTGTATTTTGTGAATTTAAGGATGCTATTCGATCTTTGAGGCTTTCGTAAACAAACTGGCTTACCTCCTTTCCGGAAAGGATCAAGGGATCAGACATAAATTAAAAAATTAGATTAAAGGGATTCTTCGATTAATTCGATCAAAGAGGAGATCTTCTGCTCAACTTCAGTATTCTCCGATTCACCGGATTGCCTGGAATTAAATAATTCATCTGTGATATTCATTCCCGCCAGAATAGCAATTCTTGTAGAGGATTGGGTGGTGGAAAAACCAGCCTGAACTTCCCTCATTTTTTCATCCAGGTATTCAGCAATCTTTTTGATATAATCCGGATCTGCAGGTGCTTTTACAGAATATTCCTGGCCAAAAATCGAAATTTGAACCTGGTTGCTCTCTTCAGACATTCTAGGTTTGCTCCAGTTGATCGACCAGGTTTACCAGATTCTTTACTTTTTCTTCAATTTGAGAAAGTTTTTGCGACTCCTGTATGGCTTGTTCAGCTTCAGAATTTTTTTCCCTTTCTCGTTCCAAAGAAGAAACCAATTCCCTGATCTTTAGTTCAAGTTCATTGAGTAATGATAAATCTTTCATGTCCTTAATTTAGCAAGAAACTCCTTTTCTGCACCACGGATAATTTCTTCAATAACAGGAGTTACATCTTTATCTTCAAGTGTTTTAGACGTATGCTGAAAGGTAATCGAAAATGTAACACTCTTCATCTCTTCCCCAATGGCTTCGGGGTCAATAAAAATATTTACAGGTTTGGCATCTACAACCAATTTTTTTCCTTTTTTAAAGATCAAATCTATTATAACTCCAACTCCCTGTTCCTTGGGCATGACAAGATTTAAATCACGGGGTATAATTGGGTACGCACTGATTGGCTTGAATGCTTTTTTCCTGTGTAACATATTCATTATGGGTTCTAGATTAATTTCAAATCCTATAGCAGTGTCTAGATCCAGGTCCATGGAGTCAATCCAATCCCTTGACACCCTGCCCATTGCACCAACTGTCTGTCGATTAATCATGATTCCTTGTGCATAGTCAAATCCAGGATGCTCTTTCCTGTCTAAATCCATTCGCATGGAATACTTATTCTCAAATAAACCGCTTAAATATCCTTTCATATTAAACAGATCTTCATCCGCTGCGGTTGAATGAACCGATTCAAATTGTTCTTGGCCACATATAATTCCAGCAAGATGCTTTTGCTCTTCTATCCCATCCAGGCCTTCACCTTGTTGAATGTGAATATGGCTCAATTCAAATAACCGGAAATTGTGTGTACCGCGCTTAATATTAAAATCAGCTGCTTTCATAAGCCCGGGGAGCAGTGAAGTTCGAAGAAAACCCATTTCCCGGTTCAATGGATTTACCATTTTAACGGCTGTGGTTTCAGACAAGCCTGCATCGTGTTCATTCTGCAGTGAATTCGCATAGATCTGGTGAAACCCAAATCCGGCAAGAGTTGTCCGTAAGGCATTAAGGTTTTTTTCCGGGTCGGGGTGTTGGTACCGAAAGGTACCATAGATAGCTTCATCAGATGGAATGGAATCGTATCCATGTATCCTTGCAATTTCTTCGATTAAATCTATTTCCCGTGTGATATCAGGCCGATACGTGGGAGCAGTACATTCCCAGTCATCTCCTTTGTTTGAAAAAGTTACACCCAATCCTCCAAGAATTCGGTCTACCTCATTCTTAGCAATAGAAATGCCTAAAATGAGATCCAATTCAGACCGTCTCATCAAAATCCTGGCCATCTTGATTGGATTTGGATATTGATCAACCATCCCAGATATGAGCTCGCCCCCTGCAAATTCTTTTAACATTGAAATTACTCGCCAGAACGACGGTAGGCAGCCATCGGGATCTGCACCGCGTTCAAACCGTTTGGATGCATCCGTTGACATGGCAAGGCTTTTAGCACTTTTTCGAATTGCAACGGGGTTGAAATATGCGCTCTCTACCAGCACAGTCGTCGTTGTATCGGAAACAGCTGAATCTAAACCGCCCATGACTCCAGCCAATGCTACGGGAGATTTGCCATCTGTAATAAGGAGATGAGTATCATCCAATGTATGATTTTGCTCATCCAATGTTGTGAGTGATTCCCCTTTTTTTGCCCGGCGTACGTGGATCTGTTTTTTACCCAAGGCTTCGTAATCAAAAATGTGGGTTGGATGGCCCATTTCCAGTAAAACATAGTTTGAAATATCAACGATATTATTGATGCTTCTCTGCCCGGATGCCTTGAGTCTTTCCACGATCCATTCCGGGCTTGGGCCAACCTGCACATTCTTAACAATTCCCCCTATGTATCGTGGACAATCAGCTTCATTTGCCATAGAAATGGTTAAAGATTGAATTTCATCGGACGGCACTGGTTGAACGGTTAAAGGGGTGAATGTCCGCCCTGTTGCACAGGCGATATCCCTGGCTACTCCCTGATGAGAAAATGCATCTGGTCGATTTGGAGTAATGTCCAGTTCAAGGGAAATAAACCTGTGTCCAAAGGCCGATATAAAGTCATCGCCTGGGTTTAAATCCGATGGCAGGACCATGATACCTTCGTGCTCATCCGTGATCTGTAATTCCCGTTCAGAACAGATCATACCAGATGATTCGACACCGCGAATTGTCACTTTTTTTAATTTTGAATTTCCAGGTAAAACTGAACCCACTTTTGCAAAAGCTATTGTTTGTCCCGCTTCCACATTCGGTGCTCCACACACCACTTGATGCACTACATTTCCATCGTTCACCGTGCATAATTTTAGTTTATCCGCGTCGGGATGTTGCCCCGCTGTTTCCACAGTCCCAATGACTACACCTGGTATTTCACTGGGGGCTCCCGTTACTGCTGCTTCCAGACCAGCATTGGTCAGCAAATCCGCCAATTCTGCCGCCGTCTCATTTATATCAACAAATTCCTTTAACCATTCAATGGAAACAATCATGAGAATTGCTCCATAAACCGCACATCACCGTTGTAAAATAGGCGAATATCATTAATACTGTACTTTATCATGGCAATTCGCTCCACACCCATACCAAACGCATAACCATGCCATCGATTCGTATCATAGCCCACATTCTCCAAAACAGCAGGATCCACCATTCCACAACCAAGTATTTCCATCCATTGTTGACGGTCTTCATCCCACATATCCACTTCTGCACTGGGTTCTGTGAAGGGGAAATAAGATGGGCGAAAGCGCATCGTCTTTTTGGGACCAAACATTTGTTTTACAAAATATTCAAGACATCCTTTTAATTCTGCAAAAGACACCTTCTCATTGATATAAATCCCCTCCACCTGATGAAATAAACAATAACTTTTGTATCCAATGGCTTCATTTCTGTATACCCGTCCCGGAACGATATATCGCATAGGCGGATCTTCAGTTTCCATTAGATGAATCTGGACATTGGAAGTATGGGTTCTTAAAACAGTCTTTGGATCAATAAAAAATGTATCCTGCATGTCCCGTGCAGGGTGGTGCTCAGGAATATTTAAGGCAGTAAAATTATGGTAATCATCATCCACTTCCGGACCATAGGCTACATGAAAGCCGATGGATTTAAAAATATCCTTGATTTCCGAAAGAGTGTGCTCCAACACATGGATAGAACCCATTCGGGGTTGCTTTCCAGGAAGTGTAAGATCCATAGCATCATCTTTAGCATTTTGCTGGGATTTTGAAAAAGATGACACTTTCTGTTCAAACAGATCAGAAAGTTCTTCTTTAAGTGCATTCAATTTCTGACCCAGGACAGGTCGTTCTTCCGCTGAAGCTTTACCCATCAAAGAAAACAGAGATGCAACGTCTCCCTTTCTTCCTAAATATTTTGAACGGAGTTCTCCTATCTCCCTGGGGTTATCTGGGAAGGTTTCGAGATCGGCCAGGAAATTTTTCCTGACCGACTCGAGTTGTTCCAGCACTGACATTGCAGCTATTTAACTGCTGCTGCCAGTGTAGTAAAGGCTTGCGGATCATTCACCGCCATATCGGCAAGAATTTTTCGATCCAATTCAATCCCATTTGTCTTCAGACCATTTATAAAAGCAGAATATGTTGTACCATTTAGCCGACATGCTGCATTGATACGAGTGATCCATAGCCTGCGAAATTGACGTTTTCGCTGGCGTCTGTCGCGATAAGCGTACAGCCCTGCTTTGACCACTGCATCTTTTGCAGATTTAAATGTGCGGCTCCGGGCACCATAGTAGCCTTTGGCCTGCTTGACGATTTTCCGATGACGACGATGTCGCGGTATGGAACTATTTGCTCTTGGCATAGTGTATCGCCTCCAGTGTATTAGACACCCAACATCGCTTTCACGAGTTTACGATCCGCTGCAGAAACAATACTAGATTGCCTCATTTTACGTTTCGCTTTATTCGCTCTGCGAATGAGCATATGTCTATGGTTTGCTTTGTTTCGTTTAATTCTGCCGGAACCTGTCAGTTTAAACCGTTTGGCGGCTCCGCGCCTCGTTTTCATTTTAGGCATCCAGCACTCCTATTTTGCATTAAGGATCATTGACATGCGTCGGCCTTCTAAAGGAATATCCTTTTCAACCTCTGCCACATCTTCCAATTCTTCAAGAACTCTTTCCATAACTATTTTACCCAGGTCAATTCGTGATAATTCACGCCCGCGGAACATTAAAGTCACTTTTAATTTTGCACCGTCCTGTAAAAATTTTCTACCATGATTTAATTTAGTCATCAGGTCATGGTCCTCAATCCGCGGTCTTAACCGTATCTCTTTTATTTTGACTATATGCTGTTTCTTCTTACTCTGCTGTTGCTTTTTCTTTTCTTCGTATTTCAGTTTACCATGATCTACGATCTTACATACGGGTGGATTGGCATCCGGTGCAACTTCCATCAGGTCCAGACCGGCATCCTCGGCTTTTTGTAATGCAACTTCAATGGCGACAACACCTAACTGTTCACCATCTTCCGAAATCAATCGTACTTCTTCAGAAGTAATATCATTATTCAGTCGTTGCTTATGTTTCTTTCCTATGAGTGAGTCTCCTGTTCTTTATTTCATTTAAAAGCTGATCTTTAACGTTGTCAAGTGATTCAGCGCCTGTGTCGCCTTCAAACCTGCGGCGCACGGATACAGTGTTATCCTTAGCTTCTTTCTCACCTACTATCAGCATCACATTATTTTTTTCCAGTTCTGCCTGGCGAATCTTGGACCCGATTTTCTCAGCACGATCATTCAGCCTTGCACGAATCCCTGCATGTTTTAAGGATTGCACTACATGGTGAGCATAATCAATCACCTTATCCGATACGGGCAGTACCATAGCCTGAACCGGTGCGAGCCAGAGCGGGAAATTACCTCCAAAATGTTCTATCAGGAATCCAATAAATCGTTCATGGGTGCCCAGGGGTGCACGATGGATACAGAGGGGTATTTTATCCAATCCGTCTTCATCTGTGTAGGCAAGGTTGAACCTTGCCGGAACTGCAAAATCTACCTGATTTGTCGCCAGGGTAAATTCTTTCCCAATGGCACTCCAAACCTGAACATCAATCTTTGGTCCATAAAATGCAGCTTCACCCGGAACTTCTTCAAATTCAAGTTCACCTTCGAGAAGTGCTTCTCGCACCCACTGCTCTGTTTCAATCCAGAGTTCAGGCTCATCAACATATTTTTTTCCAAGCCCTTCCTGGTCATGCAGGCTGAGGCGCATGGAATACTTTTTAATCCCGAAAATATCGAAATACTGGAGATACATCCTGCAAACTGCCAAAAATTCTTCTTTAAACTGGTCCTTGGTGCAATAGATATGCGCATCATTCATCTGAAGACTGCGTACGCGCATAAGCCCAAACAACTGGCCAGATTTTTCATACCGGTAGCAGGTCCCATACTCGGCAAGCCTTACAGGCAGGTCCCGATAACTCCGCGGCGATGAAGCATAAATCTTATGGTGGTGGGGGCAATTCATGGGTTTTACATAATACTCCATTCCATCTACATCCATGGCGGGGTACATGGAATCTTTGTAGTGCTCAAGGTGCCCTGATTTTTCGTATAATTTCCCCTTGGTCAAATGGGGTGTGCGCACCTGGTCATATCCTGCACTCCTTTCTGTTGCTTTTGCAAGCTGCTCCAACTCTTCCACCATGACTGCGCCGTTAGGAAGCCAGAGCGGCAACCCAGGCCCTATTTCTTCATCGAAGGTATACAGTTTCAGTTCTTTCCCTAGTTTACGATGGTCCCGCTTTTTGGCCTCTTCTAGGTTATTTAAATGAGTTTTTAATGCATCCTTACTGGCAAATACCGTTCCATAGATGCGCTGCAGCATTTTATTATTTTCATCTCCCCGCCAATAAGCCCCAGAGGTGGATAACAGTTTAAAATGTTTGATCTTAGCTGTGTTGGATACGTGTGGCCCGCGACAAAGGTCGGTGAAATCAGTCTGTTCATAGGTGGAAATCACATCGTTTGGATCGATCTCTTCTATGATCTCAACTTTATAGGATTCGCCCATGTCACTGAACAATTTTCCAGCATCACTGGCAGACATTTCCTGACGATGGATTTCCTGTCCGGATTTTGCCAATTCCTTCATCTTTTGCTCAATGGTTTCCAATATTTCATCTGAAAATGGTACATCTACATCAAAATCATAATAGAATCCATTTTCAATTGTAGGCCCAATGGTTATCTTAGCATCAGGATATAATGCTTTAACTGCCTGTGCCATCAGGTGTGCTGTAGAGTGGAGCAGTGTATCATGCCCTTCCGGGGTATCTCCGGTAAATAATTCCAAAGAACAATCCCGGTCAATTGATACATTCAAATCTGTCAATTCTCCATCAATTTTTACCACAACGACAGCCCGTGCTAAACCGGGACCAATATCATTTGCAATGTCCTGTGGAGTGCTGCCTGCAGGAACTATTTTTACGGAGTTATCCGGTAATGTTATGTTTATTTCTGGCATAAAATGTGGGCGATGACGGAGTTGAACCGCCGACCTCTACGATGTCAACGTAGCGCTCTAACCAACTGAGCTAATCGCCCGGTAAAAAAGCCGGGGAAATTACGCAGAGAAATGAAGGGTAATAAATGGATATTTGGCGAGGGTCTATTGGGGTAAAAATATGCTTTCGTAGACAATAGGGTCATGTAGAATAATGATGGCTTTTTGGATATCTTCATCCTGCTTGGAAGACACTTTGATTCTTCCCTCTTCGCCATGAAAATAATCAGCAAATTCAACCAACAGCCAATGATACAGTTTGCCCGCTTCTCTTTCAAACTGTGTCAGGGCGATTTGTTCAAAATAAGAGTCTAAAATATCTAGAGCACCCTGGATCTGTACGCTGGTGGAATCAAGAGTCCACAGCATGTCTCTCATATCTAAATAATTACTTTCACCTTTCATGAATATATTGAGGTCACTGGCATGAAGATATGCTTCAAATTGAGTCATGATGCTGGTATCACGTTCAACGTCTTCAAATTCATCATAATCCATTTTATGTTTTTGGACAAAATTAAAGAACAGTCCCTGTCTCCAACTGGCTGATAGTATCGGCAGGGCTCGATCCAGTTCGACTTCATGGTCCGGTGTAATCCCTCCTTCGCCAGACACTGCCCTGCCCCCCTTCGTGTAAAATACACTGTCTTCCAGTGACGTGTCCGCAAGAATTTCTTCCGGTAAATAGCCCGGTTTTTGAATCAGCCTTCCACTGGGGATATAATATTTTGCTGTTGTAATCTTCAGGGAACGTTCTTTATCAATATTGTACACGGTTTGTACCAGACCCTTACCAAACGTAGAACGACCGATCACAACGCCGCG
>CEPD01013779.1_pt1 | contig 8657 bp, 10 predicted proteins | sample 530641 | NCBI WGS metagenome assembly CEPD01 (sample SAMEA2620815, study PRJEB7988) | marine metagenome | biome: marine biome (ENVO:00000447); feature: mesopelagic zone (ENVO:00000213); material: "saline water (ENVO:00002010), including plankton (ENVO:xxxxxxxx)" | depth 1000 m | reverse complement strand
TGGTCGGTGTGAGAGGATTTGAACCTCCGACCCCTGACACCCCATGAATGAATCACAAGTTCATAAAAACCTAATAAAAACACACACCTCACAAACAAATCAAGCACTTAACCCCACCCCATCAACAAAAGTTTGTATCTAAAATATACTGGAAATAACGGTTTATTGCTTTAAAATGGCTACAAAACGGCTACTAAATTTAAAAAAGTAGCCACCAGCCATACTAAAGCAGGGGTTAATAGTGAATACACTAACCGCAGAAACCAGCATTACTAAAGCCAAGGTTAATACCTTTAAGAAGACCGCAAGCTTAAATGATCAATTAGGTTGCGACCTTATAAAAGGCTTTCATCTAAAGAAGACACGAAACGAAAGCACAAAGAAAAACAATAAAGGTGAAACGGTAAAGGTTAACCCTCGCTTTGTTTGGCGTTATCGCTATACAGACGCAGGTGGGAAAAGACGAACCGTTACTATCGGTGACTATGATGCTTTCCCAGCCCCTAAAGAAGCCGCTGGCGTGGCTAACAGCTGGAAATATAAAGAAGTTGACCCCTTAGAGGAGAAGAAAAAGAAAACGGCTGAAAAGCAGGCACAGGAACAGGAAGAAGCAAAACGCCAATACCTAAAGCTTGGCGCGTACTTTAAACAGTATGAAAAAGTGATACCTGACTCACCCGACGTATTGAGAAAAATAGAAGTAGAGTTTAAGCACCTGTTTGAACGTGAAATGGACAAGTTGACCCCGCAAGATATCACAGCTTGGTATAACAAGAGAAAGGGCGCAGGCTGTAAACGCTCTACATTAGTGGGTTATTTTGGTGCTTTGAAAGCTATGCTTAATCATGCTGCAGGAAAAAAGAAAGGCGAGCAGAACGACAACCCAATTTTGGAAATTAACCCATTGCGTGACTATTCACTACCAAAGCTAACAAAGAGTGAAAGACAACAAGCTTTGATTGAAAAGGATGAACAATTAGCCAAGCGAGATATTTTCTCAGATGAAATCAAGCAAAAAATCGATACGGGGTTACAGCGGTATGCCGAAGAAATACGAGAGCAGCGCAGACGCAGCAGAAAACACGGAAAGCCACACTTACAAGATTTAGATCAAGTCACATACCCACACTGGTTTTTTCCATTCTGCACCATAGCTAGGCTAACTGGGATGCGGCCTAGTGATATTTATTCGCTTAGATGGTCAAACATTCACACCAATGACTTACAGCGTACACAGACGCTAATATTCACGCCAAAGAAAACACAGCACAAAGGCGAGAACCCTATTACGGTAAAGTTTCCAGTATATAAAGAGTTAAAAGAAGTATTCGATAAATGGCGAGAGCAACTAGGCGACCACACGCAGGGGCTTATATTCAAGTCTGAAAGAACAGGTAAAGAGCTAGAACGTAAAGCGCATCTCAAACACTGGGAACACATAAAAAAACTTGGCGAGTTACCTGATGACCTGCAATTTTATTCATTCAGACATAACTATATTAGTTCCTTGCTCAGAGACGGGGCGAACCCAGCTTATATAAGTAAATTAGTCGGTCATGCTGACACCACTATGATATTCAAGAATTACTTTCGTGCAGATGAGGATCATTTACATGATATTGCTATGCTTGCCGCGCAAAGCTGGGGTAGTGATAACGAAAAAGACAACAAGGAAGAATCAGCATGAGTAAAGAATTTACAGACTATTTCACCGAGAATGACATTCACCGCTATATTTCCAAAGCCTCTGAAAAGGATAAGGAAAAATTAATAGAAATGAGTTTGTACGAGTTTCTTCACTCCGAAAACAAAATGCTTATGAGCGCAGTGATAAAGTTTAGTGACCTGCATATGTTGCAGTATATCTCACAACATTCCTATGCAAAGGACGTTATATCAAACGCTATCAAAGGAAACCCACCCAAAAAACGGGGAGCGCCTAAAAGTAAAAGCAAAAACTTGAGAAACATTGAGATAATTAATCGGATATATGAGTTGCATTTAGATAAATGGCTTCCGATATCTAACAGCACAAAAGAAGATGGCACTGCCCAAAAAAAAGTTGCGGAGGAATACCACCTAAGTATTCATTCAGTTTGTAAAACTTGGAAAAACCGTAATCGTGCTCAATTCGAATCATTTGAACAGGCTAGAAAAGCTAATAGTTTAAAGATAAAGAAAATCAACAATTTAAGGAGAAGAAAAAAATTCGTGCCGTCACTTTTGGGTGGAACACTGAATAAAGAGCTTGAGTGAGGGGGTAACTAATTAGGGTAATTTTTTACCCTTATAAAAAAAACTTTTGAGTTTTACATTGCAACTTACTGTTAGCAATTGGAAACCCAAAATGACAAATATAAACAAACCCGTTTCAGACCTATTACGCCCAAAAGAGGCAGCGATGTATCTAAATATGCATCGCATAACGCTTCACAGACTTTCAGAGCGAGAGTCTAACTTCCCACAAAAAATTAAGCTTGGCGAACGCCTTTGCTATTATCGCAAAAGCGAACTAGATGCTTGGTTACAGCTACAGAGGGCTTAATCATGGATGATATGGCACTAATGCGTAGAAACCGACTTATCAGAACGGCTAAATCGAACAAGGCAGACAGCGCACATATAAAGTTTATTTTTTCCCGCCTCAATCGAGGCTCAATGGCTTTATGTAGGCTTTTAGGAGTATGCAGTAAACAAGGCTTCACACCAAGCGCCACGCGCAGCATGTTGTCGTGGATGGAAGATTGTGAAGTTATTGAGTATGAATATTCCGATTCAAACACACATGTTCAATTGAGGCTGACAGTTTTAGGTAAGCGTGTTTATATCAATGAGGTGCAAGCATGAGCATCTATAAAGGCGATGGAAACGCCCTAGCGCCAGTGGGGGCTGGCACTAAGGCTTTACCGAATACTAACGAGCATACGCAAGAATTACGGCAAAATCAGTATAGCGGTAACGGTTTTAGCTTACCACTATACAGAAATGTTACCAATACGAGGCCAGAGCAGCTTATTACGCTTGAGCATTTTGTTCAGATGATGAACAACCCTAGTGTAGGCGATAAAAATAATGCAGCGTTACTTACACCTTACATTGCGCAAGGAAAGCAAAAGGAACATGCGTTTAGTTCTAAATTTTGCACGCTGGTGGTTGATCACGATAATGACGATCTCACAAAAGAACAAATCGAGGATATTTACGCCCCTTATATGGTTAATTACTTAGCCTTTACTAGTAGTTCCCACCAGCAAAACAAAAAAGGGGTCATTGCAAACCGCTGGAAAGTGCTTATCCCACTATCGACAACTATAGACTATGAGCGTTACAGCAAATTAGAACAAGGGCTAACGCTTCATCTAAACGCTGACAAAGCACAAACGAACTTACAACAAGGTTTTTACGCCCCTAACAAGCTTACGAGCAATGCGCCTTACGATACCATTGCTTGTCTAGACCTAGCTGAGTTAGACCCGACAAGCGACACTGAAGCGCTTACAAAAGATGCTCTTAAGGCATTCGAGGCATACGAAGCAAAACAACAAGCAATGGCTAAAGCTGCGCCAGTAAAACCCAGAAATGTAAGCGGTAGTGATGGGCGCATTATCAACTTGGTTAACCAAGTATACGAGCAACAGTTAGAAGCGATTGTTCAGCAGCTCGGAAACAAGCGAATTGGGCAACGTTTTCTATCACCGTTCAGTAATTCTGGTGCGGCTGGCATCGTTATATATACATCTGATGATGGTAAAAGACGCGTTTACTCACATCATGGTGAAAGCGACCCGTTATCGCACTTAAATCATGGCGGCCATTCGCTCGATACGTTTGACGTGCTTTGTACTTTAAAGTTTGGCGGTGAGGAAAGAAAGGCTATTGCGCATTATGCCAATGAACTAGATCCACAAGGGCAAAAAGAAAGGCAGCGTATACATGCTGAAAGACTCGAAAGCCCATACCAAGGCGATCAAGAATCTGTAAAGGCGATGTTTAATGCTGAACTACCTAAAACTACAGATGTGAATATTTTAAACCCACCTGGCCTAGCTGGTAAAATTTGTAAATTTATCAAGGTTACAGCCATGCGTGAGCGCCCTGAACTTTACCCACTGGCAGCGCTTCACTTAATGGCTTTGGTTGGCAAAAACCGAGAAAGCGAATACACAAGAAAGCTTAACTTAATGACTTTAGGTATTGCTGAAACTGCGACTGGTAAAGAGGCAGCGCAAAGTGCAATCAAAATCTTAGCTAACAATGCAGGTAGTTCTAAGTTTATTCATGGAAACGCCGGTAGCTTTAAGGAGCTTATAAAAAACCTAGTCGATGGTGATGGGGCTAGCCTTTACATTGTAGATGAAGTTCATAGCCTTTTAGGTGCGATGAAAAACAGGAACGCGCAGACATACGAAACAAAAATGGAAGCGGAAATTCTTACTATGAGCGCTACAGGCCTTTACACTTTCCGTGGTATGGAAAAGGAACCTTTTATAGAAAAATACAAAGGTAAACTTGAATGGGTACAAAAGAAGCTTGATGAGATGCCAGAAGACCATGAAGAAATTGCAAAGCTTCAAGCAGTCTATGACAAGTACGAAAGAACCATATCTTTTATAGAAAACGGCTGGCCTAACCCATTCTTTTCAATAATGGGTCATAGTGTCCCCGATAGACTAGATTCTTTTGCCAACCCAGAAAATATTGCTAGTGGACTCTTGGGGCGAATGCTGGTGGTTAGATGCCCCGATAGTAGAGAGAAATTAAAGCGTGAAAAGCCCAATAAACTTTTAGAAGCATCTTTAAAGGACGAGATTCTTTATTGTATCGACCAAATACAATCAGATAAGCGGGTTATTGGCGTTACTGATGAAGCACATCAGTTTATTAATGAATGTATAGATTGGTATGACGAAGACGAGCAACTAAACGATCCTGTTATTGGCGGCATTTACGCACGAGCACCAGAGCAATTAAGAAAAGTTGCCTCAATTCTAGGCTTGGATGGTGGCGAGATAAAGCTTAAACATGCTCATTACGCCCATGCTTTAGTTAAGAGTTCAGTAAAAGATATTAAGTACTTGATACTCAAAGGCCATGCTAGCCGAACTGATGCAGAAGAAACCACAGTCTTACTGAACGCAAAGCAAACCATATTGCGAAATTGTAAGGCCAATGGCTTACCTCGAAGCAAGATAGATGAAAAGGTTAAAAGCTGCAGCGGCATTAAGGAACTGCAAGCCAAAGACGGTAAGCGCGACATTACACAGGAGTTAATAACACAGCTTATCAATACCAATCATTTAGAATTCAAAAAAGATGGTAAGAAAAAACGCTACGTCACAATAGCGGATTACTAAGGGGCTCAATGCCCCTTTTTTAGTGAAGTTTCTATACTTTCTAATAGTAACTATAACGTACACCCTACATATTTAAAGGGCTAGGGGTGAACTTTCTACTAAAAGGCACTTTAGGAGAATAAAAATAAAAAAGAGAGAGGAAGAAAAAGAAGTAGATTTTTTGTATTTACTAGAAAGTTAAGGCTAAACCCATACAGGACGCGGCTTTCACGTTATAGTTGATTGTAGAAAGTTACTAGAAAGTTAGTTATTTATACACTTTTTAAGTGGGGAAAAACTTCAGAACTTCTCTTTCGAGATTTTTTATCGCTCAACAATAGAGACTTGACAATAATCGGAGACCTAAAAAAGGAATATAAACTGTTGTAGCTCATATTTTATCTGACACCTCCATGTGCAAGTTGAGACATCACCTGAAGTTAAAGACAATGAACGGAGATTTGCAAATGCCGCAATAACAAGCACTGCATAACTGCCTCTGGAGACGTAGGCGCGTAGTTAATTGACTTGTTAACGGTAATTGCTTAACCATTTGGCGTGACTGAGAATGATAAAATATATGGTACAACAGAAACAAGCACCCAAAGTATTAACAAGTATCGGCCGTACTTAGCTAACTTAACTTTATTTAGAAACTTACCTGCAATCCAGATCCAGCTAGCCACGAAAACGATAGCAATGGACTTGAGAAAGGAGTCTACAAATAGCCAAGGCTCAAAACCAACATTATTTTTTAGAAAATCAGCTAAAAAAGATAAGCCTAGTAAAATTACAGCAAAGATTATAGAAGCTATTACGCCTGACCCTAAAATCAAACCCAATTTTTTCAGTTTTTCCATAGTGATATTTCCTTAGGCGAATAGTTAACGCTCTCAAAAAGGAGCAAAAGCTGGTTAGTTCCCTGCGCTATGCTTGGTAACGTATGTGTTTTTGTCCCTGAAGAGGGCAGTGAGTATTTATACGTTTGTTGTAAATCAATTTAGCTCGTATTGAACAAAACGATTCCACTCATCAATAGCATTATTTGCTGCTTGCTGATGGGCTTCAACAGCTTTATTTTGTTGATCTATAAAGTCTCGAATGCATCGTTTATATCTCTGCACATCTTCGTTAAAGCTATCTAATTCCCATTGTGATGTGAACTCATACGGCTTTATCGGCTTCGAACAGGAAGGGCTAGGTGTAAACATATCTGCCAAAACGGGAATAGAAAAACCTAATATGATTGAACCTGTAAAAATGCTTTTTTTGTTAAATTTCACTCGAAACTCCATTTTGAGTTATAGCGCTAGATATAACCAGAGATAAATAGCGAAGCTTTTTGACGTCCGAAATAGTAACATTGTTAAGTTTATTGTTTGAAATATCTTACTGATATCCTCTCATCTTAAGAGACGAAATAATGCGATCAGTAATGTTTTTTAGAAGCAATGATTGGCTTTCTAAATAGGAAACTGTAAGCGTGAAAGAACTGCTTCCAGCAAGAACTCGAACTAAACGAACACGGAAGATGCCACTACCCTTCAATGATTTCCGATGGTACTCAGTTATGAATGCCGTTAAACCATTTATCGTACGCTTCTCTGTTCCCTCCCAACTTGTAACTGCCATTCCGATTTTCTCCATGGAAGAGAGCATGTTTTTACGAAGCTCTTGGTCTAGCTCAAGAACATCGGCTGATGTTGCTTGCTTGGCATCTTTTTGTGAAATTTCAATATCAGGATAATAGCGCGAGTTTATAATACCTACAGTACCACCATTTTCATAATAATTAGCGGCAAAAGGAAGGCTGGAATCTACGTTTTTCAGCTTGTTTATGTCAAATGTTGACTCAACCCACGTATCAAGAGTTATTCTTTTATTATTAGATATTAATACCCAATTTCTTGGCAAATCGACTGTTACATACTCTGGAAGGCTAATAGTTACGAAATTAGTTTTTGAAAAAGCAAGACCAGAGAAAAGATAGAAAACAATGAGCCATACAATCCGTACATTTACCATCTTCATTCACCCTCACCATTCCGAGTTATTTTTCTATTTTAAAGTAATATGAATGCGCCAATTTTCGCTCCACGTACACAAAAAACTATTAGGTTTAATTCCACTCTATCACAGAAAGTGTCGGGTTAGATTGAAACTAATTCATATAAACATCTTCAAATACATTTTATTCAATTCGTTCACATCTGATCTTTACTAATTCCGCCTAAAATAATATGACTCCCTAACTTATGTATTACTTCGTAACAAACACGCTTTGAACGATAATCTGATGCGAGAGCACCTTTTGGGAGAGGAACAGTCGACTGAATAACCCTTTCAATATGTATTTGTGTAGACTCTATAACTTGGTTGTCGGTATCAGCCTTAAAGTCTCTCAGTTCAACAAGCTTTTCAAAAGCCTCTGACATGCGTTTAAACTCAAATTCCCCCTTGTCATAGGCGGGATCTTTTGAAAACTTAAAGGGACAAAGCAGTTTAATTATATTAGTAGCCCACTTTGCAAAAAATACTATAATCGCGAGAAGACCAATCCACTCTAGCAAACTCATAATTTTCTCCATTTTGTTAGTTAAGTGATCGCTATTTTAACATTTAGGAAAGCTGCGAAATATGCTTACTCTAATAGAAATAAGTAGAGTGAAAACTAGAAGCATCAAATAACATGTATTAACATGATACCTCATGTATGCGAAAAAATGCGGAGCAACCTTGAAACTTACAAAAAATCAACTAATTGTATCGTTGGTCTTTGTTTTAGTTATAGCAACAAGCTTCTTTACCGGTCAGTATTTTGGTAAGCAATCTAGCGTATTACAAACAACAACTTCACGCAGCACGATTGACGAACTGTTTCCTCTAAGAAATTGCCTCGATGAATATACTAACGCGATTAGAGCATGGGATTGTAGTTGGGGTGTTCGACACGACCATAAACGGTGCGCCATATCTCTGTTAGTAGAGAACGATGTTAATAAAAGTGGCAAAGCTTTTTTAGACGGTCTAACCATTCATGCCCAGTATGAAGTAAACGGACTTATTCAATCTTGGATATTTGATAACGGAGATAGTTTCGATCTGGAAGCTAATGGGAGTGGCTATTATCGGCAGCATGGAGATGGAAATAATACCCTTTTAACGCATAGCTATAACTGCAGTAGAGTTGAGCTTTGATAGCATTTAGAGAGTGCCTTCTACCTATTGTAACCCCGTCATCCTGCAGTTTGAGATTAGTATCTAACTAAAGATGCGTGGCAGGGCAAGATCATACTCTAACTTGCGTTAACTAGCGCATCTGTG
>CEPD01012516.1_pt1 | contig 8862 bp, 10 predicted proteins | sample 530641 | NCBI WGS metagenome assembly CEPD01 (sample SAMEA2620815, study PRJEB7988) | marine metagenome | biome: marine biome (ENVO:00000447); feature: mesopelagic zone (ENVO:00000213); material: "saline water (ENVO:00002010), including plankton (ENVO:xxxxxxxx)" | depth 1000 m | reverse complement strand
AACATAGAAAAAGTCAATGATTTCAATGACTTGGCGTGATAGTAAAAATCGTTTAGAATCAAGGACTTATCATTTTTCTTAAAAATCGTTTAGAATCAAGGACTTAGGTGCTACGATTTTAGTTGACAAACCCTGTTGAGTATGATAGCATATAAACATGATGAAAAATAAGTCAACTCTCGCAAAACTCCTCGCTGAAGAGGATATTTTCGTTGTCCATAAACAGATGGAAACGGCGTATTTCGATTCTAAGAAACGTGAGTTAGGTCTGCCCATCTGGAAGGATGAGGATATGACCCCCGACATTTATGATCTTATGGTAGGTCATGAGATTGGTCATGCTCTGTGGACTCCATTGGATATGTTGGAGAAAGCTGCAGTTCGTAAGATCAATCATGGTTTTGTGAATATTATTGAAGACGCTCGGATTGAGAAAAAGGGTAAACGGAAATATCCAGGCCTCGTTGGTGTTTTCAATCGTGGTTATATTGGTTTAGTTAAGAAGGATTTTTTCGGTACTGCTAAGAAAAATGTTAATGCTTTAAATCTGATTGATAAGATTAATCTTTTCTTTAAGACTGCTGACACCAATATCGTATTTTCTGATGAAGAAAAAGTTTGGGTGAAACGGGTTGCAAAAACTGAAACGCCTGATGAGGTTCTTGATCTTGCTGAAGAGCTTTATGCTTGGATGGAAGAAAACGAATCTGAAACTGATAATCATGACTCTGGTGAAGATGGTTCTAGTATGACCATGCCGGGTGATGGTGATGTAAGTAATGAAGAAAATTCTGAAAATTCTGAAAATGGTGAAAAATCTGATGCTAAATCTGACGGAAAATCTGATGATAAATCTGACGATGCCGGTGATGGAAAATCTGATGAAACTTCTGATGATGCTGGGCCTGCTGGAAACAGCAAGACTAGTGATGAAGACAAATCTGAAGATGGTGGAGCTGGTTCTAGTACCGACTCTGAAGACTCAGGGGAAGATGAAGTAGAAAGCAAATCTACTGATTCTGATACCGATACTACTGAAGGTGGAGAAAGTTCCACTGGTAAGGGCGGTCCTCCTGTTGCTGAAACAGATAGTGCTTCCAAGAATGGTTTAGATGCGCTTCGGGATAAGGGTGCTGAAAATCGGATTTATGCTCGAATTCCTAAAGTAGACCTTAAATCTATTATTATTGATACTGATACTCTTTTAAAGGAATGGACACAAAGTTATTTGATTGAAAAATCAAAAGATCATCAGAAGGGTTTGTATTTTGATAAGACTTTTGAAGAAGTAGAAGCATTAAAGAGCGATTCTAAGTCAACGGTTGCCTACATGGTCAAAGAATTTGAGATGAAGAAGGCTGCTGATCAGTATGCTCGCGCCGCTACTTCTAAAACTGGTTCTTTGGATATGAGTAAACTTCACACTTACAAGTATAATGAAGACTTGTTCAAGAAAGTGACTACTCTGCCCGGCGCCACCAATCACGGTATGGTTATGGTTCTGGATTGGTCTGGTTCGATGTCTGATAATCTTAAAGGCACTTTGGCTCAGATGTATAATCTGATTTGGTTCTGCCGTCGGACTAATATTCCTTTTGAAGTCTTTGCGTTTTCTGATGTGTATGCTGGTAACGGAGAATTTCGTAGTAAGTATAGTATTAATATAGATGAAGCGAAATCCTTTAAAGCTGGTGATTTTGCTTTACATAGCCATTTCCGTCTATTAAATATATTTTCCAGCAATATATCTCTTTCTGATGAAATGTCTATGATGCATATTCTTTGGATGTATGCATGTCGTTTTTATCGTGGATATCGGGATTGGAGTGAATGTGGACATCCTTATAGTTCGCCGCAAAGTTTAAGTCTTGGTGGAACTCCATTGAATGATGCGATTATCGCCATGATGGATTTAGTTCCTCAGTTTAAGAAAGATACTGGTGTTCAGAAGGTTAATACAATTTTCTTGACTGATGGTGCTTCTAATCAACTTGATGGCATTTATGATTATCGGTTGATTACTGATGGCGAACGTAAAGGTATGCATGAAAGAATTCTCAACACGGTAACATCATACAAAACTAAAACTGTTATAACTGATCCTGTAATGAATAAAACTATTGAAGTTGGAAATAGTTCTCAAACAACAAATAGTTTGCTTCAGTTACTTAAAAATCGGGTGCCTGGCATGAACATAGTTGGTTTCTTTATCGCTGGTTCTGGTAAGTCTGGTCGAGTTGATAAACGGACTCTTTACTATCTTCTTGAAGATCGTGATTGGACTAAAATTCAAGCCTTAATTAAATTAATTAATAAGAACAAATATCTTGCTCTTAACCAGTTGGGATATGATGAGTATTATGTTCTGCCTGGTGGCAATAATCTTCAAGTCGAAAATGAGACTTTGAGCGATGATTTAGTTGGGGCTGCAAAGGGTAAGCTGAAGACTGCCTTTGGGAAAATGCAGAAGGGCAAAATTTCTAGTCGCCAACTCCTAAATAAATTTGTAAAAATGGTGGCATAGTGATAAAAATGTCACACTTCCAAAAAAATGATTTAATAGGTCATTTTTTGGTTGACAAACCCTCTTGAGTATGATAGCATATATATAGAAATTGAGAAAAGGATAAATTATGAAACTCTCCCCTCGTAAAAAGTTGTTTGTAGATACCGCATCTGAGATGTTTGGTGAAGGGGCAATCCTAACTAAGACGTTGACAAAGGAAGCGGCTGCAAAGGCCGGAGTTCCATATCCTACATGGTTCCGTAAAACCTGTTCAGTGGGTTATAATGCGTATAAATTACCAGTAGAGGGTGGCGCAACTGTTCCTGTTTCCACTACCACTACTAGTGAGGAAAATACTGTTGTGAATTTACTTGCCTCCAATATGGAAAAACAGAATTTAGTTCCTGCTCCGTTTGAGGGGTTTGTGTCTTGGGGGCATTTCTCCACGATTGAGAAGATCGTAAAATCTGGTTTGTTCTATCCTATCTTCATTACTGGACTCTCTGGTAATGGTAAGACTCTGATGGTCGAGCAGGTTCATGCCAAACTGAATAAGGAACTTATTCGGGTGAACATTACTATCGAAACTGATGAAGATGATTTGCTCGGCGGTTTTCGTTTGGTAAATGGTGAAACCAAGTTTGTGCCTGGTCCTGTTATTGAAGCGATGGAACGTGGTTGCACGTTGCTCCTTGATGAGTGTGATCTTGGTTCAAACAAGTTGCTTGCTCTCCAGCCTGTTCTGGAAGGCAAGGGTGTCTTCTTGAAAAAGGTTAATAAGTGGATTACTCCGAAAGAGGGCTTCAATGTGATGGCCACTGCCAATACTAAAGGCAAGGGTTCAGAAGATGGTCGTTTCATCGGAACTAATATTATGAATGAAGCTTTCCTAGAACGGTTTGCAATTACAATCGAGCAGCCCTATGCTACTGCTATTACTGAGAAGAAGATTATTCTTGGTTCAATGAAGAAGTATGGCTCTGTTGATGATGAGTTTGCTACCAATCTAATCACTTGGGCTGAAGTCATTCGTAAGACCTTCTATGATGGTGGAGTTGATGAAGTAATCTCTACTCGCCGGTTAGACCACATTGTAAAGGCCTTCGCTATCTTTGGTGATAAGATGAAGTCAATTGAACTGTGTGTTGCTCGGTTTGATGAGGATACTAAGGCTTCCTTCATGGACCTCTACACCAAGATTGATGCTGGTGTTCTGGAAACTGAAACACCTAATGAAGAAGCAGTATCTAGTGACGATAATGCTTTCTAAAAAAGTTTAAAAAAATTGTGTATAGGGGTTGAAATTTCGATTTCAATCCTTATATATAATAGGAGTTTTGGTAGTTTCTCCGAATGAACCAAAAAAAACTATCACTTAACGCATCGCCATAATGGGATGCATAACATAATCTTGCTTTTTAAGGAGATAAAAAAATGGTAAGAACACTAAGTCTTTTAGACAACTTCAATCAACTAACCCCTTATGCCGTAGGTTTTGATCGTATGTTTGATACGCTCAATCGGTATGTGGACAATAATGTAAGTTCCACAGGGTTTCCACCTTACAACATACAAAAGGTAGGTGACTATAAATATCAAATTGATATGGCTCTTGCTGGTTTCAGCAAGGACGATATTGAGGTGGAAGTAGCTGATGGGACTCTATCGGTTCGATCAGACAAAAAAGAAGAACCCGAAGATGAGTTCACTTATCATCGGGGAATTTCGTATCGTAAATTTGAACGCAAGTTTACTCTTGCTGATGATCTTGTTGTGAATGGTGCGAAACTTGAGAATGGTATGCTTACGGTAGACCTTGAGCGTATTGTTCCAGAGGATAAGAAACCTCGACTAATTTCAGTCAAATAATTTTTCTTAAATAAATTGGAAAGGGGAATTGACTTTAGTTCCCTTTTCCTTTATTATATAATCTAAGTTGAATTAAAACCAATTTTACTATCACGCCAAGTCATTGAAATCATTGACTTTTTTTGAGGGAGATATTATGAAAATATTTGAGTTTGACAGTCCAGATGCTATGAGAGATGGTGCTGTTGCAAGGCAGGTTGATGGTGATGGTAAACCTGTAGCAGAAAATGAGGAAGCGAAAAATGCAAGACTTGCTCGTGAGAATGCTGAAATGCTTGCCGAAGAAGAACGCAAGATGGAAGAAGATAATCATGGATTAAAGTTTGCAATCCGACCTATAAAAAACTTCTCTATTGGTAGAATTGAGTTTCCTATGGAAATTATTAATGAGGTCAATGAACATATTGATAATTTCATTATTCCAAAAAGTGATAGCTTTGCAGATGGCCTTGTCGGCCAGCTTAAAAATGATGAAAAGTCAGCACAATTAGATTTTCCATTTGATAATGAGGTTGGTAAACAACTAGAAACAGTTTTTAATCAAATTGGTAGTACATATCTTAAACAAGGATACGAGAGAGATTCAAAAGCTGAAGTTTTTCAGTGTTGGACAAATCATGCTTATGCTGGGGATTATAATCCTTATCACGATCATGGATGTCAAACGATTGCTGGTTTATCGGGGTTTCTTTGGTTGAAAATTCCAGAATGTATCGAAGACCTTCCAGAGACTCCAGACTCATTGGGTAATGCTAGTGGAGCAGTTGATGGATTTACTCATTTGATTTGGGGCCAAAGTAGTCGAAAAGATGTTCTACAATTGCACAGTCAAACTGAAGATTATGTAAAACCTATTGTTGGCGTAATGTTGGTATTCCCAAATTGGTTGAAACATCAAGTATTGCCTTTCTTTGGTGAGGGTGAAAGACGTTCTATAGCTATGAATTGGAACGTAAAAGATTCAGAACAGGAATTATTGAAACATTTATCGGAACGTGAGAAGAAAAATTATGAAGAACTTAAAAATTCTAAAGAAGTTAAAGATTGATTACAAGTACGGTGAAGATGAAACCCTAGTTGAACTTTCAAAATACATTGATTCCACTTATGATGAACATTATAGCAAGAATAATTTTCAGGCTACAGAGTTTATTATAGATGGTGGTCATGGTGAAGGTTTCTGTATCGGCAACATTATGAAGTATGCACAACGATATGGAAAAAAGAACGGTAAGGACAGAAGGGACTTGCTAAAAGTTATTCACTATGGTATTATAGCTTTATACATTAATGATATGGAGAACAGTGAAAATGAATGAACTTATAGAAGAAATCCAAATGTTAAAAGATGAAAATGCAACTCTTAGAAGTTTTTGTCAAAGTGCTGCAATTAGCATCGAACAGTTGTGGAAATTGGTAAGAGAGGATGTGCAAGGATTGCCCGTTCCTTCTGGTGTTGATTTAAGAGATTTGATATAATGAATAGAGAAGCATTTCACCATTTGTCTCTTGATGCTGAAAACGGTAATGTCGTTGCCCAACAAAATCTTGCTAAAATATATGAGACAGGTGTTGATCTTGATGGAGAATTAATTCCAGAGGTATCTGTAGATTATCCAAAGGCATTAAAATGGTTTCATCTGGCTGCAGAACAAGGGTCTAAACTTGCTGTAGAAGATGGTAAGAATTTATATGAAAAAATGAGGCAGTGGCGGTTCCATCCTTCAGTCTCAGTATGGGGTCCACAAGATGAGCTCAATTCTAAGTAGGGAGAAGTTAAATAATGAATCTTAGTAATGAAACGGTATCTGTATTGAAGAATTTTTCAACAATCAATCAGAACCTTGTGATAAAAAGTGGTAATAGTATTTCTACTATTTCTGCTCAAAAGAATATAGTTGCACAGGCCACGGTAAAGGAAACTTTTCCACAAGACTTTGCTATCTATGATTTGAATGAATTTCTTGCTGCGTTGTCTCTTTTTGAAAAACCAGATTTAGATTTTCATGATGATTTCGTTGTAATAACAGAAAATGGTTCTGCGACTAAATCTCTTAAATATTGGTATTCTGATCCATCAGTTGTAACAACAACATCTAAAGAAATTACAATGCCAGAGTGTGAAGTTACGTTTTCTTTAGACAATAATCTGTTATCGGATGTTCAAAAGGCAGCTGCCGTTATTGGTGTTCCAGATATGGTATTGGAAGCAATGTCTTCTGGTAAAGCAATCTTGAAGGTGACTGACAAGAAGAACTCGACTGCAAATGATTATGCAGTTGGTATTGATGTTAATAATGAAGATGGAAAAGATTTGCCATATAAATTTTGGTTTAAAGTTGAAAATTTGAAACTTTTATCTGGTACATATTGTGTGGCAGTTTCATCTAAAAATATTAGTCATTTTGTTAATTCAAATGTTGCTATTCATTATTGGATTGCTTTGGAGCCAGAATCCAAATATGATGCTTAGGGGGATTTATGGCAGACACATTTTTGTGGGTAGAACAATATCGCCCCAATAATATAGAATCATGCGTTCTTCCTGTAGCTTTAAAAAGTACATTAACTGATTTTGTTAATAAAGGTGATATACCTAATTTAATTCTATCAGGTAAATCTGGTGTAGGAAAAACTACAGCGGCAAAGGCTATGTTAGATGAGTTGGGTTCAACTCATATAATGATTAATGGTTCTGAAGAATCAGGAATTGATGTTCTACGAACCAAGATTAAAAACTTTGCATCTACCGTTTCGCTTCATGGCGGCCGTAAGTATATTATTTTGGATGAAGCAGACTATCTAAATCCACAGTCAACTCAACCAGCCCTGCGTGGGTTCATGGAAGAGTTTCATAAGAACTGTGGATTTGTTTTTACTTGCAATTATAAGAATCGTTTAATACCGCCACTACATTCTCGTTGTAGTGTTATAGATTTTGCTATTCCTAATTCAGAAAAACCAACACTTGCAGCGGAATTCTTTGGCAAAGTAATTAATATTTTGGATGATCAAAGTATTAAATATGATAAGAGAGTTGTTGCAGAAGTAATCAATAAATACTTTCCAGACTGGCGTAGGGTGTTAAATGAACTACAAAGATATTCTGTGTCAGGAGCTATTGATGCAGGGATACTTGTAGATATTGCAGAAGTAAATATCAAAGAATTAATGCACTCTATGAAGAATAAGGAGGTTACTAATGTTCGCAAGTGGATTGTTGATAATTTGGATAATGATCCAGTTCGGTTGTTTCGTCGTATTTACGACAATGTTTATGACTATGTGGATATTAACAGTATTCCCCATGTGGTTGTTGTACTCGGCGAGTATCAATATAAAGCGGCGTTTGTTGCAGACCAAGAAATTAATTTAATGGCTTGTCTTACAGAAATAATGGCTAGGGCAAAGTTTAAATGATAGATATATTTGATAATGTATTAGAAGAACATAATGCTTTATTGATTGATGATGAAGTTAAAAAGATAAGTTGGAAATACGATTATTCATCTGAACCCAGTAAACCAAATAAGCATTGGCATGTTCTTTGCGGTCATAATGAAGAAGAGTGTGGCACATCAGGATATATTTGGGCCCATGATATATTTAATGCGTTCGTAAATAAATTTGATTTCAACTTAAAATATAATGTTGAGGATTATGAAAGAATTTATTGCAATGCTCATACGCATGGAATAGAACCTCATCTTCATATAGATGATGGTGATTTCACAATGATATATTACCCCCGAATCTATTGGAAAAAAGAATGGGGTGGTGGAACTTTGGTTGACGATACTCTTGTTTCTTATGTAGGTAATAGATTGGTTGTGTTTACTGCTAGTCTTCCTCATATGGCTATGCCTGTATCTAGAGAATGTTATGAACTAAGGACTAATGTGGTTTTTAAATGTTTTAAACAAGAGAATAAAGGTGACTGATAACAAGTTACTCCATATTGAAAGTATGCCACAAATAAAGTTGGGGTTTACTCAAATGGGGTTAGATGATGTGAATGTTATCAACATATATATTGATGAAAATGTAGATAGATTGCCTGATTTGTCATCGTCATTGGTTGGTCAAATAAAACAGAATGAAAAATCAAAACAATTAGAATTTGATTTAACCGATCTAGTTCCTAAAAAGTTAGGTGACTTTTTTATTAGGTTAGCAAAAGAGTATTCCGCTGCACATCCATTGTCTGCTGGGGTGCTTGAAAATATTGGACCAAAAGAAGATTATCAAATTAGAAAGATGTGGTCTATTCATAGTTATGCTGGAGATTATAATCCTATGCATGAACATGGAACAACAAGTGGAAGAGGTGTCTCTATGATTGCATTTCTTAAAGTTCCTCCACAAATAGCTGAACTGGAAGAAAAGTTTATAAATCCTGATGAAAATGAACATGGGAATTTACAGCATGGAAACTCAGGTGCCACTGATGGTGTTACTCAGTTTATTTGGGATATGAATAGTATGTA
>CEPD01012651.1_pt1 | contig 8904 bp, 10 predicted proteins | sample 530641 | NCBI WGS metagenome assembly CEPD01 (sample SAMEA2620815, study PRJEB7988) | marine metagenome | biome: marine biome (ENVO:00000447); feature: mesopelagic zone (ENVO:00000213); material: "saline water (ENVO:00002010), including plankton (ENVO:xxxxxxxx)" | depth 1000 m | reverse complement strand
ATCGCCGGACAGGGAACCGATAGGAACGAAACCCAGGGCGATTCAGTTCGACTTCGCGCCACTCGACGGCATTCTCCGCACCCCGGATGGCGTGGTGCGTCCCATGGACCGCTTCGGGCATTTCGACCCCGACTTCATCTACCGCTACATCAAGGCACCCGACCAGACGGTCGAGCAGCTCATCGCGGCGAGCCACACCGTCCACGCGGGCCTGGACCGCATCGCCGATTAGACCGGGTCTGTCCGTGAGGTTGCAGCGCCTTCACCGCAGCCGAAGGCGCCGCAGGGCACTGCGAACCACTGACTCGAGCACTGACCACGCAACGCATGTTCGACTGCCTGGACAGTAAGCTCACGAGCTGATCGAGCTCGTCAGTGTCCGCTCGCCTCGTTTCCGCCGACCCGTCGCGGAGCAGAGGCACAAGGATGACGAAATATGTGCAGCGCAGGAAAGTGTCATCACAAAGTCGGATCGCCAGCGCGCGAGGCGCCCCAGCCACGTGACACTCGGTGTCATCTCACCGCGTTCCCGACAAAAGCTTCTCGCCCCGCACACGGCGCCACGGAAACCGCGCCTTCAGCTGTCGAGCGTCGATTCAACCTCTCCCTCGACCGCCGGCACCTCGTGATCCGCTACGAGGACTCGAACGATCTCGAGCAGCTCCGGCCAGCGCGAACGCGGAAGAGGTGAGAACAGCTCCTCCGCTGCGGATTCATACGCCCGCATCCACAGCTCTGCGCGCTGCCGCCCCTCGGCGGTCGCGACGACGCGTGTCACACGTCGGTCGGCGGGATCCGTCGTTCGCGTGACCAGCCCCTCTCGGGTGAGGGCGTCCAGAAGAGCCGAGGCCGTGCCCTGCGAGATGCCCACCGCTTGACTGACGCCGGTGACCCGGATCGGGCCGAGCCGCACGACCTCGACGAGAACACGCGCACGAGCGAATGACACCCCCGCCTCGCCGAGTCGGTCATCGAAGCGACGGGCGAGGATCTTCGCCGCGCGGCCGAAGCCGTCCGCGAGGTCGACCGCGCTCGGCTGCTCGACACTGTCCTCATCATCGACTGCACCCATCGTCGCCTCCTCCGTTGTTGACACCAATTTACATCTGTGTCAATCTATCGACATCAATACATTGGTATCGATGCATCTATGTGAGGAGATCCCGCCCATGCGCGTGTTCGTCACCGGAGGAAGCGGTTTCGTCGGTCAGCACCTGATCCGTCGGCTCCGCGAAGAAGGCCACACCCCCATCGCACTCGCTCGCTCCGAGCGCAGCGCAGACATCGTCCGGGGCGCAGGAGCGGATGCCGTGAACGGCGACCTCGACGATCTCACCGCCACGGGCGACGTGACTCGGGATCCGGCCTGGCTCGGGGAATTGAGCACCGTCGACGCCGTTGTGCACGCTGCCGCCCGGATGGAGTTCTGGGGACCCGACGAGGGTTTCCGCACCGACAATCACGAGCCGACCATCGCCCTGCACGCGGCCGCCGCGAAGGCAGGAGTCTCACGGTTCGTGCTGATCAGCGCGGCCGGGATATCCACGGGGACCCAGCGTGCGCGCGTCGTCGACGAGGGCACGGACGACGGCGTCTCGATGATCGCCTACGGCCGCGTGAAACTGGCGACCGAGCACGCGTTGCGAGACGCGCCGACCCCCGGCATGGCCCTCGTGATCCTGCGTCCGCCGTTCATCTGGGGCCCGGGACTCACGACCATGTCCGACGCCGTCGCCGCTGCCCGAAAGGGTCGGTGGGTGTGGATCGACCACGGCCGGCACACGATGGACTTCGTGCACGTCCTCAATCTCGCCGACGCGATCGTCGACTCGCTCACGCGCGGTCGCGATGGCGCCCTCTACTACGTCACCGACGGCGCACCGACGTCGGTGCGCGAGTTCTTCGGCGCCCTGTTCGCCACGCAGGGTGTCGATCTCTCGCGAGCCCGCAGCATCCCGCTGTGGGTCGCCTCTCCGGTCGCAGCGGCGCTCGATGGTGGAGCGCGTCTGCTGCGCCGACCCACGGCGCCCCCGCTCACGAACTGGCTGGTCGCCAACATGGGTCGCGACCGGGCCTACGACATCAGCGCGGCTCGCTCCGACCTCGGCTACCACCCGCGCCTCACCGTCGCAGAGGGCATGCGCGGCATGACCGCGTGAGGCATCGCGCCTTCCTGGTCCCGCCACTCCCAGGACCCGGGGGGATCTTCCAGGTCGGTCGCATCAGGATGAGGATGAATCCCACGACGACGGGAGATTGACGTGCAACTGCGGCAGGACACGATCCTCATCACCGGTGGAACCTCGGGCATCGGGCTCGAGATGGCGACCCAGCTGGCGGCTCGCGGGAACACCGTGATCGTCACGGGGCGTGATGAGCGGCGACTCGCCGACTTCCGGCGCACGCACCCGTCGCTCCACGCGTTCACCGTCGAGGTGACGGACCTCGCATCCATCGAGGAGCTGCACCGTCAGGTGACCGCGGCGTTCCCGCGCCTCAATGTCGTCATCAACAATGCCGGCCTGATGCAGGCCATCCGTTTTCCCGAAGCCGCGGCCGATCACGTCGCCGACGAGGTGGGGGTCAACCTCGCCGGTCCGGTCATGGTCACCCAGGTCTTCTTGCCGCATCTCCTCGCGCAGCCCGAGGCCGCGATTCTGAACGTCACGTCGGGCATCGCCTACATCCCCTTCGACAAGGCACCGCTCTACAGCGCCTCGAAGCTCGGTCTGCACTCCTACACGCAGTCTCTTCGCGCGCAGCTCACCGGCACGTCGGTCAAGGTCTTCGAGCTTGCTCCGCCGAGGACCACGAAGCCGATGTTCAGCGGATCCGACGCGGACAACCAGCAGGTGGACCGCATCCCGATGATGCCGATCGCCGCCGTGGTGACGCACATGATCCGGGGCGTGCAGAGGAACCGCTACGAGATCCGCCCGGGGATGAGCAAGCTGCTCCGGCTGATCGGCAAGGTTCGTCTCTGACCGCGCCTCTCGTCGCCGCGCGAGTCAGCCTCCTCAGCGGAACCGGCGCCGGTACAGCGCGATCGCGCCGATGAAGGCCACGGCGGCGATGCCCGCGCACCAGGCCAGGGCGATCCAGAGGTCGGACGTGACCGGCTGCTGAGCCAGCAGCGCCCGGATGCTGTCAACGATCGGCGTCACCGGCTGATTCTCGGCGAACCAGGCCACGGGCGCCGGCATCGTCTCGGTGGGCACGAACGCGGAACTGAGGAACGGCAGGAAGATGAGCGGGTAGGAGAAGGCAGCCGCGCCGTCGGTCGAGTGTGCGGCAAGACCAGAGAGCACGGCGATCCACGTCAGGGCGAACGTGAACAGCAGAAGGATGCCGGCGACAGCCAGCCACGCGCCGATCCCGGCGCCGCTGCGGAATCCGAGCAGCAGCGCCGCCGCCACGACGATCGCCATCGACACCGAGTTCGCCACGAGCGAGGTCAGCACGTGCGCCCAGAGCACGCTCGAGCGGGCGATGGGCATCGACCGGAAGCGCTCGACGATTCCGCCCTGCACATCCAGGAACAGTCGGTACGACGTGTAGGCGACCCCCGAGGCGACCGTGATCAGCAGGATCCCCGGGAGCAGGTAGTCGATGTAGCTGCCCGTCGCGTCGCCGATCTCGATCGCGCCGCCGAAGACGAAGACGAACAGCAGCAGAATGGCGATCGGCATCACGGCAGTGGTGATGATGGTGTCGGGGCTGCGCAGGATGTGTCGCAGCGATCTGCCCGTGAGCGCGCCGGTGTCCGAGAGCACGTGAGTGGTCATGATCAGTTCTCCTCCGGCTCGGCGCCGCCGACGACGGCGAGGAAGATCTCCTCGAGCGTCGGCCGCTTCTCGACGTACTCGACGCGCGTCGGCGGCAACAGCCTGCCGAGCTCTTCGAGGGTGCCTTCGACGATGATCCGTCCGCCGTGCAGGATCGCGATGCGATCCGCGAGACGCTCGGCTTCCTCGAGGTACTGCGTGGTCAGCACGACGGTCGTCCCGCCTGCGGCGAGCTGTTCCACCGCGCGCCACACTTCGGCGCGCGCTTCGGGATCCAGCCCGGTGGTCGGCTCGTCGAGGAAGACGACGGATGGGGAACCGACCAGGCTCATCGCGATGTCGAGCCGCCGGCGCATGCCTCCGGAGTAGGTTCCCGCGCGCCGACTTCCCGCATCCGTGAGGGAGAATCGCGCGAGCAGGTCGTCGGCGATCCGCGAGGGATAGGGAAGGTGGCGGAGGCGGGCCACCAGCGCGAGGTTCTCGCGCCCGGTGAGAACGTCATCGACGGCGGTGTACTGGCCGGTGAGGCTGATCGCCTGACGCACCTGCTCCGCGTCGGTGACGACGTCGTAGCCGGCGACCGCGGCCGAGCCCCCGTCGGCCTCGGTCAGCGTCGCGAGGATGCGGATGGCGGTGGTCTTGCCGGCCCCGTTCGACCCCAGCAGGGCGTATACGCTGCCGGCCGGGATCTGCAGGTCGACGCCGCGCAGCACATCCACGGAGCCGAACGACTTCGTCAGATCCTCCACGAGGATCGCCGGGGCGGTGGCGGTGCTCATGACGACGAGCCCTCGGTCGCTGCAGCGATCGCCGAGCGCAACCGTGCGCGCTCCGCGTCGATCCACCCCTTGCCGCCGTACGCGAGGGCAAGCGTCTCGGCGAACTCCACCGTCTCGTCGCCGACGATCTGGTGCACGGTGGCCCCCGAGGCGACCGACCCCTCCCAGAGGTCTGCGAGATCGACGGCCATCTGCGCGACATGCTCCCCGTCGATCAGCCCGCCGTAGCGCAGCAGATACCGGTGCACGGCGCGAGCAGCCTCGCGGTGGGGTTCGGGCAGCGCATCCAGTCGTGCGACCGCCTCGCGATACTGCTTCTTCTCCTCGAGGGACCCGGTGAGCACCTCGATCCATTTCGACGCCATGATCATTCCTTTCCGGTCCGGAGCGATTCGATGCGTTCTGCGAGGTCGCCCCATGTCTCCCAGAACTCGTCCAGCCGCGAACGTCCGGCTGCGTTGAGCGAGTAGACCTTGCGCGGTGGCCCCTTCTCCGAGGGGACCTTCTCGATGTCGACGAACCCGCGCTGCTCGATGCGTACGAGGAGCGCGTACACGGTCCCCTCGGCGATATCGGCGAAACCGCGCTCGCGCAGAGTCGCCGTGATCTCGTATCCGTACGCCGGACGGTCCGCCAAGGTCGCGAGCACCACGCCCTCCAGCACGCCCTTGAGCATCTCGGTGTCGTGTCGTCCCATCGCCGCCCCTACTCAGTAACGTTGAATACCGGTACAAAGTATCACTGAGTAGCGCCGCTCGCAAGGACTCTTCCGCACCGCCGCGCGACGTCCTAGGCTCCGGAATGGAGCGGACGGGCGCTCGATCGCGCGATACGACGTGCGACCAGGTTCGGGCACGACGGAGCGAGAGCAAGGGATCGAGCATGAACGCGGTCGTCGGTGACATCCTCCCGCTCGCCCTGGGAGTCGCGATCAGTCCCATCCCGATCGTCGCCGCGATCCTGATACTCCTCTCACCGCGGGCGCGGGTCACCAGCACCGGTTTCCTCCTCGGATGGGTCCTCGGCATCGTCGTCGCCGCAACGGTCTTCACGCTGCTCGCCGGCATCATCCCCGAAGACGATGCGGGGGCCTCCCGCCCCGTGAGCGGAACGATCAAGCTGCTGCTGGGCACCCTCCTGCTGCTGCTCGCGATACGAAGCTGGCGGCAGCGCCCGAAGGCGGGCGAGGAAGCGGCTCTCCCGCCCTGGATGACGGCGATCGATTCGTTCACCTTCGCCAAGGCCGTCGGGCTGGCGTTCCTGCTAGCGGGGGTCAATCCGAAGAACCTGCTGCTGGGCGCCGCGGCGGGGGTCGCGATCGGCGGCGCCGGCCTGGAGGTCGCTGCAGCGGCGGCCGCGATCGCGGTCTATGCGGTGATCGCCGCGATCACGGTGATCGTCCCGGTCGTCGGATACCTCGTCGCCGCCGACCGACTTACCCCTGCCCTGACCGCCCTGCGGTCCTGGCTTCAGCGCGAGAACGCCGTCATCATGGCGATCCTCCTCCTTGTGCTGGGAGTCACGCTGATCGGCAAGGGCGTCGGCAGCTTCTGACCCGCCGCCCGCCGTGCCGGGCGATGACGTGCCCGGCACCAAGGGATCATCGCCGCCATCTAGGATGGGATCGTCCGGCGCCCGTGATTCCTGGAGCTCAGCCGCATGACCTCTCCTTCCGACACCTCCGCGTCGTCGCGCCCCGTCGCCGACACCGTCGAGAACGCCCAGTCGACGCCTGAGAAGGAGCAGCCCTACGGCGCGCTCGGACTCAAGCCCGACGAGTACGACCGCATCCGGGAGATCCTCGGCCGCCGCCCGACGTCGGGCGAGCTGGCGATGTACTCGGTGATGTGGAGCGAGCACTGCTCCTACAAGTCGAGCAAGATCTACCTGCGTCAGTTCGGCCAGAAGGTCAGCGACCAGATGCGCGAGAAGCTCATGGTCGGCATGGGCCAGAACGCCGGCGTCGTCGACATCGGCGAGGGGTGGGCCGTGACCTTCAAGGTCGAGTCGCACAATCACCCCAGCTACATCGAGCCGTTCCAGGGCGCTGCGACCGGCGTCGGCGGCATCGTGCGCGACATCATCTCGATGGGCGCACGCCCCGTGGCCGTCATGGACCAGCTGCGGTTCGGCGCGATCGACAACCCCGACACCGCCCGCGTCGTGCACGGCGTCACGTCGGGCATCTCCTTCTACGGCAACTGCCTCGGCCTTCCGAACATCGGCGGCGAGACGGTGTTCGACCCGGTGTACCAGGGCAACCCGCTCGTGAACGCGCTCGCGGTGGGCGTCATGCGCCACGAAGACGTCAAGCTCGCCAACGCCACCGGCGCCGGCAACAAGGTCGTGCTCTTCGGCGCCCGCACCGGCGGCGATGGCATCGGCGGCGCATCCATCCTCGCCTCCGACACCTTCGCCGATGGCGGCCCGACCAAGCGCCCCGCCGTGCAGGTGGGTGACCCGTTCGCCGAGAAGGTGCTCATCGAGTGCTGCCAGGAGCTCTATCAGGGCGAGCTCGTCGAGGCGATCCAGGACCTCGGCGCCGCCGGCATCTCGTGTGCCACGAGCGAGCTCGCCGCTAACGGCGGTTCGGGGATGCGCGTCGACCTCGAGAACGTGCTGTTGCGCGACCCGTCGCTCACGCCGGAGGAGATCCTCATGAGCGAGTCGCAGGAGCGCATGATGGCCATCGTCGCCCCGGAGAAGCTCGACGCGTTCCTCGCCGTCGTGGGCAAGTGGGATGTGGAGACCAGCGTGCTGGGCGAGGTCACCGGAGACGGCCGCCTGCAGATCTTCTGGCACGGCGAGCAGATCGTCGACGTCGACCCCTCGACCGTGGCCGTCGACGGCCCGGTCTACGAGCGTCCGGTCGCCTACCCGACATGGATCGACAGCCTGCGCGAGGAGTCGGCCGCGGCCCTCCCCCGCAGCATCGACCCGGAGGTGCTCCGCGAGCAGTTCCTGACGCTCGTCGCCAGCCCGAACCTCGCCGACACGTCGTGGATCACCAACCAATACGACTACTACGTGCTGGGGAACACCGCCCTGAGCTTCCCCGACGACGCCGGCATGATCCGCGTCGACGAGGAATCGGGCCTCGGCTTCGCGATCGCCACCGACTGCAACGGCCGCTACTGCCAGCTCGACCCCTACGAGGGCGCCAAGCTCGCGCTCGCGGAGGCATACCGCAACGTCGCCGTCACCGGCGCGGTGCCCGCCGCCGTCACCGACTGCCTGAACTTCGGCTCACCCGAGAACCCCGAGGTCATGTGGCAGTTCTCGCAGGCGGTCGCGGGCCTCGCCGACGGATGCCTCGAGCTCGGCATCCCCGTCACAGGCGGCAACGTCTCGTTCTACAACCAGACCGGCGACCAGCCGATCTTCCCGACCCCGGTCGTCGGCGTGATGGGCATCATCGACGACGTCGCCCGCCGGATCCCCTCGGGCTGGCAGGATGCGGGCGAGAACATCTATCTGCTCGGCGTCACCGCGACCGAGCTGAGCGGCTCGCAGTGGGCGGGAACGATCCACGGCCACCTCGGCGGCCTGCCGCCGGCGGTCGATCTGGCCGGCGAGAAGAAGCTCGCGGAGCTCATCCACGCGGCGTCGCAGCAGGGTCTCGTCTCGAGCGCCCACGACCTGTCTTCGGGCGGGCTCGCGCAGGCCCTGGCCGAGGCGACGATGCGGTTCGGTGTCGGCGCCCGCGTGTGGCTGCGTGAGATCAGCGAGCGCGACGGGGTGGATGCGGCGACCGCGCTGTTCGGCGAGTCGACCGGACGTGTGATCGTGTCGGTGCCGCGCGAGGAGGACGTGAAGTTCCGGGGGCTCTGCGAGGGCCGCGGCTACCCGGTGCTGCGCATCGGCGTGACCGACGTGCCGGCAGACGGCGAGGCCGCCCTCGAGGTGCAGGATGTCTTCACCGTCGCCGTGTCCGAGCTCCGCGAGCGCTCCGCCGCGACACTGCCCGCCGCGTTCGGCGCGACGATCGCCGAACCGACCGCGTAGGAGGAACCATGTCCGACGACGACGAATACGCCGGCTACGGCGAGGCCCGCCAGCGGCGCATGAAGATCGTCGCGTGGGTGACCATCGTGTCGCTGATCCTCGTGGCCGGCGGCTCCACCATCTTCACCCTGCTGTTCGCCTGAATCCGCGGCCGTCCAGCATCCGAGCGCCGCGCTCGCCCGCTGATTAGCATGGCAGTGTGGACCTCTGGTTCGAGCTGCTCGGCGCCTGGTGGTGGGTCGCACCCACCGCGATCGGTGCGGGCGCGGCCGGGTACGGCGTCGCCACGAGCGGTCGCCGGCGGGCGCGACGGCTCGAGCTCGACGCCGCGCGCC
>CEPD01006178.1_pt1 | contig 9216 bp, 19 predicted proteins | sample 530641 | NCBI WGS metagenome assembly CEPD01 (sample SAMEA2620815, study PRJEB7988) | marine metagenome | biome: marine biome (ENVO:00000447); feature: mesopelagic zone (ENVO:00000213); material: "saline water (ENVO:00002010), including plankton (ENVO:xxxxxxxx)" | depth 1000 m | reverse complement strand
TGTGCTTGTTTTGGAAGAAAATTTAATTCTCTAGCATTAGCTTCGATTTTTTGTTTTAACCCTTTTGAAATAAGATAACCAACGGCATCTGGTTCTATACCCTCTTGATCACAATACCATAAAACTGCTTCCATGTGGGTTATCTTTTTTTCTTTTGCTATATTTTCTATAGCTACGGTAAAATTTTTGGGGGTGTTTAACATCATATATATCTCCTGGCCATTATATAAGTTGTGGGGTTAACCATGACCCCACACGCACTAATTAGGAAGTGACCCCTGTGTGTTCTCTAGGCCAAAGAGAATAAATGGTTTTACTTAGAAGGCCTCCAAATCCACACACTACTCCTTTATATGTTTTGCCTTACCCAAAACGATAGTCTTACTTGTCGTTTTTTCGGACTAAAATCAAACTCGCCTTAGTGCGTTAGTTTGAAGTGGGGTTATTCTGTTACTAGGAAACCCCAAAACCCTGTTCACTTCTTACGCGGAGCGTAGAGCTGCATAACCAGCAGCAACAACAGAACGAGTCGGCGTACCTATACGATACTTCATATAGGTTTGCCCATCATAAGTTGAGGTACGCTTATTCAAGAAGATAGAATAACCTTCTGAACGTAACTGGCTGATGACCGCACGAACATTCTTAACACCATAACGTGATGTAATCTGCTTAGCGGTTAGTTCTGCACCACTCTCTAGTGCAGTTGCGACCTTAGCGGTCTGGGTAGTAGTAGTCATAATCAAAATTCTCCTTATCATGACAAGTTTGAATTACCAGATTGATAATCCTTAAAGTGAGCCCGTTGGGTAATAAGGTGGAGCTCATACCCCATGAGAGCTTATGCTGCTAGAGCATAATCCTCAAATGCAAAGTTATCGTTCGCAATTATCTTTTGTGACCATAAGGTGGTCAATCCACAATTCTCCACTTCTCTATTCACCGTCAGTCGATCCTATTTCGCCCCCATCAAAAGTACAGGGTCCAGAGAGACTCTACCGGCAAGTACTCCCAACTCTGGTCGGTAGCTACGTCGCTTTATGTTAGACAAATTACCGATTTTTATTCTCACTTTTATCCATTCTCTTTCGCGTATGAGGGATAAACAGCGCCAAAGGCATTTCCCTGATTCCTGTACTTGTGGTGGAGGCGGAGGGTATCGCACCCTCGTCCTGCACGACTTTCAATCCGCATCAACGAACTGTAACTATATTTATACCACATTGAATACCTTTTGTCAACCCCTTTTTTCATCTTTCATAACTTTTCTCCATGAAACCAATTAGTCATAGAATATCTAACACCCCCAGTGACAGGAGTTACACGATGATATAGAAAACTATTGTAAATACATGCAGTACCTATATTTCGTGAAAGTGTCATTACAGGGCTAATATTATCTTGATTTTCTTTATAATTATCATATGCTTCAGTAGCCTGTTGTTGAGCATCACCGTTCTTATGTCTGCCAAACTGAAACTCACCACCATCATAATCCTGTGGATGGCTAAGTTGTATACTCATACTTAATACATCAGTAGGGTAGTATCCATCAGTATGCCACACAAATTTACCACTCTTTTCATACTTCATAATATAACCACCGACCATATCATTTATAAAGAATTCATGTTCTTCAGCAAAGTCTTCAATAAGATGCCATGTCTTGTTATTGATGGAATTATCCATAGGCAACTTAATCAAATTGCAGTTAAACACATCTTTATCTTTAATAGATGATGTTTCTTTATTATGAACATATCCACCAGTGACAGGTTGACCCTGTTGGTATAACTTCACCAAATAATCACATTCATCCTCAGAAAGAAAATTTTCAAATATGACATACATTAATCACACATTTTCTTTACCCGCACAAAAGTCACACATTCCTTTATTTTCATCATGTTCTTTTTGGGTAATAGGAGATTCACAGACCACACAATCTATTAAATATGCACGTTTTTTTGCTTGATGTGCGTAAGATGATTCTTGTTCTTTAGACCACGCCATTAATCAGAGTCTTTCTTTAAATATTCTTGTTGTGCAAAATAATAAAGTTGAAAATCAACACCAGAGTCATCTTCTTGTTTAATGCCGTGTATAATAGCCGCCGCGCCTGTTTCTTCAATTTGTTTTTTATAATCATCAAGTTTTTCTTGCGTTTCTTGATTATAAGAAATTTCATAGGATATGGGAACATTTTTTCCTTTTACTACAACCCAAAGATAAATAACCTCTGACTCTTCTGCGACATGATGATGAACTACAAAAAACTCTTCAGGCAACTCTTTTTTAGTAGGAGTTCCTAGAAGATCGGTATATGTATAAATTACACTCGTTGCAATAAAAAGTGATAAAGGAATAAACACAATTAACCATGCTTTTCTTTTTAACAATGTTATCATTGTTCCTAAACATAACACTACAAAAAACATCATTGTAAGAAGTATTATGTCTAGTTCCATTATTGGCATTATGGTGCTCCCCGAGGCTCAATTAATCGACCACCGCTATCTAAATTTAAGTTTCTTTGCCTGTCACTAGGCTCGCGAGGTTCAAACTCACCTTGAAGTCTGGTCGTGTTTATAAAAAGTTTCTCAATCGTATTTGTTTTGATCATATCTCCCTTTAGATTGAGTGTAAAACGCCGTACAGTAAGTTCTTGACCATGATGGGTCAATAATATATTTTCTTCCCATAACAATTTATAAGGATTTATTCTTAACAATGTAATTTTAATTGGAATATCATTACCACTACGTTTTTTATACGCATGTACATTAACAATATATTCGCCCTTTATCCATCCACGAAATGTAACTACTTCTCTATTTAACTCTATAACTTGTCGTGTCCCATCTGGTAAGAAAATAATATCATTGATTTGACCAAGATCATCTTTATCTAAATGCATCAAACCTGCTGCTCTATTTCTAAATGATAAAAGATTTTTTACAGGGTCTTCTATCCATATGTCAATATCATCAGTGGATTTATCATCCCATTCAAGTGTTACGATATACTCTGCTTTTCTTTCAATCTCTGATTTCTTTGGAATTGGATTAATCAACAACAATGCAAGAATGAACATACTAATAAAAGCTAATAGCAGAATGAACAAAAAATCTACAAATGCTAAATGACCACTCCTAGAATACATTATATTTTATATTCCTTTTACCTTCCCATACACTGTCAGTTGAACTTTAAGAATGATTGATGAAACTAATCCTATTAGAGTAGTATTTAATGCGGTAAATAATCCCTGACTCATTGAAGATAACGCTAGACGAATACTGTGAGCATCGTTAAATTCAATTGAAGAAAATGTACCTTGCAACATTATCATAAATCCAATAACGGTTCCTAACATACCTAATGTTAATACAACATCAGATACAAACCATTCAACATTAACATTAACAGCGTCTGACGCCTTAAATTTATAACCAAGACTAAGCGTTGTTAATACAGCAATCACAGTGATTACAAATGTTATATAGGTAAGATCATTAGTATATAATGACACTAACCATCCCATACTATGCGTGATATATAAACCTGCGCCCACCACACAAACAATAAGCCACCAACAGAGAAAATCTTTCATTATCGAATCACACTCTGTTCTGGTACTGGTGGTACAAGTATTTCAAAATTATGTCCTTGAGTAAGTATGCAACTCTTTTGTGTAGCAAAATGTTCAACTACAGCAAACTGGTTGTTAATAGGATTCGCATACAATTGTATCAAAGATGTTATTGCGCCCATATGATTTAGATTTGTGCCAAATGTAATTGGTGCCATTCCACCCATTTTTTGTATATAATTTCGTATTACAGGAGTATTATTACAACTAACTGTTTTTTGCGTCATAAGTATTGTACCGTATGGAGCATCTTGGTTTTGGTTTATTGGTGGTGTAACTTCTATTGTTGGTGTAGCTTGTGTAGCTTCATTTTTTTCAGGCCACAACGGAACTGTTTCCGCTTGTTCACCAGGCGATTCTATTACTTGAGCACAAACAACTGTTGGAATAAGTAAACAAACAGTTGTCAAAAAAAATATAAAATTTCCTTTAATTATGGATCGGGCGGCCTGTATTATCTGTCTCATTTTGTTTTTTCCATTCATCAACGGAGTCTGTCAATGCATCTAAAAAATCACTCTTTTGTTTGATAAATTCTTGAACAGTTCCATCTTCTGTTACAACTAAAATTACTACTTGACTTATATCAATTCCTGTTAACTCACTAAACATCTCTGCATATGCAGAACCTTGAATATAGTAATTTTCATTCCATACATCTGACCGTTCTTTGGTAGAAGTCTTAAAATCTATAATTGAAAATATACCCTTATACTTTGCAATGCAATCAACTCTACCTCCTACCCTATATTTATCACTATACAAACCACACTCTTGGGCATATATGTCACTTATATTCTCTAGGGCCTTATCCTTTAATTGGTTAAATAAACACCAAGGAAGGAAATCCTTTTCATGCTTTTTCCATTTCTCAGGATAGTCTATAGACATATTGTTTAAATAGTCTTCACACATATGGTGAACTTTAGTGCCTCTTGCAGCTGCCTTTGCCGCTACATAATTAGCAAACTTATCACCAACCCTTTTACGCCATTCCATCAATCCTTCTTTCTTTCGGATTGACAAAACAGTTGTGATTGATGGATAATAATTTTCTTGTGGTGTTACATAGAATCTTTTTCGGTCTATTGTTATTGTTTCTAGTTTTGGTAACTCCACAGACACATGATTAAATCTTTTCATTATTCTGCGTTTCTCATCCTCACTACAAGTCTATCTGCTCGATTTGTTACTTGAGTATACCATCTACTGTCTACCATTTCATTAGCTGCTTCTTCCCAATTACGAGAATCGACACCACGTTTCATGCCTTTAAATTTAGACAATCTAGTATAACCCATATTGAACATCATATTTGCTATGATTAATTGTACTTCCATAGGAAGATCATAAAAGTCATCATACAGTTTTTCACAATCTGAAAGTACCGTTTGTACATCTTCTTCAAATACCTCTTGTACTCTCTCATCATCAACTTCTGCTCCCACAGGCCAACCATATTCAAAATCTTGATCAGTAATTAAGTGACCAATGCCGAATGTCTCATACCCTAGATGATCAAGATAAACTTCATACACACAACCTTCATCTCGTTCCAAATCTTCTCTCAATTGATATATCATTTCATCTGTTTTCACTATTCTATACCTATCCCTAATTTAATCTTATTAATAAGATAACTGCGAACAAAGCCACTACGAACAATATCCCCGATAGTAAATTCGAGACAATGAAATTCTTCCATCTCTTCAAGGATTCGTAAAAAATCGTGCAAGCCATTCCTTTCATTTTGTTTGACCAAATCAGTCTGATCAAAATCACCACAAAAAATTATTCTAGAATCTTGACCAACCCTAGTAATAATAGTATCCAATTCATGAAAGTTCATGTTCTGACATTCATCTACTATAATGACTGCATTATCAAATGTCAACCCCCTTAGAAAAGAAGTTGATAGAAAATAGAGTGTGCCTTGTCCCTTTAATCGGTCATAGAGATTATTAAACTGCTGTTCATTCTGCATCTCAAACATAAATTGTACCATGTTCTGATACGGCACTTGATACAATGCAGCCTTATCTTCTTCATCACCCGGCAGAAAACCAATCTCTCTTGTAGGAATAAGTGACCTAACTAACACTACTTTGTCATAAGGTTTCTTTAAATCCATTACACTTTGTAGAGCAAGGTACAAGGAAATAAATGTTTTACCTGTACCAGCCGCTCCAAAAAGAAATTGATTTTTTCCTTTCTTCCAAGAATCAAAAATTAGTTTTTGGTTATCAGTAATTGATTTAATAGTTACTAGATTACTATGATTTATTTCTTTATTTTTTTTACTGCTTGTCATGTTTAATTAGTCTTCTACAGGGGCAGGGGGTGCATTTACGGTTACACCATAATAGTTAGGAGCAGTACAATATTGACCCGTTGTACGATCTTTGAAGAATACTGACCAATCTGTATCGTTTACAAAGAACCAGAGAGCCTGACCTTGTCTGGCCACGCCCGCCCATGCTAATACCAGTTCTTTCTCCTCAGTTTGTTTAATCAACTCCTCGTAAGTAGGTATGCAAAAGAAATTTGATTGTTGTGCAGATGCAATTGAAGTGTTTAAAATTATTCCAACAATTACAAGAGAAGCTAAAAATGTGGTAATTTTTTTAATTGATGTCATGACATGTCCTTTCAAAAGGTGAGAGGGGGGAGCCGGGGGCTTTAAACCCCCCTCTCTGGTATTACATGGGCGGAGGGACTTCCCAGCTTCCATTAACGCGGTGCGTCAGTGCTGAAGTTTGATTTCTCGCCCGTAACACCATATCTATTTATATCACTCTATGTTTTTTCAGAACATTCCTTGTTTTAATTTCTTTATGAGATTTGTTCTTATGACCACCATATCTATTAGCTAAAGGAGAGCCTGGATGTGAGTCCGCTATCTGTTCCATACGTTCAGTAAACCCACCATCTACTTTAGGTCCAACGCCCATAATATGATCCCCTGCAACCATAGGTGCAGTTTTCCATGCCGGTCTGATATGTGGACTATTTTCCTTTAAGGCTTCCATATCAGCAATGGACATAAACTCTTCCCATTCCTCTCCTGTTTCATGATTTATAAGGTCATATAAGGGCATTACAATTTCATCTCCAATTGGTTTATATCACCACCAAGTACTGAAACTTTATGAGATAAAGAATACACCATTTCAGATAAGTCTTTAATTCTCATCTGTAACAAATGAACTTGTTCTTGCATACTTGCAATTTCTCTTTCTGCTAAAGTTCTATCAACCATTTCGCCCTCTTTATGACGTTCTTCACGCAATCTGCGTCCCATATAATCGTAATGAGATTCTCTTCTCTCTGGTGCTTTTCCGAATAATCTCTTCGTTATTTTTTCCATGAAACCACTCCGACATTATCAGATTTCTCTAATATATAGTACGTTTGGTATGCCATATCCTTCACGACAAAAGCTCTTCACTATTTAAATACTTGTCCCAAAACTCATCCCAAATTTCTGTCTTGTATATATCACTCTTATAGTAAAAATTCATTCCAGTTGGGTGGTCGCCGTGTTTATTTTGATAATTTTTCAATGATCGGTCAAAAATTACTTGTTCAAATTCAGTGTACACATGCTTCATTCTTCTAATGCCTCTTTCACTTTCTCTACAAGATTCTCGTAGGTTGCATAAGAACCACCTGTCCATTCACCATCTTCAAACTCACGAATTTCTATATTCCCAGCTGGTCTACTTTGACCATCAATAGATAATTCGCCATCTTCCATTAACGATATTTCAACATGCTTCATCTATTATCCCCATCACCTTTAATTTGGTTCTTACGCCAACGTCGATTCAGTTTATCAACATTCCACTCTGCAATTTTATCTAAGTCAAACCCAATATCTTCAGCAAGAATAGCAAGATACCAAAGTACATCACCTAGTTCATCAGCAATCCTATGAAGTTGATCACTTCTATGAGTATCACCACGAAGAGTCTTCTTTATCTTCTCTGCGACTTCACCAGCTTCACCACACAAACCAAGTGCCGGATATATTACCTTATATTCCTCTGGATATACCGCTGTTGAACGTGCAAGTTTTTGATATTCGTTAAAATTCATTTTGTATCCCATCTATAAAAGATATGGTCATCAATTTCCGTAGTTCGTTGTTTCGTTTTTGCCCATGAAGGATTTACATAATCTGCATGGTAAAACAAAGCACCATCTGTAATATCTACAAATGGAAGTTCATTGTACAATATTGCTTCAACTAAGTCAAGGACTTCTTGATACTTTTTTTTGTTATGGGGAGTATCATTTTTCCCATCACAATACCAAGAAAACTGACATTTATTTCTTACAGGATAATATATTCTTTCATCAGCTGGTAAATTTTTATACCGCCGAGTTTTCCAACTTTCTCTTGTCGGGCCTTGATAAACAACTTCACAAATTGTATTGGGGAAACGCTTATCATTAACACGATTTAATACAACAGCGGTTACACCAAAAAGACCAGCAGTCCCTTGATCTCTCGCTTCATGATACACATTAAGTGCAAGACAATGTGCTGATGCAATGTGAGCGTGATTAGGTTCAATAACTGATACAGTCTTTCCCTCTGAAGGAAAAGAAGATGACATAGTTATAGAAATAACTACTGCTGAAATAGCAGTTATGAAAAACTTGGTTTTAAGTTTCATATTTCAGCTAATGTTTTTTCAATATACTCTTGAGCATAGGTTCCAGCCCCAGAACCAAATTTTGATTCTGCAAGATCAGCAACTTCCTCAACCTCGTACTCAGAGTCACCGCCATAAAAGAAGTTATCACAGAACTCTTCTATGTCCATCATCCAATTTTTCACTTTAGCCATTATTTAATTCCTTCAATTGTAGTGTGAAATCCTTCAATTTTCCATACTTCTTTTTCAGCTATTTTTGCATCTTCCAGATTTTCCCAAATCTTGGCATCAGGATTATCCCAACCCTTTACAAAATAAACTATTCCAGGCGGTGATGCTCGAGCCCAGTCAGGGACAATCCCCGACACAAATTCATTTGTACCACCTAATCGAATCTTATATGCCATTATGCAGGCTCATACATATCTTCATTATCTGCTATGCCCTGAGCTTCACAAAACCGAACAAACAAACCTAGTTGACGACCAAAAGCTTCGATTTCCCAAGGATAGTCCCAATAGTTGATATCGGCCATATTAAACTTGGTCTTATGAAAGCGAACCATATCCGGCACCGTATACTCGTACATTTCACCCTTCGCCCATTGTTTGACATGAACCATCTCATGTGCGAGAGTGATAAGAATATTACGAATATTACAGGTAGCATCTAAAGTGATGGTAAATTCTTTGGGGCGAACGCTGTCGTCTTCCCAAATCGCAGTTCCTTCATTACCATCTTTATTAAGCAGAGTTTTACTGAGGTTAATATCAATTTCCAAACCAGCGATGAGTCTCTTCCCCATCAACTTCTCAGCATACCACCAAGCCGCAGTTTTTACCAACTTACGATTTAGTTTGTTGGAACCTTTAACGTGAAGTAACAAGGTACTTACCCCCAT
>CEPD01048819.1_pt1 | contig 9217 bp, 8 predicted proteins | sample 530641 | NCBI WGS metagenome assembly CEPD01 (sample SAMEA2620815, study PRJEB7988) | marine metagenome | biome: marine biome (ENVO:00000447); feature: mesopelagic zone (ENVO:00000213); material: "saline water (ENVO:00002010), including plankton (ENVO:xxxxxxxx)" | depth 1000 m | reverse complement strand
CGCCTCAGGCGCGCCCGATCACCTGCAGATTCATGCGACAGCCTCAGGAGGACACAGATGAACACCAGTACCCGTTCCGTGGGGCATGACGGGGGCACGAACGCACCTGAGACATGGGTGAGGGGGTGCCTGCCGAGCGGAAAACAGGTTCGGCATGCCCCTGATGTCGTGCCCCAGCGTGCCCCACAAGATGCTCTGAACGGCCCGAGATCCGCGAGATTCTGCGGGTTTTGCCGCCTTTGCTCCGCAGGGGGCACGAGGGGGCACAACCGCCCGCGAGAGTCCAATAGAGTCCACGGGAGAGCATCATGAGCACTCAGGAAAGAGAGAAATCCGCCAAGAAGCGCGAGGCATGGGGGCGGCTGCGGAAGCTTCCGTCGGGGCGCTGGCAAGCCCGCTATCCAGGACCGGACGGCGAGATGCACACGGCCCGCACGGACGACGACAAACCGTTGACGTTTATGACGAAGACCGATGCGCGGACGTGGCTCGCCGGAGTGCACACGAAGATCGCGCGCGAGCTGTGGGAGCCCCCGGCGGTACTCGCCGCGCGGCTGCGGGCGGAGGCCGAAGCAGACGAAGCCCGGTCGATCGGCTTCGCAGAATATTCCGAGCGCTGGATCGAGATGATCCGCACGCGACCGGGGCGCAGCGGTAAGAGGCGCGCGGCAGGAACCGTTCGTTCCTACCAGAGCAAGGTCACCGGATACCTTGTTCCTGAGTTCGGAGACACGCCTATCCGTGATATCGATGTGACTCGAATCAACGAGATGACCGACCGCTTGGACAAGATCCCATCGCCGCTCAATCCCAAGTCGAAGTTCAACTGCATTACGCAGCCGGTGCTGATCGTCTTGATGATGATCCTGCGCCAGGCCGCGCGAGACAGCATCATCTCGGCCGCGCCAAACATCTCGATTCCGAAACAGACCTCGGTGCGACACGATGCAGACCATGACCCCGATGAGGACGTGGCGGGTCTGTCCGATAAACGGTGGATCTGGTCGGGCGGTCATTAGTTGATTCGGCCTTCGAAGGCGATAGCGAACGCGTTCAGCGCGGGCTTCCACCTCGTCGCCCAGCGTGCCCTGCCTCGACCTGTGGGGTCAAGTGAGCGGGTCACGAGGTAGAGACACTTCAGTGCGGCGGCATCGTTCGGGAAGTGCCCGCGGGCGCGCACCGCGCGCCGGTATCTCGCGTTGAGCGACTCGATCGCGTTCGTCGAGCAGATGATGCGGCGGATCTCGACGACCCAGTCCAGGAACGGCACGAACTCGGCCCACGCGTTCTGCCACAGTTTGCTGATCGCCGGGTACTGCTGCCCCCACTTCGTGTCGAACTCGCGGAACCGTTCCGCCGCGGCGGCCTCGGTCGGGGCGGTGTACACGGGGCGGAGGTCTTTGCCCATCTCTTCCCAGTAGTGCCGGGACGCGAACCGGAACGTGTTCCGGATCAGGTGGATGATGCAGGTCTGCACCGTCGCGAGCGGCCAGGCCGTGTTGATCGATTCCGGCAACCCCTTGAGCCCGTCGCAGACGACGATGCACACGTCCTCGGCGCCGCGGTTCTTGATCTCGGTGAGTACGCCGAGCCAGAACTTCGCGCCCTCGCCGCCGTCGCCGGCCCAGATCCCGAGGATGTCCCTCTCGCCGTTCACGGTGACGCCCACGGCGAGATAGAACGGTTTGTTGCGCACCTGCCCGTCTCGGACCTTCACGACCAGCGCGTCGATGAACACCACCGGGTAGACGCGATCCAGCGGCCGGTTCGCCCACTCGGTCATCTCGTCGATCACCTTGTCCGTGATCCTCGAGATCGTGTCCTTCGACACGGAGGCGCCGTAGACGTCGGTGAAGTGCGCGGCGACCTCCCCGGTCGTCAGCCCGCGCGCGGTCAACGACAACACGATCTCGTCGACCCCGGTCAGCCGCCGCTGTCGCTTCTTCACGATCTTCGGTTCGAATGACCCGTCCCGATCCCTGGGCACGTCGATCTGCACCGCGCCGACTTCGGTGAGCACCGTCTTCGATCTCGTGCCGTTGCGGGCATTGTCGGTGACGCCGTTGCCGTGCTTCTCGTATCCGAGGTGCTCGGTCATCTCCGCCTCGAGCGCGGTCTCCAGCACCCGTTTGGTCAGCCCGTTCAACAACCCGTCGGGGCCGACGAGGTCGACTCCCTGTTCCTTCGCCTGCTTCAACAGCTGCTCCGCGAGCTGCTGCTCGTCGATGATCGCTCCCGTCACAGGATCGATCATCTCGATGACATCGGTCATCGCCCTTCCTTTCGGTCAGGCCCGACCAGATCCACCGTTAATCAGACACTCCCGGTTTTCAGTCAACCACTCCGGCAGCGTAAGGACCCCGCTCCCGTAAAGCATCATTGATCCAGCGGTTGTACTAGCGTGGGTGCCGAGGTGAGCGATGACGGGTGCACGGACCAGGGAGTGGGGCGAGCTCGAGCGTGAGCTGCTGCGGCTGCTGCGGGGGCAGGAGGAACCTCTTAGTGCTCGCCAGTTGCAGGAGTTGTTCTCGGGGCCTGTGCCTGCGTACACGACGTTGATGACCGCACTGACCCGGCTGGAGCGCAAGGGTCAAGTGCTGCGCATCGAGCAGTCGCCTAGGAAGGTGCGTTTTTCGGTACCGCGACCGGATGGCAAGGACGCGTGCGCGTCGATGATCTCCACCCTCGACCAGGCGGAGGATCGGAAGGCAGCGTTGCTGGCATTCGCGGGCAACCTGGACGCGCAGGACATCGCGCTGTTGCGGTCGGTGTTCCCTGACACGGGCCGTCCGCGGTGACAGGCGAAGGCCTGTTGCTTTTCGTGGCAGCGTGCGCGGGCGCCGCGGTGCTGACGGCGGTGTTGAGCCCGCTGGTGCTGACGGTGGGACGGTGGCAGTTGCTGCACCCGCGGGCGGCGCTGACCGCGTGGTTCGTAGCATTCTTCCTCGGGCTGAGTCTGGCCGCCGCCGCAGTGATGGGCAGTGTCGTGGCGGCCGTGACCGTCTCGGAGGTGGCCTCGCACGGTCAGGCTGTGCTGGTGACGGCGAGCGGGTGGCTGGGCCTGGGGGCTTTCGGGGCGGTGATCGCGTTCGTGGCCACGTCGGCTGCGGCATCGACCGGCGTCGGACAGTCAAGTCAGGTGGCGGCGGCGGTGGCCCGATCGCGGGAGGAGCGGGACGGGTTCACCCTGGTACGGTTCCGCGGCGACCAGCTCATCGCGTGCGCTGTCCCCGGGAAGCACCCGGAGATTCTCCTCTCCACGGCGATGGAGGAGACGCTCACGGTATCGCAGCTGCAGGCGGTCCTCGCGCATGAGTACGCGCATCTGCGGCAACGGCACGGGTGGGCGGTCCGGATCGCGCAGATCAATGCGTTGTGCCTGTCCCGCGTCCGGCCGGGGCGCGCACTGCAGCGAGCGACCGTGCTGCTGATCGAGTTGGCCGCGGATGACGCGGCCGCCCGGCAGGCCGGCGCTGCTCATCTTGCCAACGCGCTGACCGTCCTCGCGAACGCGGCCGGTGATGAGAGTATGCACCTGCGTGCCGTCCGCCTCACTGCTCGCCGCTGGCCGTCCGCGGCGCGTCGGCGGTTGCCGCAGGCGATTCGGATCCTCCCCACGTGACGGAGGGCACCGCAGATCGCATCGAACAGCTCCGGACAGTGGCAGGGCTCGGGACTCCCCATCGGTGACGTCGTCGCGCAGACGTCCAGACAAGCACTGAGGCGGGCGCGACTGCCCGTAACTCACCCTCGCGTCGCCGGTTCCAGTGAGAACGCCCGTCAAATCCCCCTGGCTCCACGGGTCGTCCTGACCAAGCGATCTTGGACATCTTGTAGAGTTAGGGGGGCGTGTGACGGGAGGATGTAATGGGTATAGATGAGTCCGAGTTCGTGGTGAACGGGATGACCTGCGCGCACTGCGAGCAGGCGCTGCGGACGGCACTGAGCGAGGTGCCGGGGGTCGTCCGGGTGGAAGCGGATGCCACGTCCGGCCGGGTCCGGCTGCAGCAGACGGGCCCGGTGGCACACGCCGCCGTCGAATCGGCGGTCACGGAGGCCGGCTACTCGGTGCTCTCATGGGCGACCGACCGGTTGTGACCGTCGCACCTCCGCCCGTACCCGGCGTCGCACCGGTGTCCGACCCCCCGGTCAGACGCCTCGGCCGGTGGCCGCTGGTCCTGCTCACCGTCTTCGTGGTGATGTTGTCGGTGGCGCCGGCGGTGGTGACCACGATCCTCGCCGGTGAGGCTCCGTACGACCGGATCTTCGTCAGCTTCCCGGGTCTGGATGTGGCGATCTCCACCGCGGCCGGGCAGGGGGTCGCGGACCTGTCCTCGACCGTCACGGTCGGTGCGGTGTTGTGGATTCTGTTCTTCCGCAACGTGCGCGGGCGGGATGCGTCCCGGATGGCCGGGTCGGTCGAGCTGACGGTGCTGCAGGTCGCGTCGGCGGCGTGGGCAACATCGGCCGGCGCGATGATCGTCTTGGAGATGCTGGACAGCAGCGGCATCCCGTTCTCCCGACTCGGCGAGCCGGGGGCGATGTCGTTCCTGTATGACGCGAGCGCGTTCCCGCGAGCGTGGACGGTCGCGTTCGTCGCGGCGATGGTGACGTTCGGGGCGAGCATGTTCACCGAACGGTGGACGGGGCTACTGATCCCGTTGTGGGCGTCCGTGTTCGGGGTGCTCGCACCGGTGGCGGTCGGACAGATCCTGGTCGGCCCGAACCACGACTTCGGCAGCGACGCGGGCATCTACCAGACGCTGCTGACCAGTGCGGCGTTCGGGCTGCTGCTGGTCGGCGCGGCCCGGGTCCTGACCGGTCGGCTCATCGACCCGTTGATTCTGTGGCGGCTAGGAAAGACACTGGCGGTGCTGCTGCCGGTCATCGTGGCCAGCGACCTGCTGCTGGCGTGGTTCAAGCTCGCCGGAACCGGGCTGCTAGAGTCGGTCACCGGCTGGCAGATCCTTATTCGGGGTCTCTTCCTGCTGGGCGTGGTGTCCATCACCGCGACCGGATGGGTGTGGGGGCGGCGCGGACGGTTGACCGCGCACCGGATCACCGGGCTGCTAGTGGTAACGACGGTCATGATCGGCGGATGGCTCGGTGTGACCACTGCGATGACCCGGATCCCGCCGCCGCAGTATTTCGCGCCGACGAGCATCTCGCAGGTGTTCCTCGGGTTCGAGGTCCTCGACCCGCCGACAGCGCTGGTGCTGTTCACGCAGTGGCGGCCGAACATCCTGTTCCTCGTCGCCGCGATCGCCGCGGTGACGGTGTACCTGTGGGCGGTGCGGCGTGTGCGGCTACGTGGCGACGCATGGCCGGCGGGGCGGACGGCCGCCTGGGTCGCCGGGTGGGCGGTGGTGGTCTTCGTTACCAGCTCGGGGTTCGGGAAGTACTCCGCCCCGGACTTCGGGGTGCACATGATCGTGCACATGAGCCTGAACATGGCCGCCCCGATCCTGTTGGTCCTCGGCGGGGTGATCACGCTGCTGCTGCGCGCGACCCGCTCCGACCCCGCCCGGCCGGTGGGAATGCACGATTGGATCACGTGGGTGCTGCACTGGCCGGTGCTGCGGTTCGTGTTCAACCCGCTGATCGTGTTCATTCTGTTCGTCGGCTCCTACTACGGCCTGTACTTCACCGGCATCTTCGGGGAGTTCATGCGTTTCCATTGGGCGCATCAGCTGATGAACGTGCACTTCCTGATCGCCGGGTACCTGTTCTACGCGCTCGTGATCGGCGTCGACCGGCCACCGCGGCCACTGCCCCACATCGGCAAGCTCGGGTTCGTGCTCGCCGCGATGCCGTTCCACGCGTTCTTCGGGGTGATCCTGATGACCGGGAACATGCTGATCGCCGAGGACTTCTACCGCTATTTCGGGTTGCCCTGGTCGGACCTGCCCGCCGCGCAGTACTTCGCAGGCGGGGTCGCGTGGGCGGGGGGTGAGATCCCGCTGCTGCTGGTCATCATCGCCCTGGGCATCCAATGGTCCAGGCAGGATGCGAAGGACGCCCGCCGGAAGGATCGGCATCTGGACACCGGCCGCGACGACGAGTTCGACCAGTACAACCGGATGCTCGAGCAGCTGGCCGCGCGCGGTGTCGCGCGGCCAGCGCCCCGAACCGTGGAGGAGAACGACACATGACCACCACGACCACCACGCCGGTGCTGGAGGCGGTGCAGCTAGATGTGTCCGGGATGACCTGCGCGGCCTGCGCGGGCCGGGTCGAGCGTGCACTGAACGGCCTGGACGGGGTGAGCGCAAGCGTGAACTACGCCACCGAACGCGCCCTCGTCACAGGACTCTCCCCGGACCGGGTCGACGAGGCGGTCCGGCGGGTAGAAAAGGCCGGGTACGGGGCGCACCCGCACGATGACGCGGACGACGCCTGGTCGCGGCGCGCCACCGAGGTGCGGATCAGCTCACTGCGACGTCGTCTGCTCGTCTCGGCGATCCTCACCGTCCCCCTGATGGACATCACCATCGTCCTGGCCCTGGTGCCGGGGTGGCGGTTCCCAGGATGGGAATGGGTGTGCGTGCTGTTGGCGCTGCCGATCGTGGGCTGGGCGGCCTGGCCCTTCCACAAGGCGACCCTGCGCAACCTGCGCCACGGCACGGTCAGCATGGACACCCTCGTCTCACTCGGCATCGCCGCATCTTTCGGGTGGGCGGTCGCCACCCTGCTGTTCGGCCTCGGTCAAGGGGGCGCCGGGTACTGGCTCGGGTTCGGGGTGACCCCGGAGGGCGCCAACTCCATCTATCTCGATGTCGCCGCCGGGATGACCACCTTCCAGCTCGCCGGCCGCTACTTCGAGACCCGCTCCCGACGCAAAGCCGGCGACGTGCTCGGCGCGCTGAACCAGCTCGCCGCCACCCACGTCCGCATCCGCACCGACAACACCGAGGAGATCCAGCCGGCGACCGCGCTGCGCGCCGGGGACGTGTTCGTGGTGCTCCCGGGAGAGACCATCCCCGCGGACGGCCTGATCATCGCAGGGGCGGCGGCCGTGGACACCAGCATGCTCACCGGCGAACCCGTCCCCGCCGACCTGACACCGGGAGATGCGGTGGTCGGCGGCACGATCAGCACGGACGGACGGCTGGAGGTGCGGGCGACCTCCGTGGGCGCGCACACTCAACTCGCGCAGATGGCGGCACTCGCGGAGCAGGCTCAGGCCCGCAAAGCCCGGGTGCAGACCCTCGTCGACAAGGTCACCAGCTACTTCGTGCCCGCCGTGATCGTCCTGGCCGTCCTCGTCGCCGCCGGGTGGATGATCGCCGGGACGTCGTTCGAGCAGGCCTTCGGGATCGGGATCTCGGTGCTCATCATCGCCTGCCCCTGTGCCCTCGGGCTCGCGACACCGACCGCGCTGATGGTCGGCATCGGCCGGGGCGCGACACTGGGCATCCTCGTCAAAGGCCAGGACGCGCTTGAAGCCAGCGGCACCATCACCACCGTCGTCCTAGACAAGACAGGGACCCTCACCACCGGGGCGATGACCGCCCACCACCTCGCCCCCGTGGACGGCGTCACCGAACAGGAACTCCTCGGCGTCGCCGCAGCCATCGAACGCGGCTCCGAGCACATCATCGCCCGCGCCATCCTCACCGCTGCGGAGAACCAGGGCATCGAGATCGCCCCCGTGACCGGATTCACCACCCACCCCGGGCGCGGCGCCTCCGGACAGCTCCACGGCGAGCAGATCCTCGTCGGCAGCCGGACGTTCCTCCTCGACCACGCCATCGACGTGCCCGCCGAGCCAGACACCGCCGAGAACACCGACGACGGTGCGGGTCAAGCCGCGGAGACATCCGTGCTCGTGGCACGCGGCGGCGTGCTCCTGGGGCGGATCGGGCTGCGGGACACGATCAAACGCGACGCCCGCACCGCGGTCGCCGCGCTGCACGCCCAAGGTTTGAAGACCGTCCTGCTCACCGGAGACACCCCCGCCGCGGCCGCGAGCGTCGCCGCCCGCCTCGGCATCGACACAGTGCTCGCCGGGGTGCTGCCCGCCGAGAAGGCCGACGCGATCCGCAGCCTGCAGGAGAACGGCGCCCGGGTCGCAATGGTCGGCGATGGCATCAACGACGCCGTCGCCCTCGCCGCCGCCGACCTCGGACTCGCCATGGTCTCCGGCTCCGACATCGCCCTGAAATCCGCCGACATCATCCTCGTCCGCGACGACCTCGCCGTCATCCCCGACGCCATCGGCCTGTCCCGTCGCACCCTACGCACCATCAAGACCAACCTCGGCTGGGCATTCGGATACAACATCGCCGCGATCCCGATCGCCGCCGCCGGACTGCTCAACCCGCTCATCGCCGCCGGCGCGATGGCGCTCTCCTCCGTCCTGGTGGTCTACAACAGTCTCCGGCTGCAGAACTTCCGCCGCACCCCTCGCCGCTGAGCGACCCCCTCGACGTTCGAGAACTACTACAACTTGTAGTAGTCTTTGGGTGTGATCGCTGCTCCGTGGAACATCATCCTGACCATCGCTTTCGTGTTCACCGGCCTGGTCTGCCTGATCGACCTCGCACCCCGGCTGACGAGGACGCGTCGGAAGGGAAAGCCGTTCGACGGGGAGATCCTGGTCGACATCAACCACATCCTGATGTCGGCCGCGATGATCTGGATGTCCTGGTCGATGGAGTCCGAGCTCGCACTCTGGGTGCAGGTCGGGGTTTTCGCGGTGCTCACCCTCGCCCTCGTGCCTTTTCCGGTCCGCGCCCGTACCGCCACAGGGCGCGTCGACCTGGTGGGGCACCTCACCCTGAACGCCGCGATGATCTGGATGCTCGCCGCAATGCCGCTGCTCATGGCCGACATGCACATGCCCATGGATGTGGGTGACGGCGACGCGATGGGCATGGACGGTCAGATGCCGATGGGTGACGCCGCCCCGATGATGATGGGCACCCCGATGTGGGTCGACGTCGTCAACGTTGTCTTCGTCGCGCTCAGCGCCGCGACCATGCTGTGGTGGCTCTTCCGGCTGATCCGTAGTGGCCACCACCGCCTGCACGCCACCTGCCATGCCGTGATGGCTGCCGGCATGGGCGTCATGCTCGTGCTGATGAACGGCTGACCCCGCCGGTCACGTCGCTCGAATCCCCCGACGGCGCAGGCTTCATCTCACGGAGTCTGTTGCGTCCGGCCAGCCCTGAAGCGCCCCGGGTTTCGTGGAGGCTCGGTTAGTTGGTTCCGGCCC
>CEPD01025583.1_pt1 | contig 9270 bp, 10 predicted proteins | sample 530641 | NCBI WGS metagenome assembly CEPD01 (sample SAMEA2620815, study PRJEB7988) | marine metagenome | biome: marine biome (ENVO:00000447); feature: mesopelagic zone (ENVO:00000213); material: "saline water (ENVO:00002010), including plankton (ENVO:xxxxxxxx)" | depth 1000 m | reverse complement strand
CCCACGCCCCACGCCAGCAGCTCCTGGAGCATGTCGGAGCGATAGGCGATGAAGGTCGTGATCGCTCCGATCAGTCCGCCGTAGAGCAGGCCCACGATGGGCACCAGCACACTGGATCGGGCCGGGATCCGCCGCGAGAGGGCGAGGAATCCCAGGACACCCACCAGTGCGCCGAGCGACGCTGCGATCGCCTTTCCCCAGATCGGCATGCCGGGCGTGGTCATCAGCACGCCGAGGAGGGCGAGGCTTCCCGCGTCGGTCGCTCCGGTGGTCGAGGGCTCGACGAAGCGGTTGCGCACCAGCAACTGCATGATGAGCCCGGTGACGGCGAACGCGGCGCCGGCGAGGATCAGGGCAACCGTCCGCGGCACGCGACTGGCGAACAGCACGAAGGCGTCGAGCTCGGCGACGCCGATGAACAGCGATATCGTCGCGAGGATGGCGGTCAGTGCCATCCCCGCGACGATCAGCACCGACGGAGAGACCCGCGCGAGCGGGCCTCTCCGATCGGATCCGTGCGTGGTCAGAGCATCCGTCACGCGGCGAGTTCGTCGCCGACCGTCGTCAGCACGTTCTCGATCGCGGTGAGTCCGTTGATGACGATGTACAGCTCACTCGCGGGGAGCTCGATGATCTGGTCCTCGGCGCCCGCCGTCGTCTGCGCCACCAGCTCGTTGTCGAGGGTCTCGCTCGCGCTGCTGGAGTCGCCGATCGCGGCGCCGCGGTCGAAGACGATGATCCACTCCGGGTTCGCCGAGAGGAGGAACTCGTTGGTGACCGTGTCACCGTGCGGCGAGCCTTCCGCACCGGGGAGCTCCGCGGCCGCGACGGCCGGCGTGAAGCCGAGCTCGTCGAAGAAGTAACCGAAGCGGGAGCCCTCACCGAAGGCGCCGTACTCTCCGCCGGACACCGACAGCACGAGTGCCGTGCCGTCGACGGATTCCTCGATCTGCGTCTCGAGCGCCTCGATCTCCGCGACCTGCTCGGCCACGGCGTCTTCGGCGCCGAAGATCTCGCCCAGCTGCTCCGCACGCACCAGGCCCGCGGCCGGATCGAACGTTCCCCCGCTGGTGCCGGTCAGGTCGATCGTCGTGGCGATCTCCGACAGCTCGTCGTACTGACCGGTGCTGCGCGCGGCCACGACGATAAGGTCGGGTTCGAGTTCTGCCACGGCTTCGAAGTCGGGCTCGAACAGCGAACCGACCTTCGGGAGATCCGCGTAGTCCGAAAGGTACTCCGGCAGAGCGATGTCGGGGATGCCGACCACGGCGTCACCGGCTCCGATCGCATCCAGCGTGTCGAGAGTGGCGATGTCGAAGGTGACGACCGCTTCGGGCTGGTAGGGGACCTCGACGGAATCGCGCGCAGCGTCGGGGTCCTCCCGGTAGGAGGACTCGCCGTCCTCTTCGACGAGGACGAGCGTCGGCTTTGCGTCCGCCACGGTGACAGTTTCCGTGACGGTCTCCTGCGTCTCGGCGGCAGGCTCGGACGATGCGCAGGCGCTCGCGACCAGGGCGACGCCGGTCAGCGCGACAAGAACGAGGGGAAGGCGTGGATGTGACATGCGGGTAAGGCTAGCCTAACCAAAAGCTGAGCGCACATCCGGCGGACTCACAGCGCGCATCCAGGCCACCGGGACCAAATCACCGCCGCCGACGGTTACCACTGATGACGCCGCAGCCAGCCGCGTCGAGATGCGAGAGGAACCGACATGAGCGACTACCGCAAGACACGCGAGGCGATCGAGCGCCTCACCGAGACGCAGTACCGCGTCACCCAGCGCGAGGGAACGGAGCCCGCCTTCGCCAATGCCTACTGGAACAACCACGAGGAGGGCATCTACGTCGATGTCGTATCGGGGCAGCCGCTGTTCGCCTCGACGGACAAGTACGACAGCGGCACCGGGTGGCCGAGCTTCACGCGACCGATCGACGACGACGCCGTCCGGACGCGCACCGATTGGAAGCTCCTGATGCCGCGCACCGAAGTGCGCTCGTCATCGGCGGACAGCCACCTCGGTCACGTCTTCCGAGACGGCCCACGGAGCGAGGGCGGGCTGAGATACTGCATGAACTCGGCCGCGCTGCGCTTCGTGCCGCTCGCAGACCTCGACGAGCAGGGATATGGCGCCTCCCGCTCGCTGTTCGACGCCACCACAACCGACCACACCGAGGAGAACGTCGCATGACCACCGACAACGGATCCATCACCACCGTCCCCGGCCTCGAGACCGCCGTGCTCGCGGGCGGCTGCTTCTGGGGCATGCAGGATCTCATCCGCCGACAGCCGGGGGTCGTGCAGACACGCGTCGGATACACGGGGGGTGACAACGCGCACGCCACCTATCGCAACCACCCGGGGCACGCCGAGGCGGTAGAGATCGTCTTCGACCCCGCCAAGACCTCGTTCCGAGACATCCTGGCGTTCTTCTTCCAGATTCACGACCCGTCGACGCTGAATCGTCAGGGCAACGACATCGGCACGAGCTACCGTTCGGCGATCTTCCCCGTGAATCCGGAGCAGGAGCGCGTCGCACGAGACACGATCGCCGACGTCGACGCATCGGGTCTGTGGCCGGACAGGGCCGTCACGACCATCGAGGAGTCAGGCCCGTTCTGGGAGGCTGAACCCGAGCACCAGGACTACCTCCTGCGCATCCCGAACGGCTACACGTGCCACTTTCCGCGACGCGACTGGGTGCTGCCGAAGCGCTCGGAGGCCACAGCCTGATCGATACCGACGTGCGGGCCGGATGGCGCCGACGGGGCGCGTCCGGCCCGCACGTCGTTCAGTCCTCCTCGCGCTCGTCGTCGTCGGGCGCGGGCGTGTCAGGTGAGGGCAGGGGCGGTTGCGAGTCGCCGCCGGCTGCGGGCGGTGCGGGCGGAAGGGTGTCGCTCTCACCCGCGGCAAGACGCGTCTTGTCCTCGGCCGTGAGGTGTTCTCGTTCGCTCATGTCTTCACGCTACGAATCGCGCCACCGCGACGCACCCGCTTGACAATCTGTGCGACGGTGGAGTGTCCGCGACACGGACGCATGCTCCACGGCCGAAAATCCACCGAAGGGATCAGCAACGGTGAGCAGATACGACGAGATCACCGAAGCGGACCTGCGCGCCGCGGGCAGCATGAAGTGGACCGCGTACCCCGGAAAGACGGGAGCTTGGGTCGCCGAGATGGACTTCGGCGTCGCGCCGGCGATCCAGGAGGCGCTTGGCTCCGCCGCCGCTCGCGGACTCACCGGGTACCTGCCGCCGTGGCTCACCGCCGACCTCGCACGGGCGACCGCCGACTGGTACGCGAGTCGCTTCGGATGGGAGATCCCGGTGGGGCGGATCCACCCCGTGCCGGATGTGATCGCCGCTTTCGAGTCGACCATCGAGCACTTCACGCCCGCGGGATCCGCGGTGATCGTGCCCACGCCGGCCTACATGCCGTTCCTGTTCGTGCCGCAGATGCACGGCCGGGAGGTGATCCAGGTGCCGAGCGTCGAACGGGATGGGCGCATGACGATGGACCTGGACGCGATCGGTCGGGCCTTCGACGACGGCGCCGGGCTGCTGGTCCTATGCAACCCGCACAACCCGCTGGGGACCGTGTTCACGCGCGATGAGCTCGACGCGGTGGCGGCCGTCGTCGACGCGAAGGGCGGGCGGGTCTTCGCCGACGAGATCCACGCGCCTCTCGTGTTCGACGGCGCGCGGCACATCCCCTACGCGTCGGTCTCGGAGGCGGCGGCGTCGCACACGATCACCGCCGCGTCGGCGTCGAAGGCCTTCAATCTCGCCGGACTCAAGTGCGCGCAGCTGATCGTGTCCAACGACGCCGATGCGGCTCTCTGGGCGGAACACGCGATGTGGTCGGGGCACGGCACCTCCACGCTCGGCGTCGTGGCGAACGTGGCGGCGTACACCGACGGCGCGGCCTGGCTGGCGGAGACCGTCGACTACCTCGACGGCAACCGGCACGCGCTCGTCGATCTGCTCGCCGAACACGCGCCTCGGGCGCGGGTCACGGTGCCGGAAGGCACCTACATCGCCCTCATCGACTTCCGCGCGTACGACCTCGAAGGCGATCTCGGAGAATGGTTCCGCGTGCACGCCGACGTCGCCCTCACCGACGGCGCCGCCTGCGGAGAGGCGGCGATCGGACATGCCCGCATCATCTTCGCCCTGCCGCGGCCGATCCTCGAAGACGCGATTCGCCGGATCGGTGCCGCCTTGGCACGCCACGAGCAGGGCCGGGCGGAGCGCTCCCCCGCCGCATGACCGCGCGCCGAGGTCCCGCTCAGGGACAGACGCGCAGGGTGCGGTCTTCGAACGACACGATGTCTCCGACCTGCAGCTGGCGACCCCGACGGCGATCGACGTCGCCGTTGACGGTCACGAAACCGTCGATGATGGCTTCCTTCACATCGCCGCCCGAGTCCAGGAGCCCGGCGAACTTGACGAACTGACCGAGCCGGATGCCGTCGCCGCCGATCGGGACGTCTTCGATCCGTTCGGGCGTGTCCATGTCCGCATTCTAGCGATCGCTCCCGGACTACCCGGATGCGCGGCGCTTGCGCATCTGGGCGAGCGGCATGTTCAGCCGCGGATTGCCGGTCAGCTGATCCTCGTGCTCGTCGAGGAACGTCCAGTAGGCGTCGGTGAAGGCGGAATCGCGTGCGGCCTTGTCGCTGGACCACCACGAACCCATCCGCTGCAGATACGCCCCTCCCGAGATGTACGGCTTCGTGGCGACCCGGCCACCGTCGGCGTATTGACTCATTCCCTGCACGTTCGGCACCATGACCCATTCGTACGCGTCGACGAAGAGGCTCGAGAACCACTCGTACACCTCTCGCGGATCGTAGCCCTGGAGCAGGAACCAGTTGCCGAGCACCATCAGTCGCTCGATGTGGTGCGCGTACCCGTGACGGATGACACGCGCCAGCACGGTGCGGACCGGCACCGGCAGGTCTTCCGGCACCCCCTCGCCGGTGTACCACCAGTCCTCGAGAGAGCGCCGCAGCGCGAAGTGATTCGCGTGCATCAGCTCCGGCCAGGCTCGGTACGCGCCGCGCATGTACTCGCGCCAGCCGATCACCTGTCTCACGAAGCCCTCGAGGGAGGCCAGCGGCACCTCATCGCGACGCCCGACTGCAGCACGGACCACCTCATCGACGGTCAGGAGGCCGACGTTCAGCAGAGGGCTGAGCACGCCGTGGAAGAGGAACGCCTCGTCGGCGTCCATCGCGTCCTCGTATCGGCCGAAAGACGCGAGCCGCTCGGTGACGAAGGCGTTCAGCCATGAGCGCGATGTCTCTGGCGTGACCGGCAGCCAGAACTCGGTGGGGTCGCCCGGCGCATCCGGAAAGTGCCGCCCGACGTCTTCGATCGCGCCCGCGGTGGCCTCGTCGGCCGGCCCGATCGGAAGGGGCGGAATCTCGACGCCGCCCTTCGGGAGCGGTTCGCGATTCTCCGCGTCGAAGTTCCACCGCCTGCCGGCCGGCTTCCCACCGTCCATGAGGATTCCGGTTCGTCGACGCTGCCACCGGTAGAAGTCCTCCATGCGCGCGCCCTCGTGCTCGGCGAACCAGCGGTCGACCTCCTCCGCCGGAGTGAGGAAGAGAGCATCGTCGTAGACGCGCGTCGCGATGCCCTCGTCGTCGCAGATCCGACGGATGCGGCCGTCGACCCCACGGTCGGTCGCACTCATCCACGCGAGCCCGTCGACACCGAACTCGCGGATGAGGCGGCGCAGAGCGTCCGCGAATCCACTGCCCTCACCGAGGGGGACCCGCCGGACCGTGCGGCCGTCCGCCTCGAGACGAGACGACGCCTGCCGCATGCCCGCCAGGATCAGCACCCGCTTGTGCGCGTGATAGCGCCGTTTGACGAAGGACGACCGCGCCTCGATGAAGAAGAACACGTCGATGTCGTCTTCGGCATACGCCGGATGAGCCGCGAACAGCTGGGTGCCGAGGATCAGTGCAGCCTTCACGATGCCTCGGCCTCGGTCACCGGCTGACGCAGGATGGTGCGCAGTCTCTCCGGCGCCGTGCGACGCGGATCGCCGAGATAGATCTCGTGGTGATGTCCGCGCATCCGCAGTCCCCTGCCCGCAATCGCCTCGTCGTGCATCCGCGCGAGCACCGGGCCCTCGTCGTCGTACGGACCGACGTGCAGCGTCTGAACGCATCGCCCCTCATCCACCGACGCGATGCGCAGGCGCTCGATCGCCGGGGCGCCCTTGTCAGCCGCGCGCGCAAGCGCTCGATCGATCTGGTCCTCGGCGACCGCATCGGGCACGACGATCATCGCGGACCACTTCCACCGCTTCTTGTCTCGGGCCGCCGTGAAGAAAGCGAGATCGTCCGCCCACCACAGCGCCTCGAGGGGACCGACGACGTAGTCGACGCCGAGCTCCTGCTTGCTGAGGAACTTCAGGGGGAAAGAGAAGGTGTAGAGCGTCGCGACCGCGTCGCGGTACGCGACGGTGGTGTTCGGGTCACCTGCTCCGTCGATCATCGCGTACCGGCGGCGCGGAATGTCGACGTCGTCGAAAACGCCTCGCCGCGCCGCGTAGCCCGAGAGCTCCTTCTTGAGGTCGATCTTCACCTCGCCTCACCTCTCCTCTCCGCGGGTCACCACCCGAGGGACCCCGGCACGCCCTTGAACGGACCCACCACGTCGGGCGTGATCCATCCGCCGTAGAAGTTGCCGTGCTGCGGTCGCACGAGAACCCCGCCGATCTCGCACCGATCCATGCTCTCGGCGTACACCGCGACACGGTCGGCGAGCGTCTCGAACCCTGTCAGCGGCGACGGGTAGTTCCACGCCGCACGAGGGCGGGTCTGCCCGCCGCCGTGGACGTCGAAATAGCGGGCGCGCCCTTTGAACTCGCAGGCCGAGGCTCCTTCGCCCCGCGTGAGGGCGCCAGGAGCGAAAGCAGCGAGAGGCAGGTAGTACGTCGGCGGATGACTCGTCTCGAGCACGCGCACCACGTCGTCGGTGTCGACGATCACGTCGCCGCCGAGCGTGATCACCGCGCGGCTGTCGACGCGTTCGACGCGGGGTGGCCGGGGGTAGTCCCAAACAGACTCCTGTCCCGGACCGACCGGATCGGGCTGAGGGTGACGCATGATCCCAGGGTAGGACTCCGTGCGCCACCCGGCGCTGCCGTCGACTCCGTGCTCATAGGCTCGGGCCGTGGACACGACGGAGGTCATCGTCATCGGCGCAGGCATCGCCGGTCTGCGTTGTGCGCTCGCGCTCGCCGAGGCAGGACGCGACGTGGTCGTCGTCGAGGCCGGTTCACGAGTGGGCGGCCGTCAGCGCACGGATCGGGTCGACGGGTTCCTCCTGCTGGAGCCCTTCCTCGCCGGAGTGATCGCGGATGACACCGGCACCACTTCCGACGCCTTCGTGCGGCTCCTCGTGCGCATGTTCGTGCTTGGGCGCCCGGGACTTCCCGCGGACGGCATTCAGGCTCTCCCGCACCAGCTCGCCCGGCGCGTCACCGACGCCGGCGGACGCATCCGACTGTCCCATCGCGCTTCGCGCATCGATCGCGCGTCGGGTCGCATGCGCGTCGAGATCGACGGCGCAGGCCCGGTCATCGCGGAGACGGTCGTCGTCGCGGTGAGTCCAGACGCGGTCTCCAACCTGATCGATGTGAGCCGCCCTCGCACGCGTGGACTTCAGACCTGGTGGTTCGACGCGTCCGCTGCGCCGCCGTCGTCGGCCGCCGTCCACGTCGACGGGCGACGATCCGGCCCCGTCGTCAACACCGTGGCGATGTCGCACACCGTCGCGACATACGCCCCTCCCGGCAAGCATCTCGTCCAGGCGACGTGCCTGCTCTCGGAGACCCGCGCCCCCGACGAGCCACAGGTCCGCCGACACCTCGAGGAGATCTGGGGTTCCCGGGCGGGCGACTGGTCGGTCCTGCGCCGGGATGACATCCCCCACGCTCTTCCGGCACAGGCAGCGCCGCTTCGCGTCGCCTCGCCGACACGGATCGCAGAGGGCGTGTTCGTCGCGGGCGATCACCGGGACACCGCATCGATTCAGGGCGCCCTCGTGTCGGGAAAGCGAGCGGCGCGAGCAGTCCTGTCGCCTTAGCGACGCGGCGCGAGATCGGGGCCGACCGCCTCGCGCTCGTCGAAGACGAAGCAGTCTCCGTCCCAGTGGGCTCCCCCGACGTGCTCGAAGTAGCCCAGGACGCCGCCATCGAGCTGAAACGCCTCGACACCCTGCTCGCGAAGGTGGATCGCCGCCTTCTCGCATCGGATTCCGCCGGTGCAGTAACTGACGACGGTCTTGCCGACGAGACTCCCCCGAGCCGCGCCCGCCGCGTCGGGGAACTGCGTGAAGCGCTCGATGCGCCAGTCGATCGCCCCCGCGAAGCGGCCGTAGTCGACTTCGAAGCCGTTGCGCGTGTCGAGCATCACGACTTCTCGGCCGTGATCGTCCACCCCGTCATCCAGCCACCGCTTGAGGGTCTGCGGCGACACAGCGGGAGCTCGCCCGCCCTCCGGCCGGATGGCCGGTCGATCCATGCGGATGATCTCGCGCTTGATCTTGACGACCATCTTCCGGAAGGGCTGCTCGCGCGACCAGCTCTCCTTCGCCGTCAGGTTCGCGAACCGCTCCTCCGCCCGCAGATCGTCGAGGATGCCGCGCACCGCCGCGGCGTCGCCCGCGAGGAAGAGGTTGATGCCCTCTGGGGCGAGGATGATCGTGCCCCGAACCCCGGCGGCGACCGCACGCGCCCGAAGGCGCTCGCGCCGCTCCTCGAGACCGTCCAGCGCGGTGAAGAGGTAGGCGCTGACGTTCAGCACGGATGACACGCCCCAAGGCTACGCGGTCGGCAAGCTCGCGCAGCGCCGTATCCCACATTTGGTTGTGCTCAATTCAATTGTGCAAAATACTTATGGACATGCCCGGGATCGACGACATGGTGTGCTTCTCGCTCTACGCCGCGAGTCGGTCGACCACGCAGGCCTACCGACGCGTCCTCGAGCCCTGGCACATGACCTACCCGCAGTACCTCGTGCTCGTCGCCCTCTGGACCGAGGGTCCGCTCTCCGTGCGCGAGCTCGGCGACCGCCTCGCGCTCGACTCCGGCACCCTCTCTCCGCTGCTGAAGCGCCTCGAGAGCCGCGGGCTGCTGACCCGCACGCGCCGAAGCGACGACGAGCGCGTCGTGGATGTCGCGCTGACGGACGCGGGCTCGAGCCTGCGACACGACATGGCGGATGTGCCCCGGCAGATCGCGCAGTGCATG
>CEPD01004686.1_pt1 | contig 9424 bp, 7 predicted proteins | sample 530641 | NCBI WGS metagenome assembly CEPD01 (sample SAMEA2620815, study PRJEB7988) | marine metagenome | biome: marine biome (ENVO:00000447); feature: mesopelagic zone (ENVO:00000213); material: "saline water (ENVO:00002010), including plankton (ENVO:xxxxxxxx)" | depth 1000 m | reverse complement strand
ACCGGTGCCTTGTACTCTTTCTTATCTATGACCATTTTGGCGATAATTTCCCTTAAAATTTCAGAGGTGCCACCGCCTATTGGTCCAAGTCGGCTATCTCTAAACATTCTCGCTAATGGATAATCTTCCATATAACCGTAGCCACCTAACATTTGCAAACTTCCGTAGATTACTTCGTCCGCAATTTTGGTACTTAGGAGTTTAGACATGCTAGCTTCTTTCACCGGATACTCTCCCTTTCCTAATTTATAGGCAGTAGCATAATTAAACTCTTTGATAACCGTTACTTCGCTTACCATATCTGCGATTTTGTGTCGTAAGGCCTGGAATTCATTTATCTTCTTCCCAAAAGCTTCCCGCTCATTCATGTAATTAATCGCATAATCCAGGGCAAATTCGGCTCTGGCATGCGCATTTACCCCCATTATCAATCGCTCCATTGCAAAGTGCTGCATAATATATGAAAAACCTTTATTCTCCTCTCCTAACATATTACTGGCCGGGATTTCTACATTATCAAAAGCAATCTCTCCAGTATCTGAAGCTCTCCACCCGAGTTTATTCAACTTTAAAGCAGAAACTCCTTTCGCATTTCTATCTACAATAAAAATACTCATCCCCTTACTTTTAAGCTCAGGGCTGGTTTTTGCTGCCACAACTAAATAATCAGCATAAACCCCGTTAGTGATAAAAGTTTTCGAACCGTTTAATATATAGGTATCTCCTTTTTTTTCTGCAGTCGATCTCATTCCAGCAACATCAGAGCCGCCAAAAGGCTCTGTAACACATAAGGCACCTATTTTCTCTCCGCTAATACTTGGAATAAGATATTTTGCTTTTAGTTCTTCACTGGCTTCTACTTTAACATGCGTCATTGCTAAATAAGCATGCGCCCACATTGCCGCAGCAAAACCTCCTGAGTTTATTTTTTGTAACTCCTCCAGGAATATAATGGTATAAAATATATCAAGATCTAATCCTCCATATTCCTCTGGCTGATATAAACCAAAATACCCCATTTCACCAAACTTTTCCCAAATAAAACGGTCTATAGTTCCTGTCTCTTCCCATTTATCAATGTGTGGAACTACCTCCTTTTGTAAAAACTCTTTAAAACTCTCTCTGAATAGAGCATGCTCTTCAGTAAAATACATGGAATTCATTTAATCTTAATAATGTAAAAAATAGTCGATCTATTTCTATAAAAAATACCGCTAAATTAAATTCATTTTTAGATTTACCTTACAAAATGGACTTAAAATTAAGAATATAGTATTTTTTTACAATATATCAATTAAAACTTAAATATAATTGAATTCTATCAATTTTTAAGACCGGGAAATCCTCTATTTTTAACAAAACTTCAATTGAATCTATTCCTTCATGAAGGTTTCTATAATCTATAACTGCTTTTGCAAGGTCATAATTAAAATAGGGAAGCTCTGAAAGCTCTAAAACTCCAATAGCGTTGATATTCTTTTTGTTGAAATTGGGCGGAATTTCATTTAAATATTTTAAAAGCTCGATCCGAACCTCGTCAGAAAGCCCATAAATATCTTTTAACTGAATTAAACTTCTATAACCGCCAATGCTTTCCCTATACTTTATTATTCGGTTGGAAAGTACCTCTCCTATTCCCTTTACTTTCTGAAGTTCTAAAGCACCCACGGAATTTAGATCGAACTTTAAAACTCCAGTTTGTTTTATCGAATCTGAATTGTTGTTATCAGTAATCCATTCGGAAAATTTAAAATAAGGGATTAATTGCTTCAAAACGGAGTCTGAAACACCAGTAATCCTCTGAAAATCTTCGGCAGAATTTATCCATTGCCCGGAAGACCGAAAGTCTAATAGTGCATCAATCTCTTTTAAAGACAGTCCAACTCGATAAGCCTGATAGTCCTTAAGGTAATTAGGATTGAAAGGATAAATAGTATCTTTACCGGTATCGACCTGCTTTAGGCTATCTAATTTATGCTGGAATTGAATAATTTCAGCATTCGTTTCTTTGGGAATATCCTCCTCGAGGGATAGAAAAGGAGACTTAAAATAAAACACCTGAAGGATAATAATAAGAGCAATTAAAACAAAAATCCCATTCCGTTCACTTTTATTGAAAACGAAATGGGATTTCCAGTGTTTCATACTTATATGTTTAGACTACATTATTATTGCATCGTAGTCTTTGGCTTACCGTCTTTAGTAAATAATTCTCCTGCTTTTAATTTCCTAAAGTATTCACGTAGGTCCTCTCTAACCTCTCCACTCATTATATAAAGACCAATAATATTAGGGAAAGACATTGATAAAATCATCATATCAGAGAAATCCAGTACAGCACCAAGACTAATGGAAGCTCCAATTACGACAAATACCAAGAAAAATACTTTATAAATAAGTTCTGATTTTGTACTCTTTCCAAAAAGGAAGGTCCAGGCTCTCATACCGTAATACGACCAAGAAATCATTGTTGAAAAAGCAAATAAGAAGACCGCTACGGAAAGCACATAAGGGAACCAGTCGATCACACTTGCAAACGCATCTGATGTTAACTGCGTACCACCTACTCCTTCAACCTCATGCATTCCGGTAAAGATCAGTACCAAAGCAGTTAATGTACAAACAACAACCGTATCTATAAAAGGCTCTAATAATGCCACAAAGCCTTCAGAAGGAGGATTATTTGTTTTTACCACACTGTGCGCAATTGCAGCAGAACCTACACCAGCTTCATTAGAGAATGCTGCTCTTTGGAATCCTACGATCAATACACCAATAACTCCTCCTTTTAAAGCAGAAGGACTAAAAGCTCCATCCCAAATAGCGGTTAATGCCGGTCCGATATTTTCAATATTAATTCCAATAACCACAAAAGCTCCTATGATATAAACTGCTGCCATTATGGGAACAATTTTACCCGTTACATTTGCAATACTATTAATTCCTCCAATAATTACAACACCAACAAGAACAGCTAAAATAATACCGAACCAAAATCCGTTTCCTTCTAACATTGGAAATTGACCAGACAAAATCTCAAAAGACTGGTTGGCCTGGAACATATTACCTCCTCCAAAAGAAGCTCCTACACCTAAAATAGCAAAGAAGCCAGCAAGAAAGCGACCAAAACTTTTCATGTTACGTTTTTCCAAACCATAACGTAAATAATTCATAGGCCCTCCAAATACACGTCCTTCAGAATTAATATGTCTATATTTTACACCAAGAGTACATTCTACAAACTTAGAAGACATTCCCAGTAAACCGGCAATAATCATCCAAAAAGTTGCACCAGCACCACCCAGTGAAACGGCTACAGCTACCCCTGCTATATTCCCTAGACCAACCGTAGCAGAGACTGCTGTCGCTAAGGCCTGGAAATGGGTAATCGTTCCCGGTGCATCTGGATCATCATATTTTCCACTAGCAAGTTCAAAAGAATGCTTAAATCCTCTAATATTAATAAAACCCATTCTTATCGTAAAGAAAGCTGCACCAAAAATCAACCAGATCACAATAAATGGTATTGGGTGAGATTGAGGGTCACCATTTGGATAGGTAAGAATCACCGGCTCATCATATTTTATTTGTGCCAGATAATGTGCTCCAGTCTCAATTAAATCTTCGGTATTTTGAAAATCGTAAATTGAGCCTCCTTCTTTTACCAGGTACTTTAATTTACCAGCAGCACTTGCATAAACGGGAACATCACCACCTTTGGTAGAGGTCACTACAGCTATCTGCTCTCCTTTATCTACATGCGAACCTTCTGCTATAAGCCATTTTTTTAGCATAAACTTATCCTGAACATCTGCACTCCAACCCGGAGTTTCGACATTTTTCACATCAGCGTACACAATAGGATCATAAATACCTATCGCTGCAAAAGGGTCCCAAAAAAGAACAGCTGTTAATCCCTCAACAGCTGGCGTAAATATTCCATTAAATTTTTCAGTAATCGCTTCAGCTTTCACCTTAGCTTCTACCGTAGCCGTATTCCCATCACTATCCTGAACAACTACAGTGTAAGGAACTCCTTCAGTTAGCCCTTCAGCTTTTGAAGAACTAAGCGGAGTCTCTTTATTAGACCATTTATAAGTGTAAGGTGGGGTTCCTCCGGTTACTTCAACGTCTATAAATCCGTCGTTAATTTTATTTGTGGGGTTTCCGACTTTTGTTTTTACTTCCAGCTCCTGTGCCTGAAGTAATGCCACAGGAAGTAGCAATAACATTGAAAGTAAGTACTTTCTCATATACAGATTAGTGTTTAATTTAGATTTATTTTTTCCGCTCAGCAAGATGCTAAAAAAATAGGCTAATTCAAATTTTATGTCGTTAAAATGTCAAGGTTTTGTTAATGAAACTTAACAAAAATATTAATTATCCCCCTTTTTTTTATACGATTCTTGCTAAAGATCGAATACCGAAGTTCTTTTAGTATATACCAAATCCTTAAGTTTTAACCAAAAAGCCAATGTAAGATATACTGCAAAACCTACCCCAAAAGTGAAAAATGTTACATAGATAAAAAACAGTCTTACACTTTTTGCCCGCATTCCAATTTTATCGGCAAGGCGAGAAGAAACGTAAAAGCCATTACGTTCTAAATAATATCTTAAGTTGTAAAAATTTTGTCTCACAGGCCAAATATAACTAATATTTCCCTCTCACAAGCTTCACCCCTAAAGCACATTTTAAACATTTGTTATTATCGCAATACCTATGTTTTAATTGCAATAGCGCCTGGGAGTGCATTGCATTTTTAAACAATTTGGGTTTTAATTCCTGAAAATGCCGAATAACAACATTCTTTTCAGGATCAAGCTCTGCAATTAGATCAAGATAGTGTTCTTCTTTATTCATGTTTTTTTTCGCAAAAGCATATTGAACAGGAATAACAGTATTAATGATTAATAGGTCTATAAAAGATTTGGTGAGTTTCTTTTGCCTGGGATCGTGCGAACTATTAAAGTTGTAATGTGTTTTCCAGTATTCAGTCACTTCTACATCAAAAACCTTATAGATATTAGCTTTGATCTTAGCTTTACTAAGAGTATTAAACACCGAAGTAGATTTAGCAAAAACAGCCGCCAGCTGCACTAATCTTATACTAGGAAAATTATCGGGACGCAACCTGAAGAATACTGGAGAGGTTTGTATTGGTTCACCTATTTTAAATTTGTTCTGAAGATAGTTATATTCTTTTTTCAATGCTTTAAAGTAACTATCTTGAAAATCCTCTTGTAGTAAGCCTGCATGTCCCAACAAAACAGCTTCTAATTGAAATTGAGATTGAGAAAGTTTGCGAATCACTTCAAAATCAATGGAAATAGCCAAATTTAAAAAAGCGTTGCCATTTCTATTTAATCCAAAATTCTTAGCGAGTAATTTAAACATGACCGCCTCCCAATCATTGTTGCTTTCTTTCAATAAATCAAAAATAAGCTGTGTTTTCTCTTCGAGACGCTCAACATATAAACGTGTTAACCAGTTCTCTACATCAAAATCATTAAAATCAGGAAAGAATTTTTCACAATTAATCCAATCGTGATCCTTTTCAAATAATTGAAGGCAATTTTGTTGAATTTGAGGTGGAATTTTTTCTTTTAAAGCAAGGGTAGGAATAACAGATTCGTCTTTTCTAAAAATATCAATGTCATGTTCGTAGACCACATGAAGAATTACATTATCATAATTGGTATCGGTATGGTGACTATGGGAATACCAGTCTGAAGATTTTAGATGAATTTCTACATTCCCCGCCCAAAGCTGTTTATCTATTTTCAATTTCGCAGCAAAGAAATCGGGGCCACTCTCAGCATTGTGAGTTCCGGTTTGATAGATTTCTAGCGGTTCGCCATTAACTGTTTGAAGTTGCTTTTTATCAAACTTCTGAAATTGCCATATATAATGTAAAAATTCTTCTCTCACTTCCTAAAGTTATGAAAGAATCAGTTAATACGCTAAAAATCAATACCATAAAATATCTCTACTCCTTAGGTAATTTTTCAACTACATTCAGGATAAAATCTTCTACCCAATAGCGATACATCAATCCGCTGGGATGTAATTCATCCTCAGCAATAAGATTCGGATCATCAGCCGCTCTTCTGGAAATTGGGGTAATATTGTAAAAATCTACATTGAAATCCTGCGCTACTCGTTTAAAAACTTCATTAAAAGCATCGATCTCACGACCAATTTCATCTTTTTTGGCAGCGCCGAACGGAGTTACACCATAATCAGGAATACTTACTGCAAAAACACCTGCCTCCATCTTTTTAGAATGGTTTATGGCCTTTCTAAAAATCTCACGAAGTTCCTCTTCATACTCTGTAATTGATTTATTTTGATACTGGTTATTCACTCCTATTAAAATAGAAACCAAATCGAAATCTCGCTGCACGTCTAATTCTGAATTTATCCCGGCGATAAGGTCTGCTGTAGTCCATCCTGTTCTCGCTATAATTTTTGGTGCTGCCATGGCATATCCACGTTCCCTCAAGCCTTTGGTAAGCTGTACCGGCCAACGCTCAGATTCTTTAACGCTTTCTCCAATGGTGTAAGAATCTCCTAAAGCTAAATAACTGTATTTTGGATTCCCTTCTGATCCGTTGTCCTTTTGAGCTTCAGGTATACTTCTACCAGAACTACAAGAAATGCTGATAGCGCTAAAAACCAATAATAACAGCGAGTAATATAGTTTCATCGTAATAGGATTTTAGATTAATGAATAGCTAATAACACTGGAAATTCAAATAAAGCAAGCTTTTATAAATAAACTCTCCGTAGCAAACACATAAAGAATTTGTTAGTTTTTCTTGTATTCTAATCAAATAACAGTAAAAGTAGCTAGATGGGATTATAGCAATTCATCTTGATTACGGAGTAAAAATACATATTTAAGCATTTAAGCTAGTAAAGGTCTTCTTAAAGTATTGCGACATTTCAATCTTATTTTCAGATAAAGTTAAATTAAACTTATAAATAGAAAGTCAGTTTTGAACTTATGATAGATTTCAATATTTTTCTAAAGAAAAAATGGCTTCTAATAATCACCAAACGGAACGTCGTCCAGATTCCCGTACTGAGAATAAATCTTCTAAAAGCCCCGAATCAGAAAGATCAATAAGAGACCATAAAAACCCGGTTATTCGATTTTTTGCTAAAAGCGGATATGCCATTTGGATTATCATTCTAGGAATAGGTGGCATCCTTGCATTTTTTGCAACAATAGTCGCTTTATAGCCAAATCAAGATCAAAGCTTCATTGCTATAATCGATTGATTTAGAAAGAATACAAAATAACTTAGGTGCTTAACATTACTATATGGGCTACTCTATAGTATAGCATACCGACTAAAAATCAAGTAATTTCCTTTTTGAACTTAACAAAAAATAACTGCTAAACTTAAATATGTTCTTGTGAGGTATATATGGTATTTCGTAATCACTTGCTTTTTATTGTTTGTTATAATAGAATATAGCATTCGATATCCATTATACCTACCATTCTGGATTCGTTATTATTTTAAAGACTTTTTATGTATGCCTATAGTTTTTGGATGTTGTTTATTGATTCTTCAATGGATAAAAAAAGATCCACTATATAACATTCCAATACTACCGATAATAACTTTAAGCTTTCTTTATTCCATCTATTTTGAGTTAATCCTGCCATCGTTCATGCAGCGATATACTGCTGATCTTCTGGATGCCATAATGTATTTCTTGGGTGCCTTCCTTTTTTATGACATCCAGCATTTAGAAAAAACTAACTAAATTATACAGAATTGAGATAGTATACTATTTACTTAATCTGCCTTTTCGAATTTTGGATTAATAAAAATCTCATTATTACGTAATCGCTTCATATAATTTTTTAGGTCTCCACGGATTTCAGAAGACATTACATACAATCCAATAATATTTGGAAAAGACATTGCTAAGATCATCATATCAGAAAAACTAAGCACTGCACCTAAACTTGCCGAAGCTCCCACCACCACAAATAAAAGAAACATGATCTTATAAATTAGTTCTGATTTTTTACTTCTTCCAAAAAGATACGTCCACGAGCGCATGCCGTAATAAGACCAGGAAACCATTGTTGAAAATGCAAATAAAAAAACAGCGAAAGCAAGTACCGCAGGAAACCAGGAAATTACGCTCCCAAAAGCATCAGCAGTAAGTTCTACCCCCCCCATACCGTCAACTTCATGCATTCCGGTAAAAATAAGCACCAAAGCTGTCATCGTACAAACAACCATTGTATCTATAAATGGTTCAACCAGCGAGGTAAAACCATCAGCAATGGGATTTTTAGTCTTAGATGCACTGTGGGCAATAGCAGCAGATCCAACCCCAGCTTCACTAGAGAATGCCGCCCGTTGCAACCCTACAATCAACACGCCTATAAAACCGCCTTTCATGGCACTGGCCGAAAAAGCCCCATCAAAAATTGCATGAAACGCATTTCCTATATTTTCAATATTGGTCCCTATTACCACAAAACATCCTAAAATATATACAATGGCCATGAACGGCACTACCTTCCCGGTTACTTTAGCAATACTGTTAATACCACCAATAATTACAATTCCTACCAAAACGGCAAAACCTAAACCAAACCAAAATCCATGACCTTCTAAAAAAGGAATCTGGTCTGAAACAATTTTAAATGCCTGGTTAGATTGAATCATATTTCCCCCACCAAAAGAAGCTCCTACACCCAAAACAGCGAATAAAATAGCCAGTACTTTACCGGCTCCTTTCATATTTCTTTTTTCCAGTCCATATCGCAGATAATTCATTGGACCACCAAAAATCCGTCCTTCTTCATTAATATGGCGATATTTTACTCCAAGTGTGCACTCCACAAATTTTAAAGACATGGCGAAAAAACCAGCAATAAACATCCAAAAAGTCGCTCCTGCTCCCCCTAAAGAAATAGCAACTGCTACCCCTGCAATATTCCCTAATCCTACAGTTGCTGAAACCGCCGTTGTCATTGCTTCAAAATGCCTTATTCTCCCTGGAGCATCCGGATTATCATATTTTCCTTTCGCAAGATCTATAGAATGCGTAAAACCTCTAACATTTATAAAACCAAGACGAAACGTAAAAAAAATACTTCCTAAAATAAGCCATATTACTATAAAAGGGATAGAGTTCTTACGCACATCTCCATTAGGGTACAATACAGGTTGTGGGGAATCGTAAATTATATTTGCTAATTGATGTGCATTTTGTTCTATCACATCTTCTTTATTGTCTGGATTAAAAATAATTGCACCTTCTTTTACCGCATGCTTTAATGTTCCGCCAGCTGGCGCGTAAACAGGAATTTGTTCCTCATTTCCTTTTTGCACAACAGCAATTTTATCTCCTTTTTCAATTTTTCCGCCTTCTTGAATTAACCAGT
>CEPD01074913.1_pt1 | contig 9536 bp, 8 predicted proteins | sample 530641 | NCBI WGS metagenome assembly CEPD01 (sample SAMEA2620815, study PRJEB7988) | marine metagenome | biome: marine biome (ENVO:00000447); feature: mesopelagic zone (ENVO:00000213); material: "saline water (ENVO:00002010), including plankton (ENVO:xxxxxxxx)" | depth 1000 m | reverse complement strand
AATTATATCCTTAACTGGACTGGTCAACTCAATTAAACCACCTCAGATTTACAAGGGAAACTCTACAAAGAGCTTAAGGGTTATATCGATTTGCCTGTAGTACATTGTGAGGGTCTAGAACATTTTTAATTGCTTTAACGACTTTCCAATGCATATGCTCAGGTGAAAGGCATTCTTTTTGTTGTTTAACATTCATTCGGTAAGGAACGAAACCTCGCTTTCTACCTTCCTCATACAGTTCATTAAGGCAGTCATGAGCGTTTTGCTTTGCCACTGGATTTTGCACGTCAAAGATTAAGGGTATTGTAGAATCAATACAGTCGTATCTAAGGTTGGTAAAAGTGATTAAAGGTTCTATGTTGTACTTAGGTGTAGTACTTCTTATAAAGTCCACGAACTCTTGGATTTTGTTGACATTCATTGGAATAAGAGGCGCATACCACAGTAAACCACATTCGTCTTTATCAGGATTCATTAACCTTTTCTTATCAGGTGTTACACGGGGATTTCGCCAGTATGCTAATGGTAATGCTACTTGCTGGGGCTTGCCCAACATAATATCAATGCCCTCTTCAAGGGCTTGAAGCTGCTCTTTTGCTGAGCGTAAAGACTTTAATGGAAGGTGGTTCGATAAAAACTTCCCAACCTTGATAAGTAAACCATCTGAGAAAATTATTTGTTCTGCAAATTTCGCTTCTTTTACAAGCAATTTTTTAACAGCTTTGACAACTTCTCTTTTGCCATAAATTGAACCAGCAATTAGCCACTCAGATGCTTCATTTAATCTAGATAATTCTTCAATTTGCGGATCACTCATATTTTGATGAGCGCCTCTGCCATTAGGGTTTTCAGAGACCATCGACAGCACTCGCCTCCGATCCATCAAATTTATAGAACCTACAATACCCTCGAAGTCTCTTAGCGTCTCTTTAATAAAAGCTATAGCTTGCGGTAACTTTTCATGCTTTTTGATTTTGATATAAAACGAGGCAAAGCTTTCGGGCTTAGCAGCTAGCCGAATAGTTATTTGAGTTACTACAGCCATTGACGATTGAGTAAAAAGACCTTCTACGTAGCTTCCTAACCCCCACTTAAAAGTATGATCGATGAACTTGTCTTTAGATAAGTCTAGGTCATCTATAGCCGACTTATAAATAAAGCCGTTCTCTTGGTCTTCATTCCAGAATTTTTCATTTGGAATAATGGCGGACATTTTATTCACTGCAGCAAAATGGTCAGTATGTGGTGTAATACCGTACCCTCTTTCTAAAGCATTACTTAATATACTACACTGCGGACCTGCGCCTGTGACAGGCACCATGTAGTTCCAATTATTTACTTGAAGGTATTCATATAACTGCTGTTGAGTTACTCCGGGCTCAACAGAAATAAGACCCAACTCTTTATCTACAGCAGTTATTCGGTTCATTTGGGATAGGTCTAATAGGACCTGTGCTCTTTCGGTAGCCTTAGTTATACTGCCGTAACCCCAATTTTTTCCCGAACTTACAGTGTGTACTTCAAAGTTATGTTCAATAGCTAAGGCTAGCAACACTTTTATTTCTGAGGTGTTGCTTAGTGATATTCCGCAATCAAAGGTAAAAGTTTCACCCAACGTATTTGATGCATACCGTTGGTTGACAGATGTGCTATCGAGAATGTGCTCTTCACTTAGTGTTGAAAACTTCTCTCTCAATAACTTCTCGGTGATACTCATGCTTATTCACTGCCTCTGGTATTTAAAAAGTAAACTCAATCAACGGAAAATACTCTTTGCTAAAACAAAAATGCGCAGGAATAGTAAAACTATTGCCCGCGCATTCGCTTAGAAAGTTGTCTAACTACTTATTGTAATTATGGTAACCATAATACCCCAAGTCTGTTGGTTCACTATTTACAGACTTATTAACAACAAACCCGATAGCCATTTCAGGATTAAGTCGCTTAACAGCTTCCTGAATATCGTGCATTTTGGAGCGGTTTTCTTCGACAACTACAACTGCCTGTCCTGCAAAGTTTGCCAGTACGGCAGATTCGGTGATACCAATAAGAGGAGGTGTATCTATGATGACCACCCGATCCGGGTATCTGTTCGCAAATTCGTCAATCGTTTCGTGCATCTTTTGGCTTGCTAAAAGCTCAGTGGAAAGTCGGTGTGTTCTACCCGCAGGCACAATCTTTAATTTATCGATACTAGTATGATACAACACATCAGAAATTGACTTCACTTCACCAGTCAAATACTCCATCAGACCTTTTCGTTCTTCTAGCTCTAAGCTGCTTAAAATGCTAGGTTTCAAAACGTCAGCATCCACTAATAGAACTGTTTTGTCCTGCTCTGCTGCTATGCTCAAAGCTAAATTAATTGCATTGAACGTTTTACCTTCTGACGGTCGTGCACTTGACACCATGATAATATTGCTATTGTTAAGCGTCTTAGATATTGGGCCAAATCCATTGCTAAGTAATGTACGTTTAATTTCGCGATATTCTTCGTTAATAAGCGTTTTATTACCTGAAACTGAAACCATTCCCTTTTCTTCAATCATTGCTTCATCAATAACAAAGATCGGCTTATCACTTTCAACCCTAACCTTTGCAGGAGATTCATGGACTTCCGTAGTAGTAGGTTCTCTTAATTCGCGCTTTTCGTCAGAATCGTTAACGTTTCCAGGCAAAACTGTTTCTTTCTTGGGAGCCTTCTTACCTGCCCTATCTAGGGCTTTTTCAATAGTACTTTTCATAATCCCATCAACCCTCTCACGTCGATCTTAAGAACATCAACCAGTATTAAAACTACAAACGCAGCAAAAATTACTGACGACGAGAGCAAAAACACGAGTACCTTTTTTCTATTCCTTTTAACAATTTCTTCTTTATTTAAATGCGTTACGACGCCTATAACCGGATACGGCAAGGCAGCCTGCAGTTGCTGGTATCTAAATAGCATAGGCGACATTTGGCTTAATACAAATGCGATGAAGATTCCAGCACCAAAACCCACAACTAAGACAGCGGCAAGAAACAGAGGTCGCTTGGAGCTTGTCGGGGTAATCGGAAGTGTGGGTGGCTCCACAACTCTAAATTTCAAATCTTCGGAAGAGACTTCTGCTCTGCGAGATAAATCTGCCGTTTCCTTCCTATTTAGTAATTCAAAGTATTTTGACTTTGTAACGTCATAGTCCCTGTTAAGGGCGGTCAGTTCAGCTTCCACTTGAGGAATTAAATCGATTTTTGACTCGAGTTCTGCAATTTTGCGAACGGTTGACTGCTCCTTAACTTTCATTGAAGCCAACTCGCCTTCTAACCGAGATATTTCAAGTTGAATATCGGAATTTACTTCGGTGAAAGCTGATGTATCGTCACCTTCATAGCTAGCATAGAACTCCGCTATTTCTTCACTTCGTAGCTTTTCTAGCTGTGTTAATAGTGCTTTTGTTTCGATAACGTCAGGGTGCTGATCTGTAAATCGTAACATTAAGCTATCTAAATCTTCCTCTAATGCGCTGATTCTTGCGTCATAACGTGTTTTAAGCGTTATATCGTCAACCGATGAAACGTCAGTGCTTGAACGAGGTTTCGCCACCTTTTTCTGCACTGCAGCTAACTTTTCTTTAAGCTGCGCAATCATCAAACGATCTTCTTCCAACGTGGCGTTAAGCGTTTGTAATTGAGAGTAGAACGTGCCCGCAATCGGCAGCAGGTCATTATATTGCCTTTTAAAATTAGCTAAATTGGACTCAGCCGTAACTAGACGTGCTTCATAATCTTCAATTTGCTTTTCAATAAACCGATCTGCAGCATCAGACTCTTGTCGGTTACTTCCTAGCGTTCCTTCGATCATGATGTCTAAGGTTTCCTGCACCACCCTTTGTGCTAATGCTGGCGACTCATTTTCGTATACAATTGAAAATATATTGTCTCTACTTGTTCCACTTAGTTTAATGTCCTTCGATAACTCTTCTATAAGTGAGTTAAAGCTTTTTTCAGAGTTGGTTGTTAAATCTAAATCTGATTTCAACGCAATTTGCTCAACGTTACTTCGGCTGAGTAACGTCTTCGTCATAATCTCTATTTTCTCTGTCGGATTAGCTTCTACTGTTAATCCCTTAAGCAATGATTCCATTACTGAGCGCGTATCAACATACACAACCGCTTTAGATTGATACACGTCTGGTAAGGTAGAAACGTAGAAAAATCCTATAGGACAAATTAACCAAGAGCTGATGATTACATAGCGTTTTTTGAGCCAAACACCGCGGACGTAGTCTAGTAGTTGACCTAGAGTCTGTTGTAAATCTTGCATGTCTACTTCTTTATAAAAATTATATTAAAACTAAAGCCATGCTTCAGGGATGATAACAACGTCGCCAGGTAAAATATCAACGTTTTGGGAAATATCTCCATCACGGATGAGGTCATCGATATAGAGCCTGTAAGTCACTTTCTTACCGTTAACTACTCGAATTAGCTTTGCGCCATTGCCATCCGCAAACTCAGTCAGACCACCGACAGCAATCATCAAATCTAACAGTGTCATGTTTTGAGAATAGTTAACCGCTAACGGGTTCATCGCTTCCCCAATAACTCGAACTTGCTCGCTCAGTGGCCCTGCGAAATTGTTAACACTTACCGTAACTCTTGGATTAGTAATATAAACAGAGAGCTTTTCTTCAATCTCTCTTGCTAGTTCTGATGGAGTTTTGCCTGAGGCTTGAATATCCTCAACAAGGGAAGTAGTAATTTTACCGTCAGGACGAACTATGAATTCACCAGAAATCTCCGGGTTGCGCCAAACAAAAATTGTCAACCTATCTCCCGGTCCTACTAGGTACTGGTAAGATTCAACGTCAGTGGTTGCAGATTGATGGGTATTGGCTTCTGGTAGATCAGGCAGCGTGGAACACCCCACGGCTAGAAGCACTATGGGTGAAAGAAAAAGCGGCAATAAAGAGCTTAATTTGTTAATTTTTCCTGACTTAGACATAACCTACATTCCGAGTTAGTTGAAAGTTTGCGCGTATTCCGCCGGCATCCGGTGCCTAATGATTTTGACTGAGAAATAAGTGCGAAGTTAGTGTATATCAACTCATTACATTATCATAGCTTGATTTCCTTCTTAGAATCGCTGTGTCAACTGAAAAACTTTTAAGGAAATCTAAGACTTCTTTTTTGAGATGACTTCATCGCGAGCGCTCCTTCGCTACATTTAATTGCGGATAATTAGAAACGTATTTAGTTAACATTTATAGCTAAAGTAAAAGAAATAACTTTGAGCATAGAAACAGGTCTACAAATAAAGGTCGAGTTCACTAATGATGGCGCACCTTACTGATGCACCTACACTTTGTCACCCTTTAATATCGTATGCTTTTGCCATCGTAGTCCAAGAGAAGTCGTCAGTTAGTCTATCTAACTTACCTTCCATTCTAGATAAATTCATGTAGTGTCGGAACTTGGACCTAAGCGATGCACCATTGACTTTAGGCTGATTAGGGTCAATCTCCCATGGATGAAAGTAGAAGTTATACGGGTGTGATTCTTCATTCATATATTTTCGGATACGATTTCTTGATAACCAATAAGGATAAAGGCGGAAATAACCACCGCCGCCTATGCCAACATTTCTGTCTTTAACATTCAGCGTAGGGATAGGTATCTCTATTATTCCTTCCGGTCTTACATTTTTAAACCGTGGCCAGCTAGGTACCCCATACAAATCATGTTCGATAGGGTAAGTACTTGATGAGTATATGAAACCAGCTTCACGTAACTCATCATAGACCCAAGTATTATCTTCATTAATCGAGAAACTTGGCGCTCTGTATCCGATAACTTTGGTTCCGCTCACGTCCTCTAGTATTTTCTTACTCTCTAAGAGGTCAGCTCTGAAATCATCTCTAGTCATAAGCGTAGCTCTCTTATGATTTTGGCCATGACTAGCTAGCTCGTGCCCTTCAGCTATAATTCTTTTAATAATAGATGGGCACTTTTTAGCGACCCAGCCTAAAGTAAAAAAAGTACATTTAACTTTTTTACGCTCAAATAAATCGAGGAGACGATTAGTATTGTCTTCTACCCTCACGGATAGCGTGCCCCAATCAGAAGGGCTTATAACATTTTCGAATGCAGAAACATGAAAGTAGTCTTCAACGTCTACCGTCATTGCATTTAATCGAGAGTTCTTTTCCATCTATCTGCCTTTCCCGAACAATACCACCTCGACTGTGCGGATTAAGATTAAAATATCTAAAAGTAAACTTTGATGTTTAACGTAGTACAGGTCAAACTTTAACTTTTCCATAGAGTCTTCCACGCTTGCGCCATACGGATAGTTTAGCTGAGCCCAACCAGCAAGCCCCGGTTTGACGTTGTGCCTCTGATTGTAATAAGGAACTTCTCGCACAAGTTGCTCTACAAACTCCGGGCGTTCAGGCCTAGGACCAATAAAAGACATCTCACCTCGAAACACATTCAGAAGCTGCGGCAGTTCATCGATACGATATTTTCTGATAAAATGTCCAATTCGAGTTACCCTGTCATCATTTTTACTAGCCCATTTAGCACCATCTTTTTCTGCATCGGGCCTCATGCTTCTAAACTTGATAATTTTAAATAACTTGCCGTTTAAGCCTACGCGTTCCTGCTTATAAAAAACCGAAACACCTGTTCTTCGGCCGTCGTCAAAATATATGAAAGTCGCAGTGAATAACATTATTGGCCAGACAAAAGCGAAAACTAGCAGTGCAAAAAATGCGTTTAAGCTATAATCCAACGCATCTCTCAAGTAGTTCTGACTCTGGAAGCCATTAGAATATATGACCCAGCTAGGATACATTAAGTTAACAACAATTTGCCCAGTCTCTCGCTCCATGAAGTCAAGTAACTCTGTAACCTCGATCCCTCTTAGCCTACAGTCAAAAAGTACTTCAACGGGCAGAGTCCCTCTTCTTTGGTCACAAGCAATTACTATTTCTTCAATACCATTGTCCGCGACAAACTGCTGAAATGTTTCGTCGACTTTGAGATGAATTATCTTCTCTTTTCTAATGCCGTCTTCCCGGTTATCGCCCGGAATTGGAATAAAACCAACCAACTCAAACCCTATACGATCCACATCTCTTCTCATGCGCTTTTCAATAATTGACGCTCTTTCCCCCGCGCCGAGAACTAAGATCCGAACCTTGCCTAGCCCCAACAAACCTAATCGATTGGTGAAATACCTGAAGACGACGAGTGTAATGATAATTGCGCAAACAGAAGCCGGAAGGAAATAATTATCCATCACCATTTCGTCGAACAATGCTCTGCTGATGATTTCGACTAAGAAATAGCTTAAACCAACGCTTACGAAAATTCTGCGAATGATTCCTCGAAAAGTTTCTCTTAATTTCGCTTCATAGAGGCCTACCGAAAGAGAACACAACAATATCGATATTGTTAACAGGCCAACGTTAATAATTAGTTTTTCTAAAGAAACCGCTTGGCTCATGCCTATTTGAGATAAAATGAAGTGGGTGATATAACCCATATAGGCAATTAATAGCGCTTCTGTTAATACCAAAATATTTGAGCGCTTATTATAATTTCTCTTATTTGCTGCCACCCTGGCCCCCTCAATGCAACTACACGAATGCTATGATAACCACAAATTTCCAATTACACTACTTTTATAAAGAAACTCAGATACTTCGTGATTTATTATTTAAATTTGAATGAAAAAAGCTAAGGTATAGAGTAACCTATCCTCCGATGTCTTAAATGAGCTTACAAATTAAATTTAATAATCAATCAATTAGAATAAATTTTTAAGACTTAATGCGAAAAGCGGTGGTGCTATGGAAAATCGTATCCTTTTATACACGAGTGATTATACGAGAGACAAAAAAGGAAATTTATGAAGAGCTTCAGTCAAATCCAATATTTTACCCTTTTGTTTCTCGCTAGCTTAACCCCCTCCACATTAAAAGCTGAAGTAACAATAAGTGGGCAGGTAAGTGCTGGAAATACTTATCAGGAAGTAAAAACGCAGTCTAACGGAACACGCTCTCTAAACACGATAGAACTGAGCCCTACAGTAAACGCAAAGTACCAATCTAAATATTTAAATGGACTATGGTCTAGTTCGGTTACACATTTAGAAAGAGACAGAAGTGACCTGAGCACAACCGACACTTATGGAGAATACAATTACCAGCTAAATTGGGCACCTCTTCCAGATGTTCTACTCATTGAAGCTTCGGGCTTCTTAAATTATCGAAATGCAAATACCGCCAACTTTCTAGTTAGTGATTTTTTCACTAACTCTGAAGACCTCGTAAAAGTTAGGTCAAACAGAGTTAGTTCATTGATCAATTTAGAAAAAGGTGAATGGCTGAATGGTGAAGGCACCATTGCTTTCTCTGAAACGGCTTCAGATAGCTCAAATTTAGGGAACAACGCACTAAATAACAACTCAGCAATGCTGTCAGGAACTTTAAGCAACGGTAGAAAATCGGATAGATTGATATTTGAACTTTCCGGCCAGTATGAGGACACCGAAAGAGAAGACAACTCTGCTGGCGATTTTATTACTCGGAAAGCTGCGTTCTTCTCAGATTTCGTTGTTTTTTCTGACTGGGCTTTGAGGACGACCGCATTCCACGAAGGCAATCAAGTATCAAGCCGACTGGATTCATCCAGTACGGTTCGACAGTTTAATTCTTATGGTGTTGGCGTAACTTATCGTCAAAGCGCTAATAGATATATAGCAGTTACTATGAATAGGAGTGATTCCCACAACGAAGAAAATATTGATGATACTTTTGTGGGGCTAGACGTCGGGTGGGCCTTGAGTACTCGCACCTACTTCAAAGCAAAGTATGGAAGACGTTTTTTTGGTGAATCAGCTTCAGCGGACTTCTCATATAATTCAAAATTTTTTCGTTCTTCTTTCAAATATTCAGAGGACGTAACCAATACGTCGAGGTTATTGGCAAACCAAGAGAACTTAGGGGTATTTGTTTGTCCTCTCAATTCATTCTCAATTGCAGATTGCTTTCAGCCTAATAGTTTAAGTTACTCCCCCACGATAGATGAACAGCTCGTACAACTATCCAACCAAAATATCGAGCTACAGGATAATGTTATACTTAGGAAAAGCGGCAACTTCCAAGCTGGATATGACTTTTCTCGTGTTACCGTAGCGCTATCTTGGAGATATTCTGAAGATGAATATCTGGACTTTGAGCGCCTGCGACGGACATATTCCTTTGGAACTAGTCTCTCATACCAACTAGGCAAAAGTACGTATATTTTTGCAAGTCTAGATTACGCTAACATCAATGATAAAAGTGATGATGAAAATTTCAATGGTGAAGGTGACAACTATAACTTTAATGCAGGTATAAATAGAGAATTCGGTAAATCCCTCATTGTGGCGTTAGATTTTACGTATTTGAAACAAGAGGGGGACATTCTGAGTGGCTTCAGTGCTTTCGGAAGTGATTTTACCGACAAACGCTTAAGCGCCTCTATTACCTACACCTATGACTAAT
>CEPD01050441.1_pt1 | contig 9621 bp, 9 predicted proteins | sample 530641 | NCBI WGS metagenome assembly CEPD01 (sample SAMEA2620815, study PRJEB7988) | marine metagenome | biome: marine biome (ENVO:00000447); feature: mesopelagic zone (ENVO:00000213); material: "saline water (ENVO:00002010), including plankton (ENVO:xxxxxxxx)" | depth 1000 m | reverse complement strand
CGAATCAGAATGACAAACCGGTCTCAGACCAAACTGACACAGTCACACGGGGTCACCGCGAGCGAGAACCGGGTGCACCGACTCTGCCGGATCGCGGGGATCCACGCATCGCACCACCGCAAGCGCAGCAAGCCCGGCAGCACCGGACCCGCGCCGCACGACGACCTGCTCGCCGTGGTCGACGAGCACGGCGTCATCCGGCACGAGTTCGTCGCCGACGGGCCGAACAGGGTCTGGCTGTGGGACATCTCGGAACACCCGACCAGAGAAGGCAAGCTCTACATCTGCGCGATCAAGGACGTCTGGTCGAACAAGATCGTCGGCTACTCCATCGACACCCGCATGAAGTCATCTCTCGCGCGGGCGGCGATGCGCAACGCGATCGCGCTGCGCTCACCCCACGGGACGATCTGCCACTCCGACAGAGGCGGCCAGTTCCGCGCGAAACGCACCCAGAACCTGCTCCGCAACAACGGCCTCGTCGGCTCCATGGGCCGGTCTTACGGGGCCGGTGACAACGCGAGCATGGAGAGCTTTTTCAGCCTCCTCCAAAAGAACGTGCTCGACACGAGGCGCTGGGACACCCGCGCCGATCTTCGCCTCGCGATGGTCACCTGGATCGAGACGAAATACAACCGCAGGCGCCGCCAACGCGGCCTCGGCAAACTCACCCCCGTCGAGTTTGAGATGATCTACAAGGACGCAGAAGCGGCCTGATCACCCCAACCCCCGACTGTCAACAAGACTCGGGGCAGACCCCAGTCGCGCAACCGTGTCAGGCACGTCGTTGTCGAGTACCGCCGCGACACGGGTGAACCCGAGCTCCAATAGGAGCGCAAGGATGCGCCGCACATTCCCTTGGCCGCCCGAGCCCCAGCCGAAGATCGAACCGTTGAACCTCACCTCCGACTCTGCGAATGCTCTCGGTAGCAGCGCCGCGTCCTCCTGTCCCTCGACGACGATGACACCGTCGTCGAGGAACAGCGTCGAGTTAGCATCGGAGCCGAAGACGTGAGGGTTCACCCAACCCCCTCGTGCGCGGCTCACATCATCGACGACAGCCCGACTCGCCTGCGCGATCTTGGACTGGTCCTCGTTCTTGTACACACGCGCGATCTCGGCACCGGACGCGATGTCATCCCATGAAACTAGGGCCGGGGAGTGAGTGAACACAACGATCTGTCGGTCGCGGGCGAACCGTGAGATGAGCCGCCCCAGTCGTCGAACATGCTGGGGATGAAGCGACAGCTCAGGTTCGTCGATCGTGACAAGTGTGCCCGGCTCGGAGTCGTAAAGGGCATTCACAATGAACAGAAGGCTGATGATGCCGTCGCCCAGACCTTCACTCGTGTGGTTCACCCCGGCGCCGGTGGAGATCTTCAGATAGTACGACTGCCCCTGTTGGCCGTCCGCGAGGTCGATCTTCCAGTTCAGGTCGTGGCCCAGCACCTCGGTCATCAAGAGGTCAAACTTGGACTTCTTTGCGTCGTCGTTGTGAAGATCGAAGAGGCGTCCGGTGAACTGGGAGGACTGGTCGAACTGGCGGGAGCGAGAGAAATCCGACCCGCTCGTCATCCAGTCGCGTTGACTGGTGATGTTCTTGCTGAAGCTCGCCTGGAATTGGCGCCTCGAGGGAACGGACACGACCTCAAACGGCTGCGGATCGCCGCCGTCTGGATCCCCCGGGTCCCATGCGCCGGTTGTCTCGCTCGTGTCCGGGTTGCGGCTACGGAGGACGTACGCTGACCCGTCGGCACGCTCGAGACGGATGTAAACCCCGTCCGCGGACAGGCGGTTTCGACTGCCCTCCGAGAAGGAGATGTCGTATTTGGCCTTCCTGGCAAGCGCATCGAATGCCTCCCAGACGGTCGACTTTCCTGCGTTATTGGCGCCGACGACGATGGTCAGACCGCTCCCTGGTGCGCCTGTTGGCTGCGCCAACCTAAGGTGCGCGTCGTCGCGAAAGCCGCGTAAGCCGCGGAGAGTGAGTTCCGATGCTCGTACTGGATCGGTTGTAGCGTCCACGTCTCCGGCGCCACTTCGCATCATCGATCGCCTCCGAATCGTCGCTTGCGCCACTGCGGTTGATCGAACTCGTCTGCCGTGCCCGAGCGCAGCTGGGAAGCGACGATCGAGCTTCGTGGCATACTCTCGGAGTTTCATCGCATCGTTCCCCTGGAACTGCACGGGGTTTCGCCCAGCGCGTCTGTCCGAGGCGCGCCAGAGGATGACCAGGTCGTCACTTCGGCGATTCCCACTCGTGCTGGACCAGGACACGAGAAGCAGGAAATCATCAAGTGTCACGATCGTAGGGATTTCGACGCCCGCGAGTGATACCCGGGGCTCGGTGCTCGATTCGGTAGTGAACACATAGACGTCGAGTGGCCTTGATACGTCCAGCGAACGCGGCCCTCGGGTGACTGGGTCGCCCCAAACTCCGTGCAAGCGCGCGTCGAGGCCCATGATTTCTACATTGAGCTCGGCAACGGCGGCGTCACGTCGGGCGGAAAACGACAGCACACTCACCGGGAAAACGCTGTGGTTGACGCGAAGATCGAATGGCAGACTGTTCACCCCCGGCCTGAGCATTCCGACTCTCCGCATTCGTCCACCGTAGCGGTGAGCTAGGTGCTCCGTTTGCGAGACCCCAACCCGCTCTGGCCACGAACTGCTTCCTCGAAGAGGATCGAGCGGCATGGAGCGTACTCGCCCTCGAAGCCTCGAACCGACCAGCTATGGTCCGCTCGCCGACGCGAACTGCATGCGTGGGTCCACTGACCATTCAATGCCCGCAGAGGGATCCATGCCCGGTGGATCCTGCGCTCGCGAATTGGCGACCGAGGTCACGCTTGCTCCATGCCCCTCATGAGCGAAGGCGCTAGCTGACGATGTGTAACCAGGATCAGGTCCCCACGTCGTCGGGCGCCGCGGAACTCTCTGAGATCGAGCCAGCGGGACCGTCGTCCAGGCCGGTGTTCCGCGCCCGACCCATCTCGAGAAAGCGGTGGAAAAGCGAGCGCATCGCCGGCAACGCGGCACTGAGGGCCGCCTGCTCCTCAGAGCTGAGTGTCGCCAATGCCTCACCGATCACCTCGAGTCGATCTTGGCGGAACTGCTCCAGCATGGCCCTGCCATGGTCGGTCACCGAAAAGTCAACGGAACGCCCGTCGTGTTCAGACGGCGTGCGCTCTACGAGGGACTCCGCGAGCATCTCTCGAAGCAGGTTACTCACCGTCGGCCGAGCAAGCCTTAGCTCTGCGGACAGTCGGGTCGGGGACTGCGGCCCCGTGGCGATCAGGCTCCGGAGGACAGCCATCTGCGAGTCAAGACCTGGGGTATCTTGAGCGACACGGGTCGCGCGCGCCAGCGAACGCCATAGTGCCGGGAGCATGTGCGTGAGTTGCTCCTCGGGCAGGGTTGTATCCGACGGGAGCATGTCGGTCCGGCGTGTCTGAACGATTTCGTTCATGTGCTCAGGATACGCGGCCGGGACACCCCACCCCGTCTCGTGGCGGTCTACGCGAAGAATGACACGCTGACTGGCTTGGGGAAGGGGGCCGGGGCGATGCTATTGTGCTTCAGGGTTCCGCTCCGGTGGTCGACCTCGAGCGTCGAGACGGAGTCGCTCGCCATGTTCGCCACGAGCAGCCAACGGCCGGAGGGATCGACGGCGTACGACCACGGATACTCACCACCGGCCGGGACGCGCTGCACGCACTCGAGGTCACCCGTCGACTGATCCACGGCGAATACCACGATGGTGTGGTCGCCACGATGGGACGCGTAGACGAACCTGCCGTCGCTTGAGACCGTCAGCTCTCCGCCGGCTGCTGCGCCATCCGTATGCACCACCCGGACCTGCGTAAGTTCCGCTTCGTCGGCCGACCATGTGAAGATCCGCACCGCACCGGTGGACTCGTCGATCGAATACAGGATGGACAACGTCGGGTGGAATGCGAGATGACGGGGGCCGCTGCCTGCCTCGAGCCGGTATTGGCGCACGAGCCCGGTGAGCGCCCCGCCCTTCGGGTCGAAGCCGATCAGATCGAGGCTGTCACTCCCGAAGTCGGCTGTGACGACATATCGTCCGGTCGGGTCAACCACGACGCCGTGTGGGTGCGGTCCGTCCTGCCGGGGTCCCGGGCCGCTTCCCTGCCCGACGACCCGGCCGACGCCCCCGGAAAACGTGCCGTCGCCGTCCAGGGGGAACGCCACGGTGCCGCCCCCTTGGTAGTCGGCGCCGATAATCGTCTGACTGCGGGGATCGAGGTGAAGGTGGGCGAGACCACCGCCGGCGCCAACGCGGTCAGCTTCGGAGACCGTGCCGCTTACGCGATCGACCGCCAACGCGACCAGTTCTCCCGTAGCGCCGTCAGTAACGTAGAGCAGGGGCTCCGTCGGATGCTGAACCGACCAGTTCGAACGCCCGATCGCGGCGACCGGCTCACTCGCGCTCAGAGTGCCCGATGTCGGATCGAACCACGCGGCGTGGAGGTGATCACCCCAGTTGCCGACGAACACCAGGCTCTCGCTCTGCCGGCGGCGGTGCGACACCGGCTCACGGGTCACTACTGATTCGCCCCCGGTCATCGTCCATCCCTGCCGTATCTGTTCACGAGTTCGCGCCGGTCATCGAAGTCCTCGGGGTGGTACTTCGCCGTAGAAGGCCGATATTGCAGGATCACGAGCCCCGTATCGAACACCTGGGTGTTTCGCAATATGAGCGGGGTTTGCGGCATGGGACTGAAAATGAGGTCTTCGGGCTGGGACCCGCCGTGCAGGATCGGAAACAACCAAACCTGCAACTCGTCAAGTAGGCCGTGCTCAATGAGCATCCGCGTCAGTCCGTCGTAGCCGCGCTGCACGACATTGCGACCGGGCTCGTGCTTGATCTCGGTGAGTCGGTCGATGCTGCGCGGGACTACCTCGACATTGCGCCAGCCGGGGTCCTCGAGGGTGTCCGACACGACGTACTTCTTCAGGTCGTTGATGGTGTTCGCGTACACTCCCTGCCCGTCGAACCGACTCCACATCCCCTTGAACCGCGGGTAGGCCTCCTCCGAGATGAGCATCGCATCGGCGCCCATTTGATTGTGCAACCCGAGGCGCACGGCCGGCACACCGCCATGGTGCTCCGGGATCCAGGACTGCCAGTTCTCAATATCCCCATCGACGGACAGGTACGTCTGTGTTACGAAGGCGCGCATCCGCACCACTCCATTCCTTCATGGCGGCGCATACTGCGTCGCCGGGCGATGCTCAAACCGACGGCACGTGTTCGGTCGCCGGATCGGGCGATTACTTCTCTGAAACTCGCGAGCCCTCGCGGTGCACGACCTGCCAGATCTGTCGCTCGATAGCGTGAGCCTCAGGGCTCTGCTTGAGCTCGATCGACCGAGGCCGCGCGAAGGGAATGGTCCACTCCTGCACCACCTTCGCTGGTCTGGCCCCGAATGCCACCACGCGATCGGCGAGAAAGACCGCCTCGTCGATTTGATGAGTGACGAAGAGGGCAGTCTTGCGTCGCTCGTCCCAGATCCTTAGCAACTCGCTCTGCATCGACTCCCTGGTTTGAGCGTCGAGCGCCGCGAACGGCTCGTCGAGCAAGAGGAGTTCAGGATCGGCGGCAAGCGCACGGGCGATGTTGACGCGCTGCTTCATCCCGCCGGAGAGTTGACTCGGATAGCTGCTTTCGAACCCCTCCAGCCCGGCAAGCTTGATCAGTTCGCGTGCGGTGTGGTGTCGTTCCGCGGCGGCGACCCCGGCTAGCTCGAGGGCGTACGCGACGTTGTTCAGCACCGTCCGCCACGGAAAGAGGCTGGCCTCTTGGAACACGACCGCGCGATCCCGACCGGGGGTTGTCGTCACGTTGCCGTTGATCTTGATCACTCCGCCCGAGGTCGGTATAAGTCCATCCACCGCCATGAGGAAGGTGCTCTTGCCCGAACCGCTGGGGCCGACGATGCAGACGAACTCACCGCGCCTCATGCGAAGGTCGACACCCTCCAGGGCGACCAGTGACCGGCTGTGGGAGGTGAACGTCACGCTCACATCCCGCGCGTCGAGCGCGTCCGGTTCCGTCTGGGTCGTGGCGACGGCGGGCGACTGGGTCATGCCTTCCATCGTTGAATCCTCCGTTCCAGCAAAGCAGCGAGCTGCGTGAGAGTGATGCCGACGAAGGTGAGGATGAGCACCGTCGCGTAGACAAGAGGCATGTCGAACGAGTTGCTGGCGGTGATCAGCAGGTTGCCGAGGCCGGCTCGCGACGCCAGGAACTCAGCCGTGACGATACCGATGAGGGCCGTGCCGACCGAGATCCGCACTCCAACCATGAAATACGGGATCAGTGAGGGTGTGACCACCGTGCGGATCAGTTGGCCCGTGGTCGCATTCATGCTTCGTGCGACCTGAAGAAGGCTCTGATCGACGTTCACGACACCTGCCGCGGTGTTGAGGATGATCGTGATCGAGCACCCGATGACAACGATGATCACCTTGGGCAGGATGTCAACACCGAAGATCAGGATGATCAGGGGGATTATCGCCACCATAGGAGTCGAGTTGACCGCGACGACGAGTGGTCTCAGCAGCCCGTCGATCGTGAGGAACCAGCCCATCAGGACGCCGAGTACGCCGCCGATCACGATCGCGATGCTCAGCCCGAGCACGAACTCGATGCCGGAGACGGCGAGGTCGTTCCAGATGCGGGAACCTGGCGTGGTGAACAGCTCCCACAGCTCCGCGGCGACCATCGCGGGTGTCGGCAGAAAGAGTGGATTCACCCACGCGAACGTACTTGCCAATTGCCAAAGCGACAGCACGGCGCCGATCGAGATGGCACCGAGCAGGACCGCACGCCCTCGCGTTCGTCTTGCTCGTGAGCCGACCCGTACGGCTGCCGCCTTCTGTTGTCCGGCACTCCGCGGCGCCGATTCGGGCCGCCGCGCTAGCGCGGCGCTCGTTGCACCCGGGGCGCTCACCGGCCCGTCACCTCGTCCGTCGCAATATCTTCAAGGGTGAGATCGCCGACCTCGGGCACTACGGGCGCCTGGATATCGATCGAGACCTGCATTCCCTCCATGTCGATCTCTTGGGTCTGCGACCACGTGTACGGTCCGCCGGTCTCGCCGAGCAGTCCGGCAACATCGTTCTCGCAGCTTTCCTGGTCGAATCCGTTTTCCTCGACGCAGATCCTCACGGCCTCGTCTGGATTCTCGCGTAGCCAGGTCGTCGTCGCGTTCATGGCGTCGATGAACCGCTCGAGAACTTCGACATCGTCGCCTTCGAACCACTCCTGCTCAGCAACGTAGAGCGCCGTAGGCACCCAGGGCTGATTGTCGACTTCGAGGACCTTCAGACCTCCGACCTGCTCGATGGTCGACCGCTGGCCGATCGGCGACGCGATCGCAGAGACCTGACCGGCGGCGATTCCTGCCACGCGGTTCGCCGACCCACCGAGGGAGAGTACCGTGACCTCGCTCTCGTCCACGCCGAAGTCGTCAAGGAACGTCCGCAGCATCAGGTAGTCGATGCCGGGAATCGACGAAACCCCGACCGATCCACCTCGAAGATCGTCCGCGCTGTCGACGTCATCCGTGACAACGAAGTCGTATGTGCCATTGGAGAGCTGCCCGAATGCCCTCGCGTCGATAGCGCCTTGGGCGTTGAACAGAGCGGTGTCCGGCGCCGACAGGATGGCGATGTCGACCGAGTCGTTCGCGAGCGCGGCGGAGAGGGCCGATGTGCCGCCCGAGATGGCAAGAAGTTCTACTTGCAGTCCTTCTTCTGCGAAGTAGCCTTCCGATACCGCGGCGAAGAGCGGGGTGAGTTGCGGCGCGGCGTTCAGAGTGCCGAGCGTCAGCTGCACCGTTTCCTGCGGGCCGTCTCCAGCGGACGTGGTTCCGGGCGCTGTCGCGCCGCAGGCAACGAGCCCGATGGCCGCCCCGAACGCTACCGTCGCACCAAGCACGCGGCGGCGTACCCGTGCGACTTGCCCCGAGTCGCGCCCAGCGCGCTGCGGGATCGACGAAGTGCAATACATCTGTGAACCTCCTCGTTGAGGGATCTTGCGGTGCACCGATGCTCCGACCCGTTGTTCGGCGGTGCCTAATTTAGGTTTGCACCAAACGCTTTTCATTGCAAGAGGCAGGTATCAATCGTTCTTCAACGCATGGAGGGATGGCTGTTCTCGGACGGTCGCTGTCGCACCGGCCCGTGTCGGAGGTCGTCATCCGCCCACAGGATGTATGCATGCGCATCGCAGACTTCCCTGTGCCCGACACCCCTGCTGCCCGGGGTGCCCTCGAGCTCGCCACCCAGTACCAATCCCCCGCGATCACCGCTCACGCGCTGCGCTCGTGGCTCTGGGCCGAAGCTTTCGCGCGGGTCGACGGAATCACCGACATCGATCACGAGCTGCTGTATGTGTCTGCCGTGCTGCACGACATCGGCATCGTGACGGAGTTCGATAACCACACAATCTCCTACGAGCACGCCGGCGGGCACGTCGGTGTCGCGCTCACCGCGGGAGCAGGCTGGCCGGCGCACCGGCGCAATCGGGTGCTCGAGGTGATCGTGCGCCACAACTGGCCGAGGGTCGACCCGGCGTTGGACGCGGAGGGCCACCTGCTCGAGATCGCCACGGGTCTGGACATCTCCGGCGCGAGGCCGGATGCTCTGCCGGAAGACTTCCGGCGCGAAGTGCTCGTTGCCTACCCGCGAGGAACGCTCGCCGCCGAGTTCGGCTCATGCGTGAGCGACCAGGCGTCACGTAAGCCCGATACGGCCGCGAAGCGACTCGTCGATGGCGGCCTCATTGGCAAGCTCGCGGTCAACCCCCTCGAACGTCTGGGCTGACTCGACCAGCGACGGAACGAGACGGTTGATGGCGTCATCGCGGTCGGTGGCGAGCGGGTCGGCCGGATGAGACGACCGACGGTCGGTGGCCTGTCACCTCGGGCACATAGAGTGTCCGAGTGGCGCAAGCGGCGACCGCGCAGGCGCGGACAAGATCGATGACGAGCGTGGCGCTCGCCTCAGCCGCGGTGCTCGCGGCGAGCCTGGTGCTCGGCGGCGCGACGGCATTCGCGCAGGCGTTCCTGCCCGAGTGGTTCGTGTCGTTCGCGAACTCGGCGAGCGGCTGGACCGTCATAACCGCCGCGCTGGTCTACGGGGCTCGAGTGCCCTGGTGGCTGTCCGCCGGGCTCGGGGCGGCGAGCTTCGTGCTGCTCACCGTCGGGTAAGCGATCGTGTCGACGATGCGCGGCTACGCGTATGACCCGCTGATGTTCTCGGTGATCGGCGTCATCGTCGGGCCGTTCGTCGGCGTCGCCGCGTGCTGGCTGCGGGTGCGCGGGGTGCGCGCCGTGCTCGGTACGGCCGCGCTCGCGGGGGTGGGAATCGGCGAGGCCGCCTATGGGCTCACGGTGGTCGGCGAGACGACGAGCCCGGTGTACTGGATCGTCATCGGGATCATCGGAGTGGTGTTGCTCGGGGTGATGCTGTGGGGTCGGATCCGTGGAGCCCTCCCCATCGTGGTCGCCGTCGGCGGCACGGCGGTCGTGGCGGTCGCCTTCGTGGCGGCGTACAGCATGGTGGGGCTGATCTGACAGCGGCGTTCGC
>CEPD01013251.1_pt1 | contig 9790 bp, 10 predicted proteins | sample 530641 | NCBI WGS metagenome assembly CEPD01 (sample SAMEA2620815, study PRJEB7988) | marine metagenome | biome: marine biome (ENVO:00000447); feature: mesopelagic zone (ENVO:00000213); material: "saline water (ENVO:00002010), including plankton (ENVO:xxxxxxxx)" | depth 1000 m | reverse complement strand
AAAAAACGCCATGGCGCGGAACCATGGCGTTTTGACGCAGCGGGTCGATAAGCCCGCACTCGTCTCAGGCTACGATGCCTGTTTGGCAGGCGCGCCGTTGGCGACGTAGTAATCTACGCTGGCACGGGGCAGGGGCTCGCGACCGCGAATACGGTCGGCGATTTTTTCGGCCAGCATGATGGTGGGAGCATTCAGGTTGCCGGTTGGAATGACCGGAAATAGTGATGCATCCACCACGCGCAGTCCTTCGAGCCCATGTACCCGGCCTTGGGCATCGGTCACCGCCATGTCACCTTCGCCCATGCGGCAGCTGCCGCAGGGGTGATAAGCAGTTTCGGCGTGCTGCTTGACGAAATTGTCGAGCTCTTCATCGCTCTGCACGTCCGGGCCGGGGGAAATTTCCCGGCCTCGGTATCGGTCGAAGGCGGGCTGGGCGATGATCTCGCGAGTTAGGCGAATCGCGTCGCGGAACTCTTCCCAATCCTTCTCTTTGGCCATGTAATTGAACAGAATGCTCGGTGCCGCGTGGGGGTCTTTAGATGTCAGACGAATACGGCCGCGGCTTTCTGAACGCATGGAACCGACGTGTGCCTGGAAGCCATGCGCTTGAACGGCACTCTTGCCGTTATAGCTAATGGCGATAGGCAGGAAGTGGTACTGCAGGTTTGGCCACTCCTCGTCATCGCGGCTACGGATGAAGCCACAGGACTCGAACTGGTTGCTTGCGCCCACACCAGTGCCTTTGAACAGCCACTCTGCACCGATTTTTGGCTGGTTGTACCACTTCAGCGCCGGGTAGAGCGAAATGGGCTCCTTGCACTCGTACTGAATGTACATCTCCAGATGGTCTTGCAGGTTTTCGCCGACGCCGGGCAGTTCATGTACGACAGGAATGCCCAGCTCTTTCAGCCACTCTGGGTTACCTACGCCAGAGCGCTGGAGAATTTGCGGGGAGGCAATCGCACCACCGCACAGCAGCACTTCGCGACGCGCGCGAGCCTGCTTGGGCTGGCCTTTCTGCTCGTAGCGGACGCCGACGGCGCGCTTACCCTCGAATTCGATCACGTCGGTGACGGCGCGGGTTTCGATGGTCAGGTTACTGCGCTGTTTGGCCGTGTCCAGGTAGCCACGAGCGGTGGAGGCGCGGCGACCTTTCGGCGTTACGAAGCGGTCCATCGGGCCGAAGCCCTCTTGTTGGTAGCCGTTGACGTCCTCGGTTTCTGGGTAGCCGGCTTGCTTGCCCGCCTCTATAAAAGTGCGGTAAAGCGGGTTATTGCCCGCTTTGGGAGTGGTCACGCTGACGGGCCCGTCGCCACCGTGGTAGTCGTTCGGGCCGATATCGCGGGTTTCGCTCTTTTTGAAGTAGGGCAGACAGCTTAAATAATCCCACTCCTCCAAATCGGGCTGTTTGGCCCAGTGGTCGTAATCAAGCGCGTTGCCGCGGATGTAGCACATACCGTTGATCAGCGAGGAGCCGCCTAGGCCTTTGCCACGCCCGCACTCCATACGGCGATTGTCCATATGAGGTTCGGGGTCGGTTTCGAACGCCCAGTTATAACGCTTGCCCTGTAGTGGGTAAGCCAACGCTGCGGGCATTTGGGTGCGAAAATCGAAACGGTAGTCAGGGCCACCGGCTTCCAACAGCAGCACGCTGACATCGCTGTCTTCGGTCAGGCGCGTGGCCAGCACGTTACCTGCTGAACCGGCACCGATGATAATGTAATCAAACTCAGTTGCTTGAGACATAGCGGTTCTCTCATCCAGAAAGGGGAGTTCGGTGTACGAAAGCTGGGCTCAGCCTTTAAAACACCGACTCGAACGGCCCCATCTCGATCTGTACGGACTTGGTCTGGGTGTAGTGATTGAGCGTCTCGACGCCGTTCTCGCGACCAATGCCCGACTCCTTGTAACCGCCTACCGGCATCTCCGACGGCGACTCTCCCCAGGTGTTGATCCAGCAGATGCCGGCTTCCAGCTGGTGAATCACACGGTGCGCGCGGTTCAGGCTTTCGCTGAAGACGCCGGCGGCTAGGCCGTACTTGGTGTTGTTGGCGCGGCGGATGACTTCCTCTTCGTCGTCGAAGGCGAGTACTGACATTACCGGGCCAAAGATCTCCTCTTTGACGACACGCATCTCGTCGGTGCAGTCAGTGAATACCGTGGGGGCCGCCCAGGCGCCTTTGGCCCATTCGCCGCTGTTCCACGCGTCGCCACCGGCCAGCACGCGTGCGCCTTGCTCTTTGCCGAGCGCGATGTAGGAGAGCACTTTTTCCTGATGCTCGAAGCTGACAAGCGGACCGAAATTGACGCTCGGATCCATCGGGTCGCCTGCTTTGATGCGTGCCACGCGCTCTACTAGCTTGGCTTCGAACGCCTCTTTGACGCTGCGCTCAACGAACACGCGAGTGCCGTTGGTGCAGATTTGGCCGCTGGAGTAGAAGTTCGCCATCATGGCGGCATCGGCTGCGCGGTCGAGGTCGGCATCCGCGAAGACAATTAGCGGAGATTTGCCGCCGAGTTCCATTGTCACGTCTTTCAGCGTGGAACCACCGGCAGCGGCCATGACTTTTTTGCCTGTGCCCACTTCACCGGTAAACGAGACTTTGGCAATGCCTTCGTGCTCGGTCAGCATGGCGCCGACGCGACCATCGCCCTGTACCACGTTAAATACACCGTCGGGCAAGCCTGCTTCAGTGAAGATTTCGGCAAGCTTAAGCGCCGTTAGCGGTGTGACTTCACTGGGCTTGAACACGATGGCGTTGCCAGCGGCGAGTGCCGGAGCCGCTTTCCAGCAGGCGATTTGAATCGGGTAGTTCCAGGCACCAATGGCGCCGATCACACCTAGCGGCTCGCGGCGGGTGTAAACAAACGAGCTATCGCGCAGGGGAATTTGGCTGCCCTCAATCGCCGGGGCAAGGCCTGCGTAGTACTCTAGAGCATCGGCACCGGTCACGATATCGACGCTGGCGGTTTCGCTGATGGGCTTGCCAGTATTGCGGGTTTCCAGCTCGGCAAGCTCGTCGTTGCGTTCACGAAGAAGCGCCACGGCACGTAGCAGGATGCGCGAGCGCTCCATGCCAGTCATCGCGGCCCATTCACGCTGGCCACGCTGTGCTGCCTGAACGGCGCTGTCGACATCGGCTTGGCTTGCCTGACCAATCGTGGCCAGCAGACTGCCATCATAAGGATTGGTAACGGTAAATGTTTCGCCGGAGGTGGCATCAACCGGGCGACCACCAATATAGAGGGGTTGTGCGCTTTGAGCGGTCATGTTGATCTCCTTATTTAAAATCGGCAGTGGATGCGTCTTGATAGCATCCGTAATGAGTCAGTAACTGGTCGAGATAGGTGTGCGCAAGATAGCGCGCTTCTGCGGCATCCAGGCCTTCAGGCGTTAACGCACCGCGCAGCCATAAACCATCGATCATGGCGGCTAGGCCACGAGCGGCGTTGCGGGCATCCGCTTTGGGCATGACACGTTGAAATTGATGACATAGGTTGGCGTAAAGACGACGGTCGTTCACATACTGAAGCCGCTGAAGTACGGGCTTGTGCATGCTGCTGGCCCAGAAGGCTAACCACGTCTTAGCGGCGGGTCCGGTGACCTGGGTGCGATCAAAGTTGCCTTCAATAATGGCGCCAATGTGCGCACGCGGTGAATCGTCTTCTAAGGCATGGCGCCGCGCGGCGACGGCATCGCTTAAGTCCGTCAAAATTTGTCGCATCGTGGCTTCGAGCAGGCCATCTTTACCGCCAAAGTAGTGGCTGATAATGCCTGCGGAAACCCCCGCGTGACGGGCGATGCGCATCACCGTCGCTTCTGCAAGGCCAACCTCATCAATGGCCGCCATGGTGGCCTTGATTAACTGCTGGCGGCGTATTGGTTCCATTCCCACCTTAGGCACAGCTATCTCCTAATGACGTTGAATGCCCATTGGCTCCTCACCTTGAAAAGCAGGAGTAGGCATGGTTACCTGAATATAATGGCATTTTTTTATTGAACGTTCAATCAATAAAAGTATGCCTGATCGCTTCTCACCTCTGCATCTGTTGTTTGCAGAGCGTGTGTCAATAAAACAGATCATGAGGGAAGAGCTTTATGAAACAAGTAACAACGCGTCGTTTGGGTACTTTATTTGTCACCGCTTTTTTACCCGTCTCGGCTTTTGCTAATGAATGCAGTAGCGTTCGTTTTGCTGAGGTGGGTTGGACTGATATTACGGCGACCACAGCGCTGGCCAGCGAAGTACTCGAAGCGCTTGGCTACGAGCCGCGTGTAGATACCGTCTCGGTTCCCATCGCTTATGCAGGTATGCGTAATAACGATTTTGATGTGTTTTTGGGTAACTGGATGCCGTCGATGGCCTCTATCAGTGACCCCTATATTGAGCGTGGAGAAGTGGAGCGCTTAGTCGCCAACCTTGAAGACGCTAAATATACCTTGGCGGTGCCTCAGTATGTGTATGACGCTGGCGTGACTTCTGTTAACGATTTAGCCGAGCACGCAGAGCAGTTTGAGCAACGCATTCACGGCATTGAAGCAGGTAATGACGGTAACGAACTCATCCAGCAGATGATTGATGATGACGCCTATGGGCTAGGTGACTGGCAAGTAATCGACTCCAGCGAGGCGGGCATGCTGGCCGAGTTGAGCGCTCGGGTTCCCAATGAAAAGTGGATGGTTTTCCTGGGTTGGGAGCCGCACCCCATGAACACCAATTTCGAGATGGCGTACCTGTCTGATGCAGACGACTATTTTGGTCCGAATCTTGGCGGCGCGACGGTCTACACTAATACTCGCACTGGTTTCGTCGAGTCCTGCCCAAACGTCGGTGAGTTGCTGAGCAACATGACGTTCACGCTGGAGATGGAAAACCAGCTGATGAGTGCCATCATGGACGAGGGGGGCGAGCCTCGCGAAGCGGCGCGTGACTATCTGAGTGCACATCCCGATGTATTGGAGGCGTGGTTGGAAGGCGTGACGACGCGTGATGGCGACGACGCATTACCTGCCGTACAGTCGGCGTTGTAAGCGCGTTCGTCGAAGGTATGAAAAGGCAGGCCATTTCGGCTTGCCTTTTGCCGCTAATATAGGCATACTCTGCACCCGCTGATGTCGGAAAGGCTACGTAGCTCAGTTGGTTAGAGCACATCACTCATAATGATGGGGTCCCCTGTTCAAATCAGGGCGTAGCTACCAATCAGCGTCAGTATGCATTCAAACGCATGCGACTATGGTGGCCCCTTAGGTCCTCCCGCAACGCTAAACTGCGAACCCCGCCAGGCCCGGAAGGGAGCAACGGTAGTGGTGGCTGCGTGTGCCGGGATGTGGCTTTTGGGGTCGCCTCCATTTCTAGCCTTCCCTACGCGACGTCACATAGTCTAAATTAATTTCTATCAATGAGTCGGCTGTAAGGTTGGCTGCAATCATATCGTTGCACCTCAATGATTTATGAGATCTTCAATGCCCCTGACCGTGGGCATCCACTTTTCTGTTGACCGATGTCGAGGTCGGGAAAAAGTGGCTGGTGTTTTCTATTTAAGTTAAGTTGTAGCAGCCTTAGGGTTAATGGTGGGTTGAAAATGTGGGACCTTCGGCTGCCCCGTTAGGGAGAGAGGGCGACTACTTAATCTGCTGTTCGGTGAAGCGCTGCATGATGGTGAGCGTCTTATCGCTGACGTGATGCTCCATCCCTTCGGCATCAATTCTTGCCGTGCTGTCATCTACGCCGAGCGCCCGTAAAAAGTGCAATACAATGTCGTGGCGGGCGCGGGACGTTTCCGCCATTTTCTGACCCTCTTCGGTCAAAAAAAGCGAGCGATAGGGCTTGCTGGTCACTAATCCTAGTTCATTCAAGCGACGAATCATTTTCGATACGGTTGCTTGGCTTACTGCCATACGATTGGCGATATCGGCGGCGCGTGCCTCGCCACGATGCCGAATTAAATCGCCAATTAGCTCGACATAATCTTCGATCAGCTCGGTTTCGTGTGCGTTGCGCACCGTTTCATACTGCTGTGCGTGCTGTTCCACAGGCGGTAGTGCATCACCACTGTGTCCAGAGGGGGAGGAGGTGCGCCGCTGTTGGTGATCACTCATTGGCAAAGGTTATCAAAGTTAGTGGAAGCGTTAATTGGCGATGGTAGCGCATTTTTGAAGATAATTGTTAGCCAAGGCTAAACTGTTTGCACATTGCTTTTTTGTTGAGCTAAAGTTATCTGTAACACGAGCCTAGCACAGAAGAGAGATCCAGTGGCTAAACCATACTTGCTAGCAGCTTTGAGCGTGCCGTTCGCCTGGTGTGGCGTTGTGACCAGTGCTCAGGCCGATGAGTTGCAAAATCCGCCCATCGAGATTGCCGTGACGTTTTCAGTTCTTGGCGACTTGGTGAAGAAAGTGGCCGGCGATGATGCGAACGTCACGGTGCTGACACCGATCAACGCCGAAGTGCACGAGTGGGAGCTAACCCCAGATAATTTTGCTGCGCTCGAGGACGCCGACATCGTTTTTTATAACGGCTATCAGCTCGAGCAGTGGATGCGCCAAGTATCGGCGACGGTCAACGATGACATACCTATGATCGCCGTGGCAGAGGCGTCGGGTTACCCGACGCAAACGATCGTCACCGGTGAGATGGAAGGCGACGTGGACCCACACCTGTGGATGGACCCGCGGGCTGCCAGTGCCTATGTGCAAGCCATTGCCAACACGTTGGAGGATAGCCTGCCCCATCAAGCCGATGCGATTCAGCAGCGTGCAGCGGCACTGGAAGCGCAACTGCACGACCTACATGTCGAGCTCCAAGAAACGCTCGAAGCCATTCCCGAAGAGCGCCGCGTGCTGCTCTCCAGTGAAGCAGCCTTTCTCTACTTTGCCGACGCGTATCGGTTCGAGCACGACGGCGTTTGGGGGACCAATGCCGAAACAGAGGGCTCTCCGCGTCAGTTGATGCGGGTCATCGATCGAATCAACGAGCGTCAACCGGCGGCACTGTTTTGGGAAAGCACGATTTCTGACCGCCATGTGACCAGTATCGCACGTGATACGGGGCTTCCCGTTGCCGGGCCGCTGTATGTCGACTCGTTGAGTGAGCCTGACGGGGAGGCTGCCGATTACTTTGCCATGCAGCGTCATAACGTTGCCTTGCTGCGTCGCTACTTGGCTAGCGAGTAAATCACAATGTCCTCACTACCGTCTCAACCCGCCAGCGCCATCGATGTGAGCGGTGTCTATGCGGCTTACCAGCGTCAGCCCGTGCTAGAGGATATTCACCTCTCGCTGCCAAGCGGGCGTTGGACGGCTATCGTCGGGCCGAATGGGGCTGGCAAGTCGACGCTGTTTCATGTGCTGACCGGTAGCATGAAACCCTTACGCGGCCGCGTGACGGCATTTGGTCAAGCCATCGAGCACCATCGAAAAGCCGGGCGCATTGCCTACATGGCCCAGCGAGAGGCCATCGAGTGGGACTTCCCTATTTCGGTGTGGGAAACCGTGATGAGCGCCCGCTATGGCCACATGCGTCAAGATGCGTGGTGGCGGAGGCTGCTGCCTGCGCGTTGGCATTCGTCACGGCATCGTGATGCGGTGGAAAAGGCGTTAGACGACGTTGATATGCTGGCATATGCCGAGCGGCCGATCGGGGCCTTATCGGGCGGACAAAAAAAACGCGTGCTGCTAGCGCGTGCGTTAGCGCAAGAGGCGAGTATCCTGCTGCTCGATGAGCCGCTTGCGGGCGTCGACCCACCTAGCGAGCGACTCATTCTCGACGTGCTCAAACGCGAACGCGAAGCCGGACGAACCATCGTGATGGTGACGCACGATATGCCGGGCGCGCGTCGCTACGTGGACCATGTGGTACTGATCAATCGATTCATTCGCGGCGAGGGCGCGCCCGACGAAATGCTGAGCGATAGCAAGTTGGCCGAACTTGCGGTGAGTTCTATTGCGAATTCTTCGGCGGATGCCGAGCGTGTCCGCCTTCCTGCATTTGCCAGCAAAGAATAGGCGACTTGAATGTTAGAAACGTTGGATGCTTGGAGTAGTGCGCTGGTGGCGGGGCTCATCGCGGCGCTGATGGTGCCCGTGAATCTAATGCCCGACAGCGTATCAGAGGCGTTTCAGTACGCCTTCATGCAGCGTGCGCTGCTCACGTCGATGATGGTGGGAGCCATCTGCGGCATGCTTTCGTGTTACGTCGTGCTCAAGCGTTGGTCACTGCTGGGGGATGCGATTTCCCATGCGGTCTTGCCTGGCGTGGCGATTGCCTACCTGCTGGGGCTGCCTTTTTTTATCGGTGCCTTCGTCACAGGAGCGCTGACGTCGCTCGGTATTGGGGCAATCGAGCGGCACACGCGCATCAAATCCGATGCCGCCATGGGGATCATGTTTACCGGGGCATTTGCGCTGGGCGTGGTCTTGATCAGTAAGATCGCCTCTAGCACTCACTTGATGCATATCCTGTTTGGCAACGTGCTCGGAGTGCAGCAGTCGGCACTATTGCTCACGTTGGCGGCCAGCCTTGTTGCGCTGTTGGTGGTATGGCTGGCTTATCGTCCGCTCATGCTTTACGCCTTCGATCCCACGCAGGCCCAAGCGCTTGGCTTCAATACGGGAGTGATACATTACGGTTTGATTCTACTGCTCACGCTCACCATCGTGGCCAGTTTGGAAACCGTCGGTATCATCCTCGTGGTGGCCATGCTGATTACGCCGGGCGCCACGGCCCACTTGCTGACCGACCGCTTCAAAACGATGCTGTTTATCTCCGTGGGGATTGGGGTGGGGTCTGCCGTGTTGGGGCTATGGCTCTCGTTTGCGTTTGACGTAGCGTCCGGTGGCACCATCGTCTTGGTAGCAACGGGGTGCTTCTTCACGGCGCTGCTGTTTTCGCCAAAGCACGGTGTGCTGATGCGGCTTTGGCGGCATCGAAGCTTGGGAGGCGCTAATTAGTTTCCCACCCGATGACGAGCCGTGGGTAGTCGATGATCCCAATGACGCTGTGTTTTGCATCGACGACCGGTGCTTGGGATAAACCAAACTGAGCAAACAGGCGAGCGCAATAGCGAATATTCATTTCCGGACGGACGCTAATGATCGGTTTGCTCATGATTTCGTAAAGGCTTACACGGTCTGCAGAGCGATTGACTGCGAGCACTTTTTTAGCAATATCAGAGGCTAACACAAGCCCCAGTTCATCTTTCTCATCGCGCCTATCAACGATGATAGCGGTGGCATCGTATTGCCTCATTAGTTCAATGCCGTCAGTAACGGTCATAAAACCATCGGTCGTCACATAGCGGGAGTGCATGACGTCCTGGGCAGTGCGCTCCGTCAGTGATGAGCTTGCCATTGTTAAAGCCTCTCTCTAGCCTAGCGGTTGATCGAATGCATCTTCGAGGGATTTCACTTGGTGTGCGACGCCTACCGCATCCTCGACGTCTAGCTGAAAGGCGATGCCTGTTCCCGACGTGTCGTCAAATGCACCCACTTCCGCGATCGCTTCGAGAATTGAACGGCTAATATGCTCCTCCACTAAAAAGAGCAGCACGTCACGTTGCGACGTAATGTCCATGCCAAAAATGCCTTTTGCTTTTTTTAAGCCTTCGCCACGCGCGTTATTGATGACAGTGGCGCCGGTGGCTCCAGCATCTCTAGCTGCCTGAAGTATCTGGTCGCTTAGCTCATCTTCTACAAGCGCGACAATGAGTTTAAAGCGCATGGGTATCTCCTTGATGAGGCTTTGTCACTGACGTGCCTGAGAGTGGCTGTATTTTCGATGGCCTATTGCTT
>CEPD01071359.1_pt1 | contig 10056 bp, 5 predicted proteins | sample 530641 | NCBI WGS metagenome assembly CEPD01 (sample SAMEA2620815, study PRJEB7988) | marine metagenome | biome: marine biome (ENVO:00000447); feature: mesopelagic zone (ENVO:00000213); material: "saline water (ENVO:00002010), including plankton (ENVO:xxxxxxxx)" | depth 1000 m | reverse complement strand
AATACATAGTGGCTTCAATCTTTAATTTTACTTATCTCTGATGACTTATATTGATTTTTTGATTGATATAAACCATATACCCCTATAAGGTATGTATTTGTTAATTCATTGTAAGTTCTATTCAGCAAGAAATTTTAGAAGAAACCATGGATCAGCCTTTACAGGTAATTAATTTGGATATTCAGGGCATGACTTGTGCGGGATGCGTGAGTTCTGTGGAAAAAGCTTTGGGCAAAGTAGATGGAGTAGATATGGCAGAAGTTAATTTTGCTTTGAACAGGGCTTCAGTTCATTATAATCCCGAATTTGCAAATTCATCCCAGCTGGTATCCGCAGTTGAAGCTGCGGGCTTCAGTGCCAAACGTTTGAAAGAAAATGCCGATGTTGCGGAATATTATGAACAGTCTAAGGAGGAATATCTAAAATTACGCAGCAGAATGAAATTTGCTCTGGGATTTTCAGTGCCGCTTGTTTTACTGGCAATGGCTCCAATGCTGGGGGTGTCACTTCCAGTATTGATTGCTCCGGAAACTGAGCCTTTGAATTATGGAATGGTTCAACTGCTTTTGGCATTGCCTGTTTTGTGGGCAGGCAGGGATTTTTATATCAAAGGTTTTGCTGCATTTTTTCACTGGAGCCCGAACATGGATACCCTGATTGCTATCGGTACATCTGCGGCTGTGGGGTTCAGTATTTGGAATCTGTTTGGTATGAGTCAGAACATGGAAGGTTTATACTTTGAAACAGCAGGTGTGATTATTTCTCTGATACTGCTTGGAAAGTCTCTTGAATCCAAAAGCCGAACCCGTGCTTCTGAAGCAATCAACTCTTTGTTGAAGCTTCGCCCCAAAGAAGCAGTCCTGATGCATAATGGTAAGGAATCGAGAATTCCCATCGATCTTGTTCATTCTGGGGATGTTTTGAAGGTACGTCCGGGAAGCATTATCCCGGTTGATGGAGTCATTGTGGAAGGTTCCAGCTATGTGGATGAGTCGATGCTTACTGGTGAAGCCCTACCAGTTAAAAAAACAATCGGTACTGAAGTTACAGGCGGAACACTAATTACCAATGGGGTACTGGAAATTAGAGTGAAACGTGTAGGGGCACAAACGACATTGTCCGGCATTATCCATATGGTGGAAAACGCTCAGATGGCAAAAGCTCCGGTTTCGCGAATGGCTGATAAAGTAGCAGGAGTATTTGTACCTATTGTACTGTTAATTGCTGCAGTTTCCGGAATTCTATGGTGGGTTTCCGGAGCAGAAGCTAATGAGATTTTAAGCTATACAGTTGCAGTGCTGGTAATTGCATGTCCGTGCGCACTTGGTTTGGCTACCCCTATTGCAATCCTGGTTGGAACCGGAATCGGTGCTCGAAACGGTGTTCTGTTCAGGAGTGCAGTGGCTCTGGAAGCAGCACATGATCTGGACACGTTTTTTATGGACAAAACAGGAACATTAACTGAAGGTCGTCCGAAAGTCACAAAGGTGTTGACTACTGGAGGTTTTGAAAAAGAGCTTCTTTTACTTTATGCTGCATCTGCTGAACAGGGTTCTGAACATCCGCTAGGAAGAGCAATTGTCGAGGAAGCTGAAAAATACAATTTTGAAAGCACGGAAATTTCCGGATTTGAAGCAAAATCAGGATTTGGAGTAAAAGCTAAAGTCAACGGATCCACTATTATAACCGGTAATCAATCTTTGATGCAGGCAGAAAATATTTTTGTTGAAATTCCACCTGAAATTGCAAAGCAAATTCCTTTCGGAAGTACCTCTGTATTTGTCGGAATTGAGGGAAAATTTGCTGGTGTCATTTGCCTGGAAGATCAGGTACGTCCGGAAAGTATAAAAGCAGTCAGTAAAATAAGGGAAATGGGTCTGGAGGTTGTAATGCTCACTGGAGATCAGCAAACTTCAGCCGATGCTGTAGCTCAAAAAACTGGAATTACGAACCTTCACTCAGCAGTTATTCCGGAAGAAAAATCAAAAATTATCAAAGACTATCAGCAAAAAGGCTGTCGCGTGGGAATGATCGGCGACGGAATCAATGACGCTCCGGCACTAGCTCAGGCAGAAGTTGGAATTTCAATGGGTTCCGGAACAGACGTGGCACTTGAAACTTCAGACTTAGTCCTCATGAAAAATGATTTGCGTCATGTTGTGGTTGCCCTGCTGCTAAGCCGGGCAACATTACGAAACATTCGCCAGAACTTATTTTGGGCCTTCGGTTACAACGTGATCAGCATTCCTGTAGCTGCAGGATTGCTTGTTCCCATAGGCGGTCCTTCTTTACATCCGATGCTTGCTGCGGCTGCAATGGCGCTCAGTTCAGTTTCTGTTGTGCTGAATTCTCTGCGTCTGAGAAATTTTTCTGTTTCCCAAGGGTCCTCAATAATCAGGGAAACTGCATAAGCTTCTGGTAACCTGCATATTGGGCAGTATTTGGCAATCCGCCATTTACATGTATCAACTCAGGTGGTACCGCTCTCAATACTCTTTGATCCAGTAATTAAGCTGCCCGGCCATAATGATAATCTGGGACAAATGTTTCCTGTTAAGCACTTCAAGATTTTCCCCTATAAATTAATCACACTTCTTTCTTTTCGGACCTTCATCAGGGTTGTATAGTATATTTTATTTCCATTCTGTTCTCTGCATGCAGTACAATGTACTGTCATCTTTCAATTTTTTCTGAAATTTAACTTTTTTGCACATCCCAGGAAATCCGTCATGAATCCTCTTTCTTATTTAAGCAATGCCGAATTAGACGCGTTTGAAGGATTATATCACCAATATCAGCAGGACCCTTTTTCTGTGGACCAGGAATGGCGAAATTTTTTTGAGGGGTTTGAATTCTCAAGGACGGATTTTACTCAAAAGGATGATAAAACGTCAGTTGAAGGTTTGCCTGTGTCCGCAGCTCCGGAACAATTTCAAAAAGAGATTGCAGTTAGTAACTTGATCGGAGCTTATCGACAACGTGGACATATGTTCTCCAAAACCAATCCTGTGCGTCCGCGTCGCGAACACGAAGGTCCAATTGTATTGGAGAATTTTGGTTTGAGTGATGCGGATATGGATACAGAGTTTCACGCTGGAGAACGTATTGGGCTCGGCAGTGCAACATTGAGGGAGATACATGAATTATTAGAACAAACATATTGCGGCTCTATCGGTGTTGAATACAAATTCATGAGAACAATTGAGATCATTCAATGGCTTGAGCAAAAAATGGAATCCTGCCGAAACACTCCAAATTTTTCCCGTGAAGAGAAAATTGATCTTTTGAGAAAGACAAATGAAGCGGTGGCATTTGAGAATTTTCTGCATACAAAATTTGTTGGTCAAAAAAGATTTTCACTTGAAGGAGGGGAATCAATCATTCCTGCACTGGACACTTTAGTCGAGTTTGGCGCGAAACTGGGAGTTGAAGAATTTGTGATTGGCATGGCCCATCGGGGACGGCTGAATGTGCTGGCAAATATTTTAGGCAAAACTTACAACGATATTTTTGCTGAATTTGAAGGCAAAGGATTCGGCGACGATGTATTTGCGGGAGACGTTAAGTACCACATGGGTTATTCAAGTGATAAAAAAGCCAGAAACGGAAAAATAGTGCACCTAAGCCTGACCCCAAATCCGTCTCACCTCGAAGCTGTAAATCCTGTGGTGGAAGGGATTTCACGCGCAAAGATTGATCAGTATCACGAAGGAAATGCTAAAAAACTGGTCCCGATTCTGATTCATGGCGACCATTCCATGGCAGGACAGGGCATTGTATATGAAGTTTTGCAGATGTCAAAACTGCCCGGCTACGAAACTGGAGGGACTGTACACCTCGTAATCAACAATCAAGTAGGATTTACTGCGGATTTTATTGAAGGACGCTCAAGCACCTATTGTACTGATGTGGGAAAAACAACTCTCTCACCAGTTTTTCATGTTAACGCAGATGATATTGAGGCCGTAGTTTATGTCACAAAACTCGCGCTTGAGTTCCGTCAGGAATTTCATAGAGATGTGTTTGTGGATATTTTAGGATATCGGCGGCATGGACACAATGAATCAGATGAGCCCAGATTTACTCAGCCTGATTTATATCGAAGGATAGCCAAGCATCCTAATGTCAGTGAAGTTTACAGAAGCAAACTTGTAGAATCAGGAAGCCTGACGAAAAAAGAAATCCTGCAGATTGAATCTGAATTCAAGCAGTTTCTCAATGATCGTCTGGAAGAAGCAAAACAGCAGGAAACCGCTTCTGTAACTTCATTCCTTGAGGGTGTCTGGTCTGGTGTTCGAAGGGCCGACCGTAAGGATTTTGAGAAATCACCGCAAACAGGTGTGTCACGCAAAAAATTCATTGATCTCAGTATACGTGCAACTGACCTGCATAAACCGGGAAGCCCCGGAGAGAAATTAAAGTTTTTCGCCAAGATCGAAAAGCTTTATGAAAACCGCCGTAAGATGGTTACAGAGGATAAGCTGCTGGATTGGGCCATGGCAGAAAATATGGCTTACGCGACTCTGCTGAGTCAAAATTGTAATGTACGATTAAGCGGACAGGATTCAGGGCGAGGTACTTTTGCTCAACGTCACGCCATCATTACAGCAGAAGACAACACAAAATACGTCCCCCTGAACCATCTTTCTGAGAATCAGACAACTTTTGAAGTATATAATTCCTTTCTTTCTGAATATGGAGTTCTTGGTTTTGAATATGGTTATGCCTATGCCTCGCCAAACTCTCTTACAATCTGGGAAGCGCAATTTGGTGATTTTGCTAACGGTGCGCAGATAGTTATTGATCAGTTCGTTGCTTCTTCAGAAACTAAATGGCAGCGCATGAACGGTGTTGTGTTGATGCTGCCCCACGGACATGAAGGACAGGGTCCGGAACATACTTCTGCACGTATTGAACGTTTCCTGACTCTTTGTGCTGATAACAATATGCAAATAATCAACTGCACTACGCCCGCCAATTTATTTCACGTTTTGAGACGCCAGATGGCATTTCCTTTTCGCAAACCCCTGGTGATTTTTACTCCAAAGAGCTTGTTGCGGCATCCAAAATGTGTCAGTCCTCTTGAAGATTTTCTGGAAGATACTCGATTCATCGAGGTTCTTAAAGATGAATATGCGGATTCTAAATCTGTACAAAAGGTATTGTTATGCTGCGGCAAAGTTTTCTATGACTTACTGGAACATCAGCAAAAAAAACAGATCAAAGATATTGCAATTATTCGTTTGGAACAGCTATACCCTTTTCCTGAAAAGCAGTTGCTTAATGTTTTAAAGCTTTATTCTAATGCCAGGAATTTTTGTTGGGTTCAGGAAGAACCTGAAAATATGGGTGCGTGGAGTTTTATTCTAAGAACATTTCCTCAAACAGAAAACAGACTTATGCTGGTGGCACGCGAAGCTGACAGCTCTCCTGCAGTGGGATTTCCTCAAGTTCATTTATCGCAGCAGAAAAAACTGGTCCAAAGAGCATTCGAAGTCTGAACATTTACTACGGTTAATGCTGCAGAACAGGGTTTAGACTTGATTCTAACTTTTTTCCTAACCACCAGTTAATCAAAATCCAGCCGGTCTCGCAGGTACACTTGGCTGTAGTTTCAAATGATTTTCATTCAACTATAAAAAAGAAAGGGGAAACTCCGCGACCGTTCCGTTCCTTTTCAATCCCTCTGGAGTTTCGACTTGTATGGACTGACCCGTATTCCAGAAGTCCGCATGAATCATGGCAAGCGATAGATTGGCCTTAAGCTGCAGCGACCAGACCACAGTAGTAGAGTGCCCGACTTGCTTACCGTCGGCCATGATGGGCCATGGGCTAGCACAGGGTGGGGTAGGGTTACCCTCAAAAATTACACCGCGAATGCGCTGAATGGGTCCGGTTTCCGCAATTCTTTGCAGTGCTTCCCGGCCAATATAATCTACGGAATCGTCAAGGCAGCAGTAATGATCTAGGTTACATTCCAGAGGATTATTAGCACGTGTCATCTCGTTACCGTAGGAGAGCAGGCCTCCCTCCACACGCTCTACTAGGTTGGGGTATCCGGGGGAGACATTGAATTTCTGTCCGGCTTCCCAGAGCGTGTCCCACAAATCCAGTCCAAGGGAGCTTTTATCGAGGTATATTTCAAAACCGTCTTGCCTGCTGTATCCCGAACGGGATACGCGCAGCGGGGTTCCGTTAAAGTCCACTGTACCGAAGTGGAAAAAACGGATGTTACGCACGGAGGGGCCGAAGACTTTTTCCATCAGCACCTCCGCCTTGGGTCCCTGCACAGCCAGCGGTGACACGTCCGGTTCATCCACCATCACGTCAAAGCCGCAGCCCAGTGAAAGCCCCTTGGCCCAGAGCAGTACGTCTGAGTCCGCGATGGAAAGCCAGAAGTGGTCCTCTGCGAGTTTGAGCAGGATTGGGTCATTAATCATCCCGGCGTTCTGATCAATCAGGGTGATGTAGAGGCACTGGCCGATTTTTGCATGACGCAAATCACGAGGTGTCATCCACTGTACTAGCCTGGCGGCGTCAGGCCCTCTGATTTCTACCTGGCGCTGGCAGGAGACATCCCACAACTGTACATACTCCCTGAGGTGCCAGTAATCCTCTTCAATCGAGCGACCAAATGCTTTCGGCAGCAGGGTGTGGTTGACGATGGAGTAGCCCTGTACCCCCAGTGCTTCCACCCGTTCGGTGAAAGGGGTACGGCGGATGCGTCGGGAAATAGCAAGTTCTGGAACCGAACTCATCTGGCTCACGCCTCTGGTGTGCCGGACCACCATACGGTGTAGTTGTGCGGCGCAATCAGCAAAGGTATGTGGTAACGTCGCTCAAAGTCGCGGACATTCAGCCTGATAACCACTGAATCCATTACCGGGTTTGCTGCCTGACGGTTATGCTGTTCAAGGTAATCCCCGCTGTGGAAAACCAGTTCGTAATTTTCCACTTCAGAACCAGCGGACTCGAAGGTTTCGGAAAGGCGCCCTTCCTGGTTTGTACGGGTGTCGAAGACCAGTTCCTTTTCGCAATCTCCCAGCAGCCGGAAAAGCTGAACACGTACGTTCGTTGCTGAATTCCCGGAAACTGAATCAAGGGTGTGAGTTGAAAGTATTGCCATAAGATTTTAAGTTTTGGGTTACTCGATGGATGCTTTGTCGCGCTTGTTGGTGGTGGCCAGCACAATGGGGCTGATGGCATCCTGTGTGCGAACGTTAACACACGCTGTTTTGCCGCTGGCAAGCGCACGCTGAAGCGCGGGCTGAAGCTGCTCCTGACATTCGACAAGTTCTCCATGTCCTCCAAGTCCCTCGAACATCGAATGAAATGGGATATCTCGAAAATCGGTTGCCACATGTTGATTGTGTCCGAAGAGCCGCTCCTGCTGCTGTGAGATGGTTGTCAGTCCTCCGTTGTTGTCTATGACCACTGTGATTGGGGCCTTTTCCTGGAAAGAGGCCTCGATGCTCAGCCCTCCCGAAAGGAAGGCTCCGTCCCCGCTGATCACCACCACGTTATCTTGAGGATGCTTTAGCTTGGCGGCGATGGCGAAGGGCACCCCGACTCCCAACATACTGAACGCACCTGGATGCAGGATGCCCTTGAGTTTCTTACCGCGCCAGCCTGCCATGTTAATTGCGATTTCTGACCAGAAGTGCGTGTTACCGCCGTCAATCACTAACCAGTCGTCCGAACCCATCGCTGCCTGCACCTCCAGTGCGAGTTTAAGGGGATGCAGGTTAGAAGAGCCTTCTGCCTCTTTTTCAGCATCGTGCTGCATCTGATCAACCCAAAGTCCTCGCTGACGCTGATTTTCCTCAAACCAAGAGCTGTCAAAGAGAATTTCACTCTCTGCGTGGGCCTCTAGCAGCGCCTGGAAAAAAGCACCTGGATCGCTGAGCAGTGTGTGATCCGCCGCCCGGTTGTATTCCAGTTCTTCCGGAGAGCCGTTGATACAGACCAGTTGCAGTGATTCAGGGAAGAAGGGAGGATTGCCGAAATTCATCTGGTTGTCCAGCCGTCCACCTACCATCAGAACCACATCGGATTGCTGAAGCGCGAATTTGGACGGAGCATACTGGTGAATATCCGCAAGCCCCATGTAGACTTCGGATTCCTCACCCAGAAGCTTCTGGTGGTAAGGGATGTTGAAGATAGGGATGTTCAGAGTCCGACCTGCAGCCTCAAGCTGTTTTTCCGTTCCAGACCACCATACTCCGTGCCCGCCGATAAACACAGGCTTCTTTGCCTTTAGCAGTAATTCCAGGATCCGTTTGAGGTCTTCAGGACAAGGCCATGAGCGAGCTGCAGGCTGTGGTCTGCGCACAAACGGCCGCTCATTCAGACCTGCAGATTCCTCGAAGGAACTGAACATAATATCAACAGGTATACTAAGGTGAACTGGGCCTGGATATCCGCTGTGGGCGATTTTGAAGGCTCGGTCCACAAACTCCGGAATTCTCTCACCGTCGGTTATGGATGCACTGTACTTGGTTAGCGGTTTGGCAATAGCAACATCGTCAATTTCCTTGAAACCTCCGCTGCCCTGACGCTTGAGTGTGCTGGAACCGGTGAGGAAGATCACCGGTGAGCGCTCTCCCCAGGCCTCCATCATCGCAGGTATGGCGTTGGCAAAGCCTTCCGGCCCAACCAGGCAAACCGTGGGGGTGCGACTGACCCTTGTGAAACCGTCGGCAAGGTGCCCCGCGATCTGCTCGTGCGGAGTATTGATCACTGACATCCCGCATTCGGCCATGCCTTCCAGGACGGGATTGCAGAAACCTCCACTCAGCGTAAAAACCTGGGTGATGCCTTTTTCATGCAGGGCTCTGGCAAGCAGCTTTCCTCCACGTATTTTCATGTCCGATTACCTGAAATTGATATTTTTTGTTTGTACTGAAAAAAACTTTGTTACACTTTTCTTAGTACCCCTCAACAACCGCAAGCGGTTAACTTATCCCCAGCAGGAAGGGCAGAGGTGAGGCAAAACAAGGATTTTGCATTTTATTTGAGAATTACTGGCGGATCAAAATAATCATAAGGTTTTTAATTTTCGATTATCATGTTCCGTTCCAGTTCCTCCACACTTTTGCAGCCCAGCTGGGCCAGAGTCAGGCTAACTTCATCAGTCAGCAATTCGACCAGCCGCATAACTCCAAGTTCTCCATACGCTCCCGAAGCGAAGAGAAACGGTCGACCCAGCATCACAAAATCAGCTCCCAGAGCGAGTGCTTTGACCACGGATTCACCATTTCGTATGCCGCTGTCGAAAAGTAGCGGGTAGTCAGTACCTACCGCCTCACGAATTAATGGCAGCTGAGTCACCGCAGGCGGTGCGCTGTCCAGCTGCCTTCCTCCATGGTTTGAAACGTAAATCGCATCTGCTCCTGCCTCCTGGATACGCGATGCGTCCTGCGGGGCCAGCACACCCTTGACTATCAGTTTTCCCGTCCAGCGATCCCTCAGCTGCTGAAGAAACGTCCAGTCAACCTTGCCACGTGTTTCCTCCCGGATAAAACCATTTGACGCTGTGCCGTAGAGGGCGGCTGGATTTGTGTCATCAAAGTTAGCAGTTCTCGGCACTCCAGCCATCAGGGTTTCCAGCACCCACCGTGGGTGTTGAGCGAAGTCCAGGAACTGCCTTGGACCAGTGCGAAAAGGGACCTTAAAGCCGTTGCGCAAATCACGTATACGCTGCGCTACCTGGGGGACGTCTACTGTGAGAATGAGTACTTCATAACCAGCATCCTGAGCACGCTTGACATGTTCCCATGCTCTTTCCAACGACGCGCCCACATAAAGCTGGAACCATGCATTCACTCTTGCACGATCGAGAGTAACTTCAAGAGAACTGGATGCCGCAATTGAGTGGCATAATGGAATATTGTGTTGTACTGCGGCTTTTGCCAGTGCTTTGTCTGTTCCGGCCCATGCTAGGTCGCACATGCCCATTGGTGCTATACCGAAAGGAAGTCCCCATTCCTTTCCGAGAAACGTCTTTTTCAGGCTGCGTTCTGCAACATTCACCAGTACGCGAGGCAGCAGCCTGAT
>CEPD01009423.1_pt1 | contig 10237 bp, 10 predicted proteins | sample 530641 | NCBI WGS metagenome assembly CEPD01 (sample SAMEA2620815, study PRJEB7988) | marine metagenome | biome: marine biome (ENVO:00000447); feature: mesopelagic zone (ENVO:00000213); material: "saline water (ENVO:00002010), including plankton (ENVO:xxxxxxxx)" | depth 1000 m | reverse complement strand
CACGAGCTTGTCCATGTAGAAGACGCTCGACGCATCGAGCATCGAGCCGCGGTCAGCGACCGCGATGACGGAGAGGGCGTTGTTGCGCCCGGCGGCCGTCAGCGATGTGCCGTCGATCGGGTCGACAGCCACGTCGCACTGCGGACCACGACCGTTTCCGACGCGCTCGCCGTTGAACAGCATCGGCGCGTTGTCCTTCTCGCCCTCGCCGATGACGATCGTGCCATCGAAATTGACGGTGGTCAGGAACGCCCGCATCGCATCCACGGCCGCGCCGTCGGCCGCTTCTTTGGCGCCACGGCCGATGAACGGCACCGCGCGGATCGACGCCGCCTCCGTGGCGCGCACGAGCTCGAGAGCCAGGTTCCGGTCGGGGTGCAGGGGGCTCATATCGCCGGTAAGACTCACCATGGGTCGACTCTATCCAGCGTGCTCCTGAAGATCGCGGGAAATCACGAGGGGCAACGGCGAAGGAATGACGGTTCTTTCGCGGTAGCGCAATTCGTCGCATCCCATCGCGTGGGACCGGGCGATCTTGACGCCCGGAGCCGGCCTCCGACGGCCCCGACCGGATCGATACACTCGAAGTGTCGACCCCGTCACGAAGGAGCACCCATGCCCGTCGCCACTCCCGATCAGTACGCCGACATGCTGGACCGCGCGAAGGCGGGCGGATTCGCGTATCCCGCGATCAACGTCTCCAGCTCGCAGACCATCAACGCCGTGCTGCAGGGTCTCACCGAGGCCGGTTCGGACGGCATCCTGCAGGTGACCACGGGTGGAGCTGACTACTTCGCCGGTCACACCGTGAAGAACCGCGCCGCCGGCGCACTCGCGTTCGCCCGGTACGTGACCGAAGTCGCCAAGAGCTACCCGATCACCGTGGCCCTCCACACCGACCACTGCCCGAAGGACGCCCTGCCGACCTTCGTCCTGCCGCTGCTGGAGGCTTCCGAGGAGCAGGTGAAGGCCGGTGGCGAGCCGATCTTCCAGTCGCACATGTGGGACGGCTCGGCCGTGCCGCTGGACGAGAACATCGAGATCGCCGCAGATCTGCTCCCCCGCATGAAGAACATCAACTCGATCCTCGAGGTCGAGATCGGCGTCGTCGGCGGCGAGGAGGACGGCGTGAAGCACGAGGGCTCCAACGAGGCGCTCTACACGACCGTCGCGGACGTCACGAAGGCCGTCGAGACCCTCGGCCTCGGCGAGAGGGGCCGCTACATCTCGGCGCTCACCTTCGGCAACGTGCACGGTGTGTACAAGCCCGGCAACGTCAAGCTCCGCCCCGAACTCCTCGGCGAGATCCAGGAAGGGATCGCCGCGACCTTCGGCACCGACGCCAAGCCGCTGGACCTCGTCTTCCACGGCGGCAGCGGCTCGACCGACGAGGAGATCGCCCTCGCGGTCGCCAACGGCGTCGTGAAGATGAACATCGACACCGACACGCAGTACGCGTTCACGCGCGCCGTCGCCGGCTACATGCTCTCCAACTACGAGGGCGTGCTGAAGGTCGACGGCGAGGTCGGCAACAAGAAGCAGTACGACCCGCGCGCTTGGGGCAAGGTCGCCGAGACAGCGATGGCGGCACGCGTCGTCGCCGCGACGCAGCAGCTGGGCTCGCACGGCAAGAGCCTCGGCGCCTGACGCCGCTCGACGGATGCCCCGCGCCTTCGGGTGGCGGGGCATTCGTCTTGTCTCGTCGGCCTCGGCGTGCACGGACTCAGGCTCAGCGGGCGTTAGGAGGCCCTGGGCGCCACTGATCCCGCACTCAGCCTGAGTTGGTGCCCGCCGAGGGAGGACACCTGCGGCAGGAGGACACCTGCGGGAGGAAGGGCACCTGCGGCAGGAGGACACCTGCGGGAGGAAGGGCACCTGCGGGAGCGAAGTACGGCGAGCGCGCGGAGCGAGCCGAGTGGCGAGGTCAGCTGCTCGCGCCGGAGACGAGCACGTCCCAGACCGCCGGGTCCTGGAACAGCGGCACGGTGAGCAGGATGCCGCTGGCAAAGGAGAAGACAAGAGCGCCGACGAGCGGGATCCACCAGCTGATGCGCCCGCGCCGCATGCTCATCCACGAAAGCACGGCGGTCAGCAACCACCCGAGGCCGACAACGACGGCCGCGGCGAATCCCCACGCGCGCGCCCCCTCCGGGTCGCTGAGGGTCGCCTGCAGCCCCATCATCTCGAAGAGGCTCGCCGCGTACACGCTGTAGTCGGTGAACAGCGGGATGCTGGTGAAGACGTTGAAGAGCCCGTAGACGAGCAGGCCGATCGTGATGACGCGATCAGCCACCCGTCGCCGCCGCGTCAGGTCCGTCTCGGCGGTGTCATCCGCGAGCGGGGCCGCCTCCGCCGGACTGTGCTGCTGCGCGGGGTTCTGGTCCAGCTGCTGCCCGCTCTCGAGCGCCCACGTCGCATCGGGCTGCTGGATACGACGACGCTGCTCCTCCGTGCTCGCGTACTCGCCGTACTGCGGCCGCGGCCGCGCGCCCTCCGTGTTCGGCTCGCTCATGCTCCCGATCCCGTCGTCGCCCGGCCGCCGCGTCGCGCGGAGTCGTCACCGCGCAGCTCCCTCGGCAGCGAGAAGATCAGATCCTCCTCCGCGGTGCGCACTTCCTCGACGTCGCGGTAGCCGGCGTGGGCGAGATCTTCGAGCACCTGCTCGACGAGCACCTCGGGCACGGATGCGCCGCTGGTCACACCGACGGTCTCGACGCCTTCCAGCCACTCCTGTCGCACCTCGTCGGCGTAGTCCACCCGGTATGCGGCCTTCGCCCCGTATTCCAGGGCGACCTCCACCAGGCGCACCGAATTGGACGAGTTCGCCGACCCCACGACGATCACGAGGTCGGCGCCGACCGCGACCTTCTTGATCGCGACCTGCCGATTCTGCGTCGCGTAGCAGATGTCATCCGACGGGGGGTCCTGCAGCTGCGGAAACCGCTCACGCAGCCGGCGGACCGTCTCCATCGTCTCGTCGACCGACAACGTCGTCTGCGACAACCACACGACCTTCGTCGGGTCCTTGACCTCGACCGTCGTGGCGGCATCCGGCGAATTCACCACCGTGACGTGGTCGGGCGCCTCACCGGCCGTGCCCTCGACCTCTTCATGGCCGTCGTGGCCGATCAAGAGGATCTCGTAGTCGTCACGAGCGAACCGCACCGCCTCGCGGTGAACCTTGGTCACCAGCGGACACGTGGCGTCGATGGCCTGGAGCCCGCGGGCTTCGGCGGACGAGACGACGGCTGGGGAGACACCGTGGGCACTGAAGACCACGTGTGCGCCTTCGGGAACCTCGTCGACCTCGTCGACGAAGACCGCACCCCGCCGCTCCAGCTCGCTCACGACGTGCCGGTTGTGCACGATCTGCTTGCGCACGTAGACGGGGGCGCCGTACCGGTCGAGGGCCTTCTCGACAGCCACGACCGCACGATCCACACCCGCGCAGTATCCACGGGGAGCGGCCAGCAGCACACGTTTGTGTCCGACGACGGGGATATCCTGGAGCCGGTCTCGCCGTCCCGGCACACGGGGAGCCGGCAGGCTGACAGACACTGCGGGCGCGGTCGTGGTCACCCCTCAAGTCTACGGTCGCGGCCTGAACAGGTGCTCAGCACCCAGAAAGGACCCGATGACCTCCTTCGCGGCCGAACCGATGCCGGGACAGGCGCCCCCGCCCGACTCGGTCGCGCCGCGGGATTCTTCTCCCACCACGCCTACCTCGGTCGGTCGCCTCAACGACACCATCCGTGGGTTCATCGAGCGGTGGGGGTCGGTCTGGGTCGAGGGCGAGATCACCAGCTGGAACGTGCGCGGCGGCAACGTCTTCGGGCGCATCAAAGACCTCGCGACCGACTCGACCGTATCGGTGCGGCTGTGGTCCTCGACCCGGCAGCGGATGCGGGGCGATTTCTCCGTGGGCGATCACGTGGTCGCCTGCGTCAAGGCGGACTACTTCCCCCGGTCGGGCGACTTCAGCTTCACCGTGTCCTCCCTGCGCCAGGTGGGTCTCGGCGAGCAGCTCGAGAGGATCGAGAAGCTCCGAGCCCAGCTTCGCGCCGAGGGACTGTTCGACCCGGAGCGGAAGAAGTCGCTCCCCTTCCTTCCGCACGTCATCGGGCTCATCACGGGCGAACGATCCGACGCGGAGAAGGATGTGCACCGCAACGCGGAGCTGCGCTGGCCTCAGGTGAGGTTCCGCACCCGCCATGCCGCCGTGCAGGGCGACCGGTGCGTGCCCGAGACGATCGCCGCCCTGCGCACTCTCGACGCGGACCCCGACGTCGACGTGATCATCATCGCCCGCGGCGGCGGAGATCCGCAGACGCTCCTCGGATTCAGCGACGAGCGCCTGCTGCGTGCCGTCGCAGCGGCGGCGACGCCGATCGTGAGCGCGATCGGCCACGAGAACGATCGCCCGCTTCTGGACGACGTCGCCGACCTTCGCGCATCCACACCGACGGATGCGGCCAAGCGCGTCGTGCCGGACGTCGCGGAGCAGCGGGCTCTCGTGACCCACCTGCGCGCGCGTCTGACCGGCCGACTCACCCAGCGGGTCTCGCACGACATCAGCCAACTCGAACATCTGCGTTCGCGCCCCGTGCTCCGCACACCGCAGACGATGCTCGAGTCCCGGTCGCACCACCTCTGGGTGGAGGTGGCGCGCGGTCGCGAGATCGTCGAACGACTCCTGGATGCGCAGCACCGCCGCGCCGCGGAGCTGCGCGCCTCGCTCCGGGCCCTCTCCCCGGCGTCCACGCTCGCCCGCGGGTACGCGATCGCCCATCTCGACAGCGGTGAGATCGTCCGCGACGCGGCCCAGGCACCGGCGGGCAGTCCGGTGGTCGTGACCGTCGGCCGAGGAGCCTTCGCGGCACGATCCGACGGCGAGATCACGGGCGGGCACCCCGCCGATGCCGCGACGAGTGACGAACGGACGACACCTAGGATGGAACCATGACCGAGACGAGCGCACCCGGCACGGATGTCGAGGGGCTCTCCTTCGAAGACGCGCGCGACGAACTCGTGCGGGTCGTCGCCCAACTCGAGCAGGGCGCTCCGACTCTGGAGGAGTCGCTGCAGCTGTGGGAGCGCGGGGAAGCCCTCGCCGACCGGTGCGAGCAGTGGCTGCTGGGGGCCAAGCGTCGCCTCGACGAGGCCCGCTCCCGTTCGGAAGACGCCGACGCCCCCTCCGGCGCCACCGCGTGATGGCCAAGCAGCCCCGCGTCGTCGCCGAGCTCGGGCGCCCGGAGACCCCTGACGAGACCGCCGCGCGCAAGGCGGCGTCTTCCGCCGCCTACCGGTCGAGCAAGACCGTCCGCAACCTCGTCGTCGCCCTGCTCGTCACGCTCGGCATCGTGGCCGTGATCATCCTCGCCGTGCCGCGTGGACAGCTGCCCGCGACCGAGATCGACGTGGCCGAGACCGCCGCCACCATCGAATCGGGCGGAGACGACGACCTGATCGTGCCGGAGCTGCCCGAAACCTGGCGCGTGAACAGCGCCGTCGTCGAGAGCGACGACACCGTTCGCGCGTGGACCATCGTCTACGTTCCGGAATCGGCGCAGGGTTACGTCCGCATCGAGCAGGGATTCGACGCGGACGCCGCCTGGGCCTCCCGCGTCCTCCGCGGCGCCGAGATCGAAGACACCGTCACCATCGACGGCATCACCTGGGATCGCTACGACGTCGGCACCTCCGGCGAGGAGGGCAACATCACCCAGGCGCTGGCGGTGGCCGCCGGTGCCGACACCGTCCTCATCTACGGCGACACCGACGAGGACAGCCTCACGCAGGCCGCCGAGAGCGTCGCCGACCAGATCCGCGAGCTGCAGGAGGCATCGTGAGCGCACCCACCCCCGCCCAGGCCTGGACCGACATGGCGACCGGCAACGGCCGGTTCGTCGCGGGCGAGCCGCAGCATCCGCGCCAGGATGTCGAGCGTCGTCACGAGCTCGCCGCGGCACAGAAGCCGGTCGCGGCGCTGTTCGGATGCTCGGACTCCCGTCTGTCCGCGGAGATCATCTTCGACCAGGGCCTCGGCGATCTCTTCGTCGTGCGAAACGCCGGCCAGGTGATCTCGGACTCGGTCGTGGGGAGCCTGGAATACGCCGTGGCGGTGCTCGAGGTGCCGCTGATCGTCGTGCTCGGCCACGACGCGTGCGGCGCCGTCAGGGCGGCCATGGACAGCACCGCCGCCGACGCGGCACCCCTGCCGCCGCGCATCTGGCGCCAGGTCGCGCCGATCGTTCCCGCGGCGCGTCGTCTCCAGCAGCAGCATCCTGGCGAGCCGCTCAACCCCGAAGAGGTCGGTCGCGAACATCTCCGCGACACGGTCGGCGAGCTGCTGCACTCGAGCGAGCTGATCAGCGACGCCGTCGCCGCCGGGCGCCTGGCGATCGTCGGGGCGAACTACCGCTTGTCCGAGGGCACCGCCGTGCCCGACATCACCGTGGGCGTCGTCGACGCCGACGCCTGAACGACTCTGAGAAACGGGAGGAACGACGACGTGACCGACACCGAGTACCGCATCGAGCACGACACCATGGGCGAGGTGCGCGTGCCCAAGAACGCGCTCTACGCCGCACAGACGCAGCGCGCCGTGGAGAACTTTCCGATCTCGGGCGACCCGCTCGACCCGGCGCAGATCGTCGCCCTGGCGCGCATCAAGAAGGCCGCGGCGCTGGCCAACAAGGAGCTCGGCACGCTCGACGGTGCGATCGCCGATGCGATCGCGGGTGCCGCCGACGAGGTCATCGCGGGGTCGCACGCCGACCAGTTCCCGATCGACGTGTACCAGACCGGCAGCGGCACCAGCTCGAACATGAACATGAACGAGGTGCTCGCCACGCTCGCGACGCGCGCGCTCGGCTCCTCCGTTCACCCGAACGACCACGTCAACGCCTCGCAGTCCTCCAACGACGTGTTCCCCACCTCGGTGCACATCGCCGCGACCCAGGAGATCATCGACGACCTCATCCCGGGACTCGACCACCTCGCGGTGGCCCTCGAGGCCAAGGCCGAGCAGTGGAAGGACGTCGTGAAGTCGGGTCGGACGCACCTGATGGATGCGACGCCGGTCACCCTCGGTCAGGAGTTCGGCGGCTATGCGCGCCAGATCCGCCTCGGCATCGAGCGGGTGCAGGCGGTCATCCCCCGCGTGGCGGAGGTGCCGCTGGGCGGCACCGCGACCGGCACCGGCATCAACACCCCGCTGGGCTTTCCGCAGAAGGTCCTCGAGCTCATCGTGGCCGACACCGAACTGCCGATCACCGAGGCCAAGGATCACTTCGAAGCGCAGGGCGCGCGCGACGCCCTCGTCGAGGCATCGGGTGCGCTTCGCACCGTGGCCGTGTCGCTGACCAAGATCAACAACGATCTGCGGTGGATGGGATCCGGACCGAACACCGGTCTCGGGGAACTGCACATCCCCGACCTGCAGCCGGGATCGTCGATCATGCCCGGCAAGGTCAACCCCGTGATCCCCGAGGCGACGCTGATGGTCTGCGCACGGGTGATCGGAAACGACGCCACCATCGCGTGGGCAGGCGGCACCGGCTCGTTCGAGCTCAACGTCGCCATCCCGGTCATGGGGACGGCCCTCCTCGAGTCGATCTCGCTCCTGGCCAACGTCAGCCGCGTGCTCGCGGACAAGACCATCGACGGCCTCGAGGCCAACATCGAGCGGGCCGCCGCCTTCGCGGGCATGTCGCCGTCGATCGTCACACCCCTGAACAAGATCATCGGCTACGAAGCGGCGGCGAAGATCGCCAAGCACTCCGTCGCCGAAGGGATCACCGTGCGGGAGGCCGTCATCTCGCTGGGCTACGTCGACCGCGGTGAGATCACGCTGGAGCAGCTCGACGAGAAGCTCGACCTGCTCTCGATGACGCATCCGGGCTGATCGTGACCGCCGGCACCCCTCGGCGCGATAATCGAGGGATGTCGTCCCTGCCACGCCCCCTGTCGGCGAGAGCGCGCATCCTCGGCGCGATCGTCGCCGTCGCCGCGGTGGGGCTGATCGTCGTCGGCAGCGTCACGTTCCTCGCGCAGCGAGAACGCACGCTGACCGCCGTCGACGAGCGCTTGCGCACGCAGGTCGAGCAGCTGCGCACGGTGGCCGTCACCACCGACGAGAGCGCCGGGGCTCCGGCATCCGACGGCGGCGAGGACGACCTCGTGCTGGAGGACTTCGCCTCGGTCGAGGAATACCTGCAGACCGCGGTCGCCCGCCTCGTGCCGGCGCGGAACGAAGGCTCCGCCGCGATCGTCGACGGCGAGGTGCAGTATCGCCCCACGACGCTGTCGGGGTTCGACATCGCCGACGACAGCGAACTCGTCGACGCCGTCGTGGCTGCTGTCGACGAATCCGACCGCACCGTCCTGGGCACCGTGTCCACGGAGCGCGGCACGCTGCGATACATCGCGATCCCCGTCGAGCTCGACGAGGATTCCTCGTCGGGAATCTACGTGCGTGCCGTCAACCTCGACGCCGAGCTGCAACCCGTGATCGCCTCGATGATCACCTTCGGCGTCGTCGCGCTCGCCGTGGTCGTCGCGATCGGCTTCGTCGCCTGGTTCGTGGCCGGACGGCTGCTCTCCCCCATCCGGCACCTGCGGGATGCCGCCGGCGTCATCACTCTGGCTGACCTGTCACCCCGCCTGAGTCCGCAGGGCAACGACGACATCTCGGACATGACGCGCACCGTCAACGAGATGCTCGATCGCCTCGAAGGCTCGGTCGATGTGCAGCGTCAGCTCCTGGACGATGTGCGGCACGAGCTGAAGACGCCGATCACGATCGTGCGCGGGCACCTGGAGGTCATGAACCCGGACGACCGGGACGACGTCGTCGCGACGCGCGACATCGGCATCGCCGAGCTCGACCGCATGACCCGCCTGGTCAGCGACATCGATCTCCTCGCGACCGTCGAAGGCGACGAGCTCGAGATGAAACCCGTCAGCCTCGCGGTCCTCACCGCACGCGTCGGCGAACTCGTCGCCGTCATCCCCGGCCACCACTGGCAGATCGAGCACACGGCGCGGGGGAAGGTCGTCGGCGACAAGGACCGACTCCTGCAGGCATGGCTCCAACTCGCCGACAACGCCGCCAAGTACACCCCCGAAGGCACCCCGATCGAGATCGGAAGCACCCTCGAGCCGTCGGGCGCGCGCCTGTGGGTCCGCGATCACGGGCCGGGGATCCCCCGCGCGCAGCGTCACCGCATCTTCCGGCGCTTCGATCGCGCCCACGGATCCCGCGCCGTGGGAGGCTCGGGCCTGGGCCTGGCGATCGTCGATGCGATCGCGAAGGGCCACGGGGGTCGATGCGTCGTGACCGACACATCCGGCGGCGGCGCGACCTTCACGATCCACCTGCCGTCCCCGACCTCCGAGCTGCCTGCCCCCGTGCGCGCCGGAGACGTGCTCCAGAGAGAGGCCTCGTCGTGACCCTGATCCTCATCATCGAAGACGAACCGCGCATCGCCTCGTTCGTGGGGCGCGGCCTGGAATCCGCCGGCTACGCGACGGCCGTCGTCGAAGACGGTGCCGAGGGGCTCGCCCGGGCGCTCGACGACGATGTGGCGCTCGTGCTGCTGGACGTCGGCCTGCCGTCCATGGACGGGTTCGAGGTGCTTCGCCGCCTCCGCGGTCACGGCTCGGCGGTTCCGGTCATCATGCTCACGGCGCGCTCGAGCACGCGCGACACCGTCGACGGACTCGACGCCGGCGCGAACGATTACGTCCCGAAGCCGTTCACCTTCGACGAGCTCCTCGCACGCATCCGTTCCCGGCTGCGCGAACACGCCGCACCCGCCGGCACGTCGGTCTCTCACGGCGACGTGACCCTCGACATCCTCGGTCGCCGAGCGACTGTGGGCGGCCGAGAGGTCGAACTGTCGGCGCGGGAGTTCGCGCTCGCCGAGCAATTCCTGCGCAGTCCCGGTCACGTGCTGAGCCGCGAGCAGCTCCTCAGCCGGGTCTGGGGACTCGATTTCGACCCGGGCTCCAACGTCGTCGACGTCTACGTGCGCTACCTCCGCGGCAAGCTCGGCGCCCACCACATCGCCACCGTGCGCGGCGCGGGCTACCGCTGGGAGTAGCCGCCGCACGGAAGAGCCCCCGGCGTCGCGGGGCGCCGGGGGCTGAGGTGCCAGGCGGGGGGACCGTGGCATCTTCCATGCTCCCGCTCTCAGATGAGAGCCGGAGGAAAGGCCGATGAGAGTCCTCTCAT
>CEPD01012449.1_pt1 | contig 10591 bp, 5 predicted proteins | sample 530641 | NCBI WGS metagenome assembly CEPD01 (sample SAMEA2620815, study PRJEB7988) | marine metagenome | biome: marine biome (ENVO:00000447); feature: mesopelagic zone (ENVO:00000213); material: "saline water (ENVO:00002010), including plankton (ENVO:xxxxxxxx)" | depth 1000 m | reverse complement strand
AAATATAGTATTACGAACTAAAAAGAAAAGTGAGCTCCTCACCTTAAACATTAAACGCTAAAACGCTTAAATAACTAGTAATCAAATATATAAAACACCTCAATAATCTCTTAAACCAAAAAGCTAGAAAAGCCTTCCATAATTTAGCGGGAAGTTAAACGATATTATCGCCATTGGCAGGGCTAATAACTTTCAATATTCGGTTTAAAAAAGTAAATTTGCGCTTTCAACAACAACACAAAACTTCTTTAGGATGATCCTATTCTTCGGAACTCAAACCAACAAGGTTTATGCCGTGCAAACGGACAAACAGCTTTTAGCTGAAGATATTTCTAAATTAAACTGGCTTTTTGGAGGCGCGCAAAAATATAACGAATCTGCTTTGGCAGATTTTTTTGTTGGGCCACGTGCTGCGATGATCACTCCATGGAGTACCAACGCGGTAGAGATTACCCAAAATATGGGCATTGACGGTATTTTTAGAATTGAAGAATTCTATAAAATCGATGAGCTTTTTACCGATTTTGATCCTATGCTGTCTCAAAAATATTCTGAATTAAATCAGGATATTTTTAAAATTGACATTGAGCCTGAAGCTATTAAAGAAATTGAAGATATTGCAGCCTACAACCAGCAGGAAGGTTTAGCTTTAAATACAGAAGAAGTTGCCTATTTACAGGGACTAGCTGAGAAATTAGGTCGAAAATTAACCGACTCTGAGGTTTTTGGTTTTTCACAGGTAAATTCTGAACACTGTAGGCATAAAATCTTCAACGGAACTTTTGTTATTGATGGAGAAGAAAAACCTTCTTCCCTATTTAAAATGATCCGAAAAACTTCCGAAGAAAATCCTAACGAAATTGTTTCGGCTTATAAAGATAATGTGGCTTTTATAAAAGGTCCAAAATTAGAACAATTTGCACCAAAATCTGCCGATAAGCCAGACTACTATCAAAATACAGAATATGATTCTGTAATCTCTTTAAAAGCTGAAACGCATAATTTCCCTACTACAGTAGAGCCTTTTAATGGAGCGGCTACCGGTAGTGGTGGCGAAATCAGGGATCGTTTGGCCGGTGGTAAAGGTTCGCTGCCTTTAGCCGGAACTGCGGTATATATGACATCCTATAGCCGTTTAGCAGAAGACCGTCCATGGGAAAAAGCGATGGACGAGCGTAAATGGTTATATCAAACCCCAATGGATATTTTGATAAAAGCCTCTAATGGAGCTTCAGATTTTGGAAACAAGTTTGGCCAGCCACTAATTGTTGGATCTGTACTTACTTTTGAACATGAAGAGCACGGCAGAAAATTGGGATACGATAAAGTAATCATGCAAGCCGGTGGCGTTGGTTACGGTAAAGCAAGTCAGGCAAAAAAAGATATTCCAAAGAAAGGCGATAAAATCGTCATTTTGGGAGGTGAAAATTATAGAATCGGGATGGGTGGTGCCGCTGTTTCTTCTGCTGATACAGGAGAATTCAGTAGCGGAATCGAATTAAATGCCATTCAACGTTCGAATCCCGAAATGCAAAAACGTGCGGCTAATGCCGTACGTGGAATGGTGGAAGCTGATGATAATCCAATTGTTTCTATTCATGATCATGGTGCCGGCGGACACTTAAACTGTTTAAGTGAATTAGTTGAGGATACCGGAGGTGATATTGATCTTGATAAGCTACCTGTGGGCGATCCAACCCTTTCTGCCAAAGAAGTTATTGGTAACGAATCCCAGGAACGTATGGGATTGGTGATAGGAGAGAAAGATATTGATACGCTTAGACGTGTTGCCGATAGAGAACGTTCACCAATGTATGATGTGGGTGATGTTACAGGTTCTCATCGTTTTACTTTTGAAGGTAAAGAGAGTGGTAAAAAACCAATGGATTTGGACCTTTCAGATATGTTTGGAAGTTCTCCAAAAACTATTATGAACGATAAAACGATTACCAGAAACTATGATAAACTGGTATACTCGTCTTCCAATATTCAGGAATATTTAAAGCAAGTTTTACAGTTGGAGGCCGTTGCTTGTAAAGACTGGTTGACCAACAAAGTAGATCGTTGCGTTTCAGGTAGGGTAGCAAAACAACAAACCGCAGGGCCTTTACAATTACCTTTAAACAATGTTGGGGTAATGGCATTGGATTATAAAGGTAAAGATGGAGTGGCAACTTCTATAGGCCACTCCCCTATATCGGCCTTGGTAGATCCTGTAGCTGGTTCTAAAAATTCTATTGCTGAAGCACTTACTAACATCGTTTGGGCTCCGCTTGAAAAAGGCTTAAAATCGGTTTCCTTATCCGCTAACTGGATGTGGCCTTGTAACAACGAAGGGGAAGATGCCAGACTTTATGAAGCGGTACAGGGTGTGTCGGATTTTGCCATCAGCTTAGGAATCAACGTTCCTACCGGTAAGGATTCGCTCTCGATGAAACAAAAATATAAAGATGGCGATGTCCTATCTCCGGGAACAGTGATTATCTCGGCAGCTGGTCACTGCGATGATATTTCTAAAGTCGTAGAGCCAGTTTTACAAAAAAATGCCGGCGCGATTTATTATATGAATTTATCACAGGATTCGTTGAAATTAGGAGGTTCTTCTTTTGCTCAGATCTTAAATAAAGTTGGAGACGAGGTCCCTACTATTAAACATGATAAAAAATTCTCAGAGGCTTTTTACAATCTTCAGGGATTAATAAAGAAGGATATGATTGCTGCCGGTCATGATGTGGCTTCCGGTGGATTGATCACTACCTTGTTAGAAATGTGTTTTGCAGATCAGGAGTTAGGTGCTAACATCGATCTTTCAACTTTAGGCGAAAGCGATCTTGTAAAACTTTTATTCAACGAAAACAGTTCGGTTGTTTTTCAGGCATTCGACGATACTGCTGAAAAAGTTTTGGCAGAGAACGGAATCGAATACTTCAAAATTGGCGAAGTTTCAGAGAATGGTATCCTAACAATTAAAAATAGGGAAGAAACATTGAATTTTGATATTGCGGAATTACGTGATATCTGGTATAAATCTTCGTTTTTATTAGACCAAAAACAAAGCGGAAAAGAAAAAGCGGCAGAACGTTACAACAACTATAAAAATCAGCCACTTTCTTATAAATTCCCAACTAATTTTAGTGGAAAGCTTCCTGAAATAGATCAAAATAAGCCAAAAATTAAGGCGGCGATTATTCGTGAAAAGGGATCCAATTCTGAACGTGAAATGGCGCGTGCGATGCACCTTGCCGGTTTCGATGTAAAAGATGTGCATATGACCGACTTAATTAGCGGTCGTGAAACATTAGAAGACATTCAGTTTATTGCTGCAGTTGGAGGGTTCTCTAACTCTGATGTTTTAGGAAGTGCAAAAGGTTGGGCCGGTGCGTTCCTCTATAACGAAAAAGCTAAAACAGCTTTAGATAATTTTTTCAGAAGAGAAAATACCTTGTCGCTTGGAGTTTGTAACGGTTGCCAGTTATTTATCGAATTAGGATTAATAAATCCTGATCATGAAGAAAAACCGAAAATGTTACATAACGACTCGCATAAGTTTGAATGTAATTTTACTTCTGTAGAAATCGCTCAAAATAATTCGGTGATGCTGGGAAATCTTGCCGGTAGCAAATTAGGAATTTGGGCAGCACACGGGGAAGGTAAGTTTAGCTTTCCTTATCCCGAGGATAAATATAATATCGTTGGAAAATATGGGTTTGAAGGATATCCGGCTAATCCTAATGGATCAGATTTTAATACGGCAATGTTAACCGATGATTCTGGCAGACACCTGGTGATGATGCCGCATTTAGAACGTTCTACATTCTCATGGAACTGGGCATATTACCCAAAAGATCGTAAAGATGATAAAGTAACACCATGGCTTAGCGCATTTGAAAATGCAAGAAAATGGTTAGAAAATAAATAATCTTAGACTTAGAATTGTTAGTAAATATAAAAGGAGCTGATTTCTCAGCTCCTTTTTATTTAATACTAACTGCAAAATCTTAGTTTGAGATAAAATAAATCAACTCAGTTTATTATTTATTTGACTTATCCTGAAATATAGGAAACTCACTAAAAATTTGATTTATAAGTTCTTCCTGCGCTTTAAGATTTGCTGCGTTAACTATTGCTCCTGAAGTTTGCCCACTCCACACTAACTCTTTGGTTTTACTATCTACCAAATTAATATCAACAGCTCCTTCCTGATATTGATATGTATTTACATCGTAACCTGTAATTGGCCCGAAGTTAGCAAAACCGGGATAAAAGTAATTACTATATAGCGGACTTACGGCGGTCACCCCTGGGTCGTAAGGGTATGAAGCATACGCTGCATCAGTGTGTTGATTTTGTTCAATACTTGTGGTCGAATTGATAAGAACAAGTAAGTCGGGATTTTCAGTATCTAATGCATACCCTGCATTTTTCATATTCCTATTTACCGTTTCCAGTACTACTTTATTAATATCTTGATTACTCTCCATTTTAGCAGTATTAAAACCGGTATTCGGCAAATAAGCATAAGTTCGATAATTAGTCAGATCTTTTCCCTTAGGATTAGTGGTTTTTACCTGGCTACCACAATAAACAAATAAAAGGCTAAAAACAACAAGCCCTAAAAATTGGTTGGTTTTCATAGTTTTTATAGCCAATCTAATGAAGTACATACAGGAAAAGAAACATATTTCTGCTTTTAAACATATTTTAACTAATCGCTTAAATTATTGATACATACAATAAATTATTCTTCTTATACTTTAAAAAAATCATAAATCAGCACTAAATTTTAGTTTCTTTTTTATTAATTTCATTTGAAATACTCTTATATTTTGCTATTTTGCAAGGTACTCTAATGATTACATTGATGAACGAGATAAAACGTCTTTTTGATTTTCCATATTATCAGCAGAAACATTTTCCGCTGGAAACCGCGCTAGCTACCAAGGTAAATGGCGAATGGGTAAAATTGTCTACCAACCAATACTTAGACCAGGCAAATAAAATTAGTAGAGGCCTTTTAAGACTTGGCATAAAACCCAATGATAAAATCGCAGTGATTTCTTCTAATAACAGGAATGAATGGAATATCATGGATATTGGTATATTACAGATTGGCGCCCAAAATGTACCCGTGTATCCTACAATTTCTGAACAGGAATACGAATACGTTATAAATCATAGCGAATCGATTTATTGTTTTGTTTCTGACAAAGAAGTATTGAATAAGGTAAATGCCATAAAAGAAAATACACATCTTAAAGAAGTGTACAGTTTCGATGAAATTGAAGCTTGTAAAAACTGGAAAGAAGTGCTTGATCTCGGTGAAGATCTCAGCAATCAGGACGAAGTTCAACAGCGTATGGACGCTGTAACTACTAAAGATCTTGCGACTCTAATTTATACCTCAGGAACAACAGGAAAGCCTAAAGGGGTAATGCTTTCTCACGAAAATATCGTAAGTAACGTTATAGGAAGCGCCCCACGTGTACCGTTCGATTTCGGGACCTATACCGCCTTAAGTTTCTTACCGGTTTGTCATGTTTTTGAACGTATGATTCTTTATTTATACCAGTATTATGCGGTTTCGATATACTTTGCAGAATCGATAGATATGCTTAGTGAAAATCTAAAAGAGGTAAAACCAAACGTGATTACTGCCGTACCCAGGTTACTGGAAAAAGTCTACGACAAAATTATAGCTAAAGGATCTTCTGCCGGAGGTATAAAAACGGCTTTATTTAATTGGGCCTTAAGCTTAGGGCATCAATATGAACCTTATGGAGCGAATGGATCATGGTATGAATTTAAACTTGGTATTGCACGTAAAATCGTATTTTCAAAATGGAAAGAAGGTTTAGGTGGTAATATAGAACTAATTGTTTCTGGTAGTGCGGCATTACAACCCCGCCTGGCCAGAGTTTTTGCTGCGGCAGGAATTCCTGTAATGGAAGGGTACGGACTTACTGAAACATCACCTGTGATAGCCGTGAACGATGAGAGAGATCATAATTTTAAAATTGGAACGGTTGGAAAACCTATAAAAAACTGCGAAGTGAAAATTGCAGAAGACGGAGAAATTTTAGCCAAAGGCCCAAGTGTGATGATGGGCTATTATAAAGACGAAGAAAAAACAAAATTAGTACTTACAGAGGATCATTATTTTCATACCGGAGATATCGGGGAAATTGATGCAGATGGTTTTTTAAAAATTACAGATAGAAAAAAAGAAATGTTTAAAACTTCAGGGGGTAAATATGTAGCACCGCAACTTCTGGAGAATATCATGAAGCAATCACAGTTTATTGAGCAAATAATGGTAGTGGGCGAAGGAGAAAAAATGCCTGCCGCCTTAATTCAACCCAATTTTGACTTTGTACGTGAATGGGCATCGCGTAAAAACATTGATCTTGGAGATAAAAGTGAAAAAGAAATTGCTAATAATCAATTGGTGATCGATCGCATTCAGCAGGATATAGATTTTTATAACAAAAATTTTGGCCATTGGGAGCAGGTAAAAACTTTCAAATTAACCCCAGAGGTATGGACTGTTGAAGATGGTCACCTGACTCCTACCATGAAAGTGAAGCGAAAGAATGTAAAGGAAAAATATAGTGATCTTTATAACCTTATATACGATCATCAATAATTCAAAATAACATTTAATTTATTGAATAAAAATCCCCAATCAAGGGGATTTTTTTGTTTAGTCTAAAAATTAAAGTATAAATAATATAATATTAACAAAATTTTCATTTATTTATTATGCATGCATAGTATATTTTTATTACATTTGGGAGGCTTGCACTTCAGAAGTACCCAAAAATTATCATCTTAACTGATTAAATCCTTCGGAAGGGAAAAATATGAAAGAAAAAACGATAGATTATGTTTTGAGAGCTACCTGGATGGCTGTTTCTAAAATGTATAATGAAGAAGCCGGCAAAGCCGGTAGTACTATGGCAACGGGTTTTGCTTTACTTAGTATAGATCCAGAAAAAGGTACTCCATCTACTTCTCTGGGCCCAAAAATGGGTATGGAAGCTACAAGCCTTAGTCGAATTCTAAGAACCATGGAAGATAAAGGTTTAATCGTTCGTAAAAGAAATCCGGAAGATGGTCGTAGCGTTCTTATAAATCTCACAAATTTTGGTCTGGAAATGCGTAATTTCTCTAAAGGTGTGGTATTAAGATTTGATGAAGCCGTAAAAGAAAATGTTAGTGAAGAAGATCTTAGAACCTTTATCGAAGTAGCAAATACGATAATGGAATTAATTAATAATAAAAAAATTTATAAACCTGAAACCTCAGCTAAATAATTATGAAGCGAACAATCAATAAAGTTGCTGTCATTGGATCAGGAATTATGGGTAGCGGTATCGCCTGCCACTTCGCCAATATTGGCGTAGAGGTATTACTGCTTGACATCGTTCCGCGAGAACTCAATGAAAAAGAGCAAAAAAAAGGACTTACCTTAGAAGATAAAGAAGTGCGTAATCGCATCGTCAACGATTCCCTTCAAAATTCTTTAAAATCCAAGCCCTCTCCTATTTACCATAAAGATTTTGCCAATCGCATAACCACTGGAAATTTAGAAGATGATATCGCTAAAGTTTCTGAAGCCGACTGGATTATCGAAGTGGTAGTAGAACGATTAGACATTAAAAAACAGGTTTTTGAAAAACTTGAAAAACATAGAAAACCGGGAACATTAATCACTTCCAATACTTCCGGGATTCCCATTAAATTTATGAACGAAGGAAGAAGTGAAGATTTCCAGAAACATTTCTGTGGAACACACTTTTTCAATCCGCCACGATACTTACGCTTATTCGAAATTATTCCTGGACCCGATACTTCAGGAGAGGTATTAGATTTCCTCAATGACTACGGAAAAAAATTCCTTGGAAAAAAATCGGTGATCGCCAAAGACACACCGGCCTTTATCGGAAACCGCGTTGGTATTTTCAGTATTATGAGTTTGTTCCATATGGTAAAAGATATGGATATGACCATTGAAGAGGTCGACAAGTTAACCGGACCGGTGATTGGCCGCCAGAAATCGGCTACCTTCCGTACTGTGGATGTTGTTGGTTTAGATACTTTGGTGCACGTTGCCAACGGTTTGTACGAAAACGTTCCAGAGGATGAAGCCCACGATCTTTTTGCACTACCAGACTTCATCCAAACAATGATGGATAACAAATGGTTGGGAAGCAAAACCGGACAAGGTTTTTATAAAAAAGAAAAGAAAGAAGATGGTTCCAGCGAAATCAAATCGCTTGATCTTGATAAAATGGAATTCCGCGATCGAAAAAGCGCGAAATTCAGTGTATTAGAGCAAACCAAAACCATCGATAAACTTAGCGATCGCTATAAAGTTTTAATTAAAGATGAAGGAAAAGCAGGAAAGTTTTACCGCAAAAACTTTTCGGCATTATTTGCTTACGCTTCCAACAGAATTCCAGAAATTACTGATGAACTCTACAAAATTGATGATGCGATGCAGGCCGGTTTTGGATGGGAACATGGCCCATTTCAGGTTTGGGATGCACTTGGTGTAGAAAAAGGAATTGAAATGATGAAAGCTGAAGGTTACGAGCCTGCAGCTTGGGTTTCAGAAATGGTGGATGCCGGTATTACTTCCTTTTATTCCGTAAAAGAAGGAAACACCTATTATTATGAAATCCCGAAAAAGGAACACGTAAAAGTTCCCGGACAAGACTCCTATATCATCTTAGATAATATTCGCGAATCTAAAGCCGTATTCCAAAATAGTGGCGTTGTCGTTGAAGATTTAGGTGATGGCATTCTAAATTTAGAATTCCGCAGTAAAATGAATTCTATTGGCGGTGATGTACTTGATGGAATCAACAAAGCAATCGATCTGGCTGAAAAAGAATACCGCGGACTGGTAGTGTCTAACGACGGAAAAAACTTCTCGGTAGGTGCTAATATCGGAATGATCTTTATGATGGCAGTAGAGCAGGAATATGATGAGCTGAATATGGCCATTAAATACTTCCAAGATACGATGATGCGTATGCGCTACTCCTCTATCCCAACCGTATCTGCTCCGCATAATATGGCATTGGGTGGCGGCTGCGAACTTTCATTACACGCCGATAAAGTGGTGGCTCACGCCGAAACTTATATTGGTTTAGTGGAATTTGGTGTTGGGGTAATTCCCGGCGGTGGAGGTTCTAAAGAAATGACCTTAAGAGCTGCTGATACCTACCAGAAAGATGATGTAGAGTTGAACCGATTACGCGAAAATTTCCTCACTATCGGAATGGCAAAAGTATCCACCTCAGCTTACGAAGCTTACGATACCAATATTCTGCAAAAAGGAAAAGATATTGTGGTGGTGAACCGCGACAACCAATTAACCATTGCGAAAAAACACGCGCTATTAATGGCAGAGAATGGCTATACCAAACCAATTATGCGCAAAGACATTAAAGTTTTAGGAAAACAAGCTTTAGGAGCTTTTTATGTAGGAACCGATCAGATGAATGCCGGAAAATACATTAGCGACCACGATAAGAAAATCGCTAACAAACTGGCTTATGTAATGGCTGGTGGAGACCTATCGGAAGCTTCTTACGTAAGCGAACAATATTTATTAGACCTAGAACGTGAAGCTTTCTTAAGCCTTTGCGGAGAACGAAAAACTTTAGAACGCCTTCAGCATATGTTACAGAAGGGAAAACCGTTGAGAAACTAATATCCCCACCTAACCTCCCCAGAGGGGAGGGATTTAGATGAATATTGTTTAACTAAAAAAATACCTTTTGTTCTCCCCCTTTGGGGGAGCTAGAGGGGGAAAATATATGAAAACAGCATACATAGTAAAAGCATACAGAACCGCAGTGGGGAAAGCACCCCGAGGTGTGTTCAGATTTAAAAGACCAGATGAACTGGCAGCGGAAACCATCGAATATATGATGGATAAACTTCCGGAATTTGACAAAAATCGTATCGACGATGTGATCGTAGGAAATGCAATGCCCGAAGCAGAGCAAGGCTTAAACGTAGGTCGGTTAATCTCTTTAATGGGATTAAAAACCGAAGACGTAGCCGGAATGACGGTAAACCGCTATTGCGCTTCAGGCTTGGAAACCATCGCTATTGCTTCCGCTAAAATTCAAAGTGGAATGGCAGATTGTATCATCGCCGGTGGTGCCGAGAGTATGAGCTACATTCCAATGGGAGGTTACAAACCGGTTCCCGATTATCAACTGGCAAAAGAAGGTCACGAAGATTATTACTGGGGAATGGGATTAACTGCCGAAGCGGTGGCCAATCAGTACAAAGTTTCTCGGGAAGACCAAGATGAGTTTGCCTATAATTCTCACCAAAAAGCCATAAAAGCACAGGCAGAAGATCGTTTTCAAGATCAAATTGTTCCCATTACCATAGATCAGACTTATGTAGATGGCGACGGAAAAAAGAAAACCAAAAGCTATACCGTAACTAAAGATGAAGGACCTCGTAAAGATACTTCTGAAGCGGTATTGAATAAACTTCGACCTGTATTTGCAGAAGGTGGAAGTGTAACTGCCGGAAACTCTTCACAAATGAGTGATGGCGCTGC
>CEPD01037694.1_pt1 | contig 10697 bp, 10 predicted proteins | sample 530641 | NCBI WGS metagenome assembly CEPD01 (sample SAMEA2620815, study PRJEB7988) | marine metagenome | biome: marine biome (ENVO:00000447); feature: mesopelagic zone (ENVO:00000213); material: "saline water (ENVO:00002010), including plankton (ENVO:xxxxxxxx)" | depth 1000 m | reverse complement strand
CCCGCGCCTCCTGTTATTAATAAAGTTTTGTAATTCATTTAGCTATTTTATGTTAGATGCTACTTTTAATTGTTGTATACATTTTTCTAAACTATCTTCCCAATATGGGATTTCTATATTAAAACGCTTCTTTAAAGGTTCTTTATCCATTAAGGAGTAGTAAGGTCGTTTAGCAGGTGTTGGATAAGATGTTGTTGGCACAGGATTCACTTTACAATCTCGGTTCCCCAGTTTCATTATTTTTTTCGCGAAATCATACCAAGAGCAAACTCCTTCGTTGGTGTAATGATAAATTTCCAACCGGTCATTCTTTGCCTCTACTAAATGATCTAAAATAAATAAGGCTAAATCCGCAGCATAAGTAGGAACACCAACCTGATCGTTAATAACATTTAATTCCTTCTTTTCCTCATCTAAACGCAACATGGTTTTTACGAAATTATTACCAAAAGAAGAGTACACCCAAGAAGTTCTAATAATGAATGAATTTTTAAGATTAAAACCTAAAATAGCCTTTTCTCCATCTAATTTTGTTTTCCCATAATGATTTACCGGGGATGTTGGATGATCTGTGACATAAGGCTGAAATCCTTTACCATCGAAGACATAATCCGTTGAAATATGTATAAGAGCAATTTCATATTTAACAGCTATTTCCGCTAAATTATGTACAGCTCTATGATTTATTAAATCGGCTAAATCTTTTTCTGTCTCAGCTTTATCTACGGCAGTATAAGCAGCACAATTAATAATGTTATCTATTTTGTTCTCCATTACAAAATTAGTAATGGCACCTTTATCTGTAATATCCAACTGCTCTACCTCCGTAAAGAAAAATTCAAAAGCATAATTTTTGGATAATTCCTTAATTTCTGAACCTAACTGTCCTTCAGCTCCGGTAACCAATATCTTTTTACTCATATAGATTATTGTTAAAATCAAATAGCTCAGCATCTTTCAATAAAGGCTGCTCGCTATCCTTTTCAGATAGTTTCATTTCTGATTCCGAAATTTTCCAATCAATTTTTAGTGCTTCATCGTTAAAGAGTATACCCCGATCATACTCCGGCATATAATAATTATCACATTTATAGGCAAACGTAGCAGTTTCCGAAAGCACAACAAATCCGTGCGCAAAACCTCTTGGAACAAACAGCTGTTTCTTGTTTTCTGCACTTAATTCAACAGCTACACTTTCTCCAAAATGAGGAGATCCTTTTCTAATATCTACAGCAATATCTAACACCTTCCCTTCAGTTACTCTAACAAGTTTCGTTTGAGTATATGGTGGCATTTGATAATGTAAACCTCTTAATACCCCGAAAGAAGATTTAGATTCATTGTCCTGACAAAAATTTAATCTAAAGCCTAAAAAAGACTCTAATTCATCCTGTCTAAAAGTTTCCATAAAATAACCCCGATCATCACCAAAAACTTTTGGCATACAGATTACAACGTCAGGAATAGCGCATCTTTCAAATTCCATATCCTATTTTGATTTTTTAGCTCTTTTTATTAAATACTGGCCATAGGCATTCTTTTTCAGAGGCTCTGCCAACTTCAATAACTCTTCTCTTCCGATATATCCTTTATCGAATGCAATTTCCTCTAAACAAGCTACTTTTAATCCTTGTCTTGTTTCTATAGTTTGGATAAAATTAGAAGCCTGAAGCATCGATTCGTGAGTACCAGTATCTAACCAGGCATAACCACGTCCCATTAATTCTACTTTTAATTTTCCCCTATTTAAAAATTCCTCATTAACAGAGGTTATTTCTAATTCTCCCCTAGCGCTAGGCTTAACATTTTTCGCAATTTCTACTACAGCATTTGGATAAAAATACAAACCTATTACAGCATAATTACTTTTGGGGGATTTCGGTTTTTCTTCAATAGACAATACATTTCCATTCTCATCAAACTCAGCCACTCCATAACGTTCAGGATCACTCACATAATATCCAAAAACCGTAGCATCGCCTCGTTGGGTAATATTACGAATGGAATTCGCTAAAAGTTCGGTTAAGCCATGTCCATAAAATATATTATCACCCAATACCAAACAAACATCATCATCGCCAATAAATTCTTTACCTATGATAAAAGCCTGAGCCAATCCATCTGGACTAGGTTGCTCTTTGTATTCAAAGTGCATACCAATATCCTGTCCATTGCCAAACAGCTTCTGAAATCCGGGGAGATCTTCTGGCGTGGAGATTATTAGAACTTCCCTAATACCAGCCAGCATTAAAACCGATAAAGGATAATATATCATTGGTTTATCATAAACATTTAATAATTGCTTAGACACCCCTCTCGTAATTGGATAAAGCCTAGTACCAGAACCTCCGGCTAAAATAATTCCTTTCATATTTCTTTAAATTATGACAACTAAATAAAATAGATACTTATTAATTTACAGTACTGAGCTTAATATAATAAAGTATTTTTCTAATAATTTTTAAAATTTGACCAGTCCTTATTCAACCTGCTTTAAAATCTTATGCCCTGCCTTTAAAAGATCAACATCTCTTTTCATTAGCTTAACATCGCCTTTCATCATATCTTTTACCAATCCTTTTAGGTCATATTCAGGAACCCAACCAAGCTTCTCTTTTGCTTTAGAAGGATCTCCTAATAACAGGTCCACCTCCGTAGGACGGAAATACGAAGGATCTACGGAAAGTACCTCTTTACCAATTTCAACTTTATAGTCTCCATTGCAAGCTACGACATATGCCTTCTCATCAATCCCTGTTCCTTTAAACTCTAATTCAATACCAACTTCTTCAAAAGCCATACGAACAAATTCTCTTACCGTTGTAGTTACACCTGTGGCGATAACCCAATCTTCTGCTTTATCAGCTTGCAAAATCATCCACATCATGCGTACATAATCTTTCGCATGTCCCCAATCGCGCTGGGCTTCCAGATTCCCTAAATATATTTTTTCCTGTAATCCAAGGGCTATTTTTGCTACGGCACGAGTTATTTTTCGCGTTACAAAAGTTTCCCCTCTTCTTGGCGATTCATGATTAAAAAGGATTCCATTGCAAGCATACATATTATAGGCTTCACGATAGTTCTTGGTAATCCAGAATCCGTATATTTTTGCTACTCCATAAGGGGATCTTGGATAAAACGGGCAGGTTTCATCATAAAATCCATTAGCATTCTTATTTTCTGGTAAACCTCCGTATAATTCTGAAGTAGAAGCCTGGTAGATCCTGGTTTTTTTCTCTAACCCTAATAAGCGCACTGCCTCTAATATTCTTAAAGTACCTAATCCATCCACATTACCAACATATTCAGGAGAATCAAAAGATACCTTTACATGTGACATCGCACCCAAATTATAAATCTCATCAGGTTGAGTTTCCTGGATAATACGGGTAAGATTCATAGAGTCAGTTAAATCACCGTAGTGTAACTTTAATCTTTGATTAGGATCATGGGGATCCTGATACAAATGATCAATTCTATCGGTATTGAACAAAGAAGCTCTTCTTTTAATTCCATGAACCATATAACCTTTTTCCAATAACAATTCAGCTAAATAAGATCCATCCTGACCTGTGATTCCCGTGATTAGTGCGACTTTCATAATTAATATATTTCTTACTTATTAATTTTATTATAAGCTTATAATTTCACTTCCTTAAAGTTTTCAATATTTTCAAGAAACCATTGATATGTTCTCTCTATTCCTTCTTCTAGATCGACTTTATGTTTCCATCCCAGATCATGCATTTTGGAAACGTCCATTAATTTACGAGGTGTTCCATCTGGCTTCGAACTATCCCAAGCAATATCGCCTGTGTGACCAACCCTTCGTTGAATTGTTTCAGCCAACTCTTTAATGGTGATATCAATACCGGTACCAACATTATACAAATGGTCTGGAAGTACATTTTCCAACGCAAATACCACACTAGCGGCCATATCATCCACAAAAAGAAATTCGCGCATAGGTGTACCACTTCCCCATAAATGAACAGTACTATTACCATTCTCTTTAGCTTCATGAAACTTACGGATCATAGCAGGTAAAACATGCGAAGTTTTAAGATCAAAATTATCATGGGTACCATACAAATTGGTAGGCATCAGACTGACAAAATCTTTACCAAATTGTTTTCTAATCGACTGACATGCCTTAACCCCAGTTATTTTGGCGATCGCATACCATTCATTAGTAGGTTCTAAAGGCCCTGTTAGCAAATAAGATTCTTTTAATGGCTGAGGTGCAAATTTTGGATAGATACAAGAACTCCCGAGAAATATAAATTTTTTCACTTCTAAGTGATGAGCTGCTTCAATCAAATTATTTTGGATTCGCATATTCTCCATTAAAAATGTATAGGGATGATCATTATTAGCTAAAATCCCTCCCACTCGAGCAGCGGCATCAATAATTACATCTGGTTTTTCATCAGCAATAAAAGCATTCACTTCGGCTTGGTTTCTAAGATCTAATTCAGCACTTGTTCGTCCAAGCAAATTACCATAACCTTTTTTTTCTAATGCTCTCCAAATTGCACTACCAACCATACCCCTATGTCCAGCTAAATATATTTTAGAGTTTTTATCCATGTCTAAATATTAAGTCTAACTATTGATAACTAAAATTATTGATAAAATGAATTATCCAATATCATTGTTTAATTAATTCCCTATAGCGTAAAATTTAAAGCCGGAATCAATCATTTTTTTCTTATTCAGCAATTTCCTTCCATCAAATAAAAATGCCGGTTTTAACATTTTTTCATATATAGCCTCCCAATCAAGATCTAAAAATTCATCCCATTCGGTCATTAATGCCACGGCATGAGCATCAAGACAGGCTTCCTTCGCCGTATTAACAATTTTCACCGATTTTCTGTTTTCTTCTCCCGTTCTCGAACCTAGATAATCCAAATCTGCATAGATTTGCTCTTCAGTAACTTTTGGATCATAAACAACAATTTCTGCCTGTTCACTTAGCAAATAATCGGCAACATATATGGATGCTGCTTCACGAGTATCATTTGTGTCTTTCTTAAAGGCCCAACCCAGCATCGCAATTTTCTTCCCTGAAACCGTATTATACAGGGTTTTTACAATATTAGCAGCGAAGCGTCTTTTTTGATGATCATTCATAATAATCACTTGCTCCCAATAATCAGCGACCTCATTCAAACCAAAGCTTTTAGCTATGTAGACCAGGTTTAAAATATCTTTTTGAAAACAGGAACCTCCAAAACCAACAGAGGCTTTTAAAAATTTTGCTCCTATCCTGGAGTCCATCCCTACGGCTTTAGAGACTTCGTTGACATCGGCGCCAGTCACTTCACATAATTCCGACATGGCATTAATGCTTGATACTCGTTGAGCTAGAAAAGCATTGGCCGTTAATTTCGATAATTCTGAAGACCAAACATTAGTGGTCAAAATATGATCATTGGACACCCAATGCCCATACACATCAACTAAAGCTTGCATAGCTTCCCTTCCTTTTTCAGTATCGATATCCCCACCAATTAAGACCCTATCCGGATTTAACAAATCATCTACTGCAGTCCCTTCTGCTAAAAATTCAGGGTTTGATAATATCTGGAAATTCACACCATTACCAGTGTTTTCAAGGATATTCTTAAGTGCCTGAGCAGTTCTTACAGGTAATGTAGATTTCTCCACTACTATTTTATCTGAAGTAGCTACTCTTGCAATTTGTCGCGCACATAATTCAATCCATTTTAAATCTGCCGCCATCCCCTTACCAATACCATAGGTTTTGGTTGGTGTATTTACCGAAATAAAAATCATATCTGCTCTATCGATGGCTTCATCAACATCTGTAGAAAAAAAGAGATTACGCCCTCTTGCCTCCGCTACCACAGCAGAAAGTCCTGGTTCATAAATCGGTATATTTTCTACATTCTCATCATTCCAGGCTGCGATTCTTTTTTCATTAAGATCTACCACAGTTACATTTATTTCCGGGCATTTCTGAGCGATAACCGACATTGTTGGACCACCAACATACCCGGCTCCTATACAGCAGATATTCTTAATTTTCATTTCTAAAATTTTTCGTTAGTTACTCTATAATTATTTTACTTTTACAAAGGAAATCAGCGTTCCTTAGATCTTTTTTATTATATAGTAATGGTATTTGATTTAAATCAGTTATCTCGGCATCAGCATTAACACACACGGCATGCCCGGCAGCGGTATCCCATTCCATGGTAGTCCCGAATCTTGGATAACAATCCACAACACCTTCTGCCACCATACATATTTTTAGCGAACTCCCTTTTGAAATAATTTCAACATCCCTATATACTGATCTTTTCTGATCTATAAAATCTTTGGTGGTATTGGTTAAATGTGATTTACTGGCAGCAATTGTAAAAGTTTCATTTGTATGCGTTAAAGGCAGCTTTTCTCTGGAATCCAATTTATACTCAAACTCCTTAAAACCCTGTACTTCAGTTAATTTATATGATCCTGACTGACCTCCCCAATATAAAACAGCTAAAGCGGGGGCATAAATCACTCCTAAAATTGGTTTTTGTTGTTCGATCAAAGCGATATTTATGGTGAACTCCCCACTTTTTTTGATAAACTCTTTAGTCCCATCTATAGGATCCACAATCCATAGTTTATCCCAGTGCTTTCTTTCCTTGTAAGGCAAATGTTGTCCTTCTTCTGAAAGAATTGGAATTCCTGTTTTTTCCAGCTCTTCTTTAATAATTGTGTGTGCAGTCTTATCGGCTATGGTCAATGGTGAATTATCCGATTTCATTTCAACATCAAATTCACCTGAATCATAAATTGACATTACTTCTTTGGCTGCTTTAAAACTTGCCTTAATCGCTATCTCTAAATATTGATCTTCCAACTTAAACAATCATTCCTGCAGCTACAGTTTCGTTTGTCCCCTCATCAATTAGGATAATGCTCCCGGTATTTCTGTTATCACGATAAGAATCTATCATCAACCTTCTTGTAGTACGAATTTTTACTCGTGCAATATCGTTCATCTTCAAACTATCATCTCCTTCTTCACGTTCGTAAGAATTGATATCTACTTTATAAACAACCGACTTAATCATGGCTCTTTCTTCATTTGAGGTATGCTGAATTACATACTTAGCTCTGGGTTTTGCTGCATCATTATTTAACCAGCAAAGCATCACATCAAATTCCTGAGAGGGTTCCGGTTGATTGTTTTTCTTTACAATCATGTCCCCACGGCTTATATCTATATCATCTTCAAGAGTAAGGGCAACCGACATCGGGGCAAATGCTTCCTCAATTTCATCTTCTCCTGTATTGATCGATTTAATTTTTGAAGTAAAACCGGAAGGCAAAACAGCCACGTCATCCCCTTTTCTATAAATTCCGCTGGCGATCCTACCTGCATAACCCCTATAATCCCTGAATTCTTCAGATTGGGGTCTTAAAACTGTTTGTACAGGGAATCTGGCATCAATCTTATTGATATCGCTGCTAATATGTAGCGTCTCCAAAACATTAAGCAGCGTACCTCCTGAGTACCAGTTCATGTTTTCTGATTTATTCACCACATTATCACCTTCTAAAGCGCTAATTGGAATAAACCGCACATCCTTCATCAATAATTTACTACTGAATTCTTCAAATTGTGCCGTAATTCTATTAAAAACTTCTTCGGAATAATCTACCAGATCCATTTTATTTACACACACTACTAAATGCGGGATATTTAATAAAGATGCTATAAAAGAATGTCTCTTAGTTTGCTCGATTACCCCATTTCTGGCATCAATAAGAATCACTGCTGCATTAGCCGTCGAAGCTCCGGTAACCATATTTCTTGTATACTGAATATGACCGGGAGTATCGGCAATAATGAATTTTCGTTTAGGAGTTGTAAAATAACGGTAAGCCACATCTATGGTAATGCCCTGTTCTCTTTCATCTTTTAATCCGTCTGTAAAAAGAGCTAAATCTACACCTTCATGTCCTTTTTTTGAACTTGTAGCGGTAACCGATGCTAACTGATCTTCGAAGATAGATTTTGAATCGTATAAAAGCCTACCAATTAGCGTACTCTTTCCGTCATCTACACTACCTGCCGTTGTAAATCGTAATAACTGATTATTACTAATTTCCATTGTAATTTATTTCTTAAGGTCAAGGACCTGTTTACTTAAAAATAACCTTGTTTCTTTCTATCTTCCATGGCTGTTTCAGATCGTTTATCGTCTGAACGATCGCCCCTTTCGGTCTTACGCATGGTAGAGACCTCCTCGGCAATCTTTTCTAAAGTATCTGCTTCAGATTCTATACCTCCGGTAATTGTTATATCCCCAAGTGTTCTAAATCTAATTTTCTTTGTAAGGACTTCTTCGTTTTCTTCCAATTTTAGAAAATCTGAAACAGGGATCCATGAGCTATTTCTCCAAACCACCTCTCTTTGATGCGCATAATATAAAGATGGAATCTGAATATTTTCACGCTTAATATAGTTCCAAACATCCATCTCAGTCCAGTTACTTATAGGAAAGGCTCTAAAATGTTCGCCTTCAAAATATTTACCATTTAAGAGGTTCCATAATTCCGGACGTTGATTCTTTGGATCCCATTGTCCAAAATCGTCCCGATGTGAGAAAAAACGTTCTTTAGCACGCGCCTTTTCTTCATCCCTTCGACCACCTCCAATCGCGCAATCAATTTTATTCGTTTCAATTGCATCTAAAAGCGTCGTAATTTGCAGGGCATTTCTTGTTGCATTCTTTCCTTTTTCTTCCTGTACCCGTCCTTCATCAATAGATTCCTGTACAGAACCTACCAATAGTTTGACCCCAAGCTCTTTTACCAGATCATCCCTAAAAGCTATCGTTTCCGGGAAATTATGCCCCGTATCCACATGCAATAAAGAAAATGGGATCTTACTGGGATAAAAGGCTTTTTTAGCTAAATGAGTGACTAATATAGAATCTTTCCCTCCGGAAAAAAGGATCACAGGATTTTCAAACTGTGCCCAAACTTCGCGCAATACATATATTGCTTCTGACTCAAGTTCATCTAAATAATTCAGATAATACTTTTTCATTTTTCAATTTTCATTTATTCGTTCGTGAATATACTTAAATATTCTTCGAATACTTACTTCTATTTCTTCCCTTTGCGTTTCTATATGCAAATCTGGATTTGAAGGTTTCTCAAACTCACAGGTTACACCGGTAAAATTAGCGATTTCCCCTTTTCGTGCTTTTTTGTATAATCCTTTAACATCCCTTTCTTCACAGAGTTCTAAAGGAGTATCCACATAAACTTCAATATAATGTTCCCCTAATACGGACTCTATAATGCTTCGATCTATTTCTTTAGGCGTAATAAATGCCGCAATTACGATCAATCCACTATCCAAAAATAATTTGCACACTTCAGCAATCCTTCTAATATTTTCATTCCTTGAGGATTGATCAAAACCTAAGTCCTTATTCAGTCCCAGGCGAATATTATCTCCATCTAATACATAGGTATGAAATCCTGCAGCAAACAATTCCTTTTCCAGAAGATTTGCCAGGGTTGACTTTCCGGAACCAGAGAGTCCGCTAAACCAAATTACAAGAGGTTTTTGCTTTTTCTGCAAAGCTCTTTTCTCAGCTGTGATTTCATATGTATGCGGAATAATATTACTCATATTAATGTATTCTACTCAAAAAGCTGGCAACTTAAAAACAAAAGTAGAATTAAATAAATCTATTGGATTAAAGGTGAATTTTCATCTATTAATTGCTGATAAACTCCTTTTACATCTTGAGATGCCTCCTTGGATAAAACCAATATAGCATCATTGGTATTTACAAAAATAGTATTCTTCAAACCTACAAAGGCAGTAAATTTATCACATCCTATCACCATATTACCATCCTGATCTACTGGATACCCCGATTCTACAAAATAATCATAAACCGCTTCAAAGCTTCCCATATCACTCCATTCAAAATCGGCATTTACCACTTTAATAAGTTCGCTACGCTCCATTACGGCATAATCGACACTTATGGAAGGAATTTCCATGGATAAGGCTTCATCTAACCTACCTTCTTCCGACTGCTCGAAAGCTTCCTTCGATGCTCTAAAAACTTTTGGTTCATATTTTTCCAATTCTGAAAGAAAAACGCCTGCTTTAAAACAAAACATCCCACTATTCCAAAGAAAATTGCCTTTATGTAAAAAATCTTTTGCAGTTTCTAAATTAGGCTTCTCCCGAAAAGAAACTACATTTTGTCCCTCACTTTCTATATAGCCATATCCGGTTTCCGGTCTTGTTGGTGTAACCCCAAAAGTTACAATATTACCCTCTTGGGCTAATTTTATTGCTTTTGAAACTGCATGATCATAATTCTTATCAGCTTTTATAATATGATCTGCCGGAGTCACCACCAATATATCCTCTGGTTTTACCTGAAAAGCCGCAAAAGCAATCGCCGGTGCCGTATTCCTTGGAGTAGCCTCTACAATCTCATGATAGCTATTTATTCCAAGTTTATTTAAACTACTAATAGACAAACTCCTGTTATCCTTATTTCCGACTACAATTAATCCATCAGAGAACTTCTGATTTCTTTTTATCGCCAGTTCAAATAAAGAATCATTCTTAAAAAGCTCTAGATATTGTTTAGGTTGTGATTTCCTGGAAAGTGGCCATAAACGGCTAC
>CEPD01027383.1_pt1 | contig 10908 bp, 4 predicted proteins | sample 530641 | NCBI WGS metagenome assembly CEPD01 (sample SAMEA2620815, study PRJEB7988) | marine metagenome | biome: marine biome (ENVO:00000447); feature: mesopelagic zone (ENVO:00000213); material: "saline water (ENVO:00002010), including plankton (ENVO:xxxxxxxx)" | depth 1000 m | reverse complement strand
CCCATTTGTAAATGTGGTCTAATTCTAATAACATGTTTTTATTTTTTTGAAAAATTATTATTTTCAAATCTTACAGCTTTTTGAAACCAACCTGTAAGGTTTGAATTTATCTATTCTGTTTTTAAAGATTTTACAGGATTAGCCATAGCCGCTTTTATAGCGTGAAAACTCACTGTTGCAATAGCTATAACTATGGCAATAATACCGGCTACTATAAATACAATCCAGCTAAGCTTTATTCGGTACGCAAAATTTTGTAGCCATGAATGCATAAGCCATGCTGCTAATGGGAATGCCAATACCAGCGAAATGGCTACTAACATTAGAAAATCTAAGGATAATAATTTAGTGATTTTAAAGACACTGGCACCAACAACTTTTCGGATTCCAATTTCTTTAGAGCGCTGCTCCGCAGTAAAAGCAGCAAGTCCAAATAATCCTAGGCAGGCGATAAAGACTGCAAGTATTGAGAATGCAAGTCCGATACTTGCCATTCTTTGCTCTGATGCATAAAACCGTTCTAAATTTTTATCCAAAAAGCTATACTGAAATGCCGAATTTGGGATAAAATCTTCAAAATCCTCCTTTACTTCTTCAATTACTCCGCTGATATCATTTCCGCGAAATTTTACCAGGAGATAGTTATGAAATTCTTGCGTCGCATTATTATGAAATGCATAAGCGCCAATACCTTCTCGAAGCGACGAGTAATTAAAATTATCTACAACCCCTTTAACGTAAGAATTATTTCCCAGGCTTAATTTTACTTTTTTACCAATAGCTTCTTCAGGTGATATTCCTAAAAAATCAACCGCTTTTTTATTCAATATCACATCTACAATACTATCGTTCTTAGCTTTTGTTTCTGGAAGTTTTTCGCCGGCCAGTAACTTTAGATTAAGTACGTCTATTATTTCTGAATCTGCATTGTTGGTTTTAATATTATAACTATTGCCGGTAAGAGGATTAATAATATTTCTACCGCTAACATCTACTCCCGGAAATCCCTGGGCACTGCTTACCCCAATGATATTCGATGAATTTTGAAGCTTATTTTTTAAGCTGTTTATACTGTTTTTATTTTCTGCTGCTCCAATAGATACAGCCAGAATTTTATCTGGATTAAAGCCTAAATCTCTGTTTTTAATGAAGTTTATTTGTTGGTAAACGACTAAAACCCCAATAATCAAAATAATCGATGCTGTGAACTGAAAAATAACCAGGCCTTTTCTAATCAATAAACCTGAAGTTTTAGATTTAAACCCGGATTTTACGACTATCTGCGGTGCAATTCGGGATAAATGCAGCGCAGGATAAGAACCGGCAATAAGGCTGGTTACTGCCCAGATCACAAAAAGGCTGATAATAAATTGCGGCGAAAATAAATTTCTGTAATCTAGCGATATTCCTGTGATCTGGTTAAATAATGGTACTGCAATAATGGCCAAAATGATACTAAAAGAGATAGAAATAAGTGTAATTAAGGCCGTTTCAGCATAGAAACGTAAAATGATCGATTTTGTAGAAGCTCCCAGCGTTTTATTAATCCCAATATCTTTATGTCTTTTTTGTGATCTTGCAGTAATCAAATTCATATAATTGATGCAGGCAATAATCAATATAAGTATGGCTAAAAAGCTAAGATTTCGTACTTCTTCGATATTTCCAATTTGGGCACTATACGAATCAGAATAATTTGCCGAATACAAATGGACTTTAGTGAATGGCTGTAAAGAAAAGGTGTACCAGAGGTCTCTAACCTCTTTTTTAATTAGCGCTGCAATCTTTTTTTCTACCAAATGTAGATCAGCATTTTTAGAAAGTAATGCATATGTTTCAAAGCTCGCATTGTCCCAGGTAGGATTTTTGGCAAAATTGGTAGATTGAAATGAAGCAATAGTATTACAATCTATAGTGCTGTTATTTGGGAAATCTTTAAAAACTCCGGTAATCTCAAAATCCTTATAGTTTTCTAAGTTTAGCTGCTTTCCAATAGGGTTATCATTTCCAAAATATCTTTTAGCGCTACTTTCAGAAATAATGATCGTATTTGGTGTAGCTAAAGCCGTATTAGGATTTCCATGGACAAATTCCAGATCAAAAACATCAATTATAGCTTCATCGGCATAAAAAAATCGCGGTTCAATCAGTTCTTTATTATTAACCGAAATGGAAGCAGGCTGGCCAAATGCATAATGATAAAACCGAACGGTTTTTTCGATTTCAGGTATTTCATTTTGAAATGCCGACCCAACGGCAGGCGGACTCGCACACCAAGTTTCAGAAATTTGCTGATTTGTAGTATGAAGCAAAACCCGGACAATACGATCTTTTTTAGGATACATCGTATCGAAACTTTTTTCGTGAAAAACAAAAAGAAATAGTAAAAGAGTAATTCCCAGCCCGATAGAAAGACCAAGAATGTTAAGAGTAGAGAAGAGCCTATCGGCTTTAATTTTTCTCCAAGCTAGTCTTATATAATTTCTGAACATGATGATGAAATTTTACTCGATAATCGAGATTAAATGCTCCGAGTCTTGCCTCGAAATAAAAAATGATTTTCTAATAAATGCCTTGCGGGCTTACTTAAGATAATTTACTCTGTTCGTAATGATTTTACCGGATTTTGTAACGCGGCTTTTACAGTTCTAAAACTTATGGTGGCAACAGCAATTAAAAGTGATAATACACCTGCCGCGATAAAAAACCATAGGCTTAATTCAATTCTAAATACATAATTTTGTAGCCATTCGTTGGTAAAATACCAGGCAATTGGTGTGGCGATCACAAAAGCAATTCCCACCAGGATTAAAAAATCTTTGGTTAATAACAAGGTGATATTGGTGACTCCTGCGCCAACAATTTTTCGAACACCAATTTCTTTCGTACGTTGGGTTACTACTAAGATGGACATGGCAAAAAGCCCAATACAACTTAAAATAATAGCGATTATCGATCCGCTTGTAATCATGCGAGTTAATCGTTTTTCATTTCTAAAGGTGCGATCGATATTTTCATCAAGAAAAGAAGCAGCAAATTCGGCATTAGGTTCAATATTAGCCCAGGCATCTTTTATCACATCATAAGTTTGTGAAGCGGTATTTGGAGCTACTTTTATATAAGCATAATAAAGATCCCAGTTTGGATCTACAGAGATGGTAAGTGGAGCGATTTCTCTATTTAAATCCTGAAAGTTATAATCTTTAAGTACCCCGATAATTTTATAATTCCTGTTGTCATCAATTGGGATCATTTTATTTAAAGGCTCTTCTTCCTGAAGCAGTTTTGCCATTGATTCGTTAATAATCAGGCTAAGACTATCTGTGGCAAAATTTCGGTTAAAATCACGTCCTTCTTTCAGTTTCAGGTCTAAGGTTTTTATATAATCATAATCTACAGCTAGTACATTAGTATTAATATTTCTACCCTGATATTCAAATCCTATCTGACTTTCAAAACGGGAACCCGTAGCATCGATTCCCAAAATATTATCGGCACCACTAATGCTTACAATACTAGGATTATCCTGAAGTTCATTCCGTAGTAATTTTAAAGATTCTCTGGCCGATTTTTTACCGTTAAGCGGAAATGCGATCACTTGTTCTTTATTGAAACCTAAATTTTTATTCTGCATATAATGTAATTGCTGCCACAACACCAAAGTTCCTGTAACCAAAAGAATGGCAATACTAAACTGAAAGACCATCAGCACGTTTCGCAATCTATTTTTACCACTCATATCCAGTTTTCCTTTTAGTGACTGAATAGTTTTTAATTTTGAAAGTAATAATGCAGGATACCCACCGGCGATTAAAGTGATTATCGCCAGGATAAGTAAAAAGCCCAGAATCATCGATGGATTTATGATACTACTGAACTCAGCTGGAACTCTAAATAAAGACTGAAAAGGATCGGCGACCAAAAGACTTATCAGTAAACCAATAATTGCTGAAGTAAGAAAAATAAACACGCTTTCTGCCCAAAATTGAATAAATAGCTGGGCTTTTGCAGCGCCTAGTGTTTTACGCATGCCAATTTCTTTTAGTCGTTTTGTGCTTCGGGCAATGCTCATATTAATGAAATTTACGCTGGCAATTAGAATAATAAGCATTCCTATCCCAAAGATCAGGTAAGGGTAATTTCTGGAAACTTCAAAAAGATGATTTTTAATTTTTACAAAATGCCAATCGGTAATCGGCATTAACTTTAGTTTTTTAAAGTTTCCTTCGGTATTTGGTTGCGCGCCATCACGCTCGGCATCTTCGATATCTCCTTTAAAGTGAAGGTTAGTGAATTTTTGAGCATTTTTTTCAAAATTGGTTACGGCAACACCATTTTCTAATTGTACGTATACATGATGATTTCTATTTCCCCATTCGCTTAAATTTTCCTGATAATCCGGCATGTTTTCGATAGAAACAGCAATATTAAACTTATCATTAGTGTTTTTAGGCAGGTCTTTTAGTACAGCACTAACTACAAATGGTTTTAATTGACCGCCCATCTGAATATCTAATGTCTTGCCGATAACACTTATTTCTCCAAAGATTTTCTTAGCACTTTCAGCAGTGACTACCACCGAGTTTTGATGTTCGAGCAGATTATTTTTTGTTCCGTAGCGAATGGGAAAAGAAAACATCTTAAAATAATCGTTGTCCAAAAAAGCCACATCTAATAGCAATTCTTTCTCTCCCTTTTTTACCAGATTATAAGCTTCACGGTATCGGCTAGTATATTTAATCCCAGGAACTTCTTCTTTAAGTGTAGGTGCCATGGCGAGCGGCTGCGTTATAGTAGCTTTTGCGCCCTCTGGGTTTTGTGAAATAAAATAAGAGATAAATAAACGATCCTTATTCTCATGAAAATTATCAAAAGAAAGTTCGTAAACTGAAGCGATACTGAGTAGTATGGCAGCAGCAAAGGCGATGGATAAGCCAAAAATGTTTAGGCCCGTAAAGGTTTTATCTTTGATGAGATTTCGCCAGGCGATTTTGATATAGTTTTTAAACATGATTAATTATTTTGTCCCGATAGTTATCGGGAGATGATTTATTCAGTTCCTAAGGATTTTACTGGGTTTTTAGAAGCAGTCCTAATCGTTTTAAGACTTATAATTACAAGAGCCAGAGTAATCATTCCTAGTCCGCTTAAGGCAAAAACCCACCAGCTCATTTCGGTTCTAAAGACATAATCCTGAAGCCAATTTTGAATTCCCCACCACGCAAACGGAACGGCTATTAAGAAAGCAAGGGCTATTAATTTTAAAAAATCTTTGCATAGCAACATATTGAGCTGAGCGACTGTTGCACCCAGCACTTTACGAACCCCTATTTCTTTGGTGCGCCTCGTAACGGTATGAATCACCAAGCCCAACAAGCCCAAAATACTTATCAAAATAGAAAGTCCCGTAGCCCAATTTAATAAGGTAGAAAGGCGTTTTTCCCGCTCATAAAATCGCGCGATGGTATCGTCTATAAATTTGATTTCGAAAGTTTCCCCGGGATAAACCTCTTGATAAGCATCTTCTATGCGCGCTAAGGTTTGCTTGAGCAACTGGGAATCATGTGTTGGTAAGGTCACATGAATATTTCTAAATTGACTCCAAAAACCCCTGTCGGTGTCCCCTCCAAATACCATAGGCTCAACACCAGTCTTAAGCGAGCGTTGCTTAAAATCTTGCATCACCCCTACAATGCGGTAGTTCTCTTTGTTTATATTAAGATTCTTATCTAAGATCTCCTTTGGGTCTTTAAATCCTAAAGCTTCTAAAGCAGTCTCATTGACCACATATTCGTTGATCGTATCATTGAGCGGTATTCTGCCGGCAATCAAGGGGATTCCATAAACATCAAGATAAGACAGGTCTCCATATAAAATTTCAAGATCTACCTTTATTTCCCGGTCTTCATTTTGAAAAGTTACCCCAGAAGAATGTGTGCTAAAAGAAGCTGGTGGCATTCCACCTAAACTGCTTTTTTCAATACCCGGTATATGCTCAAACTTCTGTAATAAGAGTTCGTTTTTATCAACGCTTTTATACTGCCAGGGACGCGATACATACGCAACAGCATCTGTTTTAAACCCCATATCTGCATTCATCAAAAACCGTATTTGCTTCCCTACCAATAAAGTCGCAATTAAAAAGACCTGGGCTATGGTAAATTGAAAGACGGTTAAGAATTTTCTCAAATTTGATTTTCCTGAATTAGAGGAAGCTGTACTCCTTATTACGCGGTAGGGCTTAAATCTCGTAAGCACAAAGGCCGGGTACAATCCAGATAATAAAGTCACCACAAGGAGTAGCAGTATACAGCATAGAAGAATTACAGGTTCCTTAAACAGCGAGAATGCAAGACCATCTGGAATGAAATCTGAAAAAACCTTAAGCAAATAACTAGCTAAAACCAGCGAAATAACCGCAGCTATAACTGTAAGTAAAAAAGTCTCACCTAAAAATTGGGAGATTAGTTGTTTTTTTGAACTTCCCAAGGTCTTACGAATGCCTATTTCTTTTGCCCGTTGATAAGCCTGAGCAGTATTAAGATTGATGAAATTGACGCACCCCAGTAAAAGAAGAAAACCGGCAATAAAACCTAAGCCCATTAATACAGAGCGGTCTGCTGTATAATTATTGAAACTAAAAATACCATAATCGGTATCAAAATGCAGGTCTTTTAAAGCTTGCAAATTAAACCTTCGGCTTATATCAAATTTTTTATCGTATTCTGATTGATGATTCTTGGCAATTTGATCTAACTGAGTCTGTACAGTTGCTGCATTTGGGGATACCAGTTTTACAAATATTTGCGCACTGTTTGAGGTGCTACCCCATTCCTCACTAAATGCACTGGTTACCATATCTGTTTTTTTGGCCGTTTCTCTTGAAAGAAATTCTTCAAAGATCAAATCTGTTCGCTTATCTAAATTTGCTACAACTCCAGTTACTTTAGCCACTATAGAATCATTATAAACCAACTCTTTCCCCAGTATATTTTCAGGTTTGGTTTTAGGAAAATATTGACGTGCTCTTTTTTGGGTAAGCACCACTTCATTTGGATTATGTAGCGCATTTTCTGCAGAGCCTGCAATCCACGTATAGTTGAATATTTTAAAATATTCAGGATTTGTAAAAACAGTATATTCCGGGTCTTTAAATACGCTTCCACTACCAGGATTCATCACATTCGTAAAACCACCTGTATAAAGAGCCGCAGTTGTTTCAACCTCTGGGATTTCCTCCTTTAGCACTTGATAGAGCGGGACAGTGACACCGGCATTTCCAAAAGTGCCTTCTGGACTTTTAAATGTTGTCGTGATCCTAAATATGCGATCACTATCCTTATGAAAATCATCAAAGGTAAAATCATAATACACCATCAGGCCGATTACAAATGAAGCGCTGAAGCCAATGGCGAGGCTGATGATGTTGATTGCCGAAAAAAGCTTGCTTTTCCAGATATTCCGCCATGCGATTTTGATGTAGTTCTTAAACATGATCTAGTGTTATTGTTATTGCTATTCTTACTGCTATTAATTCCCCCTTTGGGGGCTAGGGGGCTTATTCCATTCGTAATGATTTTACCGGGTTAGCTACTGCGGCTTTAATGGCCTGAAAGCTTACGGTACATAGGGCAATAGTCAAGGATAAAGCTCCTGCTGCTAAAAATGCCCAGATGGGTATGTCTATACGATACGCAAAATTCTGAAGCCAACGATCCATTGCCAACCAGGCTACCGGTGCAGCCAGGATTAATGACAGCATAACCAACTTTAAAAAGTTAGTAGCCAAAAGTTTTACGATACTGCTTACATTTGCCCCTAAGACTTTGCGTACCCCTATTTCTTTGTTACGTTGTTGCGCTGTAAAGGCTATAAGCCCAAATAATCCCAGACAAGCGACAAAAATGGCCAATATGGTAAAAACCGTAAATAAAGAAGCCAGCCGCTTATCTTCCTGATAGGCATAGGCTAAATCTTCATCCAGAAACGAATATTCAAACGGATTACTTTCTACGTAAGCTTCCCATAAATCCTGCACTTGACCGATTACCTGCCTGGTATGCTCCCCGGATATTTTAAGACTGATAAATGTGGTGCGTGTATCGTAACTCTTTGATTCTTCTACAAAAAGGGCAAATGGCTGAATGGGTGTATGTAGGGATTCCAGATTAAAATCTTTTAAAATACCTACTACCGTATAATATTCCATGTTTCCACCGGGATAGCGTATTTGCTTTCCTATAGGGTTCTCCCAACCTATTTGAGCCGCTGCTGTTTCATTAAGTATAACCGATAGTGAATCTTTAAAGCGTTTGTCAAAGCCTCGCCCGTCAACGATTTCCAGATCCAGCGTTGGTATAAATGCATCGTCTACCAGATACGAACTCAGGGAAATATCAGTTGCAATATTGGGTTCATCTGCTGTGGGTTTGGGTGTGTAAAAATCTCCGAAGTTTCCACGGGTGAGCATCCCGCTCGAACTGCTTGCTGCTTCTACACCGGCCAGTGCGATAAGTTCTTTTTTGAAACTAGCCAGATTGTTACCCAAACTTTCGGCATTATTGATGACCAAAACCTGATCGTGCTCAAAACCCAAATCTTTTTGCTGCGTATAACGCAACTGACTAAACACCACTAGGGTGCAAATGATCAAGGTAATCGCTATGGAGAATTGAAAAACAACCAACCCATTACGAATAAAACCAGATTGCGGGGTTTTACCTACTTTTCCTTTTAAAGCCCGTATAGGATTGAAGGAGGTTAGAAAAAATGCAGGATATATTCCGGCTAAAAGCGTAGTAAGCACCACAACACCTGTTATCAGCAAGATTAGATTTCCATTAAAAAATGCCTGAACCTGAAGCTCTTTTCCAATCAACCCGTTAAACAGTGGCAGAATCAATAATACCGTGATAAAAGCCAGTAGTGTAGCACAAAACGTATAACAAACTACTTCAGCCATAAACTGCTTAATCAGCTGTTTTCGCTGAGAACCCAACACTTTACGAATACCTACTTCCTTGCTACGCTTTACAGCTTGAACAGTAGATAGGTTCATAAAATTCACACAGGCCAGAATGATAATAAAGAAGGCGATAATGCCCAATATGTATAGGTTTTTAACATCGTGCTGCTCGGTTATGGAAGAGGTAATTCCCTGAGAATACAGATGAATATCTGACAAGGCTTGTAAGTGCAACTCCCAGTAATTCCCCTTTTTTATAAACTCCTCAAAAGGTTGTCCTATACGCTCAAAGGCGGGTGCTGCTTGTACCTTAAGCATCTCGGGAAATCGGGATTCCAGATGCGCGGGGCTTGCCGGATTTTGGCTGGCTTGTGGCGTGAGTTTTACATAGGTAGCCATATTGAGCCATACCCAACTCCAATTGAAATAGGTGACATCTTTAAAATTAGTCACCGGCATCAGTATATCAAATTTTACCGAAGCCGGATAGCTGGTTAAATCTTCAAAAACACCGGTAACTTTCAGTGGTTTCTTCTCCTCGCCGTATTCTAATGTTTTACCCATAGGATTTGCATCCCCAAAATATTTCTTTGCGATTTGCGGCGTAATCACAATACTATTGGGCTCTTGTAAACAGGTTGCAGCATCCCCTTTTTGTAAAGGATAGCTTAGGACTTCGAGAAAATTGGGATCAACGGCAAGGATTTCAGATTCATTAAACACTTTTGAACCCGCAGTACTTTCATAGGCTAATTGGGTATTATCAGGTTGATAGATGCGTGTTGCACTTTCAATTTCCGGAAATTGATCGACCAAGGCTTCCCCCGCAGGTGGTGGCGTGTATCCCGCATAAAACGCATTATCCCCCATTTTGCCTTTCATATTCACCCGGTAGACCTGCGCAGCCGCATCAAACTGCGTATCGTAATCCAGTTCATTTTGAATATATAGGGCAATGAGTATCACCGATACCAAACCAATGGTTAACCCCAAGATATTGAGAACGCTGTTGGTCTTGTATCTTAAGATATTCCTCCAGGCTATTTTGATATAGTTTTTAAACATGACTCTTTGTTTTGTCCCGATAGTTATCGGGAGATGATTTATTCAGTTCTTAGGGATTTTACAGGATTAGCTACTGCGGCTTTAATGGCCTGAAAGCTCACCGTACATAGGGTAACCACTAAGGCTCCTGCGCCTGCAGCTACAAAAACCCATATTGAAATATTGGTTCTATACGCAAATTTTTGAATCCACTGTTGCATCAGGTAAAAAGCAATAGGTGATGCGATGAGCAATGCGATAATTACCAGCACCACAAAATCTTTAGACAGTAAGAGCCATAGATTAGGCACTGAAGCACCAAGCACTTTTCGCACTCCTATTTCTTTGGTGCGCTGTTCGGCTACAAAAGAGGCTAACCCAAACAAGCCCAAGCAGCTAATAAGCATCGCAAGAAGCGTAAACACTTTGGCCAGGCTCGCAATACGTTCTTCCGTGGCAAACTTTTTAGCATACTCTTTATCTACAAAATCATAGGAAAATGCAGCATCGGGAAAATAATTTTTGTAAACCGCTTCTACGGTAGCCAGGTTTTTACTCATACTTTGGTTTTGATTGAGTCTTAAACTCCAGTAACTCGCACTTTGATACTTATCAAAGGCATAGACAGCCTGCTTTACCAAATTATACGGCGACTGTGCAATTACATCCTTTACAACCCCTACTATTTTATATTCGGTATAGTCAACCCCCTTTTCACCTGTGGCTAAAATTTTACCTACAGGATTTTGCATATTCATATATCGGGCGGCAGACTCGTTAATGAGTACGGCACTGGAGTCTGAGGGAAAGTCCCTGGAGAATCCCCTTCCTGAAATCACCTCAAGGCCTAAGGTTTCTGCATACTCGTACGAAACCATCGAGTAGCTAAAATCTGCTTG
>CEPD01001651.1_pt1 | contig 11250 bp, 10 predicted proteins | sample 530641 | NCBI WGS metagenome assembly CEPD01 (sample SAMEA2620815, study PRJEB7988) | marine metagenome | biome: marine biome (ENVO:00000447); feature: mesopelagic zone (ENVO:00000213); material: "saline water (ENVO:00002010), including plankton (ENVO:xxxxxxxx)" | depth 1000 m | reverse complement strand
TTGAAAGACGCAACTGAAACGATAAATCGCGAAACCCTTGTTGTGGTAATGCTCGAGTCTCCCGCAGCAGTTGACAATGCACACCAAATTGCAGCAATTCCTGGAATCGACGCGCTGCTCATCGGCACCAATGATTTATCCCTCGAGATGGGAATTCCAGGGGAGCTTGGACACTCTGATATTGTCGCCGCCTATGACAGTGTCATAGCAGCTTGTAAGACTCACGGAAAATACGCGGGCATGGGTGGTGTTTATAAGCCAGAGCTCATGGCGAAATACATTGAGATGGGCACCCAGCTCATCCTTGCAGGGAACGATATTTCTTTCTTGATGGAAAGTGCGCGCCGCCAGGCATCTGCTGTTCGTGGAATGCTGCGCTGAGGCAGCGATTCCCTGCATATAACAATACTGACGACTGACGTGATCGAACTCTACACTTGGCCCACCCCAAATGGCCGAAAGATTTCCATTGCCCTAGAAGAATTAGGATTGGAATACAGGGCCCACTCTGTTGATATCACAAATGGTGAACAAAGGGATTCCAAATTCCTGACCATTTCGCCCAACAGCAAAATTCCTGCGATTGTCGACACTGAGAACAATCAGTCACTGATGGAGTCAGGTGCCATCCTGCTCTATTTGGCTGACAAATGCGGGCAATTGATGCCAAAAGATGCATCTCGGTACTGGGAAGCAGTCGAATGGATCATGTGGCAGATGGGTGGTCCTGGACCCATATTGGGTCAGATACATCACTTCGTTAAATTTAACCCAGGCAAGAGTTTGTACGCGGAGGAACGTTACTTGACTGAGGGCAAACGACTATACGGGGTGCTGAACAAGAGGCTGCAAGATCGCGAATTTGTTGTTGGCGACTATTCGATCGCCGACATTGCTATCTGGCCTTGGATATCTCGGTTTAATTGGCAAACCATCGACATTACTCAGTATCCGAATGTGACCCGATGGTACTTATCAATCGCTGCACGACCCGCTGTCCAGCGAGGCTACCACGTACCCCGAAAGGTCAATGAAATTCCAATGCCGGTTGCTTCGAAATAACCCCTCCAATAACGAAGCTGTGGAAGCTGAGTAAAGCCTCTTTCTAACCGAAATGAAGATCACAGGAATTCAAACCCTACGACTCGACGAATTCTCCAACGTTTTGTGGGTAACAATCCACACGGATGAAGGCGTTAGCGGGCTTGGCGAAACCTTTTTTGGAGCTAAGGCAGTCGAAGCATACATCCATGAGACCGCGGCCCCGAAGCTACTCGGGCGAGACCCGCTCCAGATCGAGCGCATTGCTTCTGATCTTATGCCCTACGTCGGATTTTCCGGTTCTGGAGCAGAGACCCGTGGGCGCTCTGCGATCGACGTTGCCCTTTGGGACCTTTTCGGAAAGGTTTCTGAACAACCGGTATTTCAGTTGCTCGGGGGGCTGGCACGTAACAAGATCCGAACCTACAACACCTGCGCTGGCTATCGCTATGTACGAAGTCATCCGGATTGGGATACCTCTGACTGGGGTCTTGAATCCCCTTCCGAAGGGCCATATGAGGATCTCGATGCTTTTCTAAATCGAGCCGACGAGTTGGCGCTTGATTTGCTTGAACAGGGCATTACGGGAATGAAAATTTGGCCATTCGACCATGCGGCTAAAGACACTGACGGCTACTACATTTCAAACAGATCCCTAGATCGATGTCTCGAACCATTTCGAAAGATTCGTAAGGCCGTCGGCGATAAGATAGACATCATGGTTGAACTTCATTCTCTCTGGCGACTTCCCGCTGCGCTAAAAATTGCTGAAGCTCTCGAGCCATATAATCCATACTGGTACGAAGATCCTGTCCGTATGGACAGTCTTCCGGCGCTTTCCCGCTTCGCGGAAGCGACTCGGGTTCCTGTTTGTGCCAGCGAAACGATTGCTGGGCGCTGGGGCTACCGTGATTTAATCGAAAGCCGCGCCCCAGGGATTTTGATGCCAGACATCGTCTGGTGTGGCGGACTGACAGAGGCCAAAAAAATATCAACTCTCGGCGAAACTTATCATCTTCCGGTTGCGCCACACGACTGCACGGGCCCTGTGGCGTTCATGGCAGCCGTTCATCTTTCGCTGAATGCCACTAATGCGCTGGTTCAAGAGTCCGTTCGGGCGTTTTACGATGGTTGGTACAAGGAATTGGTTACTGTCGTGCCGAAAGTACATGATGGTTGGATTCTGCCACCATCAGGGCCAGGCCTTGGAACCGAACTTCTCCCTGGATTAGACAGTCGGCCAGATGCGACTCCAATTCTTACGGATCGACTATGAGCCGGTTTTAAGCGCCGTAATATTTCATGGTCCAACCCGTCATCACTCGAGAGTCTATTCTTAACGGCACCATCCGCCGTCTCGTGGAACAGTCTGGCGATGATGGTCGATTAATGACAGATCAAGAAAGGGAGCAGATCGTCGAAAAAATGATTGAAACCGCGCCATCGCGAGATTCGATATGGATCTTCGGTTATGGATCCCTAATTTGGAACCCTGCGGTTCACTTCACTGAAAAACTACGCGGCAAAGTACATGGCTATCACCGAAGTTTTTGTCTTTGGTCGACTATTGGACGCGGTTCACCATCTAAACCAGGTCTCATGCTAGGGCTTGAGCGTGGCGGATCTTGTAACGGTATTTTTTATAAAATTGATCGTCGTGAGATTCGCAGCGAACTTGATATCGTCTTTCGTCGGGAGCTCATCACAGCTGCATATCGTCCTACCTGGGTAAGCGCCCGTATTTCGGACAAGTCAAGCTTTAAGGCAATCGCGTTTGTCATTAATCGTAACCACAATCGTTATGCAGGCACGCTGGACGACGAGACCGTGATTCAAACCATTGCTGAAGCGAAGGGTACCTTGGGTTCATGTTCTGAATACTTGTACGAAACCGTCTTACAGCTAGATAATCTTGGTATGCCTGATCGACGGCTCGCTTCTATTGCTCGGCATGTTCGACAAAGAGAGCGGGAGTTGACTCAGCGTTAATTCGGCGCAGTACATGGGTCAGTACATACCATTGGACTTTCCCGCGGTTACTACTAGCAACCAGTATCGAAATAGTAGGTGCACATCGTGAACAACTCTCCGACCCCGATTCTTTTTACCCCGATTCGAATGCGGGGACTTATGATTCGAAATCGAGTCATGGTCTCACCGATGTGCCAATACTCCGCAACGGAAGGTTCTGCTGGCCCTTGGCATCATATGCACCTTGGTCAATTCGCGGCATCTGGAGTGGGACTTCTATGTATTGAAATGACCAACGTTGAGGCCATTGGACGTATCACACCTCACTGTATGGGCCTTTACACCGACGACAACGAATCGGCCTTAGGGCGGGTCGTTCACTTCTGCAAAGAGATCTCAGACACACCCATTGCCCTACAACTCGCACACGCGGGGCGCAAGGCGTCTTCTACCCGTCCCTGGGAAGGTCGAAAGCCAATCCTACCCGTCAATGGCGGCTGGCAAACCGTTGCTCCATCAGCCATTCGTCTTCATGAACAAGCTCTCGCGCCTCGAGAATTAGACCCGGCTGAAATTGCAGCTATCGTGGCAAACTTTGCTGACTCTGCCCGTCGTGCGGAACGGGTTGGGATTGACGCGCTCGAACTACACGCAGCGCATGGCTACCTGCTTCATCAATTTCTTTCGCCCATTAGCAATCTAAGAACGGACAGCTATGGGGGGTCTTTGAATAATCGGATGCGTTTTACGCTTGAAGTTTTCGAGGCCACCCGCTCCGCTTGGCCCTCGAACAAGCCTCTTGGTATCCGCTTATCGGCTACCGACTGGGTTGATGGCGGGTGGGATATTGAGCAATCCATTGTGCTCTGCAAGCTGTTACAAGAGCGCGGCTGCGACTGGATCGATGTGTCAAGTGGTGGACTGTCCCAAGACCAAGTGGTTCCGGTTGGGCCGGGATACCAAGTTCACCTGTCCGAGCGAATCCGGCGAGAAACCGGTCTTCCGACAATTGCCGTTGGAATGATTACTGAGCCGCGCCAAGCTGAATTTATTGTCTCTGAAGGTAAAGCTGACATGGTCGCATTAGCGCGTGGCATGCTATACGACCCGCGTTGGGTTTGGCACGCCGCTGATGAGCTTGGAGGACAAGCTGAATACCCTGTGCGATACCGGCGTTGCCGTCCGTCTCAACGCGAAGATGTCTTCGGCGAACGGGATACAGAATCTGTAAACTGATTCAGTGCCTTACTGCGGTAGTGGAAGCGTGGTTTTGTAACACACCTGCTTTAGTGAAAAACTTGACTTAATGCTCGCGATTCCTTTGATCCGCGTTAGATGCTCTAACAAAAAATGCTCGTAAGCTTCAAGGTCTGGTACCACTACTCTCAGTAAATAATCGAATTCGCCTGTCATCAAATAACATTCCATCACTTCCGGTCGTTCCGTTACCGATTTTTCGAATGCTTCGAGTGCGGACTCAATCTGCTTATCCAATGTCACAGTAGCAAACACGTTAATCGGCAACCCAACAGACTTGGCACTGACCAGCGCTACATACTGTTGAATCACACCCGCATCTTCTAAGGCCCTCACCCTGCGCCAACAAGGTGATGGGGAGAGGCCGACATGTTGGGCAAGGTCCGAATTTGATATTCGGGCCTGTTCTTGGAGAATTTCCAGAATTCGAAGATCTTTCTTATCCCAATCGTGTTTTAACATATATAACCTTTAATTAGTCTTTTATTGATCAATTATTGCATTATATCTGATCGTTTCAGATTATTTGAAAGCCTATTTCCAGGCTAGTGCAATATAGTTAGTGACATCACACCATGCACAACATCCCATTCGATCCGGACGATGAAGGCCCTCTTCCACTGAGAGACTCTGACCGCCTTGCTTACCTTCGGGTGTTGGAACAAAAGATTCTCTGGTTGTCGACGTGGATCATCCATCACGCAAATCACGTGCGCCCGAGTGATGGTCACCTGAAGGTGGGTGGCCACCAGGCTTCTTGCGCCTCAATGGTGACTCTCATGACGGCCCTCTATTTTTCTGTTCTCCGCCCTGAAGACCGAGTTGCGGTCAAGCCTCACGGAAGCCCCGTTTTTCACGCCATCCAGTATGTTCTGGGGCAACAGAGTCAAGGTAATTTAGAACGGTTTCGGTCTCTTGGTGGTGCGCAGTCTTATCCGTCACGTACTAAGGACGCCGACGATGTGGATTTTTCGACCGGATCCGTAGGCCTAGGCGTCGCAATGACTAGCTTTGCTTCTCTAATTCAAACGTTTATCGAAACACACAGTTGGAAGATTCAAAAGGGGCGAATGATTGCCGTGGTGGGAGACGCCGAACTAGACGAAGGCAATATCTACGAGGCTCTATTAGAGGGCTGGAAACATAACCTTGAAAACGTCTGGTGGATAATCGACTACAACCGTCAAAGCTTGGATTCCGTAATTTCGGACCGTCTTCTAAGTCGATTTACTCGTCTATTTAACAGTATGGGATGGAAGGTCAGCACCATAAAGTATGGGAAACGTCTCCAAGATGCCTTCGATCGGAAAGGTGGCGACGCCTTGAGGCAATGGATCGATGCATGTCCAAATTCAAAATACTCTGCACTTGTTTACAAAGGCCCGTCGGCTTGGCGTCAACCTTTACTTGATGATATTGGCGCAAGAGCTGGCGTAGCGTCTCTCATTGGTGAATACAACGATTCAGAGCTTTTCGCCTTGATGACGAATCTAGGCGGGCATTGTATCGAGACTGTGTTAGATGCGTTTGAGGCCGTAGAGGACGAACAACCCACCTGCTTTTTTGCTTATACCATCAAGGGATACGGGCTGCCCTTGGCAGGTCATAAAGACAACCACGCAGGACTGCTTAATGTAGAACAGATAGCGAAATTGAAGGAGGAGCATAACGTACCGGATGGCCAAGAATGGTCACGCTTTGCTGGTATCGAATTACCAACAGATGGGCTCGAAGAATTCATTAGCAATGTGCCCTTTAGGATGGCTGGTGAGCCACGGCGGTACCAATCGCCCGTAATTCCGGTTCCTGCGCAAATTGACATCCCAACAGCGGAACAACTGTCGACACAAGAGGCATTTGGGAGAATGCTTAACAATATCGCTCGCACTAGCGACAGTCTTGCAGATCGGATCATCACAATGTCACCCGATGTGACCGTATCAACCAATCTAAGTGGCTGGGTCAATAGACGCGGATTGTTTCACCCAAAAATTCAAAACGACCTCTTTTTAGAGGAAGAGGTAGGCTCTCTGCATCGCTGGCCACCTTCGCCAACTGGCCAACATTTTGAGCTTGGCATAGCAGAAAATAATCTTTTTCTATTGCTTGCTGCAGCTGGCCTTTCTCATTCCCTGTTTGGCCATCGCCTCTTGCCGATTGGCACGATCTACGACCCCTTTATTGAGCGAGGTTTAGACGCGCTGAATTACGCTTGTTATCAAGACGCCAGATTTATTCTGGTTGCCACGCCATCTGGGATCTCCCTATCGCCCGAAGGAGGCGCCCATCAGTCTATCGGTACCCCGCTGATCGGCATTTCAAAACCAGGATTGAGCTCCTTCGAGCCTACCTATGCGGATGAGTTGGCTGCAATTTTGCGCTGGAGTTTTATACACCTTCAGTGTGAGGATGCTGACGAATCTGATCATGATCTTCTTAATGACCACCGCGGCGGTTCAGTCTATCTTCGACTTACTACACACCGCATCGCCCAATTGCAACGTCAAATCGACCCTGACGTAGAGGCCGGAATTATTGAAGGGGGTTATTGGCTGCGACCACCAGCTCCTGGCGCCCGCCTCTCCATTGCCTATGTCGGTGTGGTTGGCCATGAAGCGTTAAGTGCGCACACAGAGATTGTCGAACAATTTCCAGGGGCGGGTTTGCTTGCTGTCACATCACCTGACCGCCTTCATCGGGGTTGGCTCGCGGCACAAAGTCAACGTCAAACAACAGAAAATAGTCCTAAAGCCGCAATTGAACGCCTTCTTGCGCCCCTTGACTCTTTGAGTCAGATCATCACTGTCGTTGACGGCCATCCGTCAATTTTGAGCTGGATTGGGTCGGTACATGGCCACCCCGTCCGGGCTCTTGGTGTAGAGCGTTATGGGGAATCGGGGTCGCTTTCAGAATTGTATGAGGCATTTTCTTTGAATTCTGACTCTATCGTGAAGGCCTGCAATGAAATACACCAGGCTTCGAGCAAGGCGTCGACCGAGCGGTAGAAACGCTTGGCCTAATGGGCAACGATGACCCCCGTGGCCTAGAAGCAAAAATCAACCTACAAAGAGGCGGTAACACTGGCTACCCGGACTTAGTTACAATTGTCAGTTCTAATAGTCCACACAATATTAACTAGGCAGTTAGAGGCGTAACGATGGTCCAGGCCCTCGCTATAGAAAAAACATCTTCAACTCAAATTCCCTCTGACGAGTGGGAACTGAGAATCGAACTTGCGGCAGCCTATCGGCTGGTCGACTATTTTGGCTGGTGTGAATTGATCTACGGCCATTTAACCGCACATACCCCGGAATTAGAACCACATTTTCTAATAAATCCCTATGGCTTGAATTACGACGAGATTACCGCATCGAATTTGGTCAAGATTGACATCGACGGGATTCCAGTAGAGTCCACCAGTCACCCGATCAGTGAGGCGGGCTTTGTTATTCATTCCGCAATTCACAGCATGGAAGCCGCAGAAAATCGCGTCGTTATGCACTCTCATAGTCGGGCCGGTATGGCAATTGCTGCGCTCCGGCACGGTCTGTTACCGATCAGTATGAATGCCACCCTCTTTTTCGACGACATTGCCTATCACGACTTTGAGGGGCCCAGTCTTTACCTAGAGGAACGCGATCGATTGCGTAAATCGCTTGGCACAAAAAGAGCGATGATCCTGAGAAATCATGGGCTGTTAACGGTAGGTCGCACCGTGGCAGAGGCCTTTATCCGCTTATACCGCTTAGAACAGGCTTGCCGGATACAACTGGATGCTGCAGCAGCCGGGGAACTCAATCTCCTTGACGACAAAATTGCCCGAAAATCAGGGCATGACACCAGTCGATTTATGGAATCGGAAGCGGCTTATGGTCAATTGGAATTCAACGCATTAATGCGCAAGCTCGACAAGACTGATAATTCCTATCGTCACTAAACGAATCACGAACAAACTAATCTAAGCACCATTTCAACAGCTCGTAACCTCTTTTATCTCCGGGAACACAGCATACTGATTACGATATTTGATTGATAATACCTTGGACGCAAAAGTCATAAAAACCGAAACCTGGGCTGAAGTGTTATACGACTCCCTTCGCACATTGGGGATCGACATTTTTTGCTATGTCCCCGATGCGGGCCATCGCGTTTTAATTGAGCGTTCGATCGTTGATGATGACGTTGTATCAATTCCCCTAACTACCGAGGAAGAAGGTGTTGCCCTTCTGGCGGGGGCCCATCTGGGTGATAGGAGAGGCGTACTTTTGATGCAAAGCAGTGGCGTAGGCAATTGCATCAATATGATGTCCTTGATCAATGCAGGCCGCTTCCCCTTCCTCACAATAGTCTCTATGCGCGGCGATTTCGGCGAACAAAACCCGTGGCAACTGCCGATGGGTCAAGCCGTAGAGCCCTGTTTAACAGCCATGGACACTCTTTGTCTCCGCATCGAAACTCCGGAAGACATTACTTCGACCACAGAGGCAGCGACGCAAATGGCCTACAAGTCGGATCAATCAGTAGCCATTATTCTTTCCCAAAAATTGATCGGCGCGAAGCCGTTTTGAACGCCCATCAAAAAACAGCGCATCTGCATGGAAGTTATGTCTAACGATTTGTCTTTAGATCGCCGTTTGGCAGTCCCTGCCGTAATAGGGGACCCAGCGGACTTTCTCATCATCGGTGGATTATCGGGTTCAGCAAAGGACGTTGGCGCACTAACAAATGAGTCTCCGAATGTTTACCTGCTCGGGGGAGCAATGGGGGCTGCGGTCACGATGGGGCTCGGACTCGCGTTGGCTCAACCTACCCGTCGGGTCCTGGTGGTCAGTGGCGATGGGGAGTTCTTAATGAACTCGGGCAGCCTCGCTACAGTCGCCTACATGAAACCCGCAAATTTATCCTTGTTGTGCGTCGACAATGGCTGTTATGGTGAAACAGGGAATCAAGTCAGTGCGACTAGTCGATCCACAAATCTTGAATTGATCGCGAGAGGCTCCGGAATTGACCACGCATGTACCGTACAAATCGAATCAGAATTTGCTACGGCGTCAAAGATGCTCCGACATCCGGATGGGCCTTCCTTTGTTCTCCTCCGAGTTAACGACGGACCACCGCCAGACTACCGTCGCAATTTTGACGCGGTTGAAACAAAAGCGACTTTCCGTCGGAATTTATTGTAAAAGTAGATCGAGATCCAAAGTTTCCCAAAAATATTCACCGCCCCCCAGTTACAACTCAAAAACGCCCTTCCCCGTTGTCTGGGTATCAAATAAGCGGTAAGCATCGGCGGCTTCTTCAAGTCGAAAACGATGGGTGAATAGATGATCCACATCCAACTTATGATCAATGATGAACTGCGCGCAGTCTGCTTGGCCCTGTAAAGAAAACGTCCACGAACCGACAATTGTTACCTGTCGGCGCAACATGTCCCTACTGACATCCAGTGTAACTTCGCCCCCCTCACCTACGAAACACGCTTTACCCCAAGTCTTTACGCACTGCACACTCGCAAGCCGAGCGGCCGGTGCGGAGCTGCAATCAAGTGCCATTTCCGCGCCCTCACCACGAGTCAAGTCTCGGATGGCCTGCACTGCGTCATCTTGTGATGGATCCAATACCTCTTCTGCGCCGAATTCTTTCGCACGGACTAACCGCTCCGGACTAATATCAAGCGCGATGACACGAGCATTCATCGCTGACGCAAGTTGTGTAGCGCTCAATCCTACTGGTCCCTGGCCAAATATTGCGATAGTGTCATCACTCGATAAGCCAATTCGTCGCAAAGCGCCAAAAGCGGTTCCCGTTCCGCATGAAATCGCCGCGCCAGTTGCAAAAGACAGTTCGTTAGGTAAAGGGACCAAAGTACTGGCAGCCACTTTCATAAACTGCGCGTGCGAGCCGTGGCCCGTCGCACCATAGACTGTCACGCCATGTAAACAAAGTTGCGACCAACCGGAAACGCAATGGGTACACTCACCACAGCCTAGATAGTGATGCACCATTACGCGGCAGCCGACTTGGGCTGCCTCCGAGTTGACACGCGATCCCACCTCCGCAACGACTCCACACGGCTCATGGCCCGCAATTACAGGGTTTCCATCACCTATCAAACCGAGTGCTGCTGCGCCGCCGCGCGGCCTATAAAACTTGAGGTCACTCCCGCACATACCTGACGCGCGAATCTCGAGAACAACTTCTTCAGGACCGGGCGATGGATCCACAAAATTCTGAATTTCCAACTCACGGTCACCCAGAAAAACTACTCCCTGCATTATTTCACCCCCTCAAGTTAACCTATTTTTTTTGGGCGCCTCGATCCGATTATTAATAGTCACATTAACGCATGACAAATGGATTCGGTACTTCCTCTGATGTTGACAACCAAACTGTCTTCGTTTGCAAATATTCCCGAATGGCTTCTTGACCATTTTCTCGCCCTAATCCCGACTGTTTATATCCACCAAACGGAGTCGAATAGCTTAGGGCCCGATACATGTTGACCCAGACTGTTCCGGCCTGTAATCGTTTTGATAATTCGATTGCCCGTCGGATACTTTGCGTCCAAATGCCGGCAGCCAGTCCGAACACCACGTCGTTGCCAATCCTTATGGCGTCATCTTCATCCTTAAACGGGATCACAGAAAGTACCGGCCCAAATATCTCTTCCTGCGCAATCCGCATACTGTTCTCAACGTTTGTGTATATGGTGGGCTCTACAAACCAACCATCTCCGCATTCTGGGCGAGTTGCTCTATTTCCCCCAAGAACGCAGTTAACACCCTCCTCCCGAGCAACGTCTAGATAGCCAAGGACTTTTTCGAACTGTGGATATGTAGTGACTGGGCCTACGTGGGTATCCTCGGACATCGGATCTCCCATTTTCGCTGTCCTCGCGAATGTCACGAGTTTTTCAACGAACTCATCGTGAATAGATTCTTGAACCAAGAGGCGTGAACCAGCGACACAGGTCTGACCGGT
>CEPD01064145.1_pt1 | contig 11272 bp, 7 predicted proteins | sample 530641 | NCBI WGS metagenome assembly CEPD01 (sample SAMEA2620815, study PRJEB7988) | marine metagenome | biome: marine biome (ENVO:00000447); feature: mesopelagic zone (ENVO:00000213); material: "saline water (ENVO:00002010), including plankton (ENVO:xxxxxxxx)" | depth 1000 m | reverse complement strand
AAAACCACGGAAAGCACTACGATGCTAAAAATATGATGCATACCTTCAGATTGTTAGAAATGGCGCTGGAAATTGCAAGAGAAAAACAAATTAACGTACAACGTCCCAACCGCGATTTTCTTTTGGAAATTAAAAGCGGAAAATTTGCTTATGAAACCCTTTTGGCTCAAGCAAATGAACTACAAGCTCAACTGGAAGAGGCCTTTAAAAAATCCGACTTACCCGAAAAACCGGATCTCCGTTATATCAATCAATTAGCTTATGAGTTACGGGAAGAGTTTTATCGGGAAGGTTTTTATTAAAAACAGTTTTTCAAGTTTAAGGAGTTTAATTATTTAGAGAAGCTAAGAAATTCCATAGTAAATTGTATTTTTGAGTATCTGACAATAAAATAAAAGGATTTCCAACACTCAATATGGCAAAGAATACTACCAAGGCAGACATCAATTTTGAGCAGGAACTTTGGAAAGCAGCAAACGAACTTCGGGGTGCTGTAGCCGAAAATCAATATAAAGACTATATACTTCCCTTGATCTTTTTAAAACATATCTCAGAGCGTTATGAAATGCGAAAAGATGAGATTAAAAAGAAATTGAATGATCAGACATCTGATTATTATACGTTAGATGAGGAGGAACAAAACTATGTTTTAGAAGACCCGGATGAATACCTGTCTAAAAACGTGTACATCATCCCCGAAAAAGCCACTTTTCAATACCTGCAGGACAATGCCGAGCAGGATAACATCAAAGTGCTGGTAGACGAGGCGTTTGATATACTTGATGAAACCCTTGCAGCCAACAGACCGGATCTTAAGGGAATTTTACCCCGTATTTTTGTAAAAAGTCAGTTGACGGCAAAACAGGTGGCGGGATTGATCAATTTATTATCGAATCCCAAACTCTCCGAAAAGGAAAACCCCGATAGTGATATTTTAGGTCGCGTTTATGAATATTACATTGGTAAGTTTGCAATTGCCGAAGGCTCGGGTGCGGGGCAATTCTTTACGCCGGGCAGTATTGTACGGCTTTTGGTAGAACTTATTGAACCCTATGAAGGTAAGATCTTTGATGCCGCTTGTGGGTCGGGAGGGATGTTTGTACAGTCGCTGAAATTCTTACAAGCCCACGGCGGGGATAAAAAGAACATCTCGATTTATGGGCAGGAGCGCTATGACGGCACTTTGCGACTGTGTAAAATGAACCTGGCTTTACGTGATCTTTCGTTTGATGTGCGTTTGGGGGATTCGCTATTGCAAGATAAGTTCCCTGATTTGAAGGCCGACTTTATAATCGTCAACCCCCCTTTTAATGTAAGCCAATGGCATCCCGAAGATTTACCCGAGAATGATCCCAGACTCTTTGGCCCCAAAGAAGAATTTACTACAGATGGGAATGCCAATTATATGTGGATGCAAACCTTTTGGCATCACCTGAGCGACAAAGGTACTGCGGCAGTAGTGATGGCAAACGGCGCAATGACCTCTAACAACAAAGGCGAAAAGAATGTACGCCAGTTGATGGTAGAAAAAAATATGGTAGACTGTATTGTGCGCCTACCGGACAAGCTGTTCTTAACCACCGGAATCCCAGCTTGTATTTTTATTCTGAGTAAAAATCGCGACGGTAAAGATGGGATACACCGCAAACGTACTGGTGAAATCCTATTTATAGATACCAGTAAAATGGGAACGATGGAAAGCCGCAAGTTGCGTGTATTTAACGAGCAGGACATTAACAAAATCACCGACACCTACCATGCCTGGCGTAATGACGCCGAACGTCAGCCTGAACTTGTTTCAGGGTCTCATAACGAGTATAAAAACACCGACGGCTTCTCCTACAGCGCTACTTTGGAAGAAGTACAAAACCAAGACTACAAACTCACTCCCGGTATTTATGTAGGTGCCGAAGCAGTAGAAGACGACGGCATCCCTTTTGAAGAAAAAATGCAAAGCTTACAAAAGCAGTTAAAACAGCAGTTTGCAGAAGGAGATCGTTTACAAAAGGAGATTTTGGCCAATTTTGAGAAGTTTTAAATGAAAAGAATCCTAGAGGAAATAGAAAAGACCTTTACAGCTCGCAGAGTACTAATAGTTTTTATATTGGTAGTTGTTTTTTTTGCTAAAGAGATTTGGATTGTTTCTATAATAGATAAAGTTTTACTAGTTCCTAAAGATTTTTCTAATCCTGTATTAGATGTTCTTTTTATTATAGCTTCTTTTTGCCTTAGCTTATGGTTTATCTATTTATTTAGACGCAGAGTCTACAAAGCATCTTATACACAAATTAATAGTGTGTTAGCAATAAATGTATTGCTCTTATATTTCTTTTTTGAAGCTGAAAAGTATAAGTGGAATTATCATGGTTTATTAAATACTAATTTTGAATATATCTGGTTGATGGTAATTCCATTAAGCATATTTTTATTAATTCATTTTTATTCTTTTCTCAAACCTGTAAAAAAGATCCAACGAAAATTATTGCCAGAATATCGCTTAACCTCAGATAATCCAAAGGAGAAGGATGAAAGAGATTTGTTAGGATATGATCGAGTGGTAAAAAAACTTTATCAAATTCTAATCAATCAAGAAAGTAGAAAATCATTAACAATTGGACTTGTTGGTCCTTGGGGTAATGGTAAATCAAGCATTATCCAGATGTTATTAGATAAATTTGAGCCAAACCTATCTTATAAGGAGCGATTTAATCAAATATTCAATAAGGATTTATTGGATGATTACCTCATAATACATTTTCTACCCTATCTAAATCATCAGGAAGAAGATCTTATAAAAGAGTTTTTTAGAGCTTTAAGTAGTAAATTAAAGCCTTATAATGGGAAGCTCTCCAATTTAGTTTTAGAATATTCTAAAAGGCTTGTTGATCTGTACAAAAATAAAGTTAATCTAAATTTTTTTGAAAAACATATTACTTCTTTTGAAAAGACTTCGGCTAAAGAGATGTATGACGACATTAATGAGCGCTTAAAAGAAACCGGAAAAAAAATAATAGTTTTTGTAGATGACTTAGATCGCTTAAACGCTAAAGAAATATTACAAGTATTAAAATTGATACGAAATAGTGCAGATTTTACTAACGTAATTTTTCTTGTAGCTATGGATAAAGAATATATTGTTAAGCTCCTTACTGGAAAGCAAGAAATTCTTAATGCCAGGTTTATAGATAAATTTTTTCAATTAGAGGTCTTTTTACCAGCTATAAGAAAAGAAAGTTTGAGAACCATTTTTAAAGAATTACTTACCGAAAAAACTCAACAGTTTAGGAGTGAATTTCCTACTGAACTTCAAGAAGCCTTAAATCATCAGCATAATTTATTTGATGATTACATTCATAATTTAAGAGATGTAAAAAGAGCAGTAAACCAAATAACGCTTGAATATTCCTACACAGGAGAGGCTATAAAGTTAAAGGACCTTATCAATTTTATATATTTAAAATTAAAATACCCTTACTTTATAAAGATTTTACAAGAAAATAAAAGTAAGCTTTTAAAATATAACAAAGAGAGGGATGTGGTCATTTTAGAACATGATGAAAATCAGGAAAACAGTTATGATTTACTTGATTTTTTTCGATATGAAAGTAATTTTGATCATAAAATTTTGGACAAATATTCACTATATAAAGATTTTAAATTAGAAGATGGTAAAGACGACCATTATTTTCGCTATTCCCATGATGACAAAGTTTTGATTATTAAGACTTTGGCTTATTTATTTGGAGAAGAAAATGAAACTAAAGATACTAAAAGCATTAAGAAATTATCGAATTTCAATATGATAATTGAACAGCGTTTATTTGAAGATTATTTAGGAGATGATGAGTTTCATGATTTATTTAATAATAGTGGAGATGCTTTAAAGGAACTTGTTAAAGATAAATATGAGTCTCATAAACTACCACAATTATTAGATAGGATTACCTTTTATAAACCAGATTCATTAGCGGAACTTAAAACGCTTATTGAAACCCTTGCCTATATATATGATAATAGAAATAATTACAATCAGTATGAAGATACACTGTTCAAAGAATTAGGAAGAAAAGTGCAAGGATTTATTGATCAAAATATATCTGAGCAAGATGGCCTAAAAATGACAATTAAGAATTATTTATTTGAAAATAAAATTTTGAGTCTTGAAACAAGAATTAGAATGCTGACCGCCTTATGGGAAGAAAAACAGAATAATCATTTATGGGGGTTAAAAGATGAATACATTTTTAAAACTAGCGTAGACATTTATAAGACTTTTCTTGGGAAATACCAAGATAAGCTATGGAGGTATAATAATTACACCTTCTATCACTTAGGTCAAAAACTAAGTAAAATTGGCAGCATAAAAAGTGAAATAGTGAGGCTGACTAAAGAATTTTGGACCTCTCAAGATATTGAACTCCTTTGCGTACAAAGTATAAATATAGAACCTTGGTCGATTCAAGGTTTTACATTATCAGATGGAATAGAATATGATTTTGGTAGTAAAAGAGAATTTGTTGAATTTGTTAATGATCATGGGTTAGTTAATCGACCAGCTATAAAGGAGTTTCGAAAGTTTTTTGATTTATATAGACGTAGAGAATACCGTGGTGTAATATTCTTCACTTTTGAAAAATCGGAGTTGATGAAAAAGAAAATTGAAAGTCAGCGAAATGATCCTCAATATACACAAGAAGAATATCATGGTAAAAAACAGCTTTTCTTTGAAACAAGCTTCTTAAAACTAGAAAACGATTGGCAAGAAAATCGATCACTATATACACAAGAAAATTTTATTAATATTCAATTTACAATTCTCGATGAGAAGTTGAGCATATTTATGGCTACAACCGATGAGGGTATTCAACATTTAATTGATAATAGATTATCATTTTTACTCAATCGAATATTGGAACTTGAGGGTAATGAAATTGAATTTAGCTTTAATGAAAAGGATTTTAAAGAAGGTAAAAACTTACTACCCAAGGAATCCAATCACTATTTCAAACTAATCTCAGAACAACCCAAAAACTAATACCCCAAAACTGGAAAAGATATTATGTTAAACTCGTTAAATAGAATTCCTGAAAACTGGGAGGTAGTAGATTTTCGAAATGTTGCAGAATTGAAGCACGGCTATCAATTTCGAAATTATGATTTTACTGATAAGGGTATTAAGATTTTCAAAATCACTCAAATAAAAGGTGATGGTATAGCAGATATCTCATCATGCAGTTACATAGATATTAATAGAATTGATGAATTTAAAAGAGTTATTCTGAATAAAGGTGATATTTTAATTGCACTTACTGGTGCCACCATAGGTAAAGTAGCTAGATTTAATTTTGATGAGATTGTATTGCAAAACTATCGCGTAGGTAATTTTATTCCACTAAATGAAAATATTTTAAATAAGGAATACTTTTTTCAATTCCTAAAGTCTGATTTTTTCTTTAATCAAATATTAGCAAATCAAACACAATCAGCACAGCAAAACATTGGTAAGGAGGACATAAATAATATGTCAGTAGTTCTCCCACCCCTCCCAGAACAAAAAGCCATAGCCAACATCCTTTCGGCTATAGATGCCAAAATAGAAAACAACCTGGCCATCAATAAGACCTTAGAAGAGATGGCCATGGCGCTGTATAAAGAATGGTTTGTGGATTTTGGACCCTTTCAGGATGGGAAGTTTATAGAAAGTGAACTCGGGTTGATTCCTGAGGGTTGGGTAGTTGCTAATTTGGAAGATTTATTTGTATTACAGAGGGGTTTTGACTTACCAAAGAAAAAGAGGATAGAAGGAAATGTTCCTATTTATGCTGCAAGTGGAAAATCAACATATCATAATGAATATAAAGTAGAAGCTCCAGGAGTAACCACTGGAAGGTCAGGAGTTTTAGGAAATGTATATTTTGTTTCAGAAGATTTCTGGCCACTAAATACTTCTTTATGGATAAAAGAATATAGGAGCAGTACGCCTTATCACGCATTTTTTGTTTTAAAAAATATTGATTTAAAAGAGTTTAATTCAGGTTCAGCAGTTCCTACATTAAATAGAAACGATGTCCACAGAATTAAAGTGGTCAAGCCAGAAAAATCAATTATCAATTTATTTAGTGTTCAAATTGCTAAAATATTTAGAAAAATAGAAATGAATACTCAACAAAAACAGACCTTAACTCAACTCAGAGATACCTTACTCCCTAAATTAGTAAGCGGGGAAGTCCGTTTAAACGAATTTGATTTGGAGGAAGTGTTGGAGGGTGAAATTTAAAAGAAGAGTGTTGGGTTGAGATTTTCGCTTGTATTGAAAAATTTGGGTGGGCTAATGAGATTCCCGCCTGCGCGGGAATGAAAGGAAATAATTATTTATGACTACAGAAGCAAATATTGAGCAGGCCTGTATAGACTGGTTAGAAGATCTGGGCTATACGCATAAGCTGGGTACTAGCTTGCCGCAAAACAATGTGAGCGTGGTGCTTAAAGACGAGTTGGCTGCCTTTATTGCCCGGCAATACCCGCATATCCCACAGGATATTCAGGAGTTTGCCGTTGCTTCGTTTACGCATAATATAGGTGCAGACTTAGACCACCGCAATCGGGATTTTCATTTAAAATTGACTAAAGGGGTTGAGTTTCCGTATGAAGATGCAACCGGTGCAGAAAAAGCTGTGCATATCTACCCCATCGATTTTGAGAACCCCGACAATAACAACTTTTGGGCGGTCAATCAATTCAGCATTACCGGTAAAAACAAACGCCGCCCCGACATCATCATTTATATCAACGGCCTGCCGCTGGTGGTTTTTGAACTGAAGAACTGGTATGATGAGCATACCAACATCAAAGAAGCTTTTAACCAGATTCAACATTATAAAAAAGACATTCCGCAGCTGTTTGAGTACAATGCATTAACCATCATCAGCGATGGGAATGAAGCCCAACACGGGATGTACAGCAGCGGCCAAGAGTGGTTTGCAGCCTGGAAGAGTATAGACGGCAAAACCACCTTTAACGATGAGGATTTCCAGATGCATACCCTGTTATTTGGGCTGTTTCCTAAAGCGCGTATTCTCGATTACATCAAGAACTTTATTTTTCACGAAGACCATAACGGTACGTTGATTAAAAAAGGAGCGAAGTACCATCAGTATTTTGGCGTAAGCTACGCCGTGGCAGCAGCACAAAAAGCGGTGCGGCCGGTGGGTAATGGGCGTATTGGAGTGGTCTGGCATACACAAGGATCGGGTAAGAGTATTTTTATGGCGATCTATACGGGCATTTTGCGCAGTATGCAGCAGTTTAAAAACCCAACCATTGTGGTGCAGGTAGACCGTAGTGATCTGGATTTTCAGCTTTATGAAAACTTTGTATTGGCTAAAGATCTGGTAGGCGATGTGCAACACGCAGATACCACAGCCGATTTACGCAAATTGCTGAGTGCGGGAGCCGGTGGCGTGATTTTTACGACCATTGAGAAGTTCCGCCTTAAAACCGGTACCGAGGACACGTTAAAAGAACTGGAGCATCCGGTATTGAGTACGCGGGAAAACATCATTGTGATGGCAGATGAAGCCCACCGTACGCAGTACGGACTTCTGGACGGCTTTGCCAGTAATATGCGCAGGGCATTACCCAATGCGTCGTTTATTGGCTTTACCGGTACGCCTGTAGACAGCAAAGATGCCGATACGCAGGAGGTGTTTGGAGACCTGATTCACATTTACGACATCCGCCAGGCCGAAGAGGATAATGCTACCGTAAAAATCTATTACGAACCCCGTCTGGCTAAGCTGCATTTGTGGAATGAAGATATAGATGCTGAGGTTGATGCGATCACCGAAGCAGACGAAGACAACCCCAATTTAAAATGGGCGGCTATCGAAGATGCTGCAGGGAGTGCAGATCGGGTCGCTAAGATTTCACAAGATATTTTAAGTCATTATACCAAGCGTATTGCAACCCTTGACGGAAAAGCAATGATCGTATGTATGAGCAGGCGGAACTGCGTTAAGATGTATGATGCGCTAAAGGAACTGGAAGATTGCCCGGATATCGCCGTAGTGATGACCGGTAACATCAGTAAAGATCCTGTGGCATGGAATGAGCATTTCCGAACCAAGCACAGTACCGAAGCACTCAAGAAACGTTTTAAGAATCCGGAAGACCCGTTGCGTATTGTAATCGTAAGAGATATGTGGCTTACTGGTTTTGACGCCCCTTGTGTACATACGATGTATGTAGACAAAATTATGCGTGGGCATAACCTGATGCAGGCCATCACCCGTACCAATCGGGTATTTAAGGATAAGAAAAACGGAGTGATTGTAGATTACATAGGCATTGGCGATAATCTTAAAACAGCCACCTCTAAATATACCGGAAGTGGAGGTAAAGGCAAGCCTACAGTAGATATGGAACAGGCCTTAGAGTTGTTTTTTGATCAGCTGCAAAGCTGTATCGCCTACTTGCCGGAACACGTAGATTACCACAATTGGAAAGGTCTGCGGGAGGCCGATAAAGTACTTTTGGTAAAAGCAGCTTTAAATCACATCATTAAAGATGATGAAGCTTCTATGGACTTTATGAAAGCCGAAAAAACGATGAGCGGCTTGTTGTCAATCGTAAAAAGTCAGTCGGCCATACAACATACTGCAGTAGATGTCTTATTTGTGCAACATGTGAGTAAAGCGGTACGCAATGCCAAAAGTGTAACCACCACCCGTGGGGAGCAAAAAGAGAAGGTAAAAGAACTCATCAGCCAGAGTATAGAAAGTGAGGACATCGTAGATGTATTTGCCATGGCCGGTATTGAGCGACCGGATATTGCCATTCTGGACGATACCTTTTTGTTAGGTGCCAAGCAAGAAAAAGATGGCAATGCTTTAAAAATAGAACTCATCAAAAATATCTTAAAAGATGAGATCAAACTGCGGCTGCATAAAAACATAAAAAAGTACACCAGTCTTAAAGAAGAACTGGAAAAGGTTATTGACCGTTATCATAACAACGCTTTGGATAGTTATGCCACCATAGCCGAGTTGGTAGAGCGTGCAAAAGATTTACAGAAAGAAGACACTCGGATTGCAGAATTGGGTTTGAGTGAAGAAGAGTTGGCCTTCTACGATATTCTGGCAGCTAAAAAAGAGATCATCAAAGAAGAGGGTCCTATTCAAGACATTGTACACGGCGTGGTTCAAGCCGTAAAAAACAATTTGCAATTAGACTGGACCAAAAAAGAGAACGCCAAAGCCAGCATACGCCTAGCGGTTAAAAAAGAACTCCGGGGTAAAATAAGCATCACGAAACTCAACGAAATCCTACAGGACATTATGGAACAGGCTGAGGGACAGTTTGGTGAGTGGAGTGCATAGATTAATAATGATGTTAAAGGATTTATATGAATGAAATAGTAGAAAATTCATTAAAGCAAGCAAAAGCAACACTAGAGAAAGCTCATAAGAGATTTTGTGAGCAAGAAGGCAATAATGTTATTGAGTTAAATTCTAATTATTTCCATATGGATTACTGTAAAGTTAGAAATATAACTACTTGTGAAGAACACGTAAACATCTTTCAAAGATTAAAAAATATAAGAAAACCGGTTTTATATTGGTTTGAATTGGAGTCCTCTAGCAGAAACAAAGAAATAAGATTACAATATGAAAAATATGTAGAAAAAGTAAGGTGGAAATACAAAGAACCTTACTACAGAAATACGGCATCATTCAAAAAATACTTTTCAAAAGAAAGTACCACCCTTTATGTGGGGAAGGTTCAAACCTATTTTTGGGGAAGGTTGGTAACTCATTTGGGTTATTCTGTTAGTGAAAAAACCGCCAGCATGCAATTATTTCATTGGTACGACGTAAGCAGATTTGGAAATATTAAGGTGAAATATATCGTGTTTGATAATGATATGAAATATTTGATCACAGCACTCGAGAAAGAATTAGCTCTTGAGTTAAAACCTTTAATTGGGCGTTATTAATCTATTTATTATTGATTTACCATAATCAGGTACTTGGTATCATTGCAAAATTTACCGGTAGTTGCCATTTCTAAGGCAAGTGTAAACCATATGATTGTGTTTTCTTGATTTATAAGGTAGCTAGACCAAAGAATAAATACTTATTAAAGTAGCGAAATTATAGAAATAAAAAATGTTGAAATTAGTTATACCTTAATTTGTATGATGCTACCATAAAACAGCGAACCAATGAAAAATATCCTTTTAATCCTTACTTTTTTGATTACCTCAATCACCACAGCACAATCCTTAGACGATTTAGATGACTATGATGTAGATGCATTTTATAAAAAAGAGGAATTGGAGGACGATACTTTAGATGAAGACGGCAATGAAATTGAGTTTATTTTTGTAAAAACCGGAACCGACTTAAAAACGGGTAAATTTGAAATAGAATTAGCCGATGGTCCCGGTGATTTATATGAAATTAAAGGCACCGATTTTTTTGTGAAGTTAAAAGGATATTATGGCTATGCAGGTTTTGGCGAGGACTGTATTTTAGAAATCACCGGTTCTTATTTTAATAAAAAAGGCACTATTTATAAATTAGATTAAACCTTAATAATTAGTCCGTTCGAGTGATTTTTCGCTATGAAACGAAGCAGAATTGTATCAAGAACTATATTTTAGATTCAAGCCCAATTTTCGATACAATAAACATTAAACGATGTTTAACGGAGTTGATGAACTTTTCTTCTGCTGTCATAACTGGTTAGTTTACTACCTTCTCTTTCAATTTCAAGATATTTTCTCTTTATTTCGAATAATTAAATAGTTCTATAATCGGAACTTTTAATTCTCGAGCGATTTTAAATAAAGTTTCAAAAGTCGGATTAGTATTCCCCCTTTCAATTTCACCAATCGTCTTTTTTGCGTTTCCTGTTCTCAATCCTAATTCTTCTTGTGAAATAGGCTTATTTGTGCTTGGATCAATAACTTTTTTTCTGAGTTCAGCAATTCTCGATCCTAGCGCTTTTTTCTCTGTTATGAGCTTTTTATCTGACATTAGGATAAAAGTCACATTTTCTAAAACAAAAAAAGGATACATATATGTATCCTTTTTAGTTTTTTACTATATTTGAGATCACTAAGCAATGATGTAATCATTTATATAGCATCTATTGTAAATAGAAACTCTATAGCACTATTCTTTTCGGCCAGTATAAGACTTGATTTAATAATGATATAATTATAAAACCAAACCTATAAGAAGAAACCAGCGTTTAATGAATTAGCCAT
>CEPD01023758.1_pt1 | contig 11356 bp, 9 predicted proteins | sample 530641 | NCBI WGS metagenome assembly CEPD01 (sample SAMEA2620815, study PRJEB7988) | marine metagenome | biome: marine biome (ENVO:00000447); feature: mesopelagic zone (ENVO:00000213); material: "saline water (ENVO:00002010), including plankton (ENVO:xxxxxxxx)" | depth 1000 m | reverse complement strand
TATAAACGTAAATAATACAATTATAAATTTTTAAAATTATGCCATTTTTTAACAAATCTGTAATCATATTTAATTGAACATTTCCCAGATTTCTTTCCTAGTAGTTTAATCGGTAGAATTGCTAAAAACTCTTGAACTTATACAGATAGTCAGAAGTCGTAATTATACAGTAATTGGAGTTATCTTAAAAAAAGATTAAAAATTTAGAGAATTATAATTTCATCACCCTCATTTTTAATATTTTACGATTGCTTAATATTTTGTTAATCTTTATTTTTAAATCATAACGCAAACACCAAATATTATTATGAGTTTAAATAGAAGAGAGTGGCTAAAAAGGGGAGCCTTGGCGATGGGAGCTGTTGCGGTAGCCCCCTCAGATTTATGGGCAAAATCGGTTGCTGAAGCACAGTCAAAAAACAATAAGTTTTTATTTAATTACAGTAATTCATTTGATGAATATACTCCTCCTAAATTTCCTGATTTAAAAACAGTGAAGGCAAGATTGGTTTGGAATGAAAATCCTCATGGTCCTTCAAAAATGGCTGCAGAAGCTTTTCAAAAAGCGGTTATGGAGGGGAATCACTATTCCTGGGGTTCTCTGGGAGAATTAGTGAGTCGAATTTCGGAATACGAGGGCGTGGAACCTTATAATATTATGATGGGACCAGGATCCTCTGATTTACTCGAAAAAACGGCACTGGTAAAATTTCAGCATGGCGGAAATGTTATTAGCGGTGATCCAAGCTACATGTCTTTAGTAAGCGTGGCAAAAGCTGCCGGCGGAAATTGGAAAGCTGTAAAATTAACCGATGATTACCAGCATGATTTAAAAGCGATGGAAGAAGCCATAGACAAAGACACTAAGCTGGTTTACATTACCAACCCTAACAATCCTACGGCTACGATGACCGATACTGAGAATCTTCAAGATTTTTGTAAGCGTGTTTCTAAAAAAGTGCCTGTATTTATTGATGAAGCTTATATCGAACTTTCACCAGAAGGAATGAATGCCAGTATGGCTCCTCTTGTTGCTGAAGGTTATGATATTTACGTTGCCAGAACATTTTCTAAAATTCATGGAATGGCCGGTTTAAGAGTAGGATACATGTTAGGGAATAAAAAATCACTTGAAGAAATCAACGATATTACGCGTGGCGGAATGGGAATTACAGGACCTAGTATTGCAGCGGCTTCTGCAAGCATGAAAGATGAAGCTTATTTAAAAGATTGTAAAGCAAAGATTGAAGAAGCCAGAAACTATACCACCAGCTATCTTGAAAGCCGCGGAATGGATTTTATGCCCTCGAATACCAACTTTGTGATTTTTCCAATAGACATGGATGGAGATAAATTCCTGGAAAAAATATATGAAAAGAAAGTCGTAGTTCGCGCTTTTAAATTTTGGGATCAGGACTGGTGCCGTGTTAGTATGGGCACGATGAAAGAAATGAAGTATTTTACTGATGCAATTGACGAAATTCTGGTCTAATCTATGGATGTAAGCCTACAAAAAACGATAACTTTTATTCTTTTTATTGGGATAGGATTACTTTTAAAAATTAAGTTTAGTACTAAAGCTGAGGTTGTTGGGATTAAAAAAATAATCCTTAATCTCGCATTACCGGCAACTATTTTTATCGCATTATTAGGAATAAAAGTAGAGGCCGATTTGCTATTGCTGCCACTATTGGCTTTATTACTAAATGCACTATTATTCTTTGTGTTCCCTTTAGTATTGCCCATATTAGGAATAAAAAAAAACAGTTCTAATTACCGTACCGCTAAAATGCTTATCCCCTCTTTGGCACCCGGACTTTCCTGTTTTCCATTTGTGCTGGAATATCTGGGAGATTCATATTTAGCGAAAGCAGCAATGGCCGATCTTGGAAACAAAGTTTTTGTATTAATGATCCTGTATGTTATCGCTATGAACTGGCATTATAAGATACAGCAGAAAAAAGCCCAATCAGGCAAAGCAAAGCTTAAATCTTTAGGGATCGCAATGATTTCTGAACCGGTAAATGTTTTTATAGCTGCTGCTTTAATACTTGTTGGCTTCGGGATTAATATGGAATCACTTCCATTTTTCGCTAGTGAAACTTTAAGTAGATTAAGCTTATTAATGACGCCATTAGTACTTTTATATATAGGTTTAGCGGTAAATATTAAAAAAAATCAGTTAGTGCAGATCTTAGGGATATTAATGCTTAGAGCAGGCTTTGTTATTATAATCACCGGTTTACTATTATTGGTTACCGGGATTTCCCTGCAAAAAGACATTCTATTGATGTTGGCTTTTAGCTTAAGTGCCTGCAGTTTTTGGCCTTTCGCCCATATCTCGGCAGTAGATGCGGCCGAAGCTGATGAAACGAAAAAAACCTTTAATCCCAATTATGCTATAAGCATTTTGGCTTTGTCATTTCCATTATCCACTATACTAATTCTTGGGATTTTATCCAGTGGAAATATCTTTACTCAACCTACAAGCATTTTTATGTTAGGAGGAGTTTTAAGTATAGTCGGTTTCGGTTTACCATTCTTTTTTTACAAGAAATCGAAGACAGCAGAAAAAGAAGAAATTATCAATAAAAATATGGAGATTTCAACTGGGGAAACCTCGTAAAATTTAACCAACCAATCTATATGAAGAAAAAGACAGTCCTATTTTAGGCTGTCTTTTTTGATATTTTACTTTTCCAAGAAGGTTACTAAAGATTACTTTGGTTAGCTGAACTTATCAGTTGCCTTAAAAAATAAGCTTATACATACCTATCGGAATGGAATTCAATTTTTAGAAATAAGTATAAATACATCTCATTTCAGTAATCATTCGAAAACAAAGGATTAAAATAAATTTTATAAAAGACGATAATATACGTTATCTAAGTAAAGAAAAATGGCCTTTTATTTCTTTAAATTCGGCTATTCTAATCCTGTACCAGTATTCACCTTCTGGTAATTGCTGGCCGTTAAAACTTCCATCCCATTTAAACCCTGCACCACTGCCCGTAGTGATTAAGGTTCCGTACCTATCAAAAATAGCAATTACAGAGGCCGAAAAATAGTCAACGCCATTTAAATTAAAATTGTCATTATAGCCATCCCCATTTGGAGTGATCACTTTTGGTATTACAATATGCGGAAATTCTAAATTTACAATTTTACAATTAGCTAAATCCCGCATAAATGCTGTATAAATGCCTCCATCAATATTTTGAAATATATTGGATCGCTGGTAATTGATCCCGTCTAGACTATATTCAAATTCCCCTTCATTTTGCGGAATGATCCTAACCGACCGATCATCTGAAGTTACTTCGGCGATCTGGGCATCATCAACCAGGCGTACTTCAAAAGTTTTGGTACTGGAACAGGATTCAGGAGTAATCACTTCAACACTATAAATTCCAGGGGCATCAATAACTATCTGAGCGGTTGTTTCGCCAGTACTCCAATTATACGCAAGATTAGGAAGTTTAGCCTCTAAAATTAAAGTACCCTCGGGACAAATTTGCAACATTTCATCTGCTACAACCGGAGACTCGTTAATCGTTAACCTTACTGCCGTACGTTGACTCACTTCGCAATCATAGTCTTTATAAAAAGCTTCCGCATAATAAGTACCTTCCCTTTCGGATTGAAATGAGGTTCCTTCCGCTATTCTATTTCCACCTGTTTCGGCATCATACCATGCGATTTGCTGTTCGCCGGTTGCGCGAACCGATAACGTGGCCGCCCCCAGATTATCGCACCAGTCTACATCACCAGCAGAGACCGGTGCTGTAGGACTTTCTATAAACAGAATACTAAATTCCTCTGAAGCCGAGCTACAGTACACATTAGACAAATTTACCGGATCTTCAGCTACTTTTACCCGGTAGTATGTCGTTTTGGTTATATTGGAAGCGCTGTATAGGCGATTTGTTGCTCCTGGAATATCTGCAAATTCTTCACCTTCTAAGCGTGATTGCCACTGGTAAAAATGATCCTGGTACACCGAGTTATCGGGAGTTGCGGTTAAGGTATAGTTGCCGGGAGAGTTTTCTTCACAAAGTCCAATTGCTGTAGTTTCGGTATCCGGACCTTCAATAATTGTTAAATCTCCACAAGACCTAAAGACAATATCATCTATAGCCAAATCATTCCCACATCCCCCTTCTCCATTATTATAAATCTTAAGGATCACCTTTTCCTGTCCGGGTTCTGTTTGAAAAGTCAGGCCATATAGATCCCATTGCGGACTGGTAGTTGAAGGAATGTTGCCTGTATCACCGCTATTAATTAGTTCTGTATTGGTTTCATCCCAAATTTCAAATCGTACATTAATAGGTATTCCTCCGTTTTCACAAATATTGCTGGCGCGATCGTAAACATTCATTAAGAATGCAGAAAATTCGTAGGTCGTATTCTCACATAAATTCGGAATGTCGATTTCAAAAAACAATCCTGCTTCGTAGCTGGCATTTACAATCATCGCATTTCCATTAGATACCGTTGTTTGCGGAAAATAGTTATGCCAGGAATCGCTTTGTATATCTAAATTTGAAGATACGGTATAAGAACCGTCCTGCGGACTTTGCGCTACCAAATTATAAGTGGTGTATTGCTGAAATGAAGCTCCTGAATTGGAAAAATCAAACTGAAATATAGGATCTCCTTTACTTCCTCCGCAAAACCCTAATTGGGCCTTAGCGGGAATAGCAAAACTTAAAAACAAAAAAATGATGAATAGCCTCATACTAAATCGATAAAGCTAAAAGTAGTATTTAGTTTTTAAAGTTAATCGAATTGTGAAGATAATTTTAAAAATAAATATGAATTTGGCCAATCCTGACTTTCAGAGTGTAAGGCTATTTTTACTATCCGGTCTTCAAACTCATTTATGATCCCATTTTGTAAAATATATTTCACCGCTTCTTCATAAGATTTATACATCGATTTGTAGAAGGCCTCTTTGATATTGGAACGATCTTCGGAAAAGGTCTGGGCAATTTCGATATTATACAACATCAAATCTGCCGTCTTTATAGGGTCTACACCTAGTTTTTTAAAATGTTTAATAAACTTTTGCGCTACAGAACGTCTGGCTTTGGGGCGCTTTCTCCTATTTTCGGGAAAATATTCCTTACTGATCTTCACCTTCGCGTTTTCAATAAGTTTTCTTTCATTAGGATTAAAAACAAAATTATAGAATACTTTTACTTCATCTAAGCGTTCGTATAGATCGATAATTTGCTCTTCCAGGTCTTCTTTATCAAGTTCTTTCAGGTATTTTTTAAGGGCTCGTTTACTCATTGTTTAGATTGAAGTGGTTTTAAAAACCGTTTTTCTGATGTTTTTAGAAATATCCAGTAACCACTGTAATTGATTAGTAATTAATTGTGCCTCCTGAAGTTGAAGACGCATATCATGATCTGCAAGTGCTTTCCCGTCAGCAATTTCCTGGTTTCTAATTTTCACTAATTCTTCATATTTCTCATCCAAACGCGATTTTGCTTCTTTCAGCAATTCTACATTGGTTTTCTTTTGCTCGGCCTGAGCAATTAGACCTTGTTCTGCATTATTTAAACTATGTAAAATCTGCTTTACGAATACTTCAAAATCTTTAGAAGCCTCTGTTGTATTATGGTTTCGTATATACGTTCCCATCGATGCCAAGGCAGATAAGAAGGTTTGATTTAAACTTACCAAGCGATAAATTAAGCCAAGATCTTTTTGTTTGGATTTAGGTTCCTGCGTCATCCGTTGAAAAGCTGCACTAAGATTTCCCATCTCGAGAAAAGCTTTTTTTCTCGAGAGCTTATAACTTGTAGGCAGCTCCCCTTTTTTATGATAAAACCTATCGATTTCCAAAAAATATTCACGATTGGCAGCAATACTGGTCGCGATAACATTCTTAATATTTTCAGCTTCCCAGGCCGGCCATAAAAAAAGATTCCCCAAACCTGCTAATGCAGCTCCCACAAAAGTGTCTATGATCCTAAATTCTATCACCTTAATGACATCTGGTTTTAGCAGTGCGTAGATAAAAATGATACTCAAGGTAATAAAAACTGCAGCAGTCCTGTAATTTCTTTGAATGAGTGAGAATGCCATAGTTAAAGATAATAAACCTAAAGCACCGTATATATACGTATTTTGAGTAATAAAAACAATGATAATTGCAATCACTCCGCCTATCAAGGTTCCAATAATCCGTTCTTTGGTACGTGATTTTGTGAGTCCGTAATTGGGTCGCATAATCACTACAATGGTCAATAGTATCCAGTACGCATTTTGTATAGAAAAGAATGCACCTATAGAAAAGCCTACTAAAACCACCATGGCCAGTCGTAAAGCGTGTCTAAAAATAGGAGAACCGAAATTGAAATTTTCCTGTAGGGTTTTAAAGGAGTATTCTTGCGGTGTTATAAACTTAACCACTTCTTTATGCTTCATAAAAATGGCATTTCCCTGCTTAAGATCATTAACCACTCCAAAAATAGTATTAATCTTATGGGATTGTCTTTCCTGATAATCAAAGAGGTTATGTAACATTAAAACATGCTCTCTTTTTTGGGTAAGATCAATTTGATCTCGATAGCGCTTTACGGCCAGGCGAGATTTTTCAATATATTCCGAAATTTTATTTTCAGGCACTGCTTTTTTACTTTCAATAGATTTTGCTACCGCTATAAGCTGAAGTCCCAGGTAATGAGTAACATCACTAAAAATCTTTAAAAATTCCCTATCCTCTTTAAACAGAAAATCCATCCGCTTGTAATTCACTGGATTTGCCATTCCCAATTCAAGAATGTCTACAAGTTCTATAAAAACCAATAAACGCTTTCGTGCATAATTAGAAGTTCCTGATAGTTTTCTTGAACTTATTAAGACCTCCCGTAAACTCTCATGTTTTTGGTTAAGTTCGTTTTGCAGATCAAAAAGTTCTTGTTGTAAATCATGTCTTTTTTCAATATTAAGAATCAGCTGAGAACGTACCTGTAAATACTCCCCAGTAAGTGCTAGACACTGTGCCAGTAGTTGTTCGGTTTCATGTTTGGGATTTATAAAATGCCATAATAAACTTAGTGATAAATACCACAGACCTCCAGCAGAAATTAATAGGGAATGTTGCCAAAGCGGCATTGAGGTATCTACATTGGCAAAACTAAGCACAACCGCCATTAGTCCGGCAAAGGCAACCATTGAGGCTCTAAACCCGTATACTGCAAGGTAGGAAATCGCAAAAACCATAATTCCTACTACTGGTATCGTAAAATAAATATTGCTGGAAGCGTATCCTATTATAAGTGAAGTTAACCCCGCCAGAAAAGCTGCGCTAATGACCCCTACAATTTTATGCTTTAATGTGCCAATAGTATCACTTGGTGCCGTAAGCAAACATCCCACGGCTAATGGGACCCCTATTTTCGATAATCCAAGGGCATTAAAAATTCCGATTGCAGATCCAATACTAATCGTTAAGATTAAAGCTTTAGTAAAATCTGTGCTGCGTAAAAACTTTAAAATGGAATCCAATAACTCAGAAAGTTGTTTTATCAATGCGCCTGTTTTAGGTGATTAGTTTGTAAAAATACAAAGTTACCAAATTAACTTTTCTAAATGTTAAATAGAAACTAAAGCCTGCATGTTTTCAATACTGGGTTTCTTCAATCTTCGTTGCATTTAAGCATTAAGGATAAATTATGACTTGGTTTTTGGTGGTCGTTTGAGATTGCTTTAATTTCAAAAAAAATTGATATTATGAATAAGGTTATCACATTAAAAGAACGTCCTTCCGGCAAACCGGATGAGAAAAATTTTGAGTTAAAAAAAGAGGAAAAACCAGCACTTGAAGACGGGGAAATTTTATTAGAATCTAAATATATCTCTGTAGATCCTTATCTAAGGGGTAGAATGCGCGATGAAGATTCATACATAACGCCATTTAAGTTAAACGAGCCATTGTCTTCTATGGTGGTTGCTAAAATAGTGGAATCTAAAAATGATGAATTTCAGGAAGGAGATCATGTAAGCGGTATGCTACAATGGAAACAATTTCAGAAACATACCGGCGAAGATTTAAATAAAATTACGAACAAAAAAGTGCCACTTTCGGCCTATCTAGGTATTCTTGGACTTACCGGTTTAACGGCTTACCTGGCCTTAAAAAATATTGGGAAATTAAAAGAAGGGGAAACTTTACTGGTTTCTGGAGCGGCAGGTGCCGTTGGCAGTGTTGTGGGACAGATTGGAAAAATTAAAGGTTGCCGCGTGGTGGGAATCGCGGGCACCGATGAAAAAATAGACCATATAAAATCTGATTTTGGTTTTGATGCGGGTATCAATTACAAAACCACTGGAGATATGGCTAAAGCTATTAAAGAACATTGTCCCGATGGTGTAGATGTTTATTTTGATAATGTTGGAGGAGAAATCTTAGATGCAGCGATGCAAAACATTAATGATTTTGCCAGAATCATTAATTGCGGAGCCATTTCTATATACAATAAAGAGGAAGTTCCAAAAGGAATGCGTTTAGAAGGTATTATGGTAAAAAAACGTGCATTAATGCAGGGATTCATTGTAAGGGATCATGCTGATGAATTTCAGGAAGCCATTAAACAATTAGGAAGCTGGTTGGCAGATGACAAGCTGAAGTTTGATGAAACCAGGCGAGAAGGGTTTGAAAATGTACCAAAAGCTTTTATCGAAATTTTTGAGGGAAAAAATACCGGTAAAATGCTGGTAGAAGTTTAAAATAATCTGATATCAACATAAAAAAGGCTCCGATATGTTATCGGAGCCTTTTTGCTTTTCTCTATAATCGAGATTAAATATTCAAAAACTTACTTCAATATAAAAAGTAAGTTGAGACCTCTTGGGCTTGTGAGGTCTTTTACTATCGTTATTGTTGCTGCTGCGTTGGCATCACATACACTTCATTGATATTAGCCCTGCCCGGTTGTGAAAGTGCGTAATAAATAGCTTCAGCGATATCTTCCGATTCTAAAGGCGTTAATTCCTGTAAACTGGAAACAAAATCTTTTTTAATTTCTTCATCGGTAATGGTATCAGTTAATTCGGTATCCACTGCGCCAGGTTCAATAGAAGTTGCTTTAATGCCAAAGTTTGGTGCTAATTCCATTCTTAGGCCTTCCGTAAACATTTTTACTGCTGCTTTTGTTGCACAATAAACAGCACCACCGGGATATATTTTATTTCCGGCAGAAGATGAAATATTTATAATATGTCCGGATTTTTGTTCTTTCATCGTCGGTAAAACAGCGGCTACACCGTTTAGTACGCCTTTAATATTTACATCTACCATGGTATTCCACTCATCGGTATGTAAATTCTTAACGTAAGAAAGCGGCATTAGTCCTGCATTATTGACAAGCGCATCAATACTCCCGAATTTACTTTTGGTTTCACTTACTATTTTTTCAAAATCTTCTTTTTTAGTAACATCTGCAGTTACCACCAGTGCTTTACCACCCTCTTTTTCGATCGCTTCTTTTAATGATTTTAATCGATCTTCCCTTCTGGCTGAAATCACCACATTAGCACCTTCTTTTGCTAATTTTTTTGCAGTAGCTTCCCCTATTCCACTGGAAGCTCCGGTAATGATCACTGTTTTTCCTTCAATTTTCATAATAATTTTTTTTGTTCATGCTGAATATAAGCACAACTATACTTTAGCCCAAAATTGTGTTTTAGATTTAGCGCACATTTAACGCTGCCTCACTATTCTTGTTAAGAATTTAAATGTTGTTGAAGATGTTGCGCTTTACTACAGGGTAAAACTATTTAGAAACCTCCAGATATGCTTTAATTTCGGTCACTGTTTTTCTGGCCGAGCGGCCAACCCCAATTAAAGTTGCCGAGGCGAACCCCGTCCATTGTCCAAAACCTACAAGCCACAAGCCATCGCCATATAAAGCTGCTGTGCCTTTAGTAGCTATTTTTCCGTTTTGCTGAATTTCAGTAATATTTTTCAGATAATCTGTAGCATAGCCAAAACCTGTACACCATAATATGATATCAAAATCTTCCCATTCTCCATTTTGCCATTGTACGCCAGTTTCGGTAAGCTTTTCAATATTTTTGAAATCTTTATAAACTCCGCGATCTCTTGCCTCTTTCACCTGTGGAACCATAACAATACTACCGATGTTGTAGTTTTGTGGCTTAAACTCTTTGCCCTCCTTTTTGGATTTATATTTTGCTGAAGCCTGGTCAAATAAATCTTTACCATCTACATCATCAGGTAAAAATTCGGGAGTATTTTTAACCGCCCATTTCGTTTCAGTCTCTTTTGAAAGTTGTGCCAGTATCTGAGCTCCGCTATTCCCCTCACCTACGACCAAAACTTTTTTATTGATAAAATCTTCTGCTTTACGATACTTCGAAGAATGGAGTTGTTTTCCCTTAAATTTTTTTATTCCGGTGACTTCAGGAATTAGTGGTTTGGATTGTGTACCGGTAGCTGCAATGATAACTTTAGATTTGAAGTTTTCCCCGGTACTTTTCAGAAGGTATAATCCGTTTTCTTTTTCAATATTAGTGATTTTAACACCTCTTTTTATCGGTAAATCATAACGCTTTTCATATTGGCATAAATACGCTATTGTTTCTTCTTTAGTAGGATATTCGTTTTTGGTCTTTGGCATAAGCCAACCCGGTAAAGAACTATGCTGAGCCGCAGAGAACAAGTCTAAATGCTCCCAGTTTTGTCCCCAGGAACCACCACAATTTTTATTAGCATCTAAAATGATATAGTCCAGCGAAGTTCGTCTTAAATAATAGGCGCAGGCAAGTGCACTTTGCCCTCCACCAACAATAACAACATCATAAATCATCTAACAACACTCCTTTCCGATGATATCCTGCTGAAAAAAGCTAACAAGTACATCACGAATTTCACCCCATTTTTTTTCGTTTATGCAATAACAAACACGAGTTCCTTCAATATCTCCTTTGATAACACCAATATTCTTTAATTCCCGAAGGTGCTGTGAAATAGTGGGCTGGGCCAGGCCAATCTCCATCACCAGATCCCCACAAATACAACTTTTGGATTTGATGATTTGCTGCAGTATAGCAATTCTAGCCGGATGCCCCAAGACTTTGGCAATCGTGGCAATTTGATTCTGACTTTCACTAAAAATTTCTGATTTTGTAACTCCCATAGCCTGTTTTTATTAACACCAAAAGATATGATATCACGATCGAGCACTTAGTGATACTTTTATATTGTGAAAAGATCTTTCTATTCCTACCTCTTAGAGTTGCCCTAAAAATTATTAATTGCAATATTACGATAATATTAGCAGTAAAAAAAGCTGCCGTAAAAAGCAGCTTTTTTTAT
>CEPD01014300.1_pt1 | contig 11425 bp, 9 predicted proteins | sample 530641 | NCBI WGS metagenome assembly CEPD01 (sample SAMEA2620815, study PRJEB7988) | marine metagenome | biome: marine biome (ENVO:00000447); feature: mesopelagic zone (ENVO:00000213); material: "saline water (ENVO:00002010), including plankton (ENVO:xxxxxxxx)" | depth 1000 m | reverse complement strand
ATTGCAGATAGGTGATACTATTACAGGACATGCTGGAGATGATACTGTTATAACTTCAATAGAAACAAAAGAAGTACCAGAGGATACTCCTATATATAATTTCACACTTGATGGTGATCACGAATACTTTGCTAACGATTTCTTGGTTCATAATAAGGGCTGTTTCTTACCTGGCACCCCAATGACAATGGAAGACCATACAACTAAAAATGTTGAGGACATAGAAGTTGGAGATAGAGTTCATGGTGAAGGTGGAAATATTAATACTGTTCAAAAATTGCTTTATCCCTTTACAGATGGACGTAGAGTAGTATCTATAAATGGTGGTGATTATTTTACTACTGAAGACCACCCATTATTGACTACTGATGGATGGAAATCATGTAATGGTGAAATGTCACAAGAAAGATATCCATCACTTAATCCTGGCCAGTTAGAGGTCGGTGATGAAATAAAAAGCCATCTTGATAAAGTTATTAAAGTAGAAAGTATTGATTTAAAGAAAGTTCCTCATGATACACCACTACATAACTTCACACTTGATGGTGATCATACTTATATTGCAAATGACTATGTAATGCATAATAAGGGCGACGATCCGTTAGCTCAAACATTTATGATGGAAGGTGACGCTTCAGGTAGTGGAAGATTTATCACTTCCGTTGATCTATACCATCAAGCAAAAGATGATGTTCTCCCTGTAACGGTAGAGATAAGAAATGTTGTAAATGGATTTCCCGGCCCCAAGGTTTTACCCTTTGGTCGAGTAGTAAAAAATCCAGCAGATATTAATATTTCTGATACTGCTGCTACAGCAACAACATATACATTTTCTTCACCAGTTTATGTAGAAGCTGAAACTGAATACTGTATTGTTGTAATGACAAATTCAGATAGTCATAAGATTTGGGTTTCCCGAATGGGTGAAACCGATGTTGGTAGTGAACGAACTATATCTGAACAACCTCATGTTGGTGTTCTATATAAATCTGGTAATAATCGTGGATGGTCAATAAGTCCAATGGAAGATGCAAAGTTCACTGTGAAAGCCGCTGAATTTTCTACCACTGCTGGTGTTTTAGCACTAACGAATGATGATGTTCCAACACAAACTTTAGGTACAGACCCACTTATCATTACCGATGCTAGTACTACGATGAAAATTAATCATCCCAATCATCATATGTATGCTACAACTAATAATGTGACAATTTCTGGAGTCAAGTCACCAGCGACTACAACTTTGAATGGTGCAATTAATTCCACAACAACTACTTTGACATTAACGAGTGGAACTAATTTTGATGATACTTCTGGAATATATTCAAAACTAGCCAATAATCTGTGGTATATTAAAATTGATGATGAGATTTTAACATATACCACCATTAGTACTAATGCTATATCAGGTCTTTCTAGGGCAGTGGATGGTACAACTGCTGCAGAACATGTTTCTGGTGCGACAGTAGAACTTTATCAGGCACATAAAGTACCGTTTACAGAAATTAATAAGACGCATACTTCAATTGCAAATCCAGAAATTGATAGTTATACTTTGACTTTATCTACAACTCCTGTGGTTGATGGGTCAACCACGGCCCAATCTTCAATTGGTGGCACTGTTGTAAAGGCAACAGAAAATGCAATAATGGATGTGTTTTCAACACTTATTGGTATAATGGAAATGCCCGGCACTTCTCTTGCCGCTGAAGCTTTGGTGGTTAGAGCAACAAGTCCATCAGGTAGTCAAACCTCGTTTGCAAATACCCGTGATGATGAACTTGTTCCGACAATTAAATTTCCATTAAATGATAATTATAAGTTTGAAGTTCCTTATATGGTATGTTCAGCGATCAATGAGACAAATGAATTATCTTCATTAAGGTCATTTGAAACTCAAATTACAATGAAAACAGAAACGCCAAGAATTTCTCCTATTATTGATCTTGGTAGAACATCTATGATTGCAGTTGCAAATAGAATTAATAATATAGATTCGTCATCTGATGTATATCCCACATCTGGACATGTTGGTTCTCTTGCTGCAGAGGGTGATGAAAACGCTGCAATTTATATCACAAAACAAGTTACATTGGATAACTTAGCAACAGGAATAAAACTTTTATTTGCTGCTCACCGCCCATCTACAAATGATATTAAAGTGATGTATAAAATTTTGCCGGTTGATGAATCTGAAGATTTTGATAATTTGGGTTATACTTACTTTAATAGTGATGGTTCTCCTGATGCTACTGTATCAGCATCTGCTTCTATTAATGATTTTCATGAATACGAGTATACCGCTGGTGTAAGTAGTGAAGGTGTTGGTAATCCTCTGCAAGATTTTATATCCTTTCAGATTAAGATCATTATGCAGGGAACTAACTGTGCAGAACCACCTAGACTTAAAGCATTGAGAGCTATAGCATTAGGAACATAGAATGGAGAGGGTATATAAGCAGGTTGAGGGTCATTCAAATTTAGTTAGAGATGGTAAATCTCATGCTATTATTAATCGTAATGTTGATGCATATGAACAAGCAAAGAAACGAGCTGCATCTGCACAAAGACAAAGAGATGAAATACGAGACACAACCAGAGAAATAAATCATCTCAAATCAGAAATGCATGAGATTAAACACCTTCTGAAAGAACTATTGGTTAATCATTCTTAACTTGGAGGGCAATTACTGAGGTTAGTTTACATATAAATATGTAGAAAAGGAAGATAGTATGGCAACGCCTTCAACAAAAGCTACATTAAAAAGTTACTGTCTCAGAGCTCTAGGGTTTGGAGTTATTGATATTAACGTATCCGATGATCAAGCTGATGATCGTCTAGATGAAGCACTTCAATATTTTGCTCAATATCATTACGATGGTATTGAGAAAATGTATCTGAAACATCTAATTACTTCTGATGAGGTAACTAGAGCACGTTCTGACGCATCGACTACTGCAACCGATACTGCTGACAGTTCAATCACCGCAACTTGGAAAGAAGGAAAGAACTTTATTCCAATTCCAAGTTCTGTTGTGTCTGTTGTGCAAGTATTTCCATTTACTGATACAGGTGGTGGTGGTAATATGTTCGATATTCGTTATCAATTGCGATTGAATGATTTATTTGATTTCTCTTCAACATCCGTCATTCAATACGAAATGACTATGCAAAATCTTGATTTTCTAGAACATATTCTTGTCGGTGAAACTCCTATTCGTTTTAATCAACATCAAAATCGTCTTTATATTGATATGGATTGGGCAAATGATGTAACAGCTGACGTTGACTATGTGATTATTGAGTGTTATCGAAAATTAGACCCAACAACATATACAGATGTTTATGATGACATTTATCTGAAAAGATATACAACTACCCTTCTCAAAAAACAATGGGGAGCAAACCTTAGCAAATTTAATGGTGTTACCATGCTTGGTGGTGTTACCATGAATGGTGAACAATTATATACTCAAGCATTGGAAGAACAAAATAAATTAGAAGAAGAAATTCAACTTGCATTTGAGTTGCCCATAAACTATATGGTTGGGTAAGTGAATGGCAGTTAATACAGCATTTCATACAAGCAATCTTCATTCCATTGCAGCTGAAAGAAATTTATATAGTGACCTCATAAAAGAGGCCATACAGATTTATGGTCATGATGTTTATTATATGGATCGTACTCTTGTTGCAGAAGATACAGTATGGGGAGAAGATTCTCTTTCCAAATATAGAACACAACATCCTATAGAAATGTATATGGAAGATGCTGATGGTGGATTTGCTGGTGAAAAAGAATTAATGAATCAGTTTGGTTTGCAGAATTTAAGTGAAGCAACTTTTGTCGTAAACAAGTCTCGTTTTCAAGAACTAGACAGACAAATGCAAATTGAAGATGAAACAGATACAAGTTCTGGTGGTTCAATATTATTAGAAGCTGGAACTATAGATCAGTCATCTTCTTCTTCGACTTTAACAACGGTTACTGGTGATAACAATTTTTATATTATACAGGATACAGCTGCAACGGACTCTGATCGACCACAAGAGGGTGATGTAATTTATCATCCAGTTCTGGATAAGATGTTCCAGATAAACTTTGTGGATCACGATGAACCATTTTATCAGTTAGATAATAATCCTGTCTACAAGATGAGATGTCGTCTGTACGATTACAGTTCTGAAATTATTGATACTGGTATTTCAGATATTGATGCGATTGAAAGTGAACAATCACAGGACGCACTTATATATCAATTTACTATGGAACAATCTTCTGCTGTCAATGAAGATATTCGATTGGAATATGGTACTGATGACGATGTTGCTTCTGGATTGTTACTTGAAGAAACAGATGGTGATAATATAGTTGGTGAAAGCGATAGCACTTCTATTGGTGAAAGTATTCTACTTGAACAGGTTGCTGATAGTGGTGATGATGCATATCTGATACAGGAGGACTATATAGTAGGAGACTTTGATCAAGACAAAACATCTCAAAATGAAATGTTTGAAATTAAGAGTAGAACAGTTTTGGACTTCAGTGAATCAAATCCATTTGGGGATGTAGGGAGTAGTTCATAATGTTAGGACAACAATTTTATCACGAAACAATACGAAACATTGTTATTGCTTTCGGTACGATGTTTAATGATATTCAGCTTGTTCGTAAAGACAATTCTGGAACAATAACACAAACCATGAAGGTTCCTCTTGCGTATGGGCCAAGAGAGAAGTTTCTTGTGCGGTTGCGTGAAGATGCAGATTTAACAAAACAGGTTGCAATTACTCTTCCCAGAATTGGTTTTGAAATTAAAAATCTTGCTTATGATTCTGCTAGAAAAATGAGTAGAGTTCAACGATTTAAGAAAGTAAAGGGAGCAAACACAAAACAATTAGACACACAGTATATGCCTGTTCCATATAATCTTGAATTTGAATTATATGTTATGGCAAAACAATCTGATGATGCTCTGCAAATTGTAGAGCAGATACTTCCTTACTTTCAACCAGATTATGCATTAACTATTAATGATATGGCTGATATGGGTATCACTAGAGATATTCCTATTGTTTTGGGGAATATTGGATATGAAGATAGTTATGACGGTGAATTTACTACTCGTAGAGCATTAGTATATACGTTATCATTTACTACTAAATTCTATCTATACGGACCAGTAACTTCTGCTAAAGTTATTAAAACTGTGCAAGTTGATCAGTATACAGACTTGCCAGATAAATCACCAAAACGTGAGCAAAGATATAAAGTTACTCCAAGTCCTTCAACTGCTGATGCTGATGATGATTTTGGATTTAATGAAACAGTTTCTTTCTATCAAGATGCACAAGGTTATAATTCAGAGACAGGTGAAGATGATAATAAATCATGATGACGAAAGATTCTAGATTACGAATTGATAAAGAACTTGGTGTTATAGATAAAATTGTTCCTAAGATCGTACTTGATAACTCTGAGGTTGTACCCTATCAGGCTAAGAGTGGGGATGATATAGAAAAAGACTATGAATACCAAAGGGAAAATTTTTACAATTTAGTTGAAAAAGGTTCATCTGCAATAGATGGAATACTGGAACTTGCAAAAGAAAGTGAGCACCCCAGAACGTATGAGGTGGCTGGAAATCTTATCAAACAGGTGGCAGAGGTAACTGAAAAGCTAGGTGATTTGCAAGAGAAAATGCGTAGGTTAAAAGAGGTGCCAAGTAATGCACCTAAGAGCGTAACAAACGCATTGTTCGTTGGTTCTACTAAAGAACTTCAGACTATGTTAAAGGATAAATTAAAGGATGAAAGTAATTGAGAATGGAAACATACTTAGGCAATCCTAATTTAAAGAAAGCCAATGTCGCTCAAGAGTGGACTCAAGAAGAGGTCAAGGAATATACTAAGTGTATGAATGATCCTCTGTATTTTATACAGACATATATTAAAATTATTTCTCTAGACCTAGGCCTTATTCCATTTAAACTCTATGATTTTCAGAAGGAAATGGTAGGGACATTTCATAATAATCGGTTTACTATCTGTAAACTTCCTAGACAATCTGGTAAATCTACTACTATCATTGCGTATTTGTTGCATTTTGTTTTATTTAATCCATCAGTGAACGTAGCAATTCTTGCGAACAAGGCTGCAACCGCAAGAGATTTGCTTGGTCGGTTGCAACTTGCATACGAGAATTTACCCAAGTGGTTACAACAGGGAGTAATGACATGGAACAAGGGGAGTCTTGAACTTGAAAATGGGTCTAAAATTTTAGCATCATCTACTTCTGCTAGTGCTGTTCGTGGTGGTTCTTATAATATTATATTCTTGGACGAATTTGCTTATGTGCCAGCGAATGTTGCTGAACAGTTCTTTTCGTCGGTCTATCCTACAATAAGTTCTGGTCAGACAACTAAAGTAATGATTGTTTCTACCCCACATGGTATGAATATGTTTTACAAGTTGTGGACTGATGCAGAGAACAAAAGAAACTCCTATATTCCTATTGAGGTGCATTGGAGTGAAATCCCTGGCCGCGATGAAAAGTGGAAAGAAGAAACAATCAAGAATACTTCAGAATCACAGTTCAATTCAGAATTTGGGTGTGAGTTTCTTGGTTCTATTGACACATTAATCTCAACCCAAAAACTAAAAACAATGACATATATAAATCCCAGGCAATCTAATGCTGGTTTAGATTTGTATGTAAAACCACAAGAAGGACATACTTATCTATTGACAGCTGATGTTTCCCGTGGCACATCAAATGATTATTCTGCATTTGTTGTATTTGATGTATCAGAAATGCCTTATAGAATTGTTGCAAAATATCGAGACAATGAAATTAAACCATTATTGTTTCCTTCTAAAATATATGATATTGCCCGAGCATACAATCAGGCATTTGTACTTATAGAAATAAATGACATTGGTGAACAGGTTGCAACTACTATGCAGTTTGACTTGGAGTACGACAACCTTATTATGGCTTCTATGCGTGGACGGGCGGGACAAGTCCTTGGAGGGGGGTTCTCAGGTGGCCGAGCGCAATTAGGAGTAAGAACTACCAAAGCAGTAAAAAAAGTTGGTTGTTCTAATCTTAAACAATTAATAGAAGATAACAAATTAATAATAGAAGATTTGGATATTATTAATGAATTATCTACATATATTGTGAAGGGTCACTCTTTTGAAGCTGATGAGGGTTGTACTGACGATCTAGTTGCATGTTTATTCTTATTTGCATGGACTTCTGATCAGACATATTTTAAAGAATTAACTGATATGGATGTACGACAAACCATGATGAGAGAACAACAAGATGCTCTAGAACAGGATATGGCTCCATTTGGATTTGTTGTTACTGGATTAGAAGATGAAAATATTGGAGAAGTTATAGATGAATATGGCACAAGATGGAATCCAGTGATACGAGACTATGGTTCAAACTGGTAAAAACTAAATAAATTCAATCAAATCGTTATCTGCTTTGATCCAACAATTTGAACATAATATGGTGGAGTTACCTACCAGATGAAATATTTCTTTACGACTTTTATTATTAGTACCAACTCGTTTTGTTAATTTTCGTATTTCTGAATCATGAGGATAGAATTTGAGACATATAGTTTCACTCTCTCCACAATGGTTACATGACTTATCTGATAAGAATTCGTTAAGTAGAATGATTCTTTTTCGATAATTTCTACGAGCTACCTTCTTTATGGTATCTTTATACTTCTCATAATGTGCGTTTGTCATGGGATTATTTATATGTTATAACACTTATAAAAGAGGGTTATTGGAAACTCATTTTTTATAAATATTAATGAAATACAAAAAACACTCTTAATATAAAGGAGTAACGATATGAGCTTTTTAGTTTCACCTGGCGTACATGTCAGAGAGATTGACCTTACAAATGTAATTCCCTCAGTTCAAACCACGATTGGTGCGATTGCTAGTGCATGGGAAAAGGGTCCAATATCTTCTGTAGTATCAGTCAGTTCAGAAGAGGAATTGATTGCTATTTTTGGTAAACCCAAGACAACTAGTAATCAGTTTGAAAATTGGTTTGCTGCTGCAAATTTCTTGCAGTATTCAGATCATCTTAAAGTAGTTCGTTGCGAATCTGCCACACTTAATGCTGGTGCAAACAGTGGTGTTCTCATTCGTGATGATGAGCATTGGGAAGCATCTTTCAGTACAGGACAGGGTTCGCATGGTGAGTGGGCTGCTCGTACTGCTGGTACTTGGGGTAACTCAATCGGTGTTCAGATTTGTTCTACTGCAACAGGATACAACCAAGTGCTCGATACGTCAAATCAGTTAACTGCTGGTGCTGGAACGTTGGCCGCTAATACAATTACGGTTGATAACGCAGATGAGGCGGGAAATGCATTTAATGTAGGTGATATGATTTCTTTCTTTTCAGATACTTCGGCTACAGTGCCAGTTGATGAATTTAATGAGTATGAAGTAACAGCTATCAATACATCAACTAATGTATTAACAATTCGTCTAAAAGATGATCCAAATAGTGGTGGTTTGCAAAATACTATTCCAGATAATTCGTATATAAGGCGGAAATGGAAATATCACGACTTGTTTCCAAATGCGCCTGGAACTTCTGCATTTGTAACGGCTAAGGGTGGTTCCAATGATGAAATGCACATTGTTGTTTATGACACAACAGGTGCTATCACTGGATACGATGCTGATGTTGCTGGACAGAGAGGTTCTAGTGTCATAGAAACCTTTGCAAGTGTGTCAAAAAGTTCAGTGGCCAGGACTTCTGAGGGTAGTAGCAATTATTATCCAGACGTAATTTTCAGAAAATCAAATTGGATTTACTGGACGGATCATATATCTGGTGGTTCAAACTGGGGTACAGATACAACCACTGCTTATAGTTCAGTTATACCAATCACAATTGATTCACTTTCAGGCGGAACAGATGATCTTGCTCCATCTGCTGGTGAACTAGAACTTGCCTACGATAAGTTTGCAGACACAGAGTTACATGATATCAACCTAGTAATTGGTGGTAAAGGTGGCGGGTCTGGTGATACAGCTGCTACGCAAGATACTCATGTAACTATGATTACAGACCTTGTTGAAATTCGTAAGGATTGTGTGGGATTTGTTTCTCCATATCGTTCTGCGACAGTTGGTGTTGCAACTTCTTCGGCAACTGCTGCTAGAGCAGTCAATAATGTAAAAACTGCATTTGATCTTAACCCATCATCGTCTTACATGGTTTATGACAGTGGATACAAATACATGTACGACAAATACAATGACGTATATCGGCATGTTCCATTATGCGGTGATACTGCTGGACTTTGTGCATACACAGATGGTGTTGCTGATCCTTGGTATTCTCCCGCTGGTTATAATCGGGGTAATGTAAGGGGTGCAATTAAATTGTCATTCAATCCAAATAAGGCCGCCCGAGATATTCTTTATCAGGCAAGGGTTAATCCTGTTGTCAACTTCCCAGGCCAAGGTGTAACACTCTTTGGTGATAAGACTGCTCTTGCGAAACCAAGTGCCTTTGATAGGATTAACGTGCGTAGGTTGTTCTTGGTTCTTGAGAAAGCAATTGCAACTGCTTCCAAATACATGCTCTTTGAGTTTAACGATGAGTTTACACGGGCACAGTTCCGTAACATGGTCGAACCTTTCTTGAGAGATGTACAAGGCCGCCGTGGCATCTTCGACTTTAAGGTTGTATGCGACAGTACAAACAACACAGGTGAGGTTATTGACCGAAACGAGTTTATTGGAGACATCTACATTAAACCCGCTAGAGCAATTAACTTCATAACACTAAACTTTATAGCAGTGCGAACTGGCGTATCGTTTAGTGAGGTAGGAGGTTAATCATGGCTAATATAGATGATTTTAAAGCAAATCTACTTGGTGGTGGTGCTCGTGCTAACCAATTTAAAGTAATAATTACACCACCTACCGGCATTAATATCGCTCCATTTGATGTTGGTAGAACATCTTTTCTTGTAAGAGCATCAAGTCTTCCTGCCTCAACATTGAGTGAAATTGCAATACCATTTAGAGGAAGAGAAATATATATTGCTGGAGACAGAACAACTGCTGAAACTTGGAACACAACTTTCATGAATGATACGGACTTTATGATTCGTAATGCGATGGAAAGATGGGTTAACGGTATTAATGATGCCGCCAGTGCCAAAGGTGTTGTTTCTCCTGCTGAATATCAAACTGATATGGAAGTAGAACATTTAGATCGTGATGATACAGTTCTAAAAAGATATGTATTTAAAAGTGCATGGCCAACTAGTGTTACTACTATAGAGTTGACCACAGCTGCAGCCGGAGATATTGAAACATTCGACGTAACTTGGAGGTATCAACACTTTGAGGCATCAGCAGTAAACTTTTAATTTGAACCTACTAAATAGTGTAATACAGTAGGAGATATTATGGCAGAACTTTTTGGGTTCACAATACAACGAGCAATTAAGGATAGGGGTGGAGAAAAAACATTTTCCACTCCAACTCCTGATGACGGCACCATTGATGTAGCTGGTGGCGGTTTCTTTGGACAAATTCTTGATACAGACGGTAGAGAACGATCCGATATAGATTTAATTCGGCGGTATCGTGATATTGCTCAGCAAGCTGAGTGTGATACTGCTGTTGAAGATATCGTAAATGAGGGTATTGTTTCTAATCAAAATGATCAATCAGTAGAAATTTCTTTAGATCGTTTACATTATCCAGATAAAATTAAAAGAAAAATTCGTGCAGAATTTGATGAAGTTTTACGACTTCTGCATTTTGAACAAAGAGGTCATGATGTTTTTCGTCGGTGGTATGTGGATGGACGAGTATTCTATCATAAGATTATTGATACTAAAAATCCAAGAAAAGGTATTACTGAATTAAGATACATTGATCCAATCAAAATTAGAAAAGTCAGAGAAGTTAAAAAAGAACTTGATAACAAAACTGGCGTTGAAATGACGGAAAAGATTAATGAATATTTTATATACAATGAAAAGGGATTGAACCCAGCTGGTATTGGATCAGCTGGTCAAGGAATAAGAATAGCAACGGATTCAATTGCTTATACTCCTTCTGGTCTAATAGATGGTAATAGTGGTAGAGTTCTTTCTTATTTGCACAAAGCAATTAAACCTGTAAATCAATTGAGAATGATTGAAGATGCGTTAGTTATCTATCGTATTTCAAGAGCGCCAGAACGTAGAATTTTCTATATTGATGTTGGTAATCTTCCCAAGATAAAGGCAGAACAATATCTCAAAGATGTAATGAATCGTTATCGTAACAAGTTGGTGTATGATGCAACAACTGGTGAGATACGAGATGATAGAAACCATATGAGTATGTTGGAAGATTTTTGGCTCCCAC
>CEPD01041879.1_pt1 | contig 11626 bp, 7 predicted proteins | sample 530641 | NCBI WGS metagenome assembly CEPD01 (sample SAMEA2620815, study PRJEB7988) | marine metagenome | biome: marine biome (ENVO:00000447); feature: mesopelagic zone (ENVO:00000213); material: "saline water (ENVO:00002010), including plankton (ENVO:xxxxxxxx)" | depth 1000 m | reverse complement strand
AAGGGGTACGAGAAAAAGATCCGGGTGGTGAACACCCGGCTCAAAGGAGCATTCTACCGGACCCTGGGCGACAGCATTCTACCCGTTTCCATTGAAGATGGTCAGGCCATCGTCACTGCAGCACAGGATTCCATCAGGTCAGATACGACCCTTTCCAAGGGTCAACTCCATAAAAAAGAGCGCCAGCTAAGAAGCCTGGAGCGCCAGGTGAAAAATGAGTTTGGTCTGATTACCAGTTATTTGAAAGGGCGCAATAAGTATGCAGTTGAAGCCCACAAGAAATTTTCCATTCCTTTCGCCTGTATACTCTTCGTTCTCCTGGGTGCGCCCCTGGGTGTCATGGCCAAACGGGGCGGGTTTGCCGTCAGTACATCTCTCAGCTTTGGCTTTTTCCTGCTCTATTATGTCCTGCTCATCGGCGGCGAAGAACTGGCAGACAGGAACCAGGTCTCTGCTGCAATGGGCATGTGGGTTCCCAACGCGGTGCTTTTGGCTGTGGCCCTTTATTTAACGCTCCATACCGTCCGGGAACGGGCGCCCATTCCACTGGTATCCTTTTTCAAGAAAAAAGACTCTAATTCATGATCCCCGCAGACCTGATTTCGAAAAAACGTGATGGTCATGCTCTCACTAAAGATGAATTAACCTGGTTTATAAACGATTATCTTTCAGGCAAGGTAACGGAAGCCCAGATGACAGCACTACTCATGGCCATTTTTTATACGGGCATGAGCGAAGAAGAAACCTTCGCCCTGGTGGATGTGATGCTCAACTCCGGTTCTACACTGGATTTCTCCGATTCAGATGCCTATGTGGCAGACAAACACAGCACCGGCGGGATTGGAGACAAAGTATCCCTGGTCCTGGCACCCATTATGGCAGCTGCAGGATTGATGGTTCCCATGATCGCCGGACGGGGGCTGGGCTTTACCGGCGGAACCATCGATAAACTGGAAACCGTTCCAGGATTCAATACAGCTCCTGCACTGGAAACATTTAAAGACTGGGTAAATAAGAATGGCTGTGCCATCATGGCCCAGTCCGATCAAATCTGCCTTGCGGATAAAAAGATTTATGCCCTCAGGGACCAGACGGGAACGGTCCCCTCCGTACCCCTGATCTGCGGCTCCATTATGAGCAAAAAGATCGCCGAAGGCATCTCCGGCCTGGTACTGGATATCAAGGTGGGCAGCGGCGCATTCATGAAAACCATGGAGCAGGCCCGGGACCTGGGCAGCTGGATGAAAAAGATCGGAACTGCCTTTAATATTGAAACGGATATCATTTTCACAAACATGGACCAGCCCCTGGGGCGGTTTGCGGGCCTGGCCTGTGAAGTGCAGGAATCGGTCAAAGCTCTTAAGGGAAACGGCCCCAAGGATCTCATGGAGGTAACCTTTGAACTGGGTGCAAAACTGTTGGTCCAGACTAAGTTGGCTAACCATAAGGATGAAGCCATTCAATTGCAGCAATCTCTTATTGATTCGGGGAAAGCACTGGTTGCATTTGAAACCATGGTGGACGCCCAGGGCGGGCGATTAAATGAGTTAGGTTCTAATGCAAAACCGGATCATGAAACGGTCGTTCATGCCTCTGAAGATGGGATCATTGATTGGATGGATACGGAGACCATTGGCTGGGCCCTGGTGGATCTGGGCTGTGGTCGCAAGAATCCAGGGGACTCGTTAGATAATTCAGCCGGGATCGAATTTTTAAAAAAGGTCGGGAAAGAAACCCGCAAGGGTGACCCGGTTTATCGCGTATTCAATTCTGATCCTGGACGATTGGATTCGGCATCCAGCATGCTTGAAGAAACTTTCAGCACAGGAGAATTATCTCCGGACTCGGTTCTGATCCTGGGAGACCTTTAATCCGTCCGGTGAACCTTACACTTCTGGGTGGGTTCCGTTCCAGTCTTGAAAATTTCTTTTTCAATTGGGCAGGCAGGAAGAGGTACTTTTTTTGTGACAGAACAGATTTCTTTATAATGTACACCACCCGGTTTTTCAAATTTCTGGGTGGGCAGGTCCAGAGTGTCATGGGCGGCTTTCATAAACCGGGCCCAGGCCGGCAGGGCTGCCCGCGTACCGTCTTGACCGGGGCCTAAGGGAACCTGGAAATCATCCACACCAAACCAGCAGCCGGCAGCGATCTGGGGCGTAAACCCCACAAACCAGGCGTCGCTCCAGCCCTGGGTGGTGCCGGTCTTGCCGGCAGCAGGCCGATTAAACTTATACTTCCAGCGGGCACTGCCTCCCGTACCCCGATCCATGACGGTCTGCATCAGACTGGTCATCAAATAAGCAGTTTCCTCGCTTAACACTTCTTTTCGATCGGGATAGTAATCCTTGATCACGTTGCCGTAGCGGTCTTCGACCCGGGTAATCCCAAAGGGTTTTGAATATACACCCTGGTTGGCCAGGGCTGCATAGGCAGAGACTATTTCTATGGGATACACCTCTGATGTTCCCAGGGCGATGGCATCCACGGCCCTGATATCCGAATTAATGCCCATGCGTTTTGCCATTTGTTTAACCTGTTCCGCAGGTGCAATATCCTGCTGAACCATGCGCACGGAAATGAGATTAAAGGATTTGCGCAGGCCTTCCCGGAAGGTGGTCAGCCCGCCCGTACTGCCATCGTAATTCTGGGGTTTCCATTTGACCCAGGTCCCATCCATATTCTGGATGTTCAGTACCACTGGCTGGTTCAGGAGCTGTTCTGTCACCGGATAGCCGTTATCTAGCGCTGTGGTATAAACAAAGGGCTTAAATACAGACCCGGGCTGCCGTTTCGCCTGGACCGCCCGGTTGAACTGGTCGTGGTAGTCGGGGCGCCCCCCCACCATGGCCAGGATACCGCCTGTGTTTGGATCCAGGGCCACAAAGGCACATTGCACCAGCAGTTTATCCCTGAGATCCTTGTAGAGCTGGCCTTCACCGGCCAGCATCATTTTCAGGCTGTCTTCCGGATAAATAGTTAAGTAGGCCAGGTTCTCAAATTCTTCCCTGTCCTTGTAGAACCGTTTGTTCAGCCGGTCCTGGTCATCCCTCACCGTCAGCATCATCGCCTCTTCCGCAATGGCCTGGAGCCTGGAATCCAGGGTGGTGTAAATTTTCAGGCCATCCCTGTAGATATTCACATCCAGGGCCGTGTCCTCTTTTTCCATGATCCGTCTTACATATTCTGTAAAGTAAGGTGCGCTGCCGCTTTTGGGTGCATCCTGAACCGATTCCAGCGTTCTGACCCGGTGCTCTTCATACTTGCCCCTGCCAATGTAATGCTGGTCCCGCATCAGGCGCAGGACCGTATTGCGGCGCCGGATGGCCCGGTCCGGATGGTGGATCGGGGAGTAGCTTGCCGGGGCAGGCAGCAGGCCTGCAAGCAAAGCGGATTCATCAATGGTCAGGTCCCTGGATTCTTTGCCGAAAAATCGTTTGGTGGCAGCCTCCACACCATAGGTTCCATGGCCAAAATGCACTGTATTGAGATACATTTCAAGGATCTCTTCCTTGGTATAGGTTCTCTCGATCTGGATTGCGGTAATGACTTCCTTGACCTTGCGGAGAAGACTGTCTTCAAAGCCCACGGATTTATACAAATTCCGTGCTAACTGCTGGGTCAGGGTGGAAAATCCCTGACGATAACTCATAGACAGGGTATTGATCATGATGGCCCGGGCTACGCTGCGAAGCGACAGGCCCCAATGGTTGTAAAAACGCCTGTCTTCTGAGGCTACAATAGCATGCTGCATGTGTTCCGGTATTCTGTCCAGTTCAATAAAGACACGTTTCTGGACAAACAATTCATTCAGGACTATTCCATCCGCAGAATAAATACGGGTTACCAGGTCCGGGTCATAATTTTCCAGCTGTTCCAGGGAAGGCAGATTCCTGGAAAGAAAGAATACAGCAGACAGTACGGCGATCAATCCTATAAAAACAACCAGCAGGCATCTGCGAATGATCTGGCTAAAGTTGATGGTCGAGGCAGGCTGATCCATGGGAAAATTTACACTTGACCCAATTTTTACCGAACAGGGATTTTATACGGGGTTTGAAACAGGGAAATTGAATCCTGCCGAATCAGTCTTTTTTCCTGGGCTGGATCATTTTATCCGGCTGTACAAGACGATCAAACTCTTCACCGGACATATACCCCAGCTCCATGATGGCCTCACGGAGCGTGGATTGATCCTGGTATGCTTTTTTCGCCACTTCCGAAGCCTTATCATAGCCAATATGGGGATTTAAGGCGGTGACAAGCATCAGGGAATTATAGAGATTATGATCGATCCGCTTTTGGTTGGGTTCAATACCTTTAACCGCATTCTTAGTAAACGAACGGCAGCCGTCAGACAGAAGACGGATGGATTGTAAAATGTTATAAGCTATAACTGGACGGTAGACATTCAATTCAAAATTCCCGGAAGCACCGGCAACCGTGATCGTAGTATCATTGCCCATGACCTGGGTACAGAGCATGGTCATGGCTTCGCACTGGGTGGGATTAACCTTCCCCGGCATGATGGATGATCCCGGTTCATTGGCCGGAAGGGTGATTTCACCGATCCCGGACCTGGGGCCGCTGGCCAGCCAGCGAATATCATTGGCGATCTTAAATAGTGAAGCAGCGATCACTTTCAAGGAACCGGATAATTCAATAATACTGTCCTGGCCTCCCAGGGCCTCAAATTTATTCTCCGCGGTTCGAAACGGCAGGCTGGTCAGTTCAGATATCTCTTTTGCAACCGCCTCACCAAACCCTGCCACAGAATTAATGCCGGTCCCCACAGCCGTTCCGCCCATGGCCAGTTCATAACAGTGATCCAGAGATTTTTCTAAACGGCTCAGACCGTGGTCCAATGCGGACACATACCCGGAAAACTCCTGCCCCAGGCTCAAGGGCGTAGCATCCTGGAGATGGGTGCGGCCCAGTTTAATAATGGGTTCAAATTCAGCAGCCTTCTGCTGCAAGGCCTCCCGCAATTCTTTCAGGGACGGTACCAGTTGGTGGTGGACACTCTCCACCGCAGCCATGTTAATGGCCGTTGGAAATGTATCATTGGTGGACTGGCTCATATTCACATGATCATTGGGATGGACCGGATCTTTGCTGCCTAATTCGCCGCCCATGAGCTCAATGGCCCGGTTCGCAATGACCTCATTAAAATTCATATGGGTCTGGGTACCGCTCCCGGTCTGCCAGACCACCAGAGGAAAATGGTCATCCAGCTTACCTTCGATCACTTCATCCGCAGCGCTATGGATGGCGTTCAGGATAGATTCATCCAGGTTTCCAAACCCATGATTCACCGTTGCAGCGGCTTTTTTCAGGATGCCGTAGGCACGGATGAATTCCCGGGGAAACTGCTCCTCTCCAATTTTAAAATTTTCAAACGATCGCTGGGTCTGGGCGCCGTAATACCGATCCGAAGGCACCTCAACCGGGCCGATACTGTCCCGTTCAGTGCGATTGCCCATGGTCAGTTCACAATCCAGGTATCACCGGCATTAATCAAGTCCTGGACACTGCCGGGTCCTTTTGCTTCTTTTGCCGCAGTAATCTGTTTTACCATTTCCTGGTTGTAGGTAGGTTTGTCGATGGAATAGATGACGCCGATGGGCTCAGGCAGATTCGGATTTGAGGTCCAGTTGGCAATAATGTGAGCCAGATTCAGGTTTGTTTCATCGTGAACAAGGAGATCATCCACACTGTGTTTTTCCATGTCCACCACCCTTGCTGTGGATCCATCCAACTTGATCCCTTTGGTTTCTTTTGAGAAGAGCATGGGCTCGCCATTTTTTAATTCGATCACGTTATCCAATTTCTCAGCACCTGTATACGATTCAAATTCGCCATCATTGAAAATGTTGCAATTTTGATATATCTCAGTGAACGATCCACCATCGTGGTTGTAGGAGCGTTCCATCATTTCTGCCATGTGCTTCTGCCAGCGATCGATGGTTCGGGCCACAAACGTAGCCTGGGCGCCCAATGCCAGTGAAGGAGGGTTCAGGGGATAATCAATGGAGCCAAAGGGAGTGGCCTTGGTTACCTTGCCATATTCCGAGGTTGGGGAATACTGCCCTTTGGTAAGCCCGTAAATACGGTTATTAAACATTAAAATATTAAAATCCATATTTCGGCGCAGGGAATGCATAAAATGGTTCCCGCCGATGGAAAGACCATCTCCGTCTCCCGTGATCACCCAGACAGAAAGATCGGGGTTAGCGATCTTGACTCCGGTTGCGATTGCAGGAGCACGGCCGTGGATCGAATGGAAGCCGTAGGTATTCATGTAATAAGGGAACCGGCTGGAACATCCGATCCCGGATACAAAGACAAATTCTTCCCGTTTGCGCCCGAATGTAGGCATATTTTTCTGGGCCTGAGCCAGGATGGCATAATCGCCGCAGCCAGGACACCAGCGAACCGCCTGGTCTGATTCAAAATCTTTTTTAGTTAACTGGGGTGTTTGCAATTCACTCATAATTTATCCCAAGGTTTTTTTAACGGTTTCAATAATAGTTGAAACTCCGATGGGCCGGCCTCGTACAAGATTAAGCCCCTGTGCATCCACAAGGTATTCTGCCCGGATCAACCGCAATAGCTGGCCGAGATTGATCTCTGGAATCAGCACATTCTTGAAGTGGATCAGGATCTCACCCAGGTCTTTTGGTAATGGGCTGATCCAGCGCAGGTGAACATGAGACACCTTTAAGCCCTCGTCCTGCAGAGTCTCAGCCGCAGATCTGCAGGAACCGTATGTCCCGCCCCAGCTTAATACAAGCAGGTCACCATGGCTTTCACCAAATACATCTGTCTCAGGAATGTCGTTCTGGATTCGGTTTACTTTTTCCTGCCTGAGTTCCACCATCCTGTGGTGATTTTCCGGGTCGTAGCTCACATGTCCCGTATTCTCTGCTTTTTCAATACCCCCGATTCGGTGTTCCAGGCCCGCTGTTCCCGGTATGGCCCAGGGCCGGGATAAAGTTGCTTCATTTCTTAGATACGGTAAATAATCCCCGTCTGCATTGGGCTGGTCAGCAAAATTGACTTCAATGGGTTCCAGTTCTTCTACATCAGGAATCATCCAGGGTTCTGACCCATTCGCTAAATAACCATCTGAAAGATACATGACCGGTGTCATGTATTTTAAGGCAATGCGGCAGGCCTCGTAGGCTGCAAAAAAGCAGTCACCAGGCGTAGCAGCTGCAATAACCGGAATCGGTGACTCCCCGTTGCGCCCATAGAGTGCCTGGTTCAGATCAGACTGTTCTGTTTTGGTTGGCAGGCCCGTACTGGGACCGCCCCGTTGAACATTAACCACCACCAATGGGAGTTCCGTAATCACAGCCAGGCCCAGTGCTTCACCTTTCAATGCTATCCCGGGACCGGATGTGGCCGTAACGGCCAGATTCCCTGTAAATGCAGCACCGATGGCAGAAGATACACCAGCAATTTCATCCTCAGCCTGAAAGGTCTGGACACCAAAATGTTTCCAAGCCGCAAGTGTATGGAGAATATCGCTGGCTGGCGTGATGGGATAACCGCCATAGAACAGGCTGAGCCCGGATTTCTCCGCGGCTGCCAAGAGTCCCAGGGATGTAGCCAGGTTCCCGTTGATGTTTCGATAGGTTCCAGGGGGCAGAGCGGCTTTCTCCACTTTATATCGGGTCATAAACAATTCAGTTGTATCCCCATAATTATAGCCCGTATTCAACGCCCGTGTATTGGCCTCAATAATGGCATCCTTTCCTGCAAATTTTTTCTTCAACCAGGCTTCCGTAGCATCCAGGGGACGATCATACATGTAAAACAGGACACCCAATGCAAAGAAGTTCTTGGTTCTGCCCACCAGTTTCGGTGACATATCCAAGCCTTCACAGGCTGCTGTGACCATTTTGTTCATTTCAATTGGGATAACTGTAAAATAATCATCTAGGGATCCGTCTTCCAAAGGATTGGATTCATAGCCTGCAAAATTCAGATTCTTCTTGCTAAATGCATCCATATTGATGATCATTGTACCACCGGGGATCAATTCTTTCTGGTGAACCTTCAAAGCTGCCGGGTTCATGGCAATCAGTACATCCGGTTTATCCCCCGGCGTATGGATGTCTCGGGAAGAAAATTTGATCTGAAAGGCGCTGACGCCCGCCAGAGATCCCGCTGGAGCCCTGATCTCTGCAGGGAAATCCGGGAGGGTGCTAAGATCATTCCCTACAATTGCAGTTGTTTCCGTAAAACGCCCGCCGGTCAGTTGCATCCCGTCTCCGGAATCACCGGCAAATCGTATGACAGCCTCATCTATTGTTTTAAATGTTTTTCCCATAAATGCAGATTATTTAGTGAAGGATTGAATTCCTGTAGTGAGATTGGAAAATATGTAGATCGGTAAAAAAAATTATTAATTCGTATTATTCATAAAATCCGTCACCCAATTTACCAAGGTGTTTTAGAGTGTAGAAAGAAATTAATTCCCCTTATTGGCTAAAACTTTTTTAAGATTCCCATCCCGAACCAATGAATAAACCAATCATTTCCTATGAGTAAGCAGTCTACATATCCATTTGGCATGCGGCTCCGCTATGGCATCGATAATTTTATGTCCAGGGGTAGTACATCCATTTTTCTAGCTTTGCTTTCACTCTTTCTGGTGGGCTTCCTTGCCATGGTTACCTTGCGGGTATTTACAAATGCAATAGTACCAGATGAAAATACCAGTTGGACAGAGATACCTTGGCGGGTCTATGTGGCGGTAATGGAAGGGTCTGCTGCCGAAACGGATGGCGATAGTAACTGGGCTGCAAAAGTGTCATCCATTATTGGTGTCGTGGTTGGTTTGATCCTTTTTTCCAGTATGGTGGCATTTATTACCAGTATTTTCAAAGCCAAGCTTGATGAACTGCGCCGCGGTCGGAGCCTAGTGCTTGAAAAAGACCATACCCTGATTCTGGGCTTTGGCGATCGTATCCTGGAAATAATCCGGGAATTGATTGAAGCGAATGAATCGGAGCCAGACGCTGCTATTGTGATCTTGGCTGAGGATGACAAGGAAGACATGGACAATGTAATCCGCGATAATATTTCAGATTTTATGACCACCCGTATCATTACCCGTTCCGGGGTAGTAACCAATATTAATAATCTGAAAAAAGTAATGTCAGAACAGGCAAAATCCGTTATTATTGTGAACAGTGCTGCCAGCTGGCAGCCAGAGGAAGAAAAAAATCTTGCGGATGCCCTGGTTTTAAAATCCATCATGTCTATCATTGCCATCTGTCACGGCAAAGAGCACCCGCCTATCGTATGTGAAATTCATTCGGATCGGGACCGGGACCTGGCAGAAAATATTTCCAGCGGAACCGTCAAGGCCTTAAACGAAGTTAGTGTACTTTCAAGAATGATCGCTCAATTGGCATTGAGCCGCAATGGGTTGTCTGTAGTTTATGGTGATATGGTAGGCTTTGATGGTAATGAATTTTATTTTTATCAGCCGGAAGATGGCTGGGGCGGCCCTTTGACATTTGGTGAAAGCCTGAACCGATTCAAGAGCAGCACCCCGATGGGAATCCATACTTCAAAAGGAGAAATAGTATTGAATCCTCCAAAAGAAACTCCAATCCAGGATGAAGATGAGCTCATCATTTTTGCCGAGGATGACTCCACTATATTTTATTTTAATGAACCTGTTTTTAAGCCGAAGACAACAAACATCCCGCAGATCGAAACAAGTCTGCGTACCCAACGGGTTGCACTGTTGAATTGGACAACAAAGACCAAGATTATTATGGAAAAACTGTGCAGTTACATTCCTGAAGGCTCAGAATTATGTACATATGTTTCTAAAAAAATACCTCAAATGGATACATTAAAAACTGCATTAAGGGAAAAATATCCTGGTATCCGTATTTCTATCCATCAGATCGATCTAAATGACCTGAATCGTTTAGATGAGATTGATCCCCAGAATTTTGATAGTATTCTTATTCTTTCCCCCGGTGGCACCACCATAGAAGAGATGGATGCCTATGTCATATCGCTCTTGATTCGAATCCGTCAGATCCTGATTTTAAAATCATCCAAAGATCAATACGTAAATAGTTCGGATTCAAAAAAATGGCCAAAACTCATTACGGAAATCATGGACAGCGAAAACATTGATATCATTCTGAACAGCGGAGTTGAAGACTTTATGGTTTCCAACCAGTTCGTTTCCCAGATCATGGCCCAAGTGTCAGAGGAACCCCTGGCCCTGGATGTGTATGATGATCTTTTCCAAGCCGAAGGCAGTGAATTATACATCAAACCGGCCTCCTATTATTTCGACTTTAATGACAATGAATCTATTACGGTGCCCTACGGTGAATGTATGCAGGCCGCCCAGCTTCGGGGTGAGGTGATCCTGGGTGTGCAGCTCCATGCTGAACAGAAAAACAAGGATAAAATGTTTGGCATTGCCCTGATCCCGGATAAGAATGATGAATTCATTCTGAGTAAAGAGGACGGTTTGATTGCCCTGGCTGAGGATGAATCTTAATTAGACCCAATATTAAAATTATACAATGAATGATAGAGATAAAATAAGGCTTACGACCCTGAGTCACGGCTCCGGTTGAGCGTGTAAGATCGGTCCGGGTGACCTGGCCCAGGTTCTGGGTGATCTAAACATTTCAACACACGAATCCGTCGTTTTAGGCTTTGATGGGGCAGACGATGCGGCGGCAGTGCGCCTGAAAGATGGAAAATTACTGATTCAAACTGTGGATTTTTTCACGCCGATTGTAGATGAACCTTATGAATTTGGGCAAATTGCTGCTGCAAATTCTTTGTCAGATATTTATGCCATGGGAGGCGAACCCTTATTTGCCCTGAACATTGTGGGATTTCCCATCAATGATCTGCCTAAAGCAATCTTAACTGAAATCCTTCAAGGCGGAGCAGACAAAGCCGCAGAAGCAGGGATCCCGGTTGTGGGTGGACATTCAGTGGATGACAAGGAACCAAAATATGGCCTGGTGGTTACCGGTGAAGTGGATGAGTCTAAAATGTGGAAAAATTCTGGTGCCGAGGCAGGCGACGTATTGGTCTTAACTAAGCCCCTGGGCACAGGTGTTATCGCAACTGCCATCAAAAAAGGAACTGCGACTCAAGAATCTATAGATTCCGTTGTTCAATCAATGGCTGCTTTAAATAAAAATGCTGCCGATCACCTAAAGGAATTGGATGTGCATGCCGTAACTGATGTAACGGGGTTTGGTCTGTTGGGCCATTTAAAGGAAATGTGCCAGAACAGCGGTATTTCTTCAGAAATAAATTTTTCTAAGCTCAACTTTTTACCTTCTGTTTTTGATTTAGCTGAATCAGGTATTATGGCTGGCGGCACACGGCGGAACCTGGACTACGTGAAGGATTTTGTCTCCTTTGGAACTGACCTGACTGAACTGGAACACCTTTTGGCGGCAGATGCCCAGACCTCCGGCGGTTTACTCATTTCCCTTCCGGATGAAGATGCTCAAAAGTTTGTTCAATCATACGGTCCTCCATCAAGAATCATTGGACACATCACAGAGAAAAGTTCACATTTAATTACCCTGTTGTAATTTATATACGACTAAAT
>CEPD01074929.1_pt1 | contig 11910 bp, 4 predicted proteins | sample 530641 | NCBI WGS metagenome assembly CEPD01 (sample SAMEA2620815, study PRJEB7988) | marine metagenome | biome: marine biome (ENVO:00000447); feature: mesopelagic zone (ENVO:00000213); material: "saline water (ENVO:00002010), including plankton (ENVO:xxxxxxxx)" | depth 1000 m | reverse complement strand
ACCACCTCAGCGGCTAAGCGGGTGCAAATATACAGCCGTTTTTTAATTACACAAGACTTTTAAAAAATTGTTTGATTTTTACGAAAACTACACGGAATTCAATCCAACACTATCAATTAAACATCTAAAAAACGACTTAACATTAGATTAACACTAAAGAAATGATAAATCATTCCTAATATCGTACCACGACACCAGTAAAAATTAAAGAAAAAAGTTCCAAACTAAACCAAATCGCACCATAAAATCGTTGTGTGGATATCTTGGTGCAGAGAAATTATTATTTCCATCAATTAAGAAATTTAAATTTTCAAGCTTAAAAAATATTCTTGCCTGATCTACTTTTCCATTAAAAAAGAAATCTACCACTGGATAATTACCATATTCAGTTTCGTTTTGCACATAAAATTCAGCCAAAACTGGATCGTAAGCGTCCATTTGATAAGAAGAAAAATAGCGAAGACTTAAACCCGTTTGTAAATACAAAGCCTTATCAAACCAAAAGTCCTTATAATAAAAGGTATTCCGAGTTACTAATTCTGGTAAATTGAGAACATCTTTGCCATCAGAAATATTTTGATAAAGTATGGTATTATCTAAAGCAAACTTTCCAAAAGTAAATTCCCTTTGGGCTTTCAATTTATAATATCGTACATCACCGACAAATTGAAATGGTTTAACGGCGCCATCGTTATTAAGTGAAAAATAGGTGTAATTCTGAATTTGAGTTATCTCTCCACTAAAGTTAGCAATCATCTTAGCTGATAATTCAAAGAAAAGGCTTTGTGCATTTTCATTGTCAAAATTATTTTGCCAGTTATAGTTTATGTAATCACTTTGATACAGTAAAAAATTTAAATTTGGAGCCCTACTGGTTTGTTTTATTCCAAAGTTTAAAAAATTATTATCATCTAGACTGTAACCTGCTGATGCTAGAATATGGTTTCCTGAAAAATCATCTCCGAAATTAAATGATACGTCAGCATGAAGATTGAACCCCGCTAAATAATTATCATAACTCCCACCAACATTTATAAGCCTCCCATCTAACCTATCTCCCACAACTCCATTTTCTCCTATAAATACAGAATCATACCAATAATCGAAAAAGGAATAGCCGGCTTTTGCCGATATCTTTCCTAGAACAGGATTATCAAAATTTACTGCAACCGTATTATCCATATTGCGATATCTAGTTTCATCATTAAGATTAGTGCTCTGAAAAGCCTCCCCTAAAATGGCAGTAGCAGCAGCCGATTGAAGATATTGAAATTTTTTATACGAATAATCCAGTCTGTGACTTAAATAAAACTTATTTTGAATTGTATCCTGCGCCCCCGACAAATAGTATTGATGGTCTAAAAAGAAACCTTTACCATATAATGTACTCTCCGCATTTTCGAAATTAACATCTAAAACTGAACGATCATCAAATTCGGGCTCCTTGCTGATATATGAAGCTAGCGCCTCATCTGTTAATCCGCCATTTTCTTCATTCAGCAAATCCTGACTTACAAAATGAGCTTTCGCTCTATATTTTCTATTTTTAGTCTGATAATTTAACGTTGTTCTAAAATTTCCTGTACTGGTAAGAATATGGCGATAGCGCCCAAGAGCACGCACTCCTTTATAAGCAATGCTAAAATTTAAACGTTCTGAAGTATTAACCGTGAAAAATGCGTCTAATTGTTGTCCTTGTTCCGGTACGGTTTTAAAATACAATTCTGTAAGTGGTGTAGGAACGTAATAATAGTTAATATCCTCTGCCTCCATAAAATTATAATGACGAGCTCTAGCCCCAAATTTGGGCATTATAGTACTAAAATCTCGAAATTCGGTAAGCTTATTATAGGTTTGTCCCGTATTTGCAAACGGCAAAAGTCCGAATAGATCTTTGCGCAAATAATTAAATTTATAATCTTTTTGAATCGTTAGAGAAGTATCAACATGAGTCGTATCATTCTCTATAGTTATTATCTTAAAAAGATCTATTGTAGGCTCTGCCACAGAATCTTTAGATTTCTCCTCGCCCACTCTTCCAGGCGACCTTTGTTCTTGAGCATTACAATGATAACCAATAATTACAAACGAGATTAGAAATAGTGCTTTCTTCATTTTAAAAATTATGTAACAAAAGTATAAAAATAACGCAAGTAGGAGAGAATTGGTATAAAACAAAAAAACCACCCAAGTTGGGTGGTTTCGAAATTTCAAATCTATTTAAAATCTTAATAACCTTCGTTTTGAACCATATTTGAGTTTGAATTCAATTCGGAAACAGGAATAGGCCAAGCGAACAGGTAATTGGGAACGGAAAAAGTCTTCATAACATTACCTTGAGTATTCATAGCTTCCATATTCATGCCACTACGCAACATCTCATCAAACCGAAATCCTTCAAAGATAAGTTCTTTCCGTCTTTCTAAAAGAATATTTTCTTTTGTTGCATTATTATATGGTTGAGCACCTCTATTCGCAGGAATTTTATTTAACTGCGTTAAAGCATCTCCACCTGTTTCCAATAGAGCTTCTGCATAATTCAGAATTAACTCCTCGTATCTAAATAAAACAATATTATCAGCATTATTAACATTATCGGGATATTTACCTAAGTTTCTAAGTATATCATCTTGATAACCTAAAATACCCTTACGAACATCGGAATCTTCATAAATATCTAAAACTTCATTTTTTACTTGAATATCTCCGTATCCACTACCATCATCATTAGCTCTATAAATATAGGCTAAACCATTAATACCAGGATTATCAGCTAAGTTAGCTGCAAGTTCAAAAATGACATTTGCCCCTCCATCTCCTGCCCAACTGCTCACGTAGGACTCTGCAGGAATAATCGAATAAAGACCAGATTGAATAACTCCCTCTGAAGCTGATACAGCGCGGTTCCAATCTCCAAAATAAACCGCAACTCTGGCTTCAAGTGCTTTCGCTGTGAATTTAGATACCAAAACTTTAGAATTATCGTAATCTGAATTCATCATCGCAAAACCTGTTTCTAAATCATTATAAATAGCCGCTTTAACTTCTTCTATAGTATTTCTCGCAGGAAAAAGATCATCTCCCTTGAAGGTCGTTACAATTGGAACCCCTAAGTTTCCCGCTCCTGCAAATTGCTGCCCATATACCCGAAGAAGATCAAAATGAGCTAAAGCTCTTAAAACAGTTGCCTGTCCCTGAATATGCGCACCTAAATCTAAATCGCCTTCAAGAGATTCAAGATCTGTATTGATTATAATATTAGCATTTGCAATTACATAATATGCGGTATTCCAGATAAAACCAGAATTCTCGTTGTAAAGATACTGACTTTGAGTAGTAAATCTACCTGAATTCCCATTTGAAAAAGTGTTATCTGTACGAACCTCATTGGTGATTATAATATCACGACCATAATATCCTGAAGAGGTCATTGAACTATGTATACCTTTTAAAATACTGCTTAAATTTTCTACTTTATTTACACTGTCTTCAACACTTTTCTCCTGGGCTAAGGTTGGCTCTAAATCCTCTGTCGAACATGATACTGTAACAGAAATCATAGCTACGAACATCAATATATATAATAAGTTTTTCATCGTTTTTAATTAAAAAGTTAAGTTAACACCAAATAAGAAAGATTTAGTTGGAGGTGTTTCCATTCCTGTTTCACCTCCCAAATCTTGCTCTGGGTCAAAAAGTAAATTATCATCCTTAACCCATGTAGCTAAATTATTGCCTCTCACAAATACTCTAGCGGTTTTCATTCCAATAGAATTCATAACAGAACTTGGAATATTATAACCAAATGTTAAGTTTCTCAACCTAATAAAATCACCATCATATAGATACTTAGAATGTCTCTGCCAAGATTGTCCATCACTCGTAAATTTACCATTTCTTGTAATATCCCCAGTTTCTTGCCATCTATCCAACAAGCTTTGATATCCATTATAGGAAAAGATAGGAAATCCATTTGGTTGATTTAGATATAAATGCCATCCTTCATAAATTTTATGCCCCCCCGCATAATAAGCTTGAGCATTCAAAAAGAAGCCTTTAACCTCAAAATTTAAATTTACACCAGCAGTGAGTGTTGGTACCGCATTTGCTCCCTGAAAAACAGCTTCAGCATCATTAAAGGTCGTTGTTGTTTCGCCACCAACGCCATTTAAATAAAATTCTTCCATACCAGTTTCTGGATTCACTCCTGCCCATGTTGGCATGTACCATTCTCTAACCGGGTGCCCTGTTTCAATTCTTGTAGTCGTTGTAGTAATTGTCCTTTCTATACCATTTGGATCTAAAGGAAGTTCAGTAATTTCATTATTAACCGTAGCAATATTACCACCTATACTTAAACTTACATCCTGAGTATCTATAAGGTTGGCATTTAACTGAATTTCTACTCCAGTATTTTTCAAGGCTCCTATATTTTGTGTCTGACTGGAAAAACCTGTAGTTTGAGATAATGGAACATTTAGCAATAAATCCTCTGACTTTCTATTAAAATACCCAATACTACCTGATAAAACATCATTAAAAAGACCAAACTCCAAACCAATATCAATAGTTTTATTGATTTCCCATGAAAGATCATTATTACCAAAAGTACTTACTGCTTGAGCACCATCACCATTATAATCCACACCATAAGTAAACAAGGACTGATAACGATTTAATCCAATACTAGCATTTCCTGTTTTACCATAAGAAAAACGAAGTTTTAAATATTCTATATTGTCGATTGAAGTCAAAAAGTCTTCCTTATGAATATTCCATGCCGCACCTACAGAATAAAAATTACCCCATCTGTTATCCTCCTGAAATCTTGAATTACCTTCAATTCTATATGAAAGATTTAATACATACCTACTATCAAAAACTGAATATTCAAGCAGTCCCAAGTAAGCTCCCATGTACCAATCTGAGAAACTTGAAGAAACTGAACTTGGCGTACCTGCACTATCCAGAAAATATAACCCATCATCTGCGAAATTTTCGGCTGCTCCACCTAAAAAGTATTGTCTGTTAGACTGATATTCTTGCAACAATTTAAATTTTAAATTATGCTGGTTAAGCGCTAAATTGTAGTCTAAATAGTTTTGAAATACATAAAATGCATTGGTTCTATCATATTGCGAAGCATCTCCAGAAGTAGGCACACCATAACCATAGTTTCTATTAGAGTATGTTCTATAGTTATATAATTGTAAATCTACACTAAATTTTGCCCCCAAAGTAAAACCACCTCCTATGTCCCAGGTTAAAGCATTTCCAGAGATGATACGTGTAAAACGATTATCATTAAAATCATCCCTTGCACCAATAAGAGGATTAGGAAGTGACCCTCCTATTTCGGCAAATGTGCCATCATCATTGTAGGGATACCTAAGAGAGTTCATAAAATATTTAGCCGTTCTAGGACTGGCAAAATAAGCACTTCTTTCCAAGAAAGCTTTTTGAAAGGTATAAGCTGCCGAGTTATTAGAAGATAACTTAAGACTTGGTGTAAGATCTTTAGAAAAATTTATTGATCCAGAAATCCTTTCAAAACTGGATCCTATAACAGTTGCTTCTTGCTCTAAATACCCTAAAGAAGCAAAGAAATTATGTCCATTTCCTCCACCTGAAGCAGAAATGCTGTATTCTCTATATATTGCATCTTTATTCGCAACAGCAGAACCCCAATCCGACTCTTTTCTACCATTTTGATCCCACGCTTTAAAAAGTGCATTATTTTCTAGTAGATAATCTGTGGCCTGCTGTGTAGTATCATAATAACCATCATTATAGTAAGCCTCAGCGGCTAGCTCCAATCTTTGTGCTGAAGTTAAAGGCGTGGGACCATCAACAGCATCATTCATAAAACCGATCTGTGTATTAATGGTAAAAACGGTCTCTCCGTATTTTCCTGACTTAGTTGTAATAAGGATTACTCCATTGGCACCTCTCGCACCATATTGTGCGGTAGCAGAAGCATCTTTTAAAACAGTAATAGAAGCAATATTATTATTATCTATTGCAGCCAAAGCACTGATACTTGAGGTTGCACCGCTAGCGCTAACGTTACCATTATTAATAGGAACCCCATCAATAACATACAAAGGCTCATTACCGGCAGTAATAGAACTTATTCCACGAATCCTTATATTGGCAACAGATCCAGGAGTACCTGAGCTTGAAGAAACAGTTAGACCAGCAACATTCCCCTGAAGTGCCTGATCTACTGTAGGAGAAGCGAAAGATTTTAAAACTTCGTCGTCCACTTTCACAACGGAACCTGTAATATCAGATTTCTTTTGAGTAGAATATCCAGTCACCACAACCTCATCCAAAGCCGCAGCATCTACTACCAACGTTACATTTAGAATATTAGAAGTACCTACTATTTGCTCCTTAGAGGTAAATCCTACATAACTAAATACTAAAACCTTCCCTTCGTCGACCTTTATTGAGTACTTCCCATCAAAGTTTGTCTGCACTCCATTTCTAGTGCCTTTTTCGATTACATTCACCCCAGGAAGAGGAAGTCCATCCTCGTCCACAACAGTACCAGTAATTGTTTTTTCTTGTGCAAAACTAAATTGCACTAACAACACCATAAATAGTGTTATTAATCCATGTAATGTTCTTTTCATATTTTGTTAATTTTAATTAGCCTTGATCAAAAATCATAATAATAACTTAATTAACAAAACAATTTAATTAAATTTTTAATATTAAATTAACATAATTAAGATTTAATCTTATCTTTTTTAACTAATTAATTATGTTTATTGTAAAGAATTCACATTTAAATGCAATTACAGAAATCCTATTTTAACTATAATTTAAAAGTCTATATCTTAAATTATCAAAAGATCAAAGATTATTTATTTTAAAAAGGAATCCAAAATTTAAGATTTGATATCAGGAAGATGATGAAAATACATGGTTTTAATCTATTTTAATTAGAAGGATATTGATAGTTCTGTCTTTTATAAAGTTTATTACTAAATAGAAAACAATCAAATTGCAATAATCAGTTATACCATGACTATTAAAATCCTCTAATTTTGACTTAAAATATTTAAGAGGTTTAGTATTGAGAAGAAAAGAATATTCTATTTATTAGAGCAGTCTTTGTCATATTATCGGAAGATTTCTGAAAACTACTTGCATGAAAAACTTGCTCAAAAAAACGTTTCGAGATAAATATGAAAATAACCAAGGTATAACTTAAAAAAAACTATTCCTTTAAATAAGATCGCTTCGGTCTCAAAACATTTTCTACAATTTACTTAGAAAAAGTCTTATAGTAGTCTGCTTAAAATCTAAACCTGACTTATTTAATAATATTACACTTTACCAATAAAATATTACATAACAGAGTAGTTATTTATTTTCTTTAAAGAAATACGTAATCAATTAAAGAACAATTTTTTTCTCTAAAAAATTTAAGAAGTGGATAAGTCTTAAGGCAAATATCTTACTAAAAAGAAAAACCACCCAAGATTGGGTGGTTTTTTGAAGCTTTAAACTTTCTTGAATAATATTACCATCCAGGATTTTGCTCGCCGGCTAAACCAGGATTAATAAGTATATCATTAGTAGGAACACCCCATATAAACTTAGGATTACTAGCTTCAACTGATTTAGTATAATAGTTCGCTCCAGGTTGAAGAGGATCTGTATTCTGTGGATCTCTTCTAGTAAAACCTAAATCCCATCTACGTAAATCATCTAACCTAAAACCTTCAAACGCCAGTTCACGAGTACGTTCTTCTCTTACCGCATCAACTAAAGCGCTTCCTGACGCATCTACAGCACTTAAACCTCTAGCTTGACGTAGTTCATTCAAAGGAGCTAAAGCCTGAGACTCTGAAATGCTCAATGCAGCTTCCGCAGATATTAAATACATTTCAGCAATCCTAAAAACTTTTGGAGCTTGCTGGTAGTTAGTATTTGCACCTGTCCATAAATCTGGATTACCTGGATATTTATTTACCATAAATAAATCTGTATAAGTAATACTACTCATCACTATAGTATCATTCAGAAAATAAACATCTTTACGAATATCGTCATCTTCATATAAATCAACCATCCACTGAGTGGGTAAAAAATCTGGAGTAAAAAGACCTGTACCGCCACTAAAACCTAAATAAATACTATTTGTATTAGCTAATTCATTGGGAGCCTCTACATATACTTGCATAATAACCTCCTGGTCATAGTCATTAACCCACATATCTCTAAAATCAGCTTGATTATTGATTAATGGATAATCTCCAGAATTTATCAGCTCATCTGCGGCGGCTTTAGCACCAGCCCAATCTTCCATATAAAATTTAACTCTAGCTTCAAAAGCAGTCAATACATCAGCATTAAATCTTTGTGCACCTTGCTCACCACTAACCTGTGATAATGCAGGTCTTGCAGCATCAATATCAGCCAAAATTTGTTGATAAACTTGCTCTACAGTACTCCTAGATGGTCTCGCAGAAATATCATACTGAAGCATTAGCGGAACACCTAAATCTGACGAAGCGCTAGCAGGATCATAATCAGATGCATATCTAACTACCAAATTGTGATAATAAAAAGCTCTCGCAAAATAAGCATCAGCAATATATCTTTCAAGCTCCGCCTCTTCTTCAGGAGAGTCCGTTACAATTGTAGACATCCCTTCTATAGCAGCATTTAAATCGCTAATACGAGCATAATAGCCAAACCATACATCTCTTACAGTATAATCATCTGCAAGAAAGCCTTCCCATCTGTGTGGATTCCCGTTTCTGTTTCCATAATCCAATGTAGCATTTAATTGATCTGCCTGTACATCTGTAGAAAACATATATTGCCCGTATAAAACTCCCCTAAAACTGGCATACAAACCATTATTCCATGTAGCCGCATCATTTACTGTTTGAAATGATTGTGATTGTTCTATTGCGTCATACGGAAACCTCTTAAGATCATCACAACCTATAAATGATATAGATAAAAATAATCCTAAAATTACTTTTTTTATATTTCGTTTTTTCATTTTTCTATTTTTTTTTTAAAATTGAAGATCTATCCCAAATGTAAATTGCTTTGTATTAGGATTAACTCCTAAAGTTAAATTCTGATCAACCTCTGGATCCGGCCCTAAATAATCAGTCCATGTCAATAAATTCCTACCGGTTACATAAACCTTAGCTCCTTTCATAAAGCCCGTAGAATCTAATATTGAGGAAGGAATATTATAACCTACCGTTAAGGTTTTCATACGTAAAAAGGATGCATCCTCAATAAGTCTTGAATCAAACTGTGTAAACTGCACGTTCGACCTTGGGAATAAAGTCTGGTCGCCAGGTTCCTGCCAGTAGTCCAAAACTCTTTCAGATTGATTAAAACCGGAAAATTGAGTTGGATTCTCGTAGAAGTATCTATCATTATTTATCAAATACTTACCTACACTAAAAGCAAAATGTGTTTGTAAATAAAAACCTTTATAATCTGCATTTAAACCAAAACCTCCGTTTAAAGGTGGATATCTATCTATTCCTGTATTTTGTTGTAACCTTGCAGTATTAAATTGATTTGTTACCGCATTTGGATCCTCTCTATTATAAACAACTTGATCTGGATCTTCATTAGGTAAATACCACTCAGCATCACCATTCTCTGAATTCACCCCAGCGAACACAGGGTAAAAAAAGGAAACAGGCTGACCAACTACCCAAGAAACTCCAGTATTAGGAATTATCCAATAGTCCCTACCTTGAAAAAGCTCTGTAACTTTGTTTTGATTATAGTTAAAATTAACATAAGGAGTAATATTCAAGTCAGAATTACCTTTGATAACGTCATAAGATAAACCTACATCAAAACCATAATTCTTAAGTGAACCAGTATTTTCTGTAACTTCAGAGAATCCACTTGTGAATGGATACGGTACATCAATAAGCATATCCTCTGTTAAACGATCATAGTACTCAACTGTTAGCCTCAACCTATCTATTAACGATACTTCCACACCAACCGAAGCAGATCTTTGACTCTCCCATTGCAATGCCGGATTCCCAGGGGTATCTAAGTACCAACCTGTTTGCCCCTGATACTGATTAGTTCCTACTAAGGCATAGCTATTATAGTTTCCAATATCAGAGTTACCAGAAGTACCAACATTTGCTCTCACTACTAAGTCGTCTAACCATTCAACATCCGTAAGAAAAGCTTCTTTTTTTGCAGTCCATCTAGCCCCAACAGCCCAAAAAGTTGCCTCTCTATTATCTCTACCAAAACGAGAGGAACCATCTCGCCTTACGGTAAAGTTCGCGTAGTATTTACTATCAAAATTATACTCCAAACGACCAAAATAAGACTCTAAACTCCATTCCTCCATTTCCTGCTCTACATCTCTGTTACTTGGACCTTGCCCAAGCATAACTAAACGATCATCAGTTTGCCCAGTAGAAGTTGCTCCAAAAAGTCCATAATCATAATCCTGAAATTCATGTCCACCTAACAAGCTAAAGTTATGTACATCATCCAAGGTGACACTATAAGAAACAGTATTTGAAACAGTTATTTGCTTATCTCTTCTAAATCTCTCTTGTCTCCTACCATTATTTAAAGAAGCTAAATAAGAAGGCAACCTAATAAAAGTTTCTCTTTGATCAAAGGCATTCAAGCCTACAGCAGTCCTTAAAGTTAGTCCTTTTATCGGATTTAACTCTATATATCCCGAAGGATTCACTTGAAATCTATTTCTATCATAAGGATTATTTTCAGCTAAATAAACAGGGTCATATCTGTTCCAGCCCGGAATCACTCCCTCGTATCTTTGTCCAGTTTCAGGATTGATAGGAGAAAAATAAGGCGCCGCTAAAAGACTAAGACCTCTGTTTGTACTATTAGATCCATAAGGGTTGTCTTGATCTGTAGTATATGCAAATCCGATATTCAGACCAGCTTTCATCCAATCGTTAATATCAGTTGTAATATTACTCCTTAAAGTATATCTATTAAAATCAGATCTAAAGGCGAGACCCTCTTGCTCAAAATAGCCAGCAGAAATAAAATATTTAGTTTTCTTACTTCCACCTGTAGCACTAACATTAAATTGTGTTGTAGGAGCATTATCTTTATAGTACCATTTATACCACTCAGTATCAGCATTATTTTGAGCTAAAATAGCATCCATATTTTCTCTAGATATTTGACCAATATCTACTCGAAAATTTGAAAACTGCTCTGTATTCATGAAACTTTCAAAAAAGTCAGTATTCGCAAGCTCTGAAAAGCCATGTTGCACACCAACATTAATTGAAGGATCTTGCTCATTACGCCCTGTTTTTGTAGTAATTACAACAACTCCATTTGCAGCTCGGGCACCATATATAGCAGTCTCCGATGCATCCTTAAGAACGGTTATATCCTCAATATCATTGGGGCTTAATCGAGTAAAAATCCCACTATCCACCTGAAAACCGTCTAATAAAATTAAAGGAGTAGATCCAGCTCCTAAAGAGCCCACACCACGAAGACGAATAGATGGTATAGCGTTAGGCTCTCCTGAAGACGTAAATATTTGAATACCCGGAATCTGCCCCTGCAATGCATCAATAACATTTGCCGCCGGTCTATCTTGTAAAACTTCTCCTGAAACCTGAGCCACAGAACCAACTACATCAGTCTTATCCCTCGTCCCATATCCAACTACAACTACTTCATCTAGAGCTGCAGCATCTACAACCATAGTTGCATTAAGGGTACTAGAAGATCCAACTTTAATTTCTTGAGTAGCAAAACCTACATAACTAAAAACTAATGTCGCACTCTGCGGAACAGATATAGAATATTCCCCATCAAAATCTGTTTGTACTCCATTTCGAGTACCTTTCTCAATTACATTTACTCCAGGTAAAGGAAGTCCATCTT
>CEPD01012686.1_pt1 | contig 12186 bp, 6 predicted proteins | sample 530641 | NCBI WGS metagenome assembly CEPD01 (sample SAMEA2620815, study PRJEB7988) | marine metagenome | biome: marine biome (ENVO:00000447); feature: mesopelagic zone (ENVO:00000213); material: "saline water (ENVO:00002010), including plankton (ENVO:xxxxxxxx)" | depth 1000 m | reverse complement strand
ACATTTGAACATGCGGTGAACGAACCTATTTTCACCTTTCGGTCCGCGTATTTTTTAAGCTGAGTCTCTAAGTTTTCCAAAGAGATTTGCAATTTTTCATCAGGTGCTATAAGTACCACATCTGCGTCTAAAGCCTGCCAGGGCACCTGATTGGAGTGATGCTCCATATGGCTGATGAAAACAACCGGTCGCTCTAAAGATCCAGACAAATGCTGCTTAGCTTTAAGCCCCATAATGCGGTGCAATCTGGCCAGAGCACCCGTCATTCCGGTGCCGGTGGTAACCAAGACATCATCTGTTCCTGCATTTACATGTTGCTTTATAATAGCTCTGGCTTCGTGATAGGCGTAGGTAGACGCTTTGCCTGTCTCGCTCGAAAAAGAATGGGTGTTGGCCATTAAAGGGCCTATCTTATTACAAATCACTTCTTCTATAGGTTGATACAACCTTCCACTCGCAATCCAATCAGCGTATAATTGGTTCTGGATTCCATAAACCGATTTAAATTCATGATTTACACCTATGGTATTTCGCCTAAAGCTTTGAAAATAAGTCTCCAGATTTTCTGACATCGTAGTTTTTTGCATGTTTTTCTTCATCCTTTTAATTATTGACCTAATACAAATATCGGGTCTTTTATAAAGAAAGAGAGCTTAAACAAGCATATAAGCCCTCTTTCAATATTCATCAAATTAATTTTAATCTGTTTTCAATTCCTGAATATAATTTCTAACTCCCTCTAATCAGGTTCATATGCTTTGGGATCGTTTAAACACCGCTTAAATACTCACCTGCAGTATTGATTAGTACGGAATACGGTTACAGGTTGCTTTGTTCCATTTCTAAAAACAACCTGTTTTATACTAGAACTATTTTCTGTACATAACCGATCTATCATCTAAATTAGTAAGGATTAATTTTTTTCAGAATGCTTGAATTTTTAGACTTAATTAGTAAATATTTCCTTCAGTTTCTCATGAAGTCCCTCTTCGCGAAGATTCGTAGCAATAATCTCTCCCTCTGGATTGATAAGGAAATTTTGGGGTATCGCACTAACCATATAATCCTGAGCGGCCTGATTTTTAAAGCCTTTTAAATCAGAAACATGTTTCCATGGAAGCTTATCTTTCTTAATAGCTTTTTCCCACAGTTCACGCTTTTCATCTAATGAAATTGCTAAAATCTCAAGACCTTTGCTGTGATAGGTATTATAAGCCTTTAATACATTAGGATTTTCTTTACGACAGGGACCGCACCAACTTGCCCAAAAATCTACGAGTACAAACTTTCCCTTATAATCCTCAAGGCCTATTTTGTTTCCTTCAAGGTCTACCTGATTTTTTATAGCAGGTGCTCTACTGCCTACTGCAACCGATTTATACCCCTCTAGAGCTTTGGAAAGTTTTTTACCATAAAAGGAAGACTGCGCTTTGGGATCAAGCAACTGGTACAATTCATCGGCTCTATCTGGATCTGCATATTGAATATAACGCTCTGAAATAATCATAGGAGCCGCCAGACTACCAGGGTTATTAGATACATAAAGCTTAGTAATACTATCGCTAAATCTGCTCATTTCTTCCCACTTTTTATCCATCATCAACCGCTCCTTCTTAGCTAATTCTCGCTTTCCTCCTTGATTAAGCGAATCAAGCAGTTGGTATATTGGCCTTGCTTTACTTCGAATTTTTTCAAAATAGGTGTCATAATAATCCTGATACTCTGCATAAACTGAGGCTCCGTTTACTTTTGCTTTGTACAAAGAATCTTTTACCGCATTTATAGTAATGTCTTCGTTAGACAAAACAATACGTAAAGGCCACTCTGTTGTATCTGAAGTTTTAATAGCATACCATTTTGGGAAATCAACTTTCCCGCTAAAAGTAAATTGATCATTCTGAAGTTGTACAGAGTCTACCAGTGATGAAGCTCCTTCGGGAACATCCAATTCTTCAAGATAAATCATCCCATCTGGTTGATTTTTAATCTTTCCTGAAATTTTGAATTGCTCTTTTTCTTCTGAATTTTCGTTGGAATCTGAGTTTTTACATTGCACCGCCGTCAAGACAGCGATACAAATACAAACCAAACTTAATCTATTCGTGCTTTTCATTATATTAATCATTATATCCTGGATTTTGTTCTAGTTTAGGGTTAGATTGTAATTCACTATTGTTTATAGGCCAAAGTACATCGGTAGACTCCCAGGTTTGCGGTTTTAAAGCGCTTAAAACGGCATCTGCCTTCCCTGTTCGTTTGAGGTCTAACCAGCGATGTCCCCATTCGCCAATAAACTCTACCTGGCGCTCCTCAAATACTTTATCAAGTACTTCTTCTTTGTTCATGCCACTTGCATACGCATCCAGGTTACCGTGGAGGGTACGAACCTTATTAAGGTCTTCCAGAGCCTCATTGGGCATATCCTGCTCTGCCCGTGCCTCGGCACGTATCAAATATTGCTCGCCTAAGCGCAACATAATGCTATATTGATTAATTGACCCACCTAAAGGTTCATATTTAGCAGGATAATAATAAAGCTCATTTTGATAACTTACGGTATCTACCCAGGTCTCAAAACGAGCATCTGCATCATCAAATGCGTTCAAAGCAGTTTCAGTAAGCACATAAGTTGGTGTTTGCCCGGGATTAAACCACCGGCCTTCATTAACCACGGTAGAATTTGTATTTGAAGGTATAAGTTGCCAGATGGTTTCCTGATTATCAATTCCAAAAACCTGCTCAACATCATCTTCCAGGGCATAAGGACCGTTGATTAGCTTTGTCGTATAATCTTCTGCCAGTTTCCATTCTTGCATATACAAATAAACGCGAGACAACATCGCCTGAACCACATATTTATTAGGTCGCAATTTTTTATCACTGGGATATTCATCTGTCAAAAGATCCTCAGCACTTTTAAGATCTGTAATTACCTGTTCATAAACCTCAGCAACAGAGGCTCTACCCTTAGAAGCATTCTCCTTATAATCAGTAGAGGTGATTAAGGGTATCCCACCATACATATTAACCAGGTAAAAATGTAGAAAAGCCCTTACAAAATATGACTCTCCGCGTAATTGAACTTTAAGATCTTCAGAAACATTAGGTGCATCTTCAAGTCCTTCCAGGATAGCATTTGCCGAATAGATAATATTATAGGTATCATACCAGTAATAATAATCCGGGCCAAAAGCAGTAAAAGGAACTTCATTAATATTATACGATTGATACGTCTGTGTAAAATCGTACAATTCGTCTGCACAAAGTCCTCCCATCACACTTAGGCTCCCGTTAGAAATATTAATAGGATCAGTTCGTAACATAAAGTCTCCGTAAACACCATTTATAGCGGATATAGCAGTAGCATCAGAAGCAAAAACATCTGAGGTTGCTAATTGATTGTCTGAAAGGTCGGGTTCTAAATAAGCCTCACAACTGAAAAGTGTTAAAAGGGCTAACATAAAACAACTTGATAGATATATATTGTTTTTCATAATGATTTTTTATGATTTAGAAATTGGTCTGTACCCCTAATGAAACTATACGTAAAGGCGGTGCAAAAGTCGATTTCGATTCAGGATCCAATCCTTTATAAGAGGTTATAGTAAGCAAATTTTGCCCCTGAAAATAAACACGTGCATTCTGCATTCCTACCTGATTCACCCAGGTTGCGGGTAAATTATAAGATAGATTTACATTACGTAATTTAATGTAAGAGGCATCATCCCAATGGAGGCTGGAGCTTAGTGAATTAAAAAAGGCATTGCTGGTAGCAGTTGAAGGCTTTGGAACGCTTACCTGATCACCCGGTTGCTTCCAGTAATTAAGAACCGATTCCTCAAAATTTGACCTGTTACCTACTGCATCATAAACAGTGTTCAAATAATTGTAATCTTCTTGTTTTACAAATTGAAACAGAAAGCCAAGGTTCCAGTTTTTATAGGTAAAATTGTTTTGCAGTCCCCCATAAAACTTAGGTAAACGATCTCCCAGAATCTTGCGGTCATCGGCATAAGTAATTTGACCGTCATTATTTAAATCTTGAATAGTATACGTCCCTGTTTCAGGATCAACCGAAGCTAGATAACCTTTCTGACTCAAAATCGAAGATCCAACTTCATAAGTATTGGCATAAGTAGAAGCTTCCAGATCATCAAAAGAGACTAATTCATTCTTTTGAAAAGTGATGTTAAAATCTGTATTCCAACTAAATGTTTCAGAATTGATATTTCGGGTATTCAAAGACAGCTCAACTCCCGTGTTACGTATCAATGCCGGAAGGTTTGCATTTACCGAAGTAAATCCTGTTTGTGAGGGCAACGGTAAACCTACCAGCTGATCTTTTGTTGAATTACGGTAGTAATTAGCATTTAGCAGGATTCTATCCTTTAAAAAACCTAATTCCAAAGCAACGTCAAACTTCAATACTTTCTCCCAGCTATAATCTAAGTTTGCCAGTGCAGTAGGTGTTAAAACAGTTGAAGATTCATTATTTATCGAAGAGGTTGCAGTCCATAATTGGTAATAACCATAATCCCCTATCCCATCATTACCGGTGGAGCCATAGCTAGCCCTCAATTTACCAAAACTTAACACCGACTGATCTTTAAAAAATTTCTCTTCAGAAAAAATCCATGCAGCACCCAAAGCGGCAAAATTCCCATATTGATTGTTAGGTCCAAAACGGCTGGAACCATCTCGTCTTACAGAGGCATTGAACAGGTATTTATCATTCCAATTATAATTAAGCCTTAAAAAACCGGATAAATACCGGTAATCTATATTGGAAACAAATATCGAATAGCTACCCGCTGCACCTATATTATCTAAAAACAAGTCTGACGAGTAATTATTTGCATCAATGGTTTGATTGTCCTGGGTACGTTTCATTAGCGTGCCCCCCAATAGGGCAGAGAATACACCATTTCCTATTTGATTTTTATAAGTAAGTTGTGGTTCTATATTAAGCGTCTGGCGTTTGGTATCTCCTTGTTGTACATTAGGACTTCCCCAGGAATAATTGGCATAAGCCGGGTTAAGCGAAGTTGAAGGGTTTTTATTCTGCTGATCAAGATTATTGATGTTATAGCCTACTAAAACCTTAGCCGTTATGTAGTCTGAAATTTCATAAGCCAGATTAAGATCCGCAAAAAGCGTGTTAGTCTTATTAACATAAGAAGCATTTAAGGGAGCTATGGGATTTGTAATCGTCCAGTTTAATGAACCATCTTCATTATAGGGGTTGAAGTTGGGTGGTGTTAAAAGAACGCTGGCAAAATTTCCGCCAAAAGAATTATTATCATCTGTACTATAGTTAGCCTGAAGGTTCAACCTAAAGCGATCGTCTTGAGATTGATAGCTATACCGGGAACGAATACTAAAGCGCTGATATGAAAAATCTCCCGGGTAAATAGTTCCCTCCTGGTTATACGATGTGTTTAAAGAAAATGAGTTCCTGGCAGTCCCGGTGCTGATTCCGGCCTGGGCATTTACAAAATTGGCCGTCCCGCCAAACAAGTGTTCCTGCCAATTCATATCCAGATTTTGATCCCATAAGGTAAGATCAGGAGCATTACTATTGTCTGGCACAACACCATCATTCTCAAAAGCTTGTCTCCTAAGCGCAAGATATTCTGGAGTACTCAATAGATCCATCATATGGCCTACTTCTTTCACGCCGGTAAGCACATTTACATTAACGCTGAGTCCTTTTCCAGAAAGTTTATTGTGTTTGGTAGTAATCAATATCACCCCATTTGCTCCACGAGATCCATAAATCGCAGTAGCATCTGCATCTTTAAGTATACTTATACTTTCAATATCTGCAGGATTGATACTGTTAAGTGGGCTCTGGTTTCCTTTAGTAGGAAAACCAATATAACTGAATTGATTCATAGGCTCGTCACTATAGGGTATTCCATCAATCACATATAAGGGACGATTGGAGCTCCCTATAGAATTTTCTCCGCGGATGCGCACGGTCACGTTTCCGCCCGGGCGACCTGCTTCCTGAGTTATAAAAAGACCAGGGGCAGCACCTTGTAAGGCTAAAATTGGGTTGTTTACAGGTTGTTCTTCAATCGTTTCTGCATTTATCTGATTAACAGCTCCCGTATTAAAACGTTTTGAAGTCTCGCCGTAGGCAACCACCATAACTTCATCGAGCTCTGAAGTTTGTTCTTTAAGACTGATATTTACCACCTGTTGATCGGTTACCGTATGGTAAGCTTTTTCAAAACCCAACATATTAAAAACAAGTACTTCACCGGGTTCAGCTACGATAGTGTACTTACCATCTATATCTGTAGAAACGCCGCGACGTGTACCTTCTATAAGTACAGTAACACCAAATAATGGCTCCCCTTTTTGAGAACTTACTATCCCCGAGACGGTTTGTTGTTCCACAACCTCTTTCGCTACAAGAGTTTCGTTTTTTTTACTAAAAACAATTTGCTTGTCCAGTACCTTGTAGATAATCCCTTCTGTAGTAAACAAACTACTCAAAATCTTCTCCAGAGAAATTTGATCTACAGATACATTCACCCTCCGATTAAGATCAATATCACCTACACGGTACAAAAACGAATAAGGGGTAATAGTCTCTACTTTTTCAAAAAAGTCCAGAATGCTTATTTGCTTCTCGTGAAGTGTAATTTTCACATCCTGAGAATAGGAATTAGCCTGTATTTGAAAGATTGCAACGAAAATAAAAAGAATACTGAACCGCATAGAAAGATTCATTTTTGGCCATAGCAAGCTACGACACCTGTGCGTAATACATTTTTTCATACTTTTAAAGTGTAGAATTAGTGGTTTAACTTAGTTTTAAATCGCTGTTATGTTTACTAAAGGGAATGTTGCCGCATTCCCTTTTTTTAGTTGATCACAACAGTATTTTGTTTTATATCATAATTAAAAGGATAACTTTCATTAAAAGATTTTAAAATCTGCTCAAGGCTTTCCGCTTTAAATTTTGCCGTAAACTTCTCTTTTTTTAAGGCGGTATTATTCACCTGAATTTGAACATCAAATTTGCGTTCCAGTATCCGGGCGATCTGGGGAAAATCAGCCTGATCAAAATAAAGCTGACCTTTAACCCAGGCAATGTATGGTGCAGTATTTACAGATGCAATTTCCAGAGTTTTTGATCCCTGAGTGTATGAGGCCTGCATCCCCGGTTTTAATACAACTGCATCCTCAGGGTTTGATTTTTGTTTTACCTGTACAACCCCATTAACCAGTAGCGTATTAGAGTTTTTCTCATCAGCATAGGCCTGTACATTAAAATGTGTCCCCAACACTTCAATTTCCAAATCATCAGTATGCACCAAAAAAGGTCTTTTTGCATCATGACTCACCTGAAAGTAAGCTTCCCCGGTTAAAAATACTTCCCGATTACCTTCGGCTTTAAAGCCATTAGGATATCTAAGACTACTGCCAGCATTAAGGTTTATCAATGTACCATCTGCTAAAGCCACTACACTACTCTTCCCGTAAGGAACGTGAATTTCATCAAAACTAATTATCACATCATCCTGATTTTTAGTTATATAAGTTAAAGTATCACCCCTTTGTTCAATACGAACGCCATTGGTTTCAGCAATAACGCCTTTAGCTCCTTTCTCAAGTTGTTTATGCACACCTGTATCCAGATCTAATGTCACTACCTGCTCTGGAACAGGTTGAATTTCAAAAGATGCATAATAAAGTACTGCCCCACCCAGAAGAATTGCAAAAATGGCTGCAATACGTAATAGGTTTTGATAAGGATTTAGTTTCTTTACAGGGGGTACTTCCATAATTTTAGCGAAGAGTTTATCCTTCTTAGCTTGTTCAATCTTTAACCATCTTTTATTTAGCCTGTAATTCAGACTTAGCATTTCTTTAAAATGACTCTTATTGTCTTTGTCATTTAATAAGGAGTCAAGTTTCTCTTGCTCTTCATCTGAAAGATCTCCTTGAATGAATTTTTCAACTAATCTTTCAAAATCGGTATATTTACTCTCCATTATGCAATTTTTTTTAATTAAACGTATATAAAATGAATCACCCCGGCTTTTTTATTACATTTTTTTCATTGCGATCAGCATTTGGAATTATAGGTCATAAATTTCTTTATAGGTAGAGATTTTAAAACAGACTTTCTGTCTTTGCCACTACTTAAAATTTTTACTTAGCATATCTGTGCTATCTTTATCAAAGTATCCCTACATATCTATGTCTCAGTATTCTTTTAAAAACAATGAAAAACTTATACAACGCCTTCAAGCGGGAGACAGCGAGTGTTTTCAGTATATATTCAATGAACTCGTTGAACCCTTAACGGCTTTTATATACACGTACACCCAGGATGAGGCGTTGGCCGAAGATATTGTGCAACATAGTTTTATGAAACTTTGGGAAAAGAGAACGTCTCTGAATCCTCAAGCCTTCCTTAAAACATTTTTATTTACTATTGCCCATAACCGCTTTATCGATATATACCGAAAAGAAAAAAAACAGGTTTATTTAACAGATACGATATATCTAGAAACTGTTTTAGAAACGGAAGAATTGAACGAGGAAAATCTAAAACCGCGTTTGGAGCAAATAGATAAAGCTATTGAAAGCCTTCCCAAAAAGTGCAAAGAAGTCTTTTTACTAAAACGTCAACACAATCTGAAAAATAAAGAAATTGCGGAATATCTGGGGATTTCTATAAAGACAGTTGAAGATCATATATCCCGGGCGCTACGACTAATCAGGAAGCAAGTACTGATCTGGTTGATTTTAATTCTTTCCGATTTTTTCAATTAAAAAAGAGCTTAAACCTGTAGTTTAAGCTCTCCCAAGTAAATTCAAGCAAAATCAAAATTTTGAAGAAGGCTAATTCAAATAAATTCTAATTTCTTTCTGAATTTATAGCCGTTATTATTTAGGCATAAGTACACCTTCGATAATATCTGGTTCACTATTGATCAATTTTGCCGTAGCCATAAGATCATCTGTCGTGATACTTTCAATTAATGCGATACTACCTGCTTCGTCAGAAACCGGCGTTCCTTTTTGAAGGTTATTAGCGATATTACTCAACCAATAGTTATTATTACGTTGGTTTTCTGAAACACCTTTCTTGTAATTACTTTTTATTTCAGCCAATTCCTCTGCACCGATGCTTGTTTCCATCTTTTTTAATTCGCCATATACAATCTTTAACAACTCATCTGTTTTATCCGGATTACAGTTAAAGCTTACGCTTAAATTATAGTTTCCTATAGGTTCCCAGCTTACAGAACCGCCTACTCGGACACCGTAAGAACCTCCTTCTTCCTCCCGTATGCGCTCCATATAACGTTTATCAAGAAGTTGAGATAACACATAAAGCTCAAGGTTATTTTTCTTGGAATACTCCATATCACCATTAAAACTAACATTGATGGTTGTCTGAGGAGTCTCCATTTCTTTCTCCAAATGCACAGTTGTTTTCCCTTTAGCAGGGCGCATATTATGGTTTACCACCTCTTCTGTTTTAGTCGTAGACGGGATACTTCCTAAGTATTTTGTAGCGAGATCAAGCAATTCACTCTCTTGGAAATCTCCTACAAAAACAAAAGTAAAATCGTTAGCATTAGAGATACGCTCCCGATAAACTTTAGAAGCTCCCTCTAAAGTCACATTATCTATGAGCTTCTGGTCAAAAAGAACGGATCGCTTGCTGTGACCGGTAGATGCGAGTGTAAGGGAATCTTGAAAAGCACTGGTCACCTGTTTTTCTTTAGCGATTAAATTAGTCGCCAGATTTTGTTTTATAATTTCAAAAGCCTGTGCATCAAATCGAGGGGCGGTAAACTGAAGGTAAATTTGCTTAAACAAAGTTTCCAGGTCTTTAGTTTTACTACTTCCGCTGAGGCTCTCACTATAACCATTTATAGAAACACCCAGAGAAGTCTCGGTCCCGGCAAGCAATTTTTGAAGTTCAATTTTATTTAACTCACCAAGGCCTGATTGACCTACCAGATAAGAGGCCACAACCGTATTTGGCAATTCTTCTACGGAAAGTAGCGAACTACCTCCAGGACTAAAGGCCGTCATAAAAACCTGTTCTTTATCAAAATCAGTAGGATAAAGTGCCAGTTTTAATCCGTTTGCCAGCGTGTACGACTTAGCATCTATACCTTCAATGTTTTCTGTTTTTATAACCGGGCTGCCTTTAAGATCTGTATTGATAAGCTTCTTATCTGAGCTGGTTTCTTTAAAAGGAGTGAGCTTTTGTGCCGCCACTTCAGCAAGAGCGCTTTCAATGTCTTCCTTATCCGGGTAAGTATTTGTATCAGAACCTACAATACTTACGCCTCTGCCATTATCACCTTTAAAACGTTTCAGATAATCCAGAATAGATTCATTAGTCACCTGATCTAAAAGACGTAATTGATACGATAAGGTCCAGCCATAATCAGTTACCGACTCCTTATCAAAGAAATCCTGATAAATCTCCCCTGCATAACTATCGTTGCTGCGTTTAGCAATATTTGCTATTGAAGATTCAAGACTGGTTTTAAAAGCTGCTTTAGCTCTGGCTAATTCTTCCGGCGTAGCACCAAATTCAGCAAAACGGGTGTACTCTTTTACTATATATTTCAGCCCGCTAAGTAAACTGTCTTTTTTAGGACGTGCATTCAGACTAAGTACCTCTAATGGACGTACAAATTTCTGCACTCCAAAACCTACTCCCAACACCGGGCAGTTTTTTTCTAAAACCAATTCAGAAAAACGGTTGTTTAAAATATAGGAAGCAAAGCTACCCGTAATATCTTCTTTAATTTTCTCAACCACACTTAAATCTAAAGGGGTACGCTTCACAAAATATTGAAGGGAAGGTTCACCAAGTTCTTTGTCGGTAGAATTAATATACACAAATTCTGCTGCGATGGGTACATCAAAAACAGGGCGTTCCGGCAAATCTTTTTTTAATGGAATAGACGAAAACACCTTCTTGATTTTAGCCTCCAGCCCTTTTACATCAACATCACCAACAACGACTACAGCTTGCTGATCTGGACGGTACCAGCGTTTGTAATAGTCACGAAGTTCATCATATTCAAAATTATTGACCACATCCATTAGACCAATAGGCATTCTCTTACTATACTTAGAATCTTTTAAAAATCCATCGAGCCAAACTTTAGAATTAGCCCTAAAACCTGCCGTATTGCGTGAACGCCATTCTTCGTTAATCACACCGCGCTCGTTATCGATTTCTGCATCGGTTAAGGATAAATAACCCGACCAGTCGTGTAGGATTAATAAAACCGAGTCCAGTAATTTTTCATTAGTAACCGGAACCTGATTGATGTTGTAAACCGTCTCATCAAAGCTGGTAAACGCATTAATTTCAGAACCGAATTTCATTCCGTTTTTCTCCAGGTACTCCAGCATTTCTTTGTCCTTAAAATTCTGGGTACCGTTAAAAGCCATATGCTCCAGGAAATGGGCAAGACCCCGCTGGGTGTCGTTTTCCAGAACAGAACCTACATTCTGTGCAAAATAAAAAGATGCTCGTTCTTTAGGCTCCTCGTTATGCAGCACGTAATAATGCATTCCATTTTCAAGAACTCCCGAAGCGAAATTTTTAGGTGGTATAGGACTATCAATCTGCTGCGCATTAAGGCTGAAGCTTAACAAAGCAAGCAAGAGAACCAGGCCGTTTTTTATTCTATAGATCATATATTATTTGTTGTTATAATTTTTAATTCCCTCTTGTAACCAACTTAAATACGAATCCACATCGGGATCATAAGCTCGGGGATCATTTAAATTCTCCCCCTCAGTATTGATCAAGACATAATACGGCTGAGCATTTGCTTTATAGTGTTTGATCTGAAAATCGCTCCATTTATTACCTATGGTCGTGATTTTCTTACCGGTAGTTTCAGAAACATATTGCTCTGCTTCGGGAAGCTCTTTTTTATCATCAACATAAAGCGATATTAGTATCAGCTCATCCCGAAGTACTTGCTGAACCTGAGGCTCAGGCCAAACCCGTTCTTCCATCTTACGACAATTAACACAGGCATATCCCGTAAAATCAAGCATTACAGGTTTGTTCACCTTTTTTGCATAGGCCATCCCGGCCTCATAATCTTTAAAGGTAACAAGGTCTAAAGGTCCTAATTCTGCGTGCGGAGGAAGCTCTATCGAAGTGCCTGA
>CEPD01042752.1_pt1 | contig 12254 bp, 7 predicted proteins | sample 530641 | NCBI WGS metagenome assembly CEPD01 (sample SAMEA2620815, study PRJEB7988) | marine metagenome | biome: marine biome (ENVO:00000447); feature: mesopelagic zone (ENVO:00000213); material: "saline water (ENVO:00002010), including plankton (ENVO:xxxxxxxx)" | depth 1000 m | reverse complement strand
AACCTTCAAAACGCCAATTTGATGGTTAACTACGACCTACCGTGGAATCCAAACCGATTAGAGCAAAGGTTTGGTCGTATTCACCGTATCGGACAGACAGAAGTATGTCACCTATGGAATATAGTCGCTGCCGAGACACGTGAAGGCGAAGTCTTTAAAAAGCTATTCGATAAGATTGAGATAGAAAAAGAAGCTCTAGGTGGCAAGGTTTTCGATGTGCTGGGCGAAGCATTTGATAATGTGTCGCTAAAAGATCTGCTTGTCGATGCCATTCGTTATGGTGAGGCTCCCGAAACCAAAGCGAAGATGAATGAGGTTATTGACGGTGCACTTGACCAGGAACACCTAAAAGAAATCCTTCGAAGAAATGCCTTAGTCGAGCAGCATATGGGGTTGGAAGAACTTTACGCTGTGAAGGAAGAAATGGAAAAAGCAGAGGCTCGTAAGCTTCAACCTTATTTTATTCGAGCATTTTTTACCGAGTCGTTTCAAACGCTAGGCGGTGAGATGCGTAACAGAGAATCAGGCCGATTCGAAGTAAGGCACGTGCCTGCTGCCATAAGAGAGCGTGACAGAGTAATAGGTGAAACGCGCACTCCTGTATTGCGCAAATACGAACGAATCTGTTTCGAGAAGCATCATGTACGCCAGCAGGGTAAGCCTATGGCAGATATGATACATCCGCTGCATCCGCTAATGCACGCTACCACAGACTTAGTTCTTCAAGCGCACCGACCAAAGCTAAAGCAAGGCGCAGTTCTGGTTGACCCTAACGATGATGGGCTAGAGCCTAAAGTGCTATTTATGGTCGACCATACGGTGCGAGAAGTTGGGAATAATGGTGATATCGCTTCAAGACGGCTGCAATTTGTCGAAATAGACGAAAAGGGCAATGCGATTAATGCTGGATGGGCTCCACATCTTGACCTTCAGCCCATCGACGATTACGACAGAAAACTAATCGGAGATATCTTGCAGTCACCATGGTTGAATAATAATCTGGAAGGCTTAGCGTTAAACCATGCATCTCAACAGCTCGTTCCGGAGCACTACAATGAGGTAAAAGACAGAAGGGAGCGTCAGGCAGATAAAACGCTTCAAGCGGTAAATGATAGACTGGTTAAAGAAATCAACTATTGGTCAGACCGCTACATAAAACTCAAAGACGATGTAGATGCAGGTAAACAACCCAAAATGCAGCCAGAAATGGCACGGCGTCGAGTTGACGAGCTAACCGCAAGGTTAGAACAGCGAAAAGCTGAATTAGCAAACCTAAAGAATGTGGTCTCCAGTACGCCAGTAGTCATGGGCGGTGCGTTAGTAATACCTCAAGGTCTTCTTGCACACAGAAAGGGTGAAACACAATTCAGTGTCGACGCTGAAGCACGATCTCGAATTGAGCGGATTGCAATGAATGCGGTCATGGATGTTGAGAGAAGCTTTGGTTTTGATGTTAAAGACGTAGGCGTAGAAAAGTGTGGATGGGATGTGACGTCTCGACCACCAAGACAAGAAGATGGCTCAATTAAACCCGACAGACATATTGAAGTTAAGGGAAGAGCTAAAGGGCAAAGCACAATCACGGTAAGTCGCAATGAAATTATCTATGGGCTCAATCAAACCGATAAATTCATTTTAGCGATAGTGGTAGTAGATGGCGATGAATTCGAAGGTCCGTACTACGTGAAAACTCCGTTCAAAGGTGAGCCAGACTTTGGTGTCGCTAGCATTAATTATGATTTAAGTGACCTGTTATCGAAAGCCGTACCACCGGAGCAAACTCTATGAAAATAGATCAAATAACACTTGAGAATTACCGTTGTTACTCCAAGCTAGAAATCAAATTTCACCCACAAATGACTGTTCTAGTTGCTAACAACGGACAAGGAAAAACTTCCGTACTCGATGCTGTACGCGTAGCTCTGTGGCCTTTTGTTAGTCAATTTGATTTGGCTAACACCCCATATAAAGACCCTGCCAACACCATTACAATTGACGATGTGAGAATTGTTAAAGCAGTCAGCTCAACAAGAGCGGCAAGCTTTGGGGTTTTAGATGAAATGGTACGTAAGTTCCCCGCGTCGGTTACGGCAAGAGGGTGCTATGGAGCGGGAACTACTGTATGGCAAAGGTTTCGTGATAGTGAAGCAGCGAAATCACAAACGAAGGATGATAAAAATTGCCGTGCTCTAAAGGTCTTTGCAAAAAACCTGCAAAAGAAAGTACGAGAGCAAACTCATACGCCGATCACTCTGCCTGTATTTGGTTATTATGGAACAGGACGACTTTGGAAAGAAAAACGACTCACGGAATCGAAACGTGGACAGAATGCCAATGATGAAAATATTCGTACCTTTGCTTTAAGGGATTGCTTAGATCCAGCATCAAGCTACCGTCAGTTCGAAGATTGGTTTACAGATGCTTATAAGAAAGTATTAGAAGACCAAATTGCTCAGTTTCAGCAGGGAGCAACATTTATCGAAGTTGACCCGAAATTAAAGTCTCCAATTAAAGTGGTGCAAGATGCCGTTAACGAAGTCTTAAAACCAGTGGGATGGAAAAATTTGCAATTCAGTCAGCGAGATGGTGAATCATTGGTATTGCGCCATGATGAGTACGGCGTAATGAAAGCCGACCGGCTCAGTGACGGTATTAAAAATATACTTGCGATGGTAGCTGACATCGCCTATCGAGCAGTGTTACTTAACGGCCATTTAGGAGAAGACGCTGCCAAGAAGTCACCAGGAGTGGTAATGATCGATGAGGTGGATATGCATCTTCATCCTCAATGGCAACAAACTGTGATTGGCTCATTACTGGAAGCGTTTCCTAACATTCAGTTTATCGTGACCACCCACAGCCCTCAGGTATTGTCCACCGTACCCTCAGAATCAATCCGCATTTTAAAGCATGATATCAATGCAGAGTCGGGTGAGGAAGAGTCTACAGCTAACGCACCTAAATACCAAAGTTTAGGAGTTGCCAGTGCAGATGTTATGGCTGACTTGCAAGGTGTAGACCCAGTACCCGATGTAGAGCCTGCACATTGGTTGACCGAATTTAAATCGCTGATTTCTAATGGTCAACTAGATAGCGAACGAGGATTAGAACTTAAGTGGAAAATTATTCAGCACTTCGGCGAGCACCACCAAGAGTGGCTTGAGTGCCAACGCTTAATTCGCCTTCAAGCGATGAGAGCTAAGCTACCGAAGCGCAACAGTTAAAAGGAAGTTATGCACAAACTCAATCGCCCAACTCCGCCTGCTTGCCTAAGCCAATACCAACACGGCCAACATAATTGGAAAGCAGTCACGCCTCAGCATAAAAGTGAAATATGGCAAAAATTGGATGAAATGCAGCAGCAACGTTGCGCCTATTGTGAATGTGTCATTAAAACAGACAGAGAAAATAGCAATTCGCATATAGAGCATTTTCGTCAGCGTAGGTCGTATCCCCAAGGCACCTTTTTATGGAGTAATGTTTTTGGTTCCTGTAACAGCCAAGACAGCTGCGGAAAGTATAAAGATGATCTGCCGCCTTACAATCATCAAGACTTAATCAAGATGGATACAGAAGACCCAGAAAGATTCTTAGAATTTTTAATAGATGGCAATGTAGTGCCAGTTAAAGGGCTAAGCCCCAGCAACAAGCATCGTGCAGAAGAAACCATTCGTATATTCAACTTGAATGGTCCTTTGCGTCAAATTCGAGAAACGGCAATAAAAGGCTACATACAGACAGCGGAAGAGCTTGTGCTCTATGCGGCAGAATTTGATGAGGAGGATTGGCTACCGTTACTGCAAGCTGAATTAGACGCTATTAAAGACTTGCCATTTACGACCGCCATAAAACACACATTGTTACCCGCGTAATTGTGGCTGTAAAAAGGAATAAGAGAACATAATGAAAAAAATTATCAGCCCCAAAAAATTAATTGAAGTAGCCTTGCCATTAGATGACATTAACGCCGCCGCAGCTCGTGAGAAGTCCATTCGACATGGTCATCCAAGTACACTGCATTTATGGTGGGCTCGTCGTCCACTAGCTGCAGCGAGAGCGGTGATCTTTGCCCAGATGGTCAATGACCCATCTGAAACTGTTCAAGGTGATAGGCGACTGCGAGAAACTCAGCTAAAGATTTCAAGTGAACGTGAAAAACTATTCGATATCATTCGTGCATTGGTTAAATGGGAAAATAGTAACAACGAAGAAGTGCTCAACAAGGCACGAGAGGCCATTAAAGAAAGCTGGCGTTTTACCTGTGAACTAAACAAAAAGCATCCACAAGCTGACGAGTTATTTAATCCTGATAAACCACCTGCATTCCACGACCCATTTGCAGGAGGTGGAGCCATTCCACTTGAAGCTCAGCGTCTTGGTTTAGATAGCTATGCGAGTGATTTAAATCCCGTGGCGGTCATGATAAACAAAGCCATGATTGAAATTCCTTCTAAGTTTGCTGGGCAGGCACCAGTGGGGCCAACTCCTGCGGATGAAAAACAAGGCAAGTTAGTTGAGGATTGGCCTGGCGCTAAAGGCTTATCAGAAGATGTTCGTCGTTATGGACATTGGATGCGTAAAGAGGCCATACAACGAGTTGGTCACTTGTATCCTAAGGTTAAAATCACTGAAGGTATGGCCATCAAACGTCCTGACTTAAACACATTTGTTGGTGAAGAGTTAACCGTTATTGCATGGTTGTGGGCTAGAACGGTAAAAAGCCCTAATCCTGCTTTTAGCGATGTAGATGTGCCCTTAGTACGCTCTTTTGTGTTGTCATCTAAAAAGGGCAAGGAAGCATGGGTTGAACCTGTAATCAAAGCTAATGATTATCACTTTGAGGTCCGCCTTGGTGTTCCATCTAGTAAAGACCTTTCTGGCACAGTAGATCGTAGCGGCGGAACCTGCATCCTTTCTAAAACTTCAATTCCATTTAAGTACATCAGAAATGAAGCAAAAAATGGACGTATGGGCCAAAAATTAATGGCTGTGATTCTTGAAGGAAAAGGTAGACGTGTATACCTATCTCCAAGCGAAGGGCAAGAAGAGGTAGCTCAGTCTTTGACCAGTGAAAGATTTACTGAAACTGAAATATCTCATTGGCCTGGTCGAACAAACGTTGTTGAGTATGGTATGACAAAGTTTTTAGACTTATTTACTGCACGACAACTAATTGCTCTAACAACCTTTTCTGATTTGATACATGAAGCACGTGAAAGAGCTATTTCGGATGCCAAAACTCAAGGAATAAATGATGATGGTATTGGTCTTGCTCAAGGTGGAATAGGCGCTTCGGCTTATGGAGATGCCATAGCTGTATATCTGGGGTTTATTTTAGATAAAGTCTCTGATTATTGGTCTTCTATATGTAGTTGGCATTCATCAGGCGAAAAAATGAGAAACACCTTTGGAAGGCAAGCCATCCCAATGGTATGGGATTACGCCGAGGTCAACCCGTTTTGTGGCTCCTCAGGTAATTGGATTGCCATGGTAGATTGGACGTGGAAAGCATTAGCTCATACACCGGCAAACAGAGAGGGCTTTGCAAGCCAAGGTGATGCTGCTGTCCAAACAATTAGTCAAAACAAAGTGGTCTCAACAGACCCTCCTTACTACGACAACATAGGTTACGCTGATCTCTCTGATTTTTTTTATATTTGGATGCGTCGGTCATTGCGAAATGTCTTTCCTGACTTATTTGGTACCATGGCAGTACCAAAAGCAGAAGAACTTGTGGCAACACCTTATCGTCATGGAAATAAAGACAAAGCCGAAAACTTTTTCATGGATGGTATGACGCGTGCAATTAACAACCTTGTATCTATGGCGCACCCTACTTTTCCTGTAACAATTTATTACGCCTTCAAGCAGTCGGAAACTAAAGATGGTAGTACAACAAGCACTGGCTGGGTAACTTTCCTCGAGGCGGTAATAAAAGCAGGTTTTTTGATTGACGGCACTTGGCCAATGAGAACCGAGATGGCCAGTCGTATGATAGGGGCGGGTAGTAATGCCTTAGCATCTTCAATAGTTCTGGTGTGCCGTAAGCGTCAATTTAACGCTGAGTCCATATCTCGTCGAGATTTTCAAAAAAAGTTGAGACAGGAAATGCCAGAGGCGCTTGAAACTATGATAGGTGGCGACGGTGGCCAAACACCGATTGCACCAGTTGACCTTGCACAATCTGCTATTGGGCCTGGGATTGCTCTGTACTCCAAATATGAGACAGTACTCAACCAAGACGGTTCGAGCATGAGTGTTCATGATGCCTTGGTTTTAATTAATCGAGCTATAACAGATCACCTGAATCCCGACAGTGGCAATTTCGACAACGACACGTTGTTCTGCGATGACTGGTTTAGCCAGTATGGCTGGAGCGCAGGTTCATTTGGTGAAGCTGATACGCTCGCTAGGGCTAAAGGAACATCTGTGGGCGGTGTTCGCGATGCGGGTGTTATCGAGTCCGGTGCAGGTAAAGTTCGTTTATTGAAGTGGAGTGAATATCCAACTGGCTGGGACCCCAAGACGGACGATAGAACACCGGTATGGGAAGCATGCCACCAAATAATTCGAGTGCTTAACCAGCAAGGTGAAGCTGATGCTGGTGCTTTACTGGCACGTATGCCAGAGCAAGGAGAGCACATTCGCCAGCTTGCTTATCACTTATATACGTTGTGCGAACGTAAGAAGTGGGCAGAAGAGGCAAGAGCCTACAACGAATTAATAGGTTCATGGCACGCAATCGTAGCAGCTTCTCAGGAAGCAGGTGAGCGTGGTTCTCAGTCAGAACTTGGATTTGATTTTTAAGAGGGAGATAAATAAATGAGTTTAAAACCATGGCGAGAGATAGCGCGCCCTCACAAAGATGTTTTAGAAGGTACATTCAAGCAATCTGAATTCGCAGCAGATATTTCACAAGTTGCGTCGGGTACTGCTACACCTGAATATCAAGATGCTGAAAAGTTTTTCTCTCGAACTTACATAACCGAGGGTATGAGGCTACTCCTTATATCTGTTGCACAGCGGCTTGCGGGGCAAGGCGGCGACCCAGTTATTCAGTTACAAACAGCATTTGGTGGTGGTAAAACACACACTATGCTCGCGGTATTGCATTTAGCCTCGAGACAGGTAAGTACAGATAAATTGCAGGGTATACCGCCTTTATTAGATGAAGCCGGTATTAACAATTTGCCGAATGCTAAGGTTGCAGTGATTGACGGTATTAAGTTGTCGCCAAGTCAGCCACAGCGTCACGGAAATGTATCGGCTAATACCTTATGGGGTGAATTAGCTTGGCAGCTTCTGGGTGAAGAAGGGTATCAGATGGTTGCACAAAGTGACGCTGATGGTACATCTGCCGGTAAGGAAGTTGTTCGCCAATTAGTAGAGAAAGCAGCACCATGCGTTATTTTGATTGATGAGTTAGTTGCGTTTATTCGCCAGCTAGAAGTCGGTAAACAATTTAATGCCGGTACCTTTGATAGCAATATTTCCTTTATTCAGGCGCTAACGGAAGCGATGAAGTCAGTGCCTAACGCTATTCTGTTAGCATCACTACCTGAATCAGAGATAGAGGTCGGTGGCACTATGGGCCAACGAGCTCTAGAATCGCTTGAGAAATATTTTGCTCGTGTAGAGTCGGTGTGGAAGCCCGTCGCCAGCACAGAAGCGTTTGAAATTGTTCGTAGAAGACTTTTTGAATCCGCGGGTGAGCGTGCAGAGGTTGAAGGCATCAGTCGTCAATACTCTGATTTTTATCGCGCGAATAGCGATAAGTTTCCAGTAGAAACGCAATCGAATATTTACTTTGAGCGGTTGACGCAGTCCTACCCAATTCATCCTGAGGTGTTTGACCGTCTTTATGAGGATTGGTCGACTCTCGATAAATTTCAGCGCACCCGTGGTGTACTGCAATATATGGCAATAGTTATACATAAACTTTGGAATTCAGACAATAAAGACGCGTTGATCATGCCCGGCTCTATAGCACTTGATGATAGCAACGTGCGCAACAAGAGTATTCACTATCTACCGCAAGGATGGGAGCCTGTTCTTGAGAAAGAAGTCGATGGGCCTCGGTCTGAAGCATTTGACATTGACGGAAAGGATACGCGTTTTGGCAGCGTTCAAGCAGCAAGACGTGCAATGCGCACAATCTTCTTAGGCAGTGCTCCTTCTAATGCTGAACAAGGCGTTAAGGGTATCGATTATGAGCACATACTATTAGGATGTGTTCAGCCTGGGCAAACAATAGGTGTGTTTGAAGATGTCTTAAAACGCCTGAGAGATAGACTACATTATCTGTATTCTGAACAAGACAGGTTTTATCTGGATACGCGTCCAAATCTTCGTCGTGAAATGGAAAGTCGCAAGCAGAATATTGATGACTTTCAAGAACTGTATCCTACTCTAAAAGATCGGGTAGGACGGGTTTTTGGTAGAAGTCATTGTTTTGCTGGGATTCATATCTTCACGTCGTCAATTGATGTACCTGACGACTATGGAGCAGGACCTCGATTGGTTGTTCTGCCGCCTCATCAAGCCTATCACCGTTCGGATGACCGTTTAGCATGTGAAGCAGCTGAACAGATACTTCGCAAGCGAGGTGACCAACCGCGTCAAAAGCAAAATCGCCTGATATTTTTTGCCGCAGACTACGATGTAATGAGTCGTCTGAAAGATGCTGGTCGCACATTCCTAGCTTGGAAAAGCATCGTCAACGATGTGAATGACGGCAAATTAGATCTGACTGTTTCTCTTTCGAAACAAGCAAAGCGAAATGTAGACAATGCCGAGCAGGATTTGCAGCGACTCATTCGCGATGCATACAAATGGATTATCTGTCCTGTTGAGGAATTTAGGAAAGGTAAACCTGAGCTTATTTGGGAGACGGTATCAATTTCACCAACGGCTCCCAATTTGGTCGCAGAAATTGAAAATAAGCTTCGTGAGGAAGAGTGGCTTATTTCAGAGTGGAGTCCTATCCACCTCAGGAATACATTAAAGCAATGGTATTTGAAAGACGGTACGAAAGAAGTAAGCGCACTCAAAGTTTGGCAAGATAGTTGTCATTACCTGTATCTGCCGCGTTTGGTTAATGATCAGACTTACAAAAACGCAATAAGCGCAGGTATATCTTCAGAAGATTATTTTGCTTATGCAGCAGGCAAAGACGGTGACAAATATCTAGGTTTTGCTTTTGGACGTGATACCATGATTAATATCGATGATGCGTCTTTGCTAATTGATAGGGAAGCAGCAGAAGCCTATCGAGAGGCTATGAAGCCCGCTCCTCAACCAGTGCCGCCTAGTCCTGAACCGGGGCCAACACCGATGCCTAACCCGGAGCCTAGACCTCACCCATCACCGAGCCCAGATCCGCAGCCAATACCAACACCTGAGCAAATCAAGAAGCAGTTCTATGGCAACATAGACCTTGACCCTGTGAAAGCCAAAATGGACTTCGCAATGATTGTTGACGAGGTAGTTCAGCAGTTCACTTCTAAGCTAGGCGTTGAAGTGTCAATTTCCGTAGAAATTCAGGCCAAGTCTAAAGATGGATTTGATGAAGCTCTTCAGCGGACTATTAAAGAAAACTGTAATGTACTGCGATTCAACAGTTCAGAGTTTGAAGAATGACAATGTAATCCAAGGATACAGTATTTAATGTAACCTTGGATTTAACGTATTAGCATTTGAGCAAGGAGCACATATGGGAAAGCCGGTGAAGGAGTTCCATCAATATTTAACTACAGCATCTACTTCGCATGTAAGTCATGAGGAATATCTTAAAGCCCCCGCGGTAGCTTTTTTAAGGTATGCCATCGAAGCAAAAAGCTCAATCGACTTATGTGTCAGATACTTTCCAACAAAGCAAGACGGTGAGTACACAAAAGATAGTTTCGATAGTTTGCAGCATCTAATCACTGCTTCACTACCGACAATAATGGGACATTTCGAAACGTTTCAACGCTACCTATTTGCAGGGATGTTTGACATGTCTGTTTTACTTAACGATTTTGATACTGGTCAGTTCTTCAAAAAAATTGCTAAGGCAACAAATATCGAGATGGACTGGGTCAGGCTAGCTGCCCATCGTGGAATAGGAGCCACATCGATCGGCACATTACTAGCTGACTCTATGACTGGATGGCATGACCCGAGTAGAGTAAATTCCTACTTTGGAGCGTTTGAATTACGGCGCAATGTCTTCTCCGATGAATCGAAAGAGAAGCTAAAAACACTTTGGCAACTTAGACACTCTATTGTGCACACAGGCGGCACATTATCTCGAGCAGATGCTCAAAAAGTAAACTCTCTAAAGGGGCATGGCGGTCAACAGATTGCTTTCGAAAAGAACTTCATCTTCGAAGTAGCAAGAAAATTACACCCAATTGTTAAAGAGGCTACAACAGGTATAGGGATCGCCTTCAAAGATAACCTGCTCGAAAATTTGAATGATGTTCAGTTGAGACAAGTGGACAGGTTTTTTGAGGTGCGTTCAAGCGTATCTTCTTGGCTCGGGTAAAATATGCGCCATTTAATAAAACTGATGATTTTGGATGTGTCCAACCTCTTCTTACGAGATGTGGACAATTCTTATTCGTCCCCATGAAAATTCAGAATATGGTTTTTCATGGGAAACTGGCGTGACCATGAAGTCGCATTAATAAGCTGTTAGCTACAAAAACAAGAGGAAAAAATGGAAAGTTTTGTAGGGATAATTGGACTAGACGATGCTGGAAAAATCGTTGCCTTAATTGTCAGTGTATTTACTGCTTTTAAAGCCTTCAAAGAAGTATCTTCAAAGAAAACCGAAAAGTTGAGAGCTGACTACGAGTTTGCTGAGAAATTTCTCTCCGAAAATAAATGGGTAGAGCTCCATGATTATTTGTTAGAAAGAGGCTACTGGGCTTTGTCTGGTACGCAATTGAAAGCAGATGAAATTAGGTACTTCTTAGAGGCAAAAGCTCCTCTGTCAAAGTTTCAAGACTATAGAAAGTCTCTAAGATATCTGCATTGTATTAAAGGCTCCGACGATAAACTCAAAGTTGAGTATAAATCTGAGTTTGATGAAAAAAAGCGAAAGTCAGTCAAACGTTGGAATCTTACTGGATACATGGTTTCTGCTTTCTTTGCGTTGTTTCCGCTTATGTATTTATCTAACTTCATTGAACAGGGCCTAAGTGGCGTTTTCTCTGTAATTGTTTGGTCAATTGCTTTTGGTTCTCTAGCTTTCCTCTGCTTGCGAGAATATGGCAACTTAATGGCGGCAAAAAGAGTTATGGATGCAACCTACAGGATCAGCTAATCAGTGGCTTCACCGGACAAATGCTAGTGTCATTTTTTTGTCCCAAAAAAAGCAGCCAATAAATTCTGCTCGGTGAGCTGGCTGTTATATGCAAAAGGAAAACTCGTGACAATTTATTCATTACAAGATGCGATAGCATCTCAAGTGAAAATAAACCGGTTCTTAGCTGAGAACGGAATCAAGGATCTTGTCGGCGGCTACGGGGAACTATTGATTCATAAAGCATTTGGAGGAAATCGCGAAAATGCCGTGAACCAAGGCTTTGATATTCAGCATCCTCAATATAAGCGAATTGAAGTTAAGACAAGAAAGTACGAGCTACTCCAAAATGGAAGAGCAAGAAAGGAAAGTCGCGCTGTAGGCTTCAAAGGAAAAGAGAATGGCTTTGATTGGTTAGCTCACATTGTATTAGATGTGGACTTTGCAGTTGTTGGTGGATGTTTGGTGTCATATCAAGATGTTTGGCCTGAAGTACAACGAACTAAAGACAAGGTAGGGTTCTCAACTTCATCAAAATTGCCTTCAAGCTTAGATATCACTCATCTACTTCGAGATTCTCAAAAGGCTTTGGGGTATGGGCTATAACTGTCCGCTCGTATTTGCTCCGGCAACAAAAAGCGCAGCTCCCATAGGTCTTTCTAAGACGTGCAATTTAAATGGGCACGATAGTTAGCAAAGTGGCGAATGCGCCACTCAAAAACAAGAAAATACTCACTGAATGTCGTACCTTGCCATAAGCGGCCCCATAGACGGGTGATGGCTTGCTGTGACTCACTTAGTCAGCTTACCAATAGGCTTGAAATAGTTAATATTAAAAACAGCTGTCAATAATAACCACATATAAATGCAGCCTAACGGCAGTAAATTCCGATAGGCGTTAACTGAAATTAGTTATTGTTAATATAGATTAACGTTACTATTATCTAATAATAGATTTTTCAAT
>CEPD01009003.1_pt1 | contig 12285 bp, 10 predicted proteins | sample 530641 | NCBI WGS metagenome assembly CEPD01 (sample SAMEA2620815, study PRJEB7988) | marine metagenome | biome: marine biome (ENVO:00000447); feature: mesopelagic zone (ENVO:00000213); material: "saline water (ENVO:00002010), including plankton (ENVO:xxxxxxxx)" | depth 1000 m | reverse complement strand
GGTGATCGCCGGCGCGACGGGCACCGGCAAGACGTCGCTCTCGCTCGATCTCGCCGAGGAGCTGATCGGACGGGGCCGCCCGGCGGAGATCGTCAACGCCGACGCCATGCAGCTCTACCGCGGCATGGACATCGGGACGGCGAAGCTTCCCGAGTCGGCGCGTCGCGGCATCCCGCACCATCTCTTCGACGTGCTGGATGTCACCGAGGAGGCTGCGGTCGCCTGGTATCAGCCGACCGCGCGTGAGACCATCTCCGACATCTTCGCGCGTGGTGCGGATGCGGTGCTGGTCGGCGGATCGGGACTGTACGTCTCGAGCGTCGTCTTCGACTTCCGTTTTCCGCCTCGCGACGACGCCGTGCGTGCGGAGTTGGAGGCCGACCTCGACCGGTATGGAGCCGGCATCCTCTTCGCGCGGCTGCGTGAGCTCGACCCCGCCACCGCGGCGCGCATCGATCCCCGTAACGGTCGTCGGGTCGTCCGGGCGCTGGAGATCGTCATGCAGGGCGAGAGCACCCACGGTGCCGCGCTGCCGGAGACGCCGTCCCTGTGGCATCCGGAGACGACGCTCCTCGGCGTGCACGTCGACCGTGCCGAACTCGTCGAACGGCTCGATCGCCGCGTCGAGGCGATGTGGGCGGAGGGGCTGGTGGCGGAGGCGGAGCGGCTGCGGGCGCGTGGCCTCGACGACGGGGTGACGGCACGTCGCGCGATCGGCTACGCCCAGGCGCTCGCGCAGCTGGACGGCCGCGTCGGCGAGAGCGACGCGATCGCGCAGACCCAGGCCCTCACGCGGCGCTACGCCCGTCGCCAGGTCTCGTGGTTCCGGCGCTATGACGCGCTGACGTGGATAGAGCCGGCGCCCGATGCCGCCCGCGACGCCGTCGCGCGCGTGCGGGGCGCAGCGCCCGTAGACTGACAGGATGCCGCAGACCGTCGCGTTCACCAAGGGCCACGGCACGGGGAACGACTTCGTCGTGATCGCCGACCCCGACGGTGCGCTCGATCTCACCGACGACCATGTCGCCATCCTGTGCGATCGCCGCTTCGGCATCGGAGGAGACGGCCTGCTGCGCGTCATCCGCTCGACGTCGATCGACGAGGGCGCCGCCGCCGCCGCCTCCGGAGCGGAATGGTTCATGGACTATCGCAACGCCGACGGCTCGGTGGCCGAGATGTGCGGCAACGGCACGCGGGTGTTCGCGAAGTACCTCGTCGACACCGGCCTGGCGTCCCTGGAAGAGCCCCTGCGCATCGGCACGCGCGCGGGCGTGAAGACCCTGACGCGCAGCACCCTCGGATTCGAGGTCGACCTCGGCCGGTGGGATGTCGACGACGACGACGTGCTCGTGCGCGCCCGCGGGCTGAGCGTCCCGCGACCGGGTCAGCACGCCGACCTCGGCAACCCCCATGTGGTCGTCGCGCTGTCGTCGGTGGAGGAGCTGCAGGACCTGGACCTCACCGTGGCCCCGATCCTCGATCCCGCGCCGCCGGCGGGAGCGAACGTCGAGTTCGTCGTGCCCGAAGACCCTCTCGTCCACGACGGTGTCGGCCGCATCCGGATGCGCGTGTTCGAACGGGGAGTGGGGGAGACCCTCAGCTGCGGAACGGGTGTCGCCGCCGCCGCGCTCGCCGTTCGTCACTGGGCCGGAGCCGGCGCGCCCGAGCAGTGGAGCGTGGATGTCCCCGGCGGTCGTCTCGGCGTGCGCCTCGTGCCGCACGCCGACGGCTCGCACGTGCTGCTCTCAGGTCCGGCCGCCCTCGTCTACACCGGCGAGATCACCCTCGCCTGATACGCCGCGTGCCGTGCCGCCACTCAGGCTGCTCGCCGTGCCCTGATCCGCCGCTCGCCGTGCCCTGACTCAGGCTGCGAGGGGCGTGCCCCGCACGTTGCCGCCGAATCAGGGCGGCCAGGCGACGCTCAGCCTGAGTTCGTGCCCACGCGTGCCCACCACGGTGCCCACCGGTGCTGCAGACGTCAGGGCAGGGGGATGACGCCGGTCGCCGCCGCGCCGCGCCGCCGTACCTTGATCACCCGGAACCCGCGGCCGGTGGCGACCCGGTGCACGCTGTAGCCCCGTTCGAACGTCGCCGCGAGCCAGCGCTGGAGCGAGTCCGACCCGAGGTTGCGGGAGACCACGAGATGCGCGTCGGAGCGCTCGTCGAGGCGGGGGATCCACGTCTCGAGCAGCCCGTGGAGCTGATCCTTGCCGACCCTGATCGGCGGGTTCGATCGGATCGCCCGGAACGCGATATCGGCGGGAACATCCTCGGGTGTCACGGCGTTGACATTCTCCAGGCCCAGGGTCGCGGCGTTCCGGCGTGTCAGGTCGAGCGCGCGCTCGTTGACGTCGACGGCCCAGACCGTCGCGTGCGGGGCTTCCAGGGCCATGCTGAGGGAGATCGGCCCCCACCCGCAGCCGATGTCCAGCAGATGGCCGCCTTGCGGCGGCATCGGCGTGTTGGCGAGCAGAACCGCTGTTCCGGCGTCGATGTGGTCTGGGCTGAACACCCCGCCGGCGGTCACGACATCCACATCGCGGCCCGCCAGGGTCACGCGGATCGTGCGGAGGTTCTCGGGACTTGCGGGAGTCGCGGTGAAGTAGTGGTCGCTCCCCATGGAGCACGAGCGTAGCGGAGCGGACAGCCTCAGGGGGAGCTAGAATTCACCGATGCCCGCTCGGCGTGCGAAAGCGCTCCCCCGGGTGTGACGAGAGGCCGCTGCGATGCCGCCGGCCACGATGACGAAAGGCGAGGATGACCGATACCACCACGACGCACGGGGCCGACGACGCACCGCTCGACCCCGTCGAACGCGTGCTGTCGCGGGCGAACGGGCGGTCGGGTGTCACGGTGTTCTCGGGGGCGCAGGCGCTGCAGGATGTGCGCACCGCCGGCCGCGGCGACGACGATGGTGACCAATGGGATCGCGAAGACCGCGCGGCGCTGCGACGCGTCCCGGGGCTGTCGACCGAACTCGAAGACGTCACCGAGGTCGAGTACCGCCAGTTGCGCCTGGAGAACGTCGTCCTCGCCGGGGTGCACCCCCAGGGGGAGCAGGAAGACGCCGAGAACTCGCTGCGCGAGCTGGCGGCGCTCGCCGAGACCGCCGGGGCGGTCGTCCTCGACGGCGTGCTCCAGCGGCGGCCGCATCCCGACCCCGCGACCTACCTGGGTCGAGGCAAGGCCGAGGAGCTCCGCGACCTCGTCGCCGCTGTCGGCGCCGACACGGTGATCGCCGACACGGAGCTGGCCCCCAGCCAGCGGCGCGCGCTCGAAGACGTCGTGAAGGTGAAGGTCATCGACCGCACGACGGTGATCCTCGACATCTTCAGCCAGCACGCCAAGAGCCGCGAGGGAAAGGCGCAGGTCGAGCTCGCGCAGCTCGAATACCTGCTTCCGCGCCTTCGTGGATGGGGTGACTCGATGAGCCGCCAGGCCGGAGGCCAGGTCGGAGCCGCGGGCGCCGGGATGGGCTCCCGCGGACCGGGGGAGACCAAGATCGAGCTCGATCGCCGCCGCATCCGCACCCGCATGGCGCAATTGCGGCGCCAGATCGCCTCGTTCGCGCCCGCCCGGGCCGCCAAGCGCGCCGAGCGCGATCGTCACACCGTGCCGTCGGTGGCGATCGCCGGATACACCAACGCCGGAAAGTCGAGCCTGCTCAACCGCCTGACGAGCGCGGGCGTGCTGGTCGAGAACGCCCTCTTCGCCACCCTCGACGCGACGGTGCGGCGCACCCAGACCTCCGACGGGCGCATCTACACGTTCACCGACACGGTCGGCTTCGTGCGCAATCTGCCGCATCAGCTCGTCGAGGCGTTCCGCTCGACGCTCGAAGAGGTCGGTGAGGCCGACGTCGTGCTGCACGTGGTCGACGGCGCTCATCCGGACCCCGCCGCGCAGCTCGCGACGGTGCGGGATGTGATCGGTGACGTCGGTGCGCGTGAGCTGCCCGAGCTGGTCGTGTTCAACAAGGCCGACCTCATCGATGACGACACGCGGCTGGTGCTGCGCGGACTCGAGCCCGATGCGGTGTTCGCCTCGTCGCGGACCGGCGAGGGCGTGGACGAGATCCGTGCCCGGATCGAGCGGATGCTGCCGCTTCCTCCGGTCGAGGTTCGCGTGCTCGTGCCGTACGACCGCGGCGACCTCGTCTCGGCCGTGCACGAGACGGGCATCATCCTGACGCAGGAGCACGTCGCGGACGGCACCGCCATCCATGCTCATGTGCCGGCGATCCTGGGTGCGCGACTCGCACCGTTCCTCACCGCCTGACCGGCCGATCGCCGAACCGTCGGCAGGCGGCGCTGCTCACCGCTGCAGTTCGATCGGGGCGACCCCCGGGGTGTCGAACCCGAAGACGGCGCCGAGGAAGGCGTACTCCGACTCCAGCGCGTGGACGATGGTCTCCGCACGCCGGAATCCATGTCCCTCGCCCTCGTACAGCACGTATGCGTGCGGCACGCCGCGCGCCGACAGCGCGTCGCGAATGGCTTCGGACTGGGCGGGAGGCACGACCGCGTCCTCGCTGCCCTGCAGAAGGAGCAGGGGCGCCGAGAAGCGCTCCGCGTGGGTCAGCGGGGATCGCTGGATGTAGAGCTGTTCGGCCTCCGGCAGCGGTCCGATCAGACCGTCGAGGTAGCGGGCTTCGAAGTCATGCGTGTCTTCGGCGAGGGCGCGGGCATCGCCGACGCCATAGCGGGAGATGCCGGCGCTGAAGACGTCTCCCGCCACCAGGGCGCCGAGCACCGTCCACCCGCCGGCCGAACCGCCGGCTATCGCGACGCGGTCCGGGTCCGCGAGTCCGCCGTCGATGAGTCCCCGTGCAGCGGCCACCACGTCGGCCACGTCGACGACGCCCCACTGCCCGCGCAGGCGCTCGCGGTAGGCACGCCCGTATCCGGTCGATCCGCCGTAGTTCACATCCAGGACGCCGATGCCGCGGCTGGTGAGATAAGTGGCCCGCGAGGAGGCGACCGGACCGACATGCGAGGTGGGGCCACCGTGGACGAAGACGACGTACGGGGGCCGTTCACCGTCGGCGGCGGTGACGTCCGGGTTGGTGGGCGGGTACGCGAACGCGTGTACGGGACCCGACGGACCGTCCACCGTGACAGCCGTGGCCCGCGGCGTCCATTCGTCCGCCCACGGCGCGGATGATTCGCGCACCGCGGTGATCGTCCCGTCCGACGCGTCGACGCTCCAGACGCCTGTCCCACCTCCGGGCACCGCGCCGGAGACGAGCGCCCGCGTCCCCCGAGCGTCCTCGATCACGACCCCCGAGACGACAGGGACCGGCAGCGGCGCGGTCGCCCCGGTCTCGGGATCGACCGCCACCACGTGATCTGCGCCGTCCGTGCGAACCGCCACGACGTGATCACCCGCAACGGTGTACCAGGACAGGCCGAGCACCCACAGTCCGCCTCCGGTGTCGGCGTCGGCGGGGGCGAACGAAGCGACCGGGGCCTCGTCCCCGAGCCGCCACCGCATGAGATTCCACCGACCGGACGCGTCGTCGAGGTACAGCAGGGTCTGCTCGTCCAGCCAGCGCGGCTGAAGGACGGAGCGGTCGCCGGTGACGGGAGCCGTCCATTCGCCTACAGTGCCGTCCTCGATGCGTCCGACGCGCACCTCGGCGCGTTCCCAGGGCATGTTCGGATGGTTCCAGGCCACCCACGCGAGGTGGGTTCCGTCGGGGGAGAGCGCGGGCTGTGCGACGAAGTCGCTCCCTCTCACCAGCACGACGATCGCGGCGTCGTCGTCCGCGGCTGATCCGTCCACCGGAATGCGGACGATCGCGCGGCGGGGGACGGTCAGCCCGGGATCGTGCTCCTCGCGGACGGCGAGCAGAACGCCGTCGCGCCACTCCAGGCCGCCGTGGCGCGCGTGGCCTGCCACGGGAGTGAGAGGACGCACGGTCCCGTCGACGACGGAGTACACGCGCTGATCCGTCTTCTCGACGAAGAACAGCGTTCCGGCTTCGTCGGCGGTCCACGCGCCGCCGCCGTACTCGTGCACGGTGCTTCGCGCGTTCCAGGGGGTGGGCAACACATCCTCAACGTCGCCGTCGTCGCCGCGGTGGCGTACGGCGACGCGACCGGCTTCGGCCGGAACGGGCTCGCCCCACCACACGTCCTCCCCGACGAAACGAGCTCCGTCGATCCGGGGCGACGCCGCGGAGGCCGCCTCGGCGGTGATGGGAGAGGGCCAGGAGCCGTAGGGGAGTTCGGAGGTCACCGTCCCACCGTACGACGCGGTGACCTCCCTGCGGGCTCAGCGCAACGGCTGTGTGGGTGCGTTGCCGGGAAGGACCGCCGTGTCGCTTTCCACATCGGCCGCCGTGTCCACGTCGGCCGTCGGTTCCGCCTCGAGGACGTCGTCGGCGTCGATGGCCGCCTGGCCATCAGACGGTGATCTCTCGAGCAGGGCGGTGACGAGCCACACGGCGAGGGCGAGCACGATGACCAGGGCGATGTCGCCGAAAGTCAGGGGCCGCAGCGCGAACAGCACGAGCACGGCGAGCACGAGGATGACGACGCGCACGAGCACGCGCTGGCGATGCATCGCGTCCCCGAAGGCGCCCGTGTCGAGCCCTCGACTGCGCAGTCCCGATCGCGCCGACGCGGTGAGCGAGCCGGCCACGGAGCGGATGCGCCGCGCCGGCGCCCAACGGCCGCTCAGCCACGCCGCCACGGCGACGACGATGCCGAGGAAGGTCAGGACGACCGCCGTATCGCGGACGGCGCCGATCACCGTGTCGTAGATCGACTCCAGAGTGCGAGCGGGGATGCCCAGACCGGGTGCGTTGAGGCTGAGGACGGCTCCCGCGCTCGCGAGGGCTACCGCGAGCAGACCTGCGCCGATCGTGATGGCGACGCCGACCCCGAGCACGGCCGTCGACCGTCGGCGCGCGATCAGCACCCCGACGGCGGCGAGGCCGAGGGCTACGAAGGGGATCCAGTAGCCCGCTGTGACGGCGAGGTTGTAGACGGTGCCCACCAGAAGCAGGCCATCGGCCTGGACGATGACGATGGTCTGATCGATCGCCGGGATGGAGGTGACGAAGCCGAAACCCTGCGCGGCCAGTCGTGACTTCAGCTCCTCGATGATGGGGCCGAGCTGGATGCCGAGGGCGCCGGTGTCGTCGATCGCGATCGCGGTGGAGTCGTCGCCCGTCGCTGCGGCGACGAGCGCACGATGGCTGGCGACGAGAGCCGTTCGCCACACCTCGGGAAAGGCGTCGGACTGGACCACTCCGGTGATCGCCGAGTCGATGAGGCCCTGCACGCCCTGGACGGCGGGCTGCCGGAGGAGGTCGAGCGCCGACGACGCGGCGGGCGGAAGATCGAGGCTCTGCACGCCGTCGATGACGTCGTTCGTGATGCCCTCGACGTCGACGGCCGCGTTCACGGCGGTGGACGCCTGGTCGATCACCAGCTGCTGCACATCGGGATCGTCCGCGAGGGGACCGAAGGTCTGCACGAACGCGTCCTCGCTCACGAGTTCCGCGCGCGCCCACGTGCCGAGGACGGAGACGGGCACGAGGATGCCGGCGAGCACGATGCAGACGGCCGAGATGAGGGCACGCCACCATCCGGTGTGACCAGCGCGGTCTGAGACAGGTCTTTCTCCGCTGAGATCCGAGGACGCCTGGGAACGAAGATCGGCGTTCTCCGCTTTCAGCCGTTCGATCTCCGCGCGGAGATCGGTGATGTCTGTCGTGGCCATGGCGAGGGCTCCCTCTTGTCGGGTCAGCCCCATTGTGGCGGGAACGCCGCCCCGTTCGCACGTGTGCCCCAGATCAGGTTCTCCGACGCCCTCAAGCGGTCGGACACCTTCGTCCCCGAATTCTGGCGCCCGTTCTCTGGATCCTGGCCTCGTGCGAGGTGAGGCGTCGGCGTGCGAGTTCCGTCCTACTCGGCCTCCTGCGGACCCGACTCAGGCTGAGACACCATCGGGATGCCGCCACGGCACCAGAATCGCCAGCACAGCCTGAGTTGTTGCACGCGCGGTGCGCTGGCCGGCTGAGGAGACGGCCGTCAGACGGCGCGCATCACCGCCACGACTTTGCCGAGCACGACGGCCTCGTCCCCGAGGATCGGCTCGAACGCGGAGTTCCGCGGCAGCAGCCACACGTGACCGTCGCGCTGGCGGAAGGTCTTGACGGTCGCCTCCCCGTCGAGCATCGCGGCGACGATGTCGCCGTTCTCGGCCGTCGGCTGCGAGCGCACCACGACCCAGTCGCCGTCGCAGATGGCCGCGTCGATCATCGACTCGCCGGACACCTTGAGCATGAACAGGTCGCCCTTGCCGACCAGCTGCCTCGGCAGCGGGAAGACCTCGTCGATCTGCTGATCGGCGGTGATCGGCACCCCGGCGGCGATGCGCCCGACGAGGGGGACCATCGCGGCATCGCCCACGGGGGGCGCCGCGTCGGCGGGGCTTTCCGTGCTCGCGCCGGGGAGGTCGATGAGGACCTCCATCGCGCGAGTCTTGCCGGCATCGCGGCGCAGGTAGCCGCTCAGCTCCAGCTGATTCAGCTGATGCGTCACGCTCGACAACGACTTCAGCCCGACCGCGTCGCCGATCTCACGCATGCTCGGCGGGTACCCGTGCCGTGCGATCGATCGCTGGATCACTTCGAGGATCGCGAGCTGCTTGTCGCTGAGGCTGCGGCGCCGCCGTGTCTGGGGTCGCGCGCGGCTCGTCGGCTCGGTCATCTCGTGCTCCTGTCTCCTCACCCCTCGTCGTCCGAGGGGCACCGGCCTTCGAATGTCGGAGGTCGGTGATGGGCTCTGCTCATCGAAACGGTATCCGCCCTCGTCCGACACGGTCTGCAAGCGCTCCGCGTGTCGTGTTCGAGAGAAGTCCACCGGTCGGCCCGCTTGACAGCTTACGAGATCGAAGATAGCTTCGGAAGAGAGGTTCGCATCGCCGGCTCCCGGCCGAGTTCAGCGATGCGAACCTCTCGCCGAGAAGGAGGAGAGATGACCGCGATCAGCATCACGCCGCACCACCGCACCCGCCTGCGCATGACCGTGCGCGGCCGTCGCGTTCTTGCCGCCGCGGCGGCACTGCCCGCCGCCGCATGCGTGGCGGTCGCGGTCATCAGTGGCGGCAGCGCGCTCGCGTCGCGCGATGACGCCGGCGACGCTGCCTCGTTCTCCACGGTCGTCGTGAGTGCAGGTGAATCGCTCTGGGCGATCGCGGAGCGCGTGGCACCGGAGAGCGATCCTCGAGACGTCGTTGACGACATCGCGCGCCTGAATGCTCTCGACGGTGTCGATGTCTCGGCTGGTCAGGAGCTGGCCATCCCGGCGCGCTACGACACGGCACCGTAGACCGCCGGGCGAAGCGCGCCCGTACCATGGGAGGGGTGACCGCTCGCCTCGACGACCTTCCTCTCCGTGACGATCTGCGCGGAATGACTCCGTACGGTGCGCCTCAGGCACCGCTTCCGGTTGCGCTGAACGTGAACGAGAACACCCATCCCGTGCCGGATGAGATCGCCGCCGACATCCTCGATGCGATCGCATTGGCGCTTCGGGACGTCAACCGATACCCCGATCGCGAGTTCCTGCCGCTTCGCGAGGCGTTCGCGGATTACCTGGGTGAAGGGCTGCTTCCTGAGCAGATGTGGGCCGCCAACGGTTCCAACGAGGTGCTTCAGCACGTGCTCCAGGCCTTCGCTGGACCGGGGAGGACGGCGTTCGGCTTCGCGCCCACCTACTCGATGTACCCGCTGCTGACGCGAGCGACCGGTGCTGCCTGGGTCGCGGGAACGCGCGAAGACGACTTCTCGGTGACCGCCGATTCGGCGGCCGACCAGGTCGCAGCAGCCGATCCGGATGTGGTGTTCCTGTGCGCCCCGAACAACCCGACGGGCACGCCGCTGCCACTTGACGTGATCGCAGCGGTCTACGACGCGAGCCGGGCGATGGTCGTGGTCGACGAGGCGTACCAGGAGTTCGCGCCTCACGACGAGCCATCAGCGATCACCCTGCTCCCCGGGCGCGAGCGACTGATCGTGTCGCGCACGATGTCGAAGGCATTCGCCTTCGCCGGAGCTCGCGTGGGTTACCTCGCTGCCGACCCCGCGGTCGTGGACGCTCTGCGTCTGGTGCGCCTGCCGTACCACCTGAGTGCCATCACGCAGGCCGCCGCGCTCGCGGCGCTGCGTCACGCGCCGGTCATGCTCGGCATGGTCGACGAGATCGTCGCGCAGCGCGACCGCATCTCCGCCACCCTCGAGGCGCTCGGCTACCAGCCGCACCCGTCGTGGACGAACTTCGTCCTGTTCGGGGGAGTCGAGGACCCGGCGGCGACGTTCGGTGCCCTCTACGACCGCGGCATCCTCATCAGGGACGTGGGCATCCCGCACCACCTCCGCGTCACGGCAGGAACAGAGGCGGAGACGACCGCGTTCCTGGATGCGCTGGCGTCGTTAGGATCGACGTCATGACCCGCACCGCCTCGCTCACCCGATCGACCAGCGAGTCGACGGTCGAGCTCCAGCTCGACCTCGACGGCACGGGGCGCAGCAGCATCGACACGTCGGTGCCGTTCTACGACCACATGCTGACCGCGTTCGCGAAGCACTCGCTCACCGACCTCACGGTTCGCGCGTCGGGCGACACCGACATCGACGCACACCACACGGTCGAAGACGTCGCGATCGTGCTCGGGCAGGCGATCCGGCAGGCTCTCGGCGACAAGGCCGGCATCAGCCGCTACGGGGATGCGCTCGTCCCGCTCGACGAAGCCCTCGCCCAGGCAGTGGTCGACATCAGTGGGCGGCCCTACCTCGTGCACACGGGCGAGCCGGCCGGTTTCGAACACCACCTCATCGGCGGCCACTTCACGGGGTCGTTGGTGCGCCACACCTTCGAGGCGCTGTCCTTCCAGGCGGCGCTGACCGTCCACGTAAGGGTGCTGGGCGGCCGGGACCCTCACCACATCGCCGAGGCGGAATACAAGGCATTCGCGCGTGCCTTCCGCCAGGCGAAAGCGCTCGATCCACTCGTCGACGGCGTGCCGAGCACGAAGGGCGCCCTGTGACCGACCGGCCCCTCGTCGCCGTTCTCGACTACGGATCCGGGAACGTCCATTCCGCGGTCAAGGCTCTCGTCGCTGCCGGAGCCGACGCGCGGCTGACGGCCGACCGCGGGCTGATCCAAGACGCGGACGGACTCGTGGTGCCCGGCGTCGGCGCCTTCGAGGCGGTCGTCGCCGCACTGCGCTCGCGCTGCGGCGACGAGCTCATCGGACGACGTCTGGCCGGCGGTAGGCCCGTGCTGGGGATCTGCGTGGGGATGCAGGTCCTCTTCGAACACGGTGTGGAGCGGGGCGCGGACACTCCGGGACTGGGCGAGTGGCCGGGCGCGGTCACCGAGTTGGATGCTCCTGTCCTTCCGCACATGGGATGGAACACCGTCGCGTCGGGGGCCGGCAGTCGCCTGTTCCGCGGAATCGAGAACGAGCGGTTCTACTTCGTGCACTCGTTCGCCGCCCAGCACTGGACGATGCAGACGCAGCGCCCCCTCGCTGAACCGGTCTTGACCTGGAGCGAACACGGCGTGCCCTTCCTTGCCGCCGTGGAGAACGGGCCGCTCTCGGCGACGCAGTTCCACCCCGAGAAGTCGGGGGAGGCCGGCATCCGGCTGCTCGCCAATTGGATCGACGGGCTGGCGCCGACTAACCTCTGAATCCGTGCCTGCGCCCGGCCGCCCGGATCCGGTGCCGAGGCGCACGAGGAGCTATGAACGATTTCGCATCAACGCCCCAGCTTGTTCTGCTTCCCGCGGTGGACGTCGCCGGGGGAAAGGCCGTTCGACTCACGCAGGGTGAGGCCGGTTCGGAGACGAACTACGGCGACCCCGTCGACGCCGCGACCGACTGGGCGCGCCAGGGGGCGCAGTGGATCCATCTCGTCGACCTGGATGCGGCCTTCGGCCGGGGCAGCAATGCCGGCATCATGCGCAAGGTGATCAAGTCGGTGCGCGGTGTTCAGGTCGAGCTGTCCGGCGGCATCCGCGACGATGCCTCGCTGGAGGCGGCTCTCGAAAGCGGCGCCTCGCGCGTGAACCTCGGGACCGCCGCGCTGGAGAACCCCGAGTGGGCGGCTGACGTGATCGGCCGCTACGGCGACCTCATCGCCGTCGGCCTGGATGTGCGTGGTACGACGCTCGCCGCGCGGGGCTGGACCCGCGAAGGCGGTGACCTGTGGACGGTGCTCGATCGCCTCGAGTCAGCCGGATGCAGTCGCTACGTCGTGACGGACGT
>CEPD01028125.1_pt1 | contig 12833 bp, 9 predicted proteins | sample 530641 | NCBI WGS metagenome assembly CEPD01 (sample SAMEA2620815, study PRJEB7988) | marine metagenome | biome: marine biome (ENVO:00000447); feature: mesopelagic zone (ENVO:00000213); material: "saline water (ENVO:00002010), including plankton (ENVO:xxxxxxxx)" | depth 1000 m | reverse complement strand
TGGTTGCTGATGCGCGCCAGGTCGCTGCCATTCTCGAGTCCGTGACGCGTGCGCAGGAACTGCAGCGCCTCCACGCCCTGGATGTTGCGGGTCCCCGCCGGCCAATCGATGCCCGTATACCGGTCCTGGATGCCGCCGTTGCCGATGCAGACGTCGACTCCCCCGATCGCGTCGGTGATGTTGATCACATTGCCGAAGCTCACCTTGGCGGCGAAGGGGATGTTCATGCCACTGAGCTCGGAGATGGTCTTCACAGCGCAGTTCAGGCCGCCGCGGCTCCACGCCGTGTTGAGCTGCGTGTAGCTGACCGCCGAGTTGACGCCCCCGTCTTCATCGGTGCACTCCGGCTGGGCCGACATGAGGTCGCGCGGGAAGGAGATGACCGTGACGCGTCGCGGCTCATCGGAGATGTGGACCAGGAGATTGACGTCGTTGAGCTGCCCCTCGGCGTCGGCACCCGTGCAGCGATCGCCGAATAGGTAGGCATACTCCGCCTCGCACTCGTCCGTGCCGACGACGAGCATGTTGACGCCACCCTCGATCGCACCGATGTCGGGCGGCACGGCATCCTGACCCTCGAGCGCAACCGCCTCGTCGGCGAAGCTCGCCGTGATGTCGTAGGCGGTGTAAGCGGCGACGCCCGCACCCGCGACGAAGACGACGGCGGCGACGATGCCGATGATCTTCGCCAGCAGACCGGCGGGATGCGGCGACTTCAGCTCGCCGTGTCGTGCGACGGTGCGCCGACCACGCTTGCTCTGACTCACTCGGATCCTCTCGGGTGTCGCCCACCGCACGTCGGCGCGCTCCCGGGTTCGGATCGCGCCAACCACGATGCTGTGGCGGAGGGTGTGGGATTCGAACCCACGGGACATCGCTGCCCACTGGTTTTCAAGACCAGCTCCATCGGCCGCTCGGACAACCCTCCCGACGAGGCCGCCGCAGCGGCATCCGTCGAACGGCGTCGAGTCTAGCCGACGGCGCTTTGCCGATATTCTCGCAACGGGTTCTGTGGATGCACTGAACGGCACGCGGATGTGGACGGCGCTCGGTATCCACAGCCGTCGACCGCCTCCGAAGCGATGTCGGAGGTATGTTCTAGTGTCTGAGCATGGACATCGACCCCGACGAGTGGCTTGACGAAGGCGACATGCCGCCCGTCGACATTCCCGTCTCGGTGCTCATGGAGGCAGCCGCCGAGCAGCCCGACGAGCTCGACGACGTGCTCGACCTCACCCAGACGATGATGCAGTTCGTCGCTCAACGGTATGCCGCGATCGATGGGATGCGACGACGCGCCGTCGACGAGGCGACGGCCTTCAGCGTCGACCTGGCCTCGGTCGCGTTCCGATCCGTGCGTCTCGAGCTGGCCGCCGCACTGCGCGTCTCGGAGTACGTCGCGGAGGCGATGCTCCTTCACGCCGAGGCCCTGGTGCATCGCTATCCCGAGGTGTGGCACTCGCTTCACGCCGGGCGCATCGACGACGACAAGAGCCACGTGCTGGTCGCCGGGCTCGACGAGGTCGGCGCCGAGGCGGCCGCGCTTCTTCTGCCCGAGGCGTTGGACGCCGCCGAGAACCTGCAGATCGGTCCCTTCCGGCGCATGTTACGCCGGCTCATCGAGACCCACCGCGCGAGCACCCTCGAGGAGCGCCACGAGCAGGCGCTCGAGCAGCGCCGTGTCGTGCTGGAAACGCTCGGCGACGGCATGGCGTGGCTCGGAGCCCACATGCCCGCGGTCGAGGCACAGGCGATTCACCAGCGCCTGACCGCGATGGGCAAGGCGATCACCACCGCCGAGGGCGAGGAACGCACGCTCGACCAGGTGCGCGCAGACGTGTTCGGTGACCTCCTCATCGACGGCACGACGGATCACGTGCCGGCAGAAGCGCGCGGCATCCGCGCGACGGTGGTCGTCACGGTGCCGGCGCTCGCCCTGCTGGAAGACGAGCAACCGGCAGGGGCCGAGCCCGCAACGATCGACGGACTCGGGCCGATCCCCCACTCCAAGGCTCGCGAACTGTGCGGCGGAGCACGTGAATGGATGCGCGTGCTCACCCACCCTGAGACCGGGTCGGTGCTGTCCTTCGGCCGCGATCGGTATCGAACACCGAAGGCGCTTCGCGACATCGTGAGATGGCGCGCCGGGCGATGCATGGGTCCCGGTTGCGGGATGCCGGCGGAGCGATGCGAGATCGACCACTCGATCGCGTGGGAAGACGGCGGGTCGACCGAGCTGGCCAACCTTCATCCGCTGTGCAAAGGCCACCACACCCTCAAACACCACGGCGGATGGAACCTGCACCACTGCGACGACGGCGACGTGATCTGGACCTCGCCGACCGGGCGAAGATACCGCGTCAGACCGGAACGGCGCGTGCCGGTCTTCCGTCCCGACCCCGAGCCGCCCGGGCCTGTCGCCGCGCCCTTCTGACCCGCGTTTCGTCTCGCGTCGCTCGCTCAACGACCTCGGGGGCGGCGAGGAGGCATGCCGCGTTTCGTCTCACTCCGCTCGCTCAACAACCCAAGGGCGGCCACGCGTGCTGCGTTTCGTCTCGCGTCGCTCGCTCAACGACCCAGGGGCGGGGAGGGAGGAGCTCCCCTGGTCGTTGAGCGAGGAGCGCAGCGACGAGACGAAACGCGCCGAGCGAACGCTCCGGCTACAGCGCGCGCAGCGCGGCGGCCACACCGCCCTCGTGCACGGGATCCGTCGAGCCGTTCGCAGCCGCGCGCACTTCGTCGGGGCTCTGCCCCATCGCGATCGCGCGGCCACCGTTGCGCACCGCCCACTCGAACATGCCGATGTCATTGCGACCGTCACCGATGACGAGCACGTGCGCCGGGTCGAACCCGAGCTCCGTGCGCACCATCTCCAGCGCGGTCCCCTTGTCGACACCCTGCGGCGCGATGTCGAGCCACGCGGTCCAGCCGACGGCGTACGACACCTCGTTCAGGCCGATGCGCTGCACGAGCTCCAGGAAGTCGCCGTCGGTGTTCTCCGGCGAGATCACGACCACCCGGCTCACCGGCTTCGCGGCGAGTTCCTCGAACGGCACCCGGTCGGCCTTCCCCAGGTTCCAGTCATCGACGTAGTCGGTGTACAGCCGATGCCCGTCGGGCAGTTCGACCATGTAGTGCGCGTCGGGCAGGTGCTCGCGCAGCAGGGTCAGCACCTCGTGCGCGTCGAAGGACTCGGTGTGGTGCAGCGCATACTCGTGGGTGGCGGCATCCACCCGGCGAAGGATCGCCGCCCCGTTCGCGCACACCACGAAGTCCGGCGCGATGTCAAGCCTTCGGAGAATCGGCTTCGTCGCGTCCCAGCTGCGTCCGGTCGACAGCATCACCTCGTGCCCCGCGGCGACCGCGTGGGCGACCGCATCCACGACCCCCGGACTCATCGACTCGTCTTCGAGGATCACCGTGCCGTCGATGTCGAGAGCGATGAGGACACGCTCCGGAGTGCCCTCACCCCACACGCCTGCGCGCGCGAGCTCTTCGACCGTCGCCGCCGCATCGGATTCCGGCTCGACCTCGACCCCGCCGGGCTCGGGCAGCGCGTCCGAACTCACGCGATCGGCTCCATGACCTCGAGGCCGCCGAGGAAGGGTCTCAGCACCTCGGGCACGGTCACCGATCCGTCCTCGCGCTGATGTGTCTCCAGCAGCGCGACGATCCACCGCGTGGTCGCCAGCGTGCCGTTCAGCGTTGCGACCGTCTGCGTCTTGCCGCCCTCATCGACCGGAAGGCGGTGGCGGATATTGAGGCGACGCGCCTGATACGTCGTGCAGTTCGAGGTCGACGTCAGCTCGCGGTACGCGTCTTGGGTGGGCACCCACGCCTCGACGTCGAACTTGCGCGCCGCGCTCGAGCCCAGGTCGCCGGCCGCGACGTCGATCACGCGGTAGCTGAGACCGAGGTCCTGCAGCATCGCCTCCTGCATCTGCACGAGACGATCATGCTCGGCCTCGGCAGCATCCGGTGTCGTGTAGATGAACATCTCGAGCTTGTTGAACTGGTGCACCCGGATGATGCCGCGGGTGTCCTTGCCGTACGACCCGGCCTCGCGGCGGTAGCACGTCGACCAGCCGGCGTAGCGCTTGGCGCCCGCGGTCAGATCGAGGATCTCGTCCATGTGGTAGCCGGCCAGCGGAACCTCGCTCGTGCCGACGAGGTAGAGGTCGTCCTCCTCGAGGTGGTAGACCTCGGCGGCGTGCTGGCCGAGGAATCCGGTGCCGCGCATCACCTCGGGCCGCACGAGAGTCGGCGGGATGAGCGGGATGAAACCCGCCTGCAGCGCCCGGTCCAGCGCGAGGTTCATCAGCGCCATCTCGAGGCGCGCACCGATGCCGGTGAGGAAGTAGAAACGACTCCCCGACACCTTGGTGCCGCGCTCCATGTCGATCGCGCCGAGCTTCTCGCCGAGTTCGAGGTGGTCCCGCGGCGTGAAGTCGAAGGTCGGCGGCTCACTGTGCGTCCGCAGCGTGACGAAGTCGTCTTCACCACCGGCCGGAACCCCGTCGATGATGATGTTCTCGACGGCGGCAAGTGCTTCGTCAGCCTGCTGCTCAGCCTCGGTGACGGCCCGCTGCGCCTGCTTGACCTTCTCGCTCAGCTCCTTGGCCTGAGCGACGAGGCCCGCCTTCTCGTCCTTGGGCGCCTGCGCGACGGCCTTGCCGTGGGCGTTCTGCTCGGCGCGGAGCTGCTCGAAGGTGGCGATGGCCGTTCGCCGCACCCGATCGGCTTCGAGCGCCGCATCCACCGTGTCTGCCGAGGAGCCACGGGCTTCCTGCGAGCGCTTGACCAGGTCGGGGTTCTCACGCAGCAGCACCGGATCGATCACGCGCCCAGTCTAATCAGCCGCCGACGACCGACCGGCCGCGGTGATCCGCAGCCCGACAGCGCGGCACGCGCATCCGCGCCCCCTAGTGTGGTGCCCATGGCCCAGGCTTCGGATACGCCCCGAGAGCACGACGATCCTGCATCCGGCGCGCCCGACATCGTCGAAGCCGCGAAACCGGACGACGTCGCGCGGGAGCCCGAGGACATCGCGCCGGACACCGCCGACGGCGAAGGCGAAGCGCGCCGCGTCGACGAAGAGGGCGTCACCGAGCCCATGGGCGGCGGTGCGGAGCGCCCGGCCCCGAAGGCGGCCCTCGTGTACAACCCCATCAAGGTCGACCAGGATCGTCTGCGCAAGGCCGTCGCCCACGAGTCCGAGAAGGCCGGCTGGTCGGAGCCGCTGTTCTACGAGACGACCGTCGACGACCTCGGCGACGACGTCACCCGGCAGGCACTGAAGGCCGGCGCGACGACGGTGCTCGTCGCGGGAGGGGACGGCACCGTTCGCGCCGTCTCCGAAGCCATGGCGGGCACGGGGGTGCCGATGGCGATCATCCCGAGCGGCACCGGAAACCTGCTCGCCCGGAACCTCCGCCTCCCCCTCGACCGACCCGAGCCGATGATCCGCGCCGCGTTCACCGGAACGCAGGTCGCCATGGACATCGGCTTCGCGGTGCTCACCCGCGACGACGGGTCCACGAGCGAGCACGGCTTCGTGGTCATGGGGGGAATGGGCCTCGACGCGGCGATGATCGCCAACACGAACCCCGACCTGAAGAAGACCGTCGGGTGGGTCGCTTACGTCGACGGCGCGGCCCGGTCCCTCGCGAGCGCCAAGCCGTTCCGGGTGATGTACGAGATCCCCGGTCACAAGCTGCACGCTACGCGCGTGCAGTCGGTGCTCTTCGCCAACTGCGGTCGCCTGCCGGCGGGTCTCGACCTCATCCCCGAGGCGTCGATCAACGACGGCGCGCTCGACATCGTCGTGTTCCAGCCCAAGGGGCCGCTCGGATGGCTGCTCGTGTGGCGCCGCGTCGCGTGGGACAACAGCGTGCTGCGACGGTTCCGCGCCGGGCGCCGGGTGCTCCAACTGCGCACGAAGGACAGCGCGGTGCGCTACTCGCGGGGCGTCGGACTGCACGTCGGCGCCGGTGCCGCGCATCCGGTGCAGCTCGACGGCGACGAGTTCGGCGACGCCGTGCGGGCGGATGTGCGCATCGACGCCGGTGCCCTGACCATCGTCGTGCCGGCCGGCCACGACACCTCCCGCCTCTGACGCGCGTCGAAAGGCACGGCGGTCAGCAGGGCATGAAACTCGGACTGTCAAGACGCCGGAGCAGTCAGCAGCGCTCCGGCAGGGCCCGAACCTGCGGGCTGTCAAGACGCCGGAGCGATTCGCCCGGCGACGCTAGCGTCGGGGCATGGCAAGCCCCTCCCTCGTCTGGTTCCGTGACGATCTGCGCCTCGCCGATCACCCGGCTCTGCGCGCGGCCCTCGACCGCAACGAACCGATCGTGTGCGTCTACGTGCTCGACGAGGAGTCCGACGGGGTCAGGCCTCTCGGCGGCGCGGCCCGATGGTGGCTGCATCACAGCCTCGCGGAGCTTCGGGACCGCCTCGCCGACCGGGGATCGGCGCTCATCCTCCGTCGCGGAGCGGCCGGTCGCGTGATCCGCGACCTGGCCGACGAGATCGGAGCCGGTGCGGTGTTCTGGAACCGACGCTACGGCGGCCCGGAGCGGGACATCGACGCCGACCTCAAGGCCGACCTGCGCGACGGCGGCGTGGAGGTCGCGTCATTCGCGGCGAACGTGCTGTTCGAGCCGTGGACGGTGACGACGGGGGCCGGAAAGCACTTCTCCGTCTACACGCCGTTCTGGAACGCGTGTCAGGAGATGCCCGCGCCGCGCAAGCCGCTCCCGGAGCCGCGCGACGTGCCAGGACCGGGCCGCGCCCCGGCATCCGACGATCTCGACGACTGGGAGCTCCTCCCCACGCGGCCGGACTGGGCGGGTGGCCTGCGCGAGCGGTGGGAGCCGGGCGAGCTGGCGGCGAGACGACGGCTGCGCGAGTTCCTCGACGACGATCTCGGATCCTACGACGCCGCCCGCGACGAGCCGGCCGCCGGCGCGACGTCGCTGCTGTCTCCGCGGCTGAGATGGGGAGAGCTGAGTCCCTACACGATCTGGCACGACACACTCGAGAACGCCGGCTCGGGTGCGCACGCCGCATCCGCTCACGGGTTCCTGTCGGAGGTGGGATGGCGGGAGTTCGCGTGGCACACGCTCTACCACTTCCCGAAACTCGCCGACAAGAACCTGCGATCGGAGTACGACGCGTTCCCCTGGCCTCGCCTGAAGCCGACGAATCTCGAAGCGTGGCAGCAGGGCCGTACGGGATTCCGCATGGTCGACGCCGGCATGAAGGAGCTGTGGGCGTCGGGATACATGCACAACCGCGTGCGCATGGTGACCGCATCCTTCCTCATCAAGAACCTGCTCATCGACTGGCGACACGGCGAGGAGTGGTTCTGGGACACCCTCGTCGACGCGGATGCGGCCAACAACCCGTTCAACTGGCAGTGGGTGGCCGGATCCGGGGCTGATGCGGCACCGTTCTTCCGGGTGTTCAACCCCGAACTGCAGGCGGACAAGTTCGACAAGACAGGGCAGTACGTGCGCGAGTGGGCGCCGGAGTACGCCGATGACACGGACGACGAGCCGGCCGAACCGATGGTCGACCTCAAGGAGACGCGCAAGAGGGCGCTCGACGCGTTCGACGTGGTCAAGCGCTCCCGCTGAACGCGCCTCGGGGGCGGGGAATGTCTCACCGTCGTCCTCCGTTGCCCCTGGGTATGACGACCGTGGGAACCATCGGATGACCAGCCCCGCCCTCTCGGTGCTCGATCTCGTCCCGGTCCGCACCGGCCAGACCTCCTCCGAGGCGATCGCCGCGAGCCTGCACCTGGTGTCACGCGCCGAGGAACTCGGCTACCGGCGCTACTGGTTCGCCGAGCACCACAACATGCCCGCCGTCGCCTCGACGACACCGCCCGTGCTGGCTGCTGCCGCCGCGGCGCGCACCGAGCGCATCCGGATCGGATCCGGCGGCGTCATGCTGCCCAACCACTCCCCCCTCGTGGTGGCCGAGCAGTTCGCCGCGCTCGAGGCCCTGGCGCCCGGACGCGTCGACCTCGGCATCGGCCGGGCGCCCGGTTCGGATCCGGTGATCACGCAGCTGCTGCGTCAGAGCGGGACGACGAGCGACGTGGAGCGGTTCCCCGAGCACGTGCGCGACATCCTCAACCTCGTCTCACCCGATGGCGCCGCGCTGCGCTTCACCTCCGGCGGCACGTACGACGTGCACGCGACGCCGGCGGCGACCGGTGCGCCGGAGGTGTGGCTGCTCGGGTCGAGCGACTACTCGGCGCAGCTGGCCGCCGCGCGCGGACTGCCCTACGTCTTCGCCAACCACTTCTCGGGCCAGGGGCTCGAGCGTGCGCTGGAGGTGTATCGCACGCAGTTCCAGCCCTCGGAGCACCTGGATGCGCCGCGCACGTTCCTCACGGTGAACGTCATCGCCGCCCCGACGCGGGAGGAGGCCGAGGAGCGGTCGCTGCCCAACCAGCGGATGATGGCGCGCCTGCGCATGAACAAGCCCCTGGTGGCGAACGAGACGGTGGAGCACGCGAAGGCGACGACCGACGAGTTCGCCGGCATGGGCGAGACCATCATGGCCGCCGCCCGCGCGACGTGGATCGTCGGCACGGGCGACGAGGTCGCGGGAGAACTGCAGAGCCTCGCGGTGCGCCACGATGTGGATGAGGTCATGATCTCGCCCATCGCCGGTGCCTACGAGTCGGAGCCGCTGGAGACCTCCCCCGGCCGGGTCCAGACGCTCGAACTCGTCCACGCCGCCCGCGGCGCACTCGTCGCCTGATCCCGAACGCCTGATCCCGGCGCACGTCCCGAGCTCTCCTGACCGGAGCAGCTCGGCTCGATCTCGTTCACAACTCCTCAAGGCCGTCGCCGACAACGCCGATGAGCCTCCAAACGGCCGCACGTGAACAGTTCTTGAGGAGTTGTGGACGCGACCGAGCCAGCGGCACGAGCGCACCCCGGCGGTCGTGTGCTCACGCCCGGCCCACGAGCGTTTACTGCCTCGTCACAGGCGGAAATCGTGACGAAACGTGCGCGCAGAAGGATCGGGTAACGGGGCTCATTGCCGGCATCCCGACCCGGTCCCGTGACGACGACGCAGGACTCGACCCGGGGGAAGACGATGACGACGGTACGCGCAGCCATATCTCAGACGACCTGGACGGGCGACGTCGCATCCATGCTCGACCGGCACGAGAGTTTCGCTCGCGAAGCGGCCGCTCAGGGCGCGGATGTCATGTGCTTCCAGGAGCTGTTCTACGGCCCGTACTTCGGAATCACGCAGGAGAAGAAGTACTACCGGCTCGCCGAGCCCGTCGATGGGCCGATCGTGCAGCGATTCGCCGCCGTCGCCAAGGAGCTCGGGATGGTCATGGTGCTGCCCATCTACGAGGAGGCGCAGACGGGGGTCTACTACAACACGTCGGTGCTCGTCGACGCCGACGGCCGGGTGGTCGGCAGCTACCGCAAGAACCACCTCCCCCACGTCGAGAAGTTCTGGGAGAAGTTCTACTTCCGTCCCGGCAACCGCGGGTACCCGGTCTTCGACACGGCGATCGGGAAGGTCGGCATGTACATCTGCTACGACCGTCACTTCCCCGAGGGCTGGCGCGAACTCGGCCTGAACGGCGCTCACATCGTGTTCAACCCGAACGCGACCAAGCCGGGGCTCTCGAACCGCCTGTGGGAGATCGAGGGACCGGCGGCGGCCGTGGCGAACGGATACTTCGTGCTGCAGCCCAACCGCGTCGGGCGTGAAGACAACGAGTACGGCGAGGAAGCCGTCGACTTCTACGGCACGAGCCAGATCATCGACCCCCGAGGGAACTTCGTCGGCGACCGCGGCTCCGGCACCGAGGAGGAACTCCTCGTGCGCGATCTCGACATGGACATGGTCCAGCAGATGCGGGACGACTGGCAGTTCTTCCGAGACCGCCGGCCGGATACGTACGGAGACATCGTCGCTCCCTGACGTTCGTCTCGCTTCGCTCGCGCAACGACCTGGAACACAAGGAGACAGCGACATGGCAACCACACTCATCACGGGCGGGACCGTGGTCTCGGCGACCGGCCGGGGCGAAGCCGACGTGCTCATCGACGGCGAGAGGATCATCGCCGTCCTCGCGCCGGGATCGGTGCTCCTCGGCACGGACCTGGCCGGTTCCGTCGACACGGTCGTCGATGCCACCGGAAAGTACGTCATCCCCGGCGGGATCGACGCGCACACGCACATGCAGCTGCCCTTCGGCGGAACCTTCGCGTCGGACACGTTCGAGACGGGAACCCGCGCCGCCGCCTGGGGCGGCACCACCACGATCATCGACTTCGCGGTGCAGAAGTACGGCGAGCGCGTCCAGGACGGTCTTACCCGCTGGCACGACCTCGCCGCCGGCAACTGCGCGATCGACTACGGCTTCCACCAGATCATCGGCGGTGTCGACGACGACTCCCTCGCCGCGATGCCGGCCCTCATCGACGAGGGGATCACGAGCTTCAAGCTCTTCATGGCCTATCCCGGCGTGTTCTATTCCGACGACGCGCAGATCCTCAAGGCGATGCAGGTCTCCGCCGATACGGGCCTGCTCACCATGATGCACGCCGAGAACGGGCCCGCCATCGACGTGCTGGCCGAGCAGCTCGTCGCCGCGGGGAACACCAGCCCGTTCTTCCACGGCAAGGCCCGCGCGTGGCAGATGGAGGAGGAGGCCACCCACCGGGCGATCATGCTCTCGCACCTCACCGGCGCGCCGCTCTATGTGGTGCACGTGAGCGCCAAGCAGGCCGTCGAGCAGCTCGCGTGGGCGCGCGACAACGGACAGAACGTGTTCGGCGAGACGTGCCCCCAGTACCTGTACCTGTCGCTCGAGGAGCAGCTCGGCGCCACGAGCGAGGAGTGGGGCGACTTCGAAGGCGCCAAATGGGTGTGCTCCACGCCGCTGCGATCGCACGAGGAGGGCCACCAGGACCACATGTGGCAGGCCCTGCGCACGAACGACCTCCAGATGGTCTCCACCGACCACTGCCCGTTCTGCATGAAGGACCAGAAGGAGCTCGGCCGCGAGGACTTCCGCGCGATCCCGAACGGGATCGGATCGGTCGAGCACCGCATGAACCTCATGTACCAGGGAGTCGTCACCGGGCGCCTCACCCTGGAGAGGTTCGTGGAGCTGACCTCGACGACCCCCGCTCGCATGTTCGGCCTCTATGGACGCAAGGGCGTCATCCAGCCCGGTGCCGATGCCGACATCGTCGTCTACGACCCGCGGGGGCACACCTCCATCGGCTACCACGAGAATCCCGACGGATCCCCCACGGGCAGAACCCATCACATGAACATGGATCACTCGGCATGGGAGGGGTACGAGATCGACGGACACGTCGACACCGTCATCTCCCGCGGACGGATCATCGTCGACGACGACCGCTACCTCGGCACGGCCGGAGACGGTCAGTACCTCAAGCGCGGCCTGTCGCAGTACCTGGTGTGAGCATGCAGCCCGTCATCGCCGCGCCTCCCGCCCGCCCCCACGACCGGACGGAGTGAGCGCTCATGGACTTCGGAGTGGTCCTCCAGACCAACCCTCCCGCCTCCCGCACGGTGCAGCTCGCCAAGCTCGCCGAAGCACACGGCTTCAGCCACGCGTGGACCTTCGACTCCCACCTGCTGTGGGAGGAGCCGTACGTCATCTACGCCGCCATCCTCGCCGAAACCCGGAAGCTCACCGTCGGACCGTTCGTCACCAACCCCGCCACGCGGGACTGGACCGTGACGGCCTCGCTGTTCGCGACCCTCAACGAGATGTACGGCAACCGCACCATCTGCGGGATCGGACGCGGAGACTCGGCCGTGCGCGTGACCAACGGCAGACCGTCCTCCATGGCGGAACTGCGCGAATCGATCCACGTCATCCGCGAACTCGCGAACTCCCGCCCCGTCGAGTACAAGGGCTCGACGCTGCGATTCCCGTGGAGTTCCGGATCGGCACTGGATGTGTGGGTCGCCGCCTACGGCCCGATGGCCCTGAAGCTGACCGGCGAGGTCGGGGACGGGTTCATCCTGCAGCTGGCCGACCTCGATATCGCAGCGTGGATGATCCGCACCGTGAAGGAGGCCGCCGAGGCCGCCGGGCGCGACCCCGACGCGATCGCCTTCTGCGTGGCGGCACCGATGTACATCGGTGACGACGTCGCCCACATGCGCGATCAGTGCCGCTGGTTCGGCGGGATGGTGGGAAACCACGTCGCCGACATCGTCGCCAAGTACGGCCATCACGGCGATGGCGTGCCCGAAGCGCTCACCGACTACATCGCCGGCCGCAGCGGCTACGACTACAACACCCATGGACGCGCGGAGAACGACCACGTCGACTTCGTGCCCGATGAGATCGTCGACCGGTTCTGCGTGCTCGGCACCGCTGAGCAGCACATCGCCAAGCTCGCGGCACTCCGCGATCTGGGCGTGACCCAGTTCGCCGGCTACCTCCAGCACGACAACAAAGAGGAGACGATGCGCGTCTACGGCGAGACGGTCATCCCCGCGCTGCGCGAGCACGTGACGGCGAAGGCATGACGGCGGCTCGCTGGCTGGCGGTCGGATGGGGCGTCATCGGCATCCTCGTCGTCATCGGATCGTGGGAGCTCTACAAGGCGACGGGGCCCGCCGAGGGCGTCGTGGTCGGCGCCGTCGACGGCGAGACGGGCTCCGGCGTGATGATCCTGCCGCGCACGCACGATCGCGCGATGCCGCACGTGTGGGACATGATCGTGCGCCTGTTCGCCCCGACGAGCGGCGGGGACACACCACCGCTGTGGATGTCGGTGGTCGCCGCGGCCGGA
>CEPD01042009.1_pt1 | contig 13093 bp, 22 predicted proteins | sample 530641 | NCBI WGS metagenome assembly CEPD01 (sample SAMEA2620815, study PRJEB7988) | marine metagenome | biome: marine biome (ENVO:00000447); feature: mesopelagic zone (ENVO:00000213); material: "saline water (ENVO:00002010), including plankton (ENVO:xxxxxxxx)" | depth 1000 m | reverse complement strand
GTAGCGCAGCTCCGGGTCGGCGGTCAGGTTGCCGACGACGGTGATGATCGTTTCTCCGGTCATGCTGTCTTTCTCTCGTTGGTGCCGGTCGCCCGGCGTTGGATGTTCGCGGGAAGTCCCGCCTTGCGTCGTGTCGCGGCGACGTACTGCACCAGCTCGCCGGTACGTTCCGCGATCACCCGGTCCGTGAGGCCGTCGCCCCACGCCTGCAAGATCTGGTTGCGTCTCGCTTCGGTTTGGAGCTTCGCGATCGACGACGGGCGGATAGCGTCCCGGATCGCGGCCTCGACGACACGGGCGACGCTCGTGTGGTTCTGCTCTGCGACGTTCAGGCACGCGGCCCAGACCTTGTCGGGCAGGTTCAGTTCGACCCTCATCGCGCGACCACCGACCGGTTATCCACAGCCCCGGCCGCATCTGAAAGGCGACGATTCTGTGCGGTGTCTTGGTGGCTCTTACGTTCCGTCCCGTACCGTCCCGTCCCGTGGCATGAGAGACGCATCATGCGGTTATGCGATGCCGCATGCGCCACGCATCCTTTACGCATTGCCCCACCTCGCGTTCGCCGCAGTGCGTGCCGCATCGCTTCGACGCTGAGCCGCCGCCTCGCGCGACTCAGCAGTCGGCTGGTGCTCGGCGTACTTCGCGACCCGCCACCCTTTCTCCGCGACCTCCCACAGGCCCACGTCGACAAGCAGTCGCGCCAGTGCTGGGGTGCCGTGGATGAACGGGAGCATCGCCTTCCTGATCTCCCCGTCGGTGTTGTGTGCCGCGCAGTGCCCGATGGAACAGACGAACACGAACGCTGCCGCGAGCCCTCGCTGTCCATGCTCGGCCGCCAGATCCGCGACTTTCGGGTTCTGCGCGAGGTCACTGTCGATACGCACCCACGGGAGCCCGGCGGCCATCAGCGCACCCCCCTCGCGGCGAGAGCAACCTCGTGCACCGACCGGTCAGCCGCCGCCTTCCAGACGAAGTACTCGTCGCCGTAGAACGCGTGCATCCGGTCCAAAGCCTCGAGCGCTGTGATCGGGATCCGGGTCTCGCCGACGAGCCGGAACCACTGGCCCATGTGCGGACGGAACACGGGGATCTCTTCCACGTTCGCGTGGAGGCTGACCTTCACGCCCCACGCTTTCGCGACCGCCTGCAGCCGCGGGTCGGACTCGATCAGCCCGTTCGCGATGCTGTCGAGCCACAGCAGGTTCGCCAGGCGGTGCTTGTTGCGTCGCCCGCCCATCCCTCCCTGCCGGTGTTGGGGCACGAGACGGTCGGATTCCGTCGCGGTCATGATGCAGTGGTGCCCGTCGCGGGCGTTCAGTTTCCGCAGCATCGGGATCGGCACCTGGTCGGCCATGGGGTCTCCTTCGTGGCAGGTGCAGGACGTCGCGGCCGTGGAGTGGCCGAGAGGTGTCCAGCAGCACGAGCGGCGGCACCGGGACGCCGGCGGCTCGTGGGGCAGGGTTTCGGGCGCGACAGCGCTGAACAGGTCGCTCATGCGTGGAACCTGCACCGGTCTGAGTGGCCGCCCTGATCGAACGACGGTGTCGACCGCCAACCCCGCTCAGCGGCCGCTCGGCGTCGAAGCGCCGTCACGTCCTCGTCGGGGCGGGCGTGGACCTTCTCACCGCACGCGGGCTTGTCGCAGCGGAGCACGAGCGTCTTCACAGCGGTCATGCGATGTCGCTCCACAGGTATTGGTCGCCGACTGGGCGGTTCGACCACACGACCTCGACGACGTCGCGCTTCACCGCGTTGTCACTCCTCGCCGATATTCGGATCTGATGCCACTCCGGGTAGAGGCACTCGTAGAGGTCCGACGCATACCCGGATAGCAGCACGGGTCCACGTGCTCTATGCAGCGCGTCTGCGAGATCGCGGTGATCTTCGTCCGTCATCTCGTGCGAATAGCGCGCGCCTTGCCGGGTGGTGTGGACGTATGGCGGGTCGACGTAGAGCAGATTGTCGGGGAACGCGCCGTATTGCTCAATGACGTCTAGCGCTGGCCTGCACTCGAGCGAGACCGCGCGGAGTCGATCGAACGCTGGCCCGATCCGGCTCCGATAGGCGTTCATGTACGTGGCTCCGAATGAGGCGCTCGTGCCCTGCGGGTCGGCATAGAACCTCCACCCGGTGCGCTTCATCGTGCGTGAGCGGCCTTGCGTGAGAAGCACCCACACCTGTCGGGCGGCTTCGAGCTCGTCGACGTCCTCATCGAGAGCGGCCGCTCTGTCGAGTTCTGCGCGCGAGTGCGGCGTCAGCTCTGCGGCGTGGAGCAGCTCGTCGGGTCGGTCTCGGAGGACTCGCCAGAATGTCATCAGCCGGTGATCGAGATCGTTAGCGACCTCGATCTTCGATTGGGGCTTGGCGAGCAGCACCGAGAGGCTTCCGGCGTAGGGCTCGATGTATCCCTGGTGCGCGGGCATGAGGGCGACGATCTTGTCCGCGATCTGCTGTTTCGCGCCGAAGTACTGGATCGGCGACTTGAGCGCGCTCATGCTGCTACTCCGGCCTGGCGGCGCTTGTACGCGGCCACCCGAACCCGAATGCACGCGCGGCAGTCACGGGCTCCGTCCGGGCGGATGTAAGTGTTCGCGGGCGTATAGGCGTGCCCGTTCGAACACTCCGTATAGGCCTCGCGGCGTCGGCGGACGTTCTCCGCGCGGGTGACGGGCTCGAGGTGATCCGGGTTTACACAGAGCGGCTTCATGCAGAGGTGGTCAAGCTCCAGACCCTCGGGGATCTCCCCGCCGAGCGCGCGGAAAACATGGCGGTGCGCTGTGGTTCCGCCGTACTTCCCGTAGCGCTTGTGGACGGGGCCAGTCCAGAGCCAACAGGTTTCGGTGAACTGGATGTGCCTCCAGGGGACGTTCATCGCTGCACCGCCTTGGTGAGCGTCGCCACGTGCGCGGCCGGGATCTCGTCAACCGGGTGTCCGTCGAGGCGGGCTGCGATCGCTGCGAGCACGAGCGCGTCGGCTTCGTCGTTGCCCGTCACGTCGACGTGGGGGTAGCGGCGGACGACAGCGGCGAGCACGGCGTCTTTCTGAGCGGTGCCTGATCCGGTCGCGTACTTCTTCACGGTGCCCGGCGGGACGATCACGACGTCTTCGTCGCGGAGATACCGGCGCACGAGCCACCAGAGTCCGGCGATGATGTGCGCCGCCGAGCCGGTCGATCCGAATGAGGGCCCTTCGATGGCGATGCGGGTGTGGTCGCTGACCGGGACGACGGCGGCGATGCGTTCGACGATGTCGACGAGGCGTTCGGTCTGCTCGGCGGAGGTCGCGCCCTTGCGGCCTTTCGAGGTGATGCGCTGCACGGTCGTGGTGTCGCCGTGGATGATCGCGACGCCGGTGGAGGTGAGGGAGAGGTCGAGGCCGACGTAGATGCGGTCGGCTGGCGCCTGCGATGTGGGTGCGCCAGAGTAGGGAAAGCTCACGCTGAGACTCCTGGTCAAGGGAATGCGATGTGTGGGTGGAGGGGACCGGCCGACTGCTACTCGGCCGGTCCCCGGTTCATGCGCTGCGCCTGCTACGCGCAGCGACCGGTCAGGACGACGGCTTGCCGTTGAAGATCGGCACGTCACCGATGCCGTCGTGCACGCGCGTCTCGACACCGTCGCGCTTGTCGGTGCGGCCCTCACGGATCTCCGTCACGATGTCCGCGAACGCGGCATCCAGCACCGTCTCCGGGCGTTCGAGCTTGAACCCGAGGAGCACCTGCCCGCCGCGGAGCCGGTACCGGAAGTGCGCCCAGATGGAGTAGATCGGGCCGCCGACGTACGGGCGGAGCGCGAGCTGGATCTTCTTCGGGATCTCGATGTCGCCCTTCTGCCCGGCCTTCGCGGTCGTCTTCTCCTCGAACGTGAGCTTCACGTCACCGGAGTCGAGTCGCACGCCGCCGTTGAAGTCGACGTTCGTCTTCGCGTGGAACGTGGTCGCGATGTCGACGAGCACCGCGGGTGCGGGGTCGATGACATCGGACCACTGATCGTCGAGGAAGTCAGCGAACTCGTCCTGCGCGAACAGGTGCCCGTCTGCCTTCTCCCACGCGAGCCAAGGCTTCGACTTCTCGAGCGCGAGCCGGAGGGTGTGTTTCTGCCAGCCGGGCAGGAACGCCTCCTCCGTGACCGGCTCGTGGGAGTCGATCACAGCGACCACCGACGAGCTGTTCGTGTGCGCGTAGATCTCCGTGCCGGGGCGGCGGTGACGGTTCACGTACGCGACGAATGACGCCGCATCCGTCACCACTCGTGCCGCGGCGGTGTGGCGAGGTGCGGTGCTGTACTCGTCGGTCGATACGACCCGCACGCCGCCGCGCCCGTCCGGGAGGACGTACAGTTCGGCAGGGTGCACCGGCTGCGGCTTCAGCGCCTGCTGTGCGAGGTCGGAGACGACAGCGGCCTCCGTTCCACCCGCGATGGCTTCCAGTTCGTTCATGCCTCCGGGGCCTCCTTGATCTCACCGGTCTTCGGGTCGACATGCGCGCCGGCGTCGCGAATGTCCTCGTCGTCGAACAGGGGCATCGCGGACGGGTCCGTACGCGACAGGTCACCGTCACGGGTGACGAACGCCATCGAGCCCTCACGGGTCTTCTCCGGCACCTTCTGGGTGATGCGGTCGTAAACGACCACGGCCTCGTTGAGCCCGTCGGCCGGCTTCACGTCCAGGCGGATCGTGATCGACCCGGTCTTCCCGGTCGCCTTCACCGCCTCGATGACCTTCCGCAGCGTCTCGGCGGCCTCCACGTCGGTGCGGGGACGCACCTGCGCGAGCATTGCCGCGAAGCTCGGCGGCCGGTTCTCGTCCTTCTTCTGGGTATCCACCTGGTCTCCCTTTCTGTGGGTGGTCTTCATCGGCCGACCCCGCCCACCTGGTAGGCGGCGGCGTTGACCTTGTTGAGGTTGAGGTAGCCGTACAGCTTCGCCGTGAGCGCCTTCTGCAGCTCCTCCGCGGCGTGCAGCGTCTCCTTCGCCGAGTCGAAGTCGTGCTTGTACGGCAGAGACGCGAGATCCGCCTCGGCGCGCTGACGGGTGACCGTCGGCTCCGTCGACCGAATGACCGCCTTCGCGCGCTCCTCGATGTACTTCCGCTCGGCGGAGTACCGGTCGGCCCATAGCTGCTTGATCACGGGAACGGCGCGCTCCAGGCGGTCGCCGAGTTCGCGGATCATCATCTCCAGCTCCAGGGGCGACACCGGCTCGTACTCGACGATCTCCCCGGTGGAGAGGTTCGCGATGTCGGTCACGAGTCGCCGCCGTGCTCAGCGTCGAAGCGTGCGGCCTCCGCGGCCTCGTACTCCTCCTGCGTGGGTTCGGGGCCCATCGAGGATGCCGACGCGGGGGGAGCGTCCTGGGGGGTGGCATCCTCGACGGGGGTCTCATCCGGCGCCGCCTCGTCGACGACGTCGGCGTCTTCGGTGTTCGCTTCGGCGGCGAGCACAGCCGACCGGGCACGGTACGCGGCGCGGATCTTGTCGGTGCCCTGCTCGCTCTCCGCGATCCGAGCGCCGATCTGCGCCAGCGCCTCACTGTCGCTCGCTTCGGCGATCAGCGTGAGCCAGTCCTGATCGACGGGTGCGTTCTCCCAGGGCGCGTCACTCGTGTCGACGCTGTCGGTCTCGAAGTCCTCCGGTGTGTAGAGCCCCGCAAGCTCCATCGGGAACGCGCGCCGGAATCCATGCGACTCAGCGCGGATGCCGAGCATGTGGGAGGGCCGCTTGTCCCAGTTGCCGCCCTTGCCGCCGAACTCCTGCAGGGTCACCGTCTGCTCGAGCGGCCGGCCGACTCCCTTGCGGAAGATCCGGGCGCGTGCGGCGTACGGCGCCCTGGGCGGGACGGTCGTCCACCGGCCGTTCTCCTCGGCGAGCCACTCGATCGGATCCTGGCCGTCGTACTGGCCGGTGCGCTGCGCGACGACCCGCATCCCGTCGATGCCGACGAGGATCGTCCACTTTCCACCCATGACGGCGGCGTAGATCTGCTTCGCCGTCGGGTCCAGGCCAGTGCGGCGGCACGCGCCGATGAAGGCGGCCATGATCCCGGGAGGCGCGTACATGCGCACCCGCTGTGGAGTCCCCGGATTCTGGGGGTCAGGGCGCTGCTCGACCCAGGTGAGTCCGGCGAACTCCATCATCGCCGCGGTGTCTTCGTTCCACGTATCGGGGCGAACCGACGTGGGCAGTGCAAGATCAGTCATCAGAACGGAACCTCCGCGAGAGCGGCCGCATTGAGCGCGGCGAGAACGTCGTGCGCGATGGGCACGATCAGGTCGGTGGCGAGCACGATCGCCGGGTGATCCCGCTCGAACACGAGATGCTGCGGGGGCCGGCGGAGACGCCACCCGTCGGGGGAGCGGGGATCTTCGACGATCTCGCCCCACCACCACTCCGCTCGGACGGCTTCCGGGATGCAGTACAGCTGCCAGGCGAGCTGTCGCACCTCGTACGGGGTGGGCGACGACACGATGCGGTTGTTCTTCGTTTTCGTCTCCACGATCGCGAAGCCGTCTGCGGTGCGCTTCGTGCCGTCGACCGTCGCGCCGAATCGGGGCTGGTCGGGGTGGTGGATGAACAGGCTGTTCGGGGACGCCCCGGCGGCGGCGAGGAGTGCGGGTTCCCAGAGGTTTCCCCGCTCCGTCGACCCGTTCCCAGAGAAGGTGCGCGGCGCGAGGATCTGCCGCACGTACGTCTCCACCGACGAGCGCTTCGCGAACTTCCCCGCCGTCGACGAGCCGATCACCCGCTCGTGCACCTGCAGCCACGAATCCCGGTCGGCGGTATCCGCGAGAGTGCGGTCCAGCGTTGCGAGCCCGCTCACAGTCCCAGCCCCGTTCGGACCTCGTCGGTGAGGTCAATGCCGACGTCACCGCTCGGCTGGATGACGAGGTGCCGGAACCACGGCAGATCGGAAGGCATCACCCGGAACTGGCCGAGAGCGATGACGTTCGCGATGCGCTGCTGCTCCGCGAGTGCGAGGGTCGCCTCGGCCTGCGCGATCAGCGCGGTGTCAGTGACGGAGCGGTCCGTGATGCCCTCTTCAGACTGACGCTCGTGAGCCCACTCGATGTGCTGACGCGCTTCGGCGGCGTGGTCGATGCGCCCGCTCATGCGAGTGCTCCGTCCTCGATCGTGAAGCCGATCTCCCGAGACTCATCCCGGTCACGCTCCACCAGCACCGTGTAGCCGCGCTCCTTGCCCACTTCACGGACGGCGGCGAGACTGTCGGCGTCGAGGAGGTCGCCGTCGCGGACGATGACGAGCTTCAGCTTCGGGTCACCCGCGGTGGCGATCGCGAACGCGACCTTCCGTTGCGTGGCCGTGTTCGTCTGCCGGAACGGCACCCCGTCGAACGTCACCCCGGACTCATCGACCGAGAGGCCATCGACCGGGAACGTCGCCGACGCGAGTGCGGCGCGCTTCCGCTCCTCGATCTCGTCGAGGTCATCTTGTGCTGCGGCGTACTCCGACGCGGCGGTCGACGCGGCCGACGCCGTCCGGGAGTACTCTGCCGCGGCGCGCACCCCAGCGTTCGACTCCTCGACCGCGTCCAGACGCTCACGGATCGCCTCAACGTCGACTTGGTCCTCAGCCGCGATCTTGGCGAGATCGGCGGCGCGACCACGAGCCGACGCGAGCTGAGCCTCGAGATCCTCGATGCGGCGATCGAGGACGATGCACTCGTTCTGCGCATCGATCACGCGTCGGTTCTGGTCGTTGCCAGCTCGCAGCTCGGCGATGATGTCGGCGGCCGACACCTCCTCCGTCGGCGTGCCAGGCGCCGGTGCCGTCATTGTCGACAGCGCGCCCTGCAGACGCTTCACCTCCCGGCCAGCATCCCGGCGACGCTCCTCCGCGCCCGCCCTCTCCCGCGCCACCTCGTCCAGGTCGATTGGCAGATCCACCTTCGCGAGCAGCGCGTCACGCTGCCGCTTCTCGTCGAGGCTGAGGAACTGCACCGGGTCGAAGATCAGCCCGCCCGTCAGCGACGCGACCACTTCGGCGGGCTTCGAGTACTTCGCACCATCGAGCGCGAACACCTCGAGCTTTCCGGCGTCTTCCTTCTTCCAGGTGCGCACGATCCGCACACCCAGGTCGGTGTCGGTGAACTCCGCACGCGCTTCCGACTCGCCGTCACGGATCGGCTTCGGTGTGAGACGTGTGCCCTTCGGGTCGAAAAGCTCCACGAATGCGTCGATGAAGCTCGACTTCCCGGCGCCGTTCCCGCCGGCGATGACCACGAGCGAGCCCGTGGGGGAGAGGGAGATCTCCCGGACACCCTTGAAGTTCTCTACGCTGAACGTCTGAGCCATCACGCCACCGCCCGGTAGTTCGCGCGGAGCACCGACGCGCGCAGCGACGTCGTCTTGCCCTCACGGTGCGGGTGGGCGTCGTTGCGGACGATCCGGAGGTTCACCGGCGACGACAGAGTCGGACGACCGATGACCTCGACGACGCGCACGAGCTTGCGGCCCGAATGGGTGATCGTGGTCTGCTCCCAGCGGGAGTCAATCTTGATGGGCTGATCGATGGTGGGAGTGTTCACTGGTGGGTTTCCTGTCGGTGTGCGCGCTCAGCAAGGTCGAGTGAGCCGAGCGCGTCGGGGTGGTCTTCGGAGATGTCGCCGAACCAGAACTCGGGGCGGAATGCCCCGAACAGCCAGACCGCGGCGACGAGAAGGAGGAGTGCTGCAGCGGATATGCCGGTGATCTGCAGTCGAGCAATGTCGCTGCCGAGGAGGAAGCCGCCGGCGAACAGGCACATCCACGCGAGAATGTCGCGGATCATCGGATGCTCCACGGGTCGAACGGGCTCAGGTGGACCTTCGACCCGCAACACACCGACAGCTCGTCGACGCCGACCGCTTCCGATTCCTTCCCGCACGTGATGCACTCACCGAACGGGCGATGCTCCTCACACGCGGGGCACAGGTCAGGGCACGCTTCACGGTGGTCGGCACGCTCGCCAGGCGTCATCCGCTCCCACGACGCCGCCGCGGCCCGCTCGGCGCGCATCCCGGCGATGAAAGCCCGCTGCTGCGCCGAACCCGCCCGGTGCGTGGCCTGATCCCGCCACGCCTCATACGCGGCGCGCTCGTCCTCGGTCATCACGACCCAGTCGTTCCCGGAGCGGATCGCGGCGCGCTCCAACGTCGCCGCCGACGACATCACACGCTCCCTTCGAACGCGAAGACGTGGAGGACGACGCCGCCACAGTCCACGTCGAAGAACGACCGCAGCCCCTGCTCGCCGTGGTGTGTGTGCACCGGGGCACCGAAGTCCTGCGCGAGGACCGCGACAACGTCGCGAGTGCGCACGGTGAAGTCGATCTGCGCCGGGACGGTCGGGTACTTCTTCGCACCCGCCAGAGCGGGCGCCCCGTCGACGCGGTCCGCGAGGCGGCGCAGCGCGTCCCCGAGCTGGGTCTGTACCATGGTGTGTTGAGCCACTTGCTTGGCTCCTTTCTTGTGAGGCGGCGTCCCGGCCAGGGGGCGCCGTTTCCGTTTCTCAGGCGGCGGTCGGCATGTGTTCGTCGAGCCACCCGCGGACGTACTCCTCGTACGCCTCACGCATGCACTCCTCGAACGTCGGCATCACGCCACCTGTGCGAAAGCGCTCGGCGTGAAGTCGGACGGGCGGCGCCCGGTCGCTTCCGCGAGCAGGTAGAGCTCCTCGAACGAGAACTCGCCGCGGCCCATGAGCTTGCGGTTCAGCGTCGAGTAGGGGATGCCCGAGAGGTCGGCGACCTTAGACTTCGAGAGCCCCGCGTCACCGATCGCCGCGAGCACGAGAGTCGCGACTTCGCGACCTATGTCAGCCGTGCGGCTTGCTTGTGTAGCCATATGGCTAAGTTACATCGAGAGGTCGGTAGCGTCAAGATTGATACATGCTGAATTCGGCTTGTTTTTGTAGCCGCAGTGGTCATATGGTTGGCCGTATGGCTAATAAGCAGGATGCGGACCGGTTCGGTCAGACGATCGCCGCTCAGGTCCGAGCGGAGATCGCCGCAGCCGACGAAACCGTCGCGAGCATCGCGCGCAAAAGCGGCATCAACCGTGAAACGCTCGACCGCTGGGTGAAGGGTGAACGACCCCTCTCGATGCCCACCCTGTTCCGCATCGCCGACACCCTCGGCGTCGACGCGTCCACCATCGTCCGCCGCGCCGAAGAGCGCTTCGACGCGGCCGACACCGAGCCCGCGAACGTCACGCAGTTGCGCCCGCGCCCGACTGTCGCAACCCCTGCGCATGATCTTGAGGAAGTCGCCGCGGAAAGCATCACGTGGAACCCGGACGACACCGAAGACAAATACGACTCCTGATCGGGGGACCAGGATGCACCAACTGCTCGACTACGCCCGCGAACTCGGACTCCACGTGATCGAGAAGAAGGGCCGCCACATCGGCGGCTACCACGCGGGATCGAGCACGATCCGCCTCGACCCGGGAATGCCGCGCCGCGTCGCCCGGTCCGTTCTCGCCCACGAGATCGCGCACCACATCTTCGGAGACGAGCCGACCCCCTTCGGGCCGGCGCGCGCGACACAGGAACGTCGCGCGAACGAATGGGCGGCCCTGCGACTCATCGACCCCGACGCATACGCCGATGCTGAATCATACCTCCACGGGCACATGGCCGCGATGGCCGTGGAACTCGACGTCACCGTCGAGATTGTCGAGGCGTTCCAGCGCATCCTCCTCCGTGTCGGCGACACGACCTACGTGCGACCGCGGCTCGGCGTCGGCCAATACGAACACCGGGTCGTCGCATGATGACCGTCGCGCCGATCCGCCGCCCGGCCGCCGCGCCGCGCCGCGCGCTCGCGCTGATCCGCGTTTCCAAAGAGCGCGACGGCATGACCTCACCCGACGTGCAACGGCACTCGATCGACACCTACGCCGCCGCGAACGGCATCAGCATCGTCGACTGGGTGGAAGGCATCGACGAATCCGGCTCCCGCGCCCGCTCCGCGTGGTGGGCGCGCCTCGACCAGGCCATCACCCGCATGGAAGCCGGCGAGTTCGACACCATCATCGTGTGGAAGTTCTCCCGCACCGCCCGCAACCGCCTCCGGTGGGCCACCGCGGTCGACCGAGTCGACACAGTCGGCGGCAACCTCATCAGCGCCACCGAGCCCGTCGACAACCACACCGCGTCGGGGCGGTTCGCTCGCGGCATGCTCGGAGAGCTCAACGCCTACCAGGCCGAGCTGATCGGCGAGGGATGGAAAGAAACCCTCGAGCGGCGCGTTCGCGACGGGCTCCCCGGCACCGGTCGCCCCCGCTTCGGCTACACGCTCGACCGGACCTACACCCCAGACCCAGCGCTCGCGCCCGTCGTCCGGGAGATGTACCGCCGCGCCATCGCAGGAAACGGCATGGCCTCGATCACCCGGTGGCTCAACGACCACGGCCACCGCACCCGCAACGGACTCGAATGGCAGACCGCCGGCGTCACCCGCTACCTCGACCGAGGCTTCGCTGCCGGCCTCATCTGGTCGAAGGGCACCTTCCACCCCGGCGCACACGAACCGATTATCGACCCGGCGACGTGGGAGGCATACCTCGCCCGCCGCGCCAGCACCACACGCCCGCCGCGAGGATCCGTGCGCATGCTCTCCGGGCTCCTCAAGTGCGCCGGCTGCGGCGGGCCGATGATGGCCGTGCGCAGCACCGGCGGGCAGGGCAACTACGGATGCGCGCGCAGACCCCGCGGCGGCCACTGCCCGACACCCGTGCACATCACACGCGAGCTAGCCGAGCGTGAAGTCGCGGCCTGGGTGCTCGCACTGCCCGAACAGACCGCGCTGCTCACCGAAGCCGCCGACCGCGCCAAGCGAGACCGACTCACCTCCATCGAAGACCGCGCTGCGATCGAGAAGCTCATCCTCCGCGCCGAGAACCGCCTATCGAACCTGACGATCAAGCTCCTCGACGAGAAGATCTCCCAGGCCGCCTACGACGCCACCGAAGCGAAGGTCAACGATGATCTGAAAGGGCTGCGCCTGCGCTACGCGCAAGCGGCGCCGATACCGGAATCGAACCTGCTGCTCGAGGTCCCCCGGCTCGTCGAAGGGTGGAAGGACTCCACACCCGCCCTGCAGAACCGCATCGCGCGCGCACTGATCGACCGCGTGATCGTCCACCGAGCCGACGCACCAGCCCGGCTCGACATCATCCCCCGCTGGGCGACGAGAAAGTAGCACTCTCCACGGAGAACACTGCCATGGGAGCATCCCTTTCTCTTCGGGATCCCCACGCTAGGTCGGGGCGAACCGGCGGCGTACGCGTCGATCGCTCCCGGTGGAGCGGGCCTCATCCGTCGGCGGTGGGGAGGAGAGGTTCAGAGCGCGTCGCGCTCGAGACGCGGGAGCGGCTGGGTCTCGATGAGCAGGTGCTCCTCGGGCTCGCGCTGCTCGGCCAGCGGGAATGACACACGGAACGTCGCGCCGCCGCCGGGGGTATCGAGCACGCCGACGTCGCCGTGCAGGGCATCCACGATCGATGCGACGATCGACAGGCCGAGGCCCGTGCCGCCGGTCTCCCGGGTGCGCGATGTGTCGGCGCGCCAGAACCGCTGGAAGATCTTGTCCTTGAGCTGATCGGGCACACCCTCGCCGTGGTCGATCACCTCGATCCACCCCGTGGCCGCGACCGGGTCGACCCCGACCCGCAACTCGATGGGGGAGTCGTCGCCGGTGAAGCGCCGGGCGTTGCCCAGCAGGTTGGCGACCACTTGCCGGATGCGGTTCTCGTCGCCGCTGACGACCGGCTGCGGGCGTCGCACGGCGATCGGCAGCGTGTCGGCGTCGGGATCCGCGGCCGTCTGCGCGTTCTGCCGGGAGCGGCGGCGAAGAAGCGACGCCCCGGCGCGGGCGATCGCGGTGGTGGTCGGAGCGCTGCGCTTCTTGGCGTCGGCGGTGTCGGGGCTGTCCGCGGAGCGTTCCCCTCCCGGGAGCACGGCGTCGATCGCCTCGATGACCGTGACGGTGCGACGGGGCGAGGTCGCGCGCACGTCGAGGGCGGCGTCCCGGGCGATGGGACGCAGGTCGACCGGAGCGATGTCGACGTCGCGCCGCTCGTCGAGGCGGGCCAG
>CEPD01035890.1_pt1 | contig 13579 bp, 8 predicted proteins | sample 530641 | NCBI WGS metagenome assembly CEPD01 (sample SAMEA2620815, study PRJEB7988) | marine metagenome | biome: marine biome (ENVO:00000447); feature: mesopelagic zone (ENVO:00000213); material: "saline water (ENVO:00002010), including plankton (ENVO:xxxxxxxx)" | depth 1000 m | reverse complement strand
TAATTAAACTATAAATTAGTGTAATCGATTACAGGGAGATCGGAAAATTTATAAATATTCAGCTCTAAAAATCTAAAGCTAAAGAATATAAATTTTATAAGAAAAGGAACTTTTGAAAAACTGGTATTGATATTCTTTTGAGTTACGAGAACGTTATCGTATATAGGGATAATAGTTTTATAAAAGCTATGGAAAACTGAATTACTAATTATGAATATAAAAGAATAATGCGAAAGGTAAATAAAGATTACAGCACATTTCTAATTGCTTTTGCCTTAATGTTTGGAATGGGCATGCTTAATAAAATTAATGCACAGGATTTTAAAACTATAGCGGGTAGTGTTACTTCAGAAGAAGGAGTAGCCCTAAAAGGAGTAAATATCTTTGTTCCTAATACCAGTTTTGGTAGTGTTACCGATGCTGAAGGAAATTTTGAATTGCAAATTCCGGAAGATTCAAAAGTTGTTCTTACCTATATTGGTTTTGAAACGAAAACGATTGATGTGTCAAAAACAACTGATTTTCAGTTGAAATTGCAAAAAGAAAAAAGTATGCAGGAAGATACAATTATTGTGAGTTATAATAAGGATGTAGGAAAACCAAAATCTCGGATTCTAAAAATAGAATAGATAAGATTTTAAACAACAGCGCAATTTATCAATAGTTGGGTTGATGTTTAGATTATTTAAGTTGAATTAGTTATTTACAAGAGAAGCCTGTATGTACATGCTTCTCTTTGACTCAATAAGCGAGGTTGAATGATCCGATCTGGTTTCGAAAACTTCTATCGGGATCTGGACGTCCAGAAATAAAACATAATTTGATTTATTAGCTTTCCCTTAAGTATTTTAATTGCTATTAATATATGTGTAATCTCTAAAAAAGGATTTTAATAGTTTTTCTTATCTATTTACTTAGCTTTAATTTTTAAGGCTAGTTTCGCTTTATTTCCCTAAACCGGATTATTATGGATGGCTTGAATATGATGGGTAAAATACGATAGGATACCGTTTAATATTTTTATTATATTTTAAATGTTTTATGTGTTAAAATTTTATTAAAATTATTATGTTTGAATATTTGCAGTGTCAACGCCTTCTAAAATTTTTTATTTGTGCATTGCAGTTTGTGGCAGATATTTAAATAATCTTTTATGAATACTCAAACTTCGAGAATTTACTTATTGTTTTTATTGGTTTTTACGGCTTGTCGTACTGAAGATAAAGAATTAGTATCAACCGAAAAATCTCCTTTATTTAATCTTCTAAGTCCTTCTCTAACCGGTATTGATTTCGAAAATACGCTCACGGAAACCGAAAAAAATAATATCATTACTTACGAATACATTTATAACGGTGGTGGAGTGGCCATAGGAGATGTGAATAATGATGGTTTTCCTGATATATACTTGTCTGGGAATCAAGTGAAAAATAAGCTTTTCTTAAATAAAGGAGGTTTGAAATTTGAAGATATTACCACAAAAATTCAATTAGAAGAAGAAGAAGGCTGGAAAACTGGTGCAGCAATGGCAGATATTAATGGAGACGGCCTTATTGACATTTATTTATGTTATTCCGGCAATGCTCCACAGGAAGGGATGACAGCCCCCCTGATTAATGATTATAAGCCCAGATCAAATCAGTTATTTATAAATCAGGGACTTGATAAAAATGGTTTACCTACTTTTAAAGAGCAGGCCAAGGAGTATGGCGTTGATGCTATAGGCACTTTTAGCACACAGGCTTATTTTTTGGATTATGACCTGGATGGAGATCTTGATTTATTTTTGCTCAATCACGCTAATAAATTTTACAACATATTTTTTAATGTGACTATGTTGCGGAGTAAGCGACATCCTTATTATGGTAATCAACTTTACGAAAATCAGGGTGATAAATTTGTAGAAGTGTCTGAAAAAGCTGGAATTGATGGTACAGGAATCAACTTTGGTCTGAGTGCGGCAATCAGTGATTTAAATAAAGATGGATACCCTGATATTTTTGTAACAAATGATTATTCTGAACAGGACTTTTGTTATTTGAATAATGGTGACGGTACTTTTACCGAAACCTCAAAAGCTTCTTTTGCACATTTCTCGAAATACTCTATGGGATCTGACGTAGCGGATATCAATAATGATCTAAACCCTGATTTGTTTGTGGTAGATATGCTTCCCGAAGATAATTACCGACAAAAAGTGCTGAAAGGACCAGATGAATATAATAAAACGCAACGTCTTATAGATAGTGGTTATCACAAGCAGTATATGCGGAATAACCTACATTTAAACAAAGGTCTGGATCCCGAGGGAAACTTGCGTTTTACAGAGGTAGGACAACTTGCAGGGATTTCTAATACCGATTGGAGTTGGGCACCTTTGTTTGCTGATTATGATAATGACGGATTTAAAGATGTTATTATTAGTAATGGATATCTTAGAGATTATAGCAACCTCGATTTCAACAATTATACGGTCCATGAAGCCTATGCACGTGCTCAGTCTACCGGGGAAAAGCTCGATTTAGGACTGTTGATCAGTAAAATTCCTTCTACTAAGGTTTCCAATTATATCTATAAAAATGTTGACGGGTTACTTTTTGAAGATAAAACTGAAGACTGGGGGCTTAAGCTTAAGACGGTTTCTAATGCTATGGCTTATGCCGATTTTGATAATGATGGTGATCTTGATCTAATTATCAATAATCTTAATGATCCGATTTTGTTTTATGAAAACCTCGAAAATGAGCAGTTTTCAAATAACTTTCTTTCGCTAACCTTGAGAGGCGAAGGTAAAAATACACAAGCTTTAGGTACTAAGGTGATTCTTAATTTTGCAGACGGAAGCCATATCTATCAGGAGGCCTATTATATAAGAGGTTTTCAATCTTCGGTAGAACCTAAAATGAACATTGGCTTGGGTAGGAGCAGAAGTCTGGAAAGTCTCGATGTGATCTGGCCTTCTAAAAAGCTTAGCCATATTGAAAATGTGCAGATCAATCAACTGCTTTCATTAAATGAAGCAGATGCAACCGATATTTATCAATACGATACCATTTCCTCAGATGGATTTTTTAAAGACATTACGGCAACTTCTAATATAGATTTTGCACATAAGGAAAATGCGTATGTCGATTTTAATTATGAAAGTCTTATTCCGTATCAGGTATCTAAAACCGGTGGGAAGGTAGCTGTAGGTGACGTCAACAATGACGGTAATGATGATATCTTTTTCCTGGGAGCAAGGGGACAGGCTTCTAAGTTATATTTAGGGCTTGAGAATGGAAAGTTCAAAGATTTTAATGCCAATCAACCATGGGGTAGTGCTGAAGATATTGTGCATGAGGATTACGATGCTCTGTTTTTTGATGCCGATGGCGATGGTGATCTGGATTTGTATGTGGTAAGCGGAGGAAATGAAGAGTTTAATGGCGATAACTATTATCAGGATCGCCTATACCTTAATGAGGGTAATGGAATATTTAGCAAAAATGAAAATACCTTACCTGATATGAAGTTTAGCGGAGGTGTTGTTAAAGCAGCAGACTATGATAAAGATGGTGACCTGGATTTGTTTGTGGGGGGAAGAATTTCCGGTGGAAATTATCCAATGCCGCCTAGAAGTACCTTGCTTAAAAATGAAAGTACAGAAACTACAGTAAAATTTAGTGTCAACCGAAGCTATGATCTCGAGCAGGTGGGGATGGTGACCGATGCAGAATGGGTAGATCTGGATGGTGATACCTGGCCCGATTTGGTTTTAACCGGAGAATGGATGCCTGTAAGCATCTTTAAAAATAATCGAGGTGTTTTAAAAAATCAAACTGCGGAAGCAGGTCTCCAAAACTCAAATGGATGGTGGTTTAGTTTGGAAGCGGGTGATTTTGATAACGATGGTGATATTGATTTTTTGGCAGGTAATCTTGGAGAAAATACTCAGTTTAGAGCTTCGGTTACAGAGCCTATGCGTTATTATATTCAGGATATTGATAATAATGGACGTATTGATCCCATTTTAACCTATTATATTGATGGAGTGAGCTATCCATGGCCTACACGTGATGAATTAATGGCGCAGGTTTCATCCCTAAAAAAGCAATACGTTTCTTACGATAGTTATGCAAAAACCAATACCGATCAATTTTTAAAAATCAATAATATAGAGCCTCGTTTTACCTTAGAAATTTATACACTGGCCTCTTCTTTTATAGAGAACAATTGCGATGGGACTTTTAGTGTAAAATCCCTGCCAAAACCTATTCAGGATTCTGCTATTCAGGATTTTGTGTATTCTGATTTTGATGGAGATGGTAATGCTGAGGTCCTTACCGCTGGCAATTTATTCCCATTTAGAGTAAGCCAGGGGGCACTTGATGCCTCTTTCGGAGCATTTTTAAAATTCAATAAGAATAATTTCAGCCTTATGCCCCAATCAGATAAGCTTTGGTTAGATGGTGATATTAAGTCCCTCCATATTTTAAAGCATAAATCAGGTAAAAAACAATTGCTGGTTTCGCGAAATAATGACCGTCCTGGCCTGTTTACTTATTAAACCGGATATATGAGAATGGTTTTCATTTATTGGAATTGAAAAGTTTTTAGATTTTGCAGGATGATACGCTATGCGAAAATATCTATGTTCTATATTCAAATTGACGAAATCAATTTTAATTGATATAAAAATCGTTTTAGAACTATAGTGGTATTGGATTTCTAAAAATGAAATTTAGAATTTTAATATTCTAAAAATGCGCCTCAGTCTTTATTTTCAATAAAAAGAATTAGTCATTCTCATATTCAATTCGCAATGTTTCAAATAATTTTGCGATCGCAATATTTAGTTCGTTGTTGATTTTGTTCATTTTAAGAATAGAATCTATAAGCTTATTTTCCCTTGTGTTGATGTAGAATATAGAACTTTCGCCCATTTCGAATAAGCGTTTTTCAGCTTCTACCATAATTTCGCTTTCGTTTACGATATTGCTTACTATGGCCATTTGTTCTTGTAAACTAAGAATCTCCCTCTCTGTAGCTTTTATTTTGTTGCTCAATTTCCAGGCACTCTCAGATAACTTAAATTCTGCCTGTTCTCTTTTAACTTTAGAAAGCCTTAAATCTCCACGTTCTTTCCGTAGAAATAATGGAAAGCTCACTTTAACTCCGGCTTTATAATTATTTGTATTTATATAGTCCGGCTCGTTTATCTCTTCGGAAAGAAAGTTATACTCTACATCGATTTTTGGAAGAAGTTTATTTCTTTTGAGTCTAATATCAAGATCATAAGCTTCTAAATCATAATTTAAAGACTGTAATTTTGGGTGGTCTTCTATAGTTGTGGCATTGCCTAATAGCTGTTCGATTCCTAAAACTGAAGTAAAATCTACGGTCTCGGGAGACGGTTTCATTTGATCTTCCAGTTCCAACGGGATATCTTCTATCCAGAGATAGTTACTTAAGGCAAGTTTGGCTTTTTGAAGTTTTAGTTCTGCCTGCTTAAGATCTAGTTTCCTGCTTCGCACCGTAATCATGGTTTCTACGGTATCTATAGCTGGGGTTTCCCCAAGTCGGCTGGATGTAGCAATACCTTCAAACCGAATTAGGGCATTTTCTAAAAACTCTTCGTAAACCGATGTGTTTTGAAAATAGTAAACCCAATCTGCATAAGCTTTTGTAGCATCGGCCAGCACCTGGTTTACCTGGATGTTCCGCTCTAATTGTGATTGCTGCTGAAAGATTTTTGCCTGTTTAAGATTGTTCATTCTTTCGTTATAAAGCAATCCCTGCGCAAGCCTAATATTTACTCCGGCACTCCACAAACCATCGTCGGGCGTGTTATTTTCCGGGTTTAGATAATATCCTTCATTCTGTTCGTAGCCTGCTTTAAGATCAATACCATACCAGGTAGGAATTTTAAAAGTTCCGTGCCATAGTGAGTAATATTCAGTTCCATGAAAGTTTTTTTCTTTCATTCCGCCTTCAAGCTTGGGATCAAAAGCCCCTCTCGATTTTAATAATTTTGCTTCGGCACCTGAGAGTTCAAGATTAGCTTGTGCTACGATCGGGTGGTAGCGTTTTACCATAGCAAGGAACTCTTCCAGCGTAAAGATTTCCGATTCTTGTTCTTGCGCATTTCCGAAGAAAATACAAAAAACAGAAAAGTAAAATAAACAAATAAATTTTCGCATATTACTTCTTAGCATCTTTCGAGTCGCTTTTCTTTCCGTCTTTTTCTTTTTCCGCGCTGGTATAATAGTTTGGAGGGAATCCATTTAAATTTCTCCAAAGCTCATACCAAATTGGAACATCTTCCAGTAAAGCCAGGGTTCTTGCACCAGAGCCTACACGTAAAGCCTCTGGCCATGCGTGTTTTTCTCGTTCTTTTAGATCTGGGGCAAGTAGAATTCGATATTTACCATTATCGCTTATAAAATTTTCTATCGCCACGACTTTTGCTCCATATGTACCGTAAGAAGCATTAGGCCATCCACTAAATACGATAGCTGGCCATCCGTCAAACTGAACCCTTACATGATCACCGATACTTATTAATGGTAAATCGATAGGTTTTACATAAGTTTCCACGGCAATATCAATGTCTGATGGCATAATAGTCACCAGTTTTTCACCTTCTTTAAAGGTTTCTCCCAAACCTTTAATTAAGGCGCGGTTAATGTATCCATTTTGCGGTGCACGGATATAAAGCAGATTTTTTCGGATTTGATAATTGGATAGCGAATTTTCTAATTTAGAGACCTGTGCCTGGGCATCAAACCTCGATGAATTAGCCGTAGAGATCTCTCCCTCGATCTTATTGATTTTATCGATATAATTGGCTTCTATACGATTAACCTCCATAATCGCATTAAGCAACTCGTTTCTACTGCTTAATAATTTATTTTCCAGGTCGATAACTTTGGCCTGGGATTCCTGAAATTTTGATTGTTTGGTTTCTAAATCCAGTCTTGATTTTAAGCCTTCTTCGTATAATTCGGTAGTACGGGTATATTGCCTATCGGCAATACTTAAGTTTACCCTGGCAGCTTCTAAAGAAATACTGTCACTATTAATTTTAAGTTCGGCCTGTTTTCTTTTATTCCTGGTTTGTTCTAATTTTAATTCTCTTTCACGTTGTATAGCCGCCAACTGTCGTTGTAAGGCATCAATCTTTTGTCCATAAGATGCGAAGGAATTACTTTTTGAAGCTAATTGATCTCCTGTCCTTTCCACCAAAAGGGGGTCAAAATATTCGTTTTTTACCTCAGCAATATGTAAGATAGTATCCCCTTTTTCTACATAATCACCTTCCTGAACATACCATTTTTGGATTTGTCCCGGGATGGGTGATTGCAGTGTTTGGGGTCTTTGATCAGGTTTTAGGGTAGTTACGTAACCTCTACCGCTTATGGTTTGCGTCCATGGGAAAAACAGTAGAATTAGTAAAAACACAAAAGTTCCTAATAAAATCCTGGAAAGAAGCTTGTGATGACTTCTCTTCACGATCAGCGAAAAAGCACTAAACTCTTCGAGTTTTATCTTTTCGCCCAATTTTGTATTAGAAAGATTAAGCATTTATTGTTTAATTTTTTATTTGTGTTCTAGGTAAAGCGGTTCAAATTCGTCTAATCGATGCGCATCATCTGCAAGGAAAATACAGGTGTCTTCCCTGTTTACATGTTTCATTAGTGCTTTCTTATCATTTTCTGAAATAATATAGCCTTTCTCTATCATCAGAAGTTTAGGGTCCTTAAGTAAAGCTCTTATCAAACAAATCTTTTTAGCTGTTTTAGCGCCTATTTTTTTATTCCCAGAAAAGATATAAGTGTTTAAAGATTCTGGGAGTTTATTAATATGGTCTAAGACATTAAAATCTTCCAGCATTTGGTATACCCGGTCTGAGCTCATATTAGGATTACTAAGGGTTAAGTTCTCCCAGATGGTGCCTTCAAAAATACTATCGGTATTTAAAAGTAACGCGATCTTATTGCGATAGCTGTCCAGGTTAACATTTGCAATCTCTTCACGGTTAAAATAAATTCTTCCATTCTTGGTTTTCTTCATTCCAGAGAGGTAATGGAAAAAGTCATTTATAACAACTTCTGCGCCCACGATATTGATAAGATCACCTTTGTTGACCACAATATCTGGTACCACGCTTTCTTCAATATGAAGATTTTCTATCTTAATAGGGAAAAGATGCACATCGTTTTCATGAACACCTGTTTTACGATCTAATTTTTTTGAAGTTACTTCACTAATTTTTTCAACAGCGGTTACAACGTCGTAAATAGTTTCAAGACTAAGCCCTATTTTTTCTACAGAATTTATGACGAGGACGATAATAATTTCAGCGGCAACAAATTGGCCAATATTCATTTGTTGATTAATCACCAGCAAACCACCTATTAAAAGTAATCCTAAAGTCACGATAACTTTAAAAACGACCATTTGTTTGTACTGATTTTTAACCGTACCAAAATGCGACTGTCTGTTCTCTAAGTATTTCTCTACAAGATGGTTATTTTTATTTTGTTCGTATTCGTCTGGAAAAATTTTAAAAGTTCTAAAATTTGCAGCGACCTGCTGAATCCAAAAAGCGATATGGTATTTCTTTTTGGATTCCAGAATGCTTGTTTCTAAAGCTTTTGAAAGACTGAATTTAAAGATAATATAAATAAGCACTATCAATAGGATAGCAAAAGCAATAAAAAACGGGTGATAAAATGACAGTAATAGAAGGCCAAAAATAATTTGGATTACCGCTGCCGGAAAATCCAATAGTAATTTCTGCAATCCTTTTTGAAGCGTGAGCACATCAAAAAACCGATTGGATAATTCAGGAGGATAGTAATTTTCTAATTCCCTCACACGCATTTTTGGGAACCGGTAGATAAATTCGAAAGAAGCACGGGTAAATACTTTTTCCTGAATATTCTCTACAAGATCGAGCTGTAGCACCTGTAAAGCGCCGTTAAATCCAACTCCAAGAGTTACCAGACAGGTTAATAAAATCCAGGAAGTAGAAACTTCAGCACCCTGAATAAGATTAATGATTGCCTGTATTCCTAAGGGAAGGGTTAAGCTAATAAGACCTGCAAAAATCGCATAGTATAAAACGTGTAAAATATCCCGTTTTTCGAGTTTTAGCAGATTCCATAGTTTAGTCCAGGGTGAAATTGAACTTTTGGCCATATATTATTAAGTGATTTGTAACTATTTAAAAATGATCGATATAGATTTCGAATCTGTAAATGTAATTAAAAGTTGCGTCCTTGTCTAAAGCTTCAGAATTTTATAACATTCCTTATCCGTGTGCGAAAATAGAATGGGATTATTAAAAATTCTTTATATCGAGATTAAAATACCATTAGAATTTCTTAATAAGCATTAAATTTTTTGTTTACTCCCTGTTTTTATCTGGGTTTTTTGGTATAACATCTAAATAAGGTAAACTTACGATTTATTAACATAGTAGCGAGCGTATACTATTTCTTTTATTGGCATCCTAAAAGTTAGATGATGCCTTAGTACCGAAATTATCCCTGTGCTCTTAAATGGTAAAATAGGTTTTTGATTATTATAAATGATGCCGTTGAAAAAAACATTTCTGGTTGAAAGGTGTCTAAAAAAATTCTAAACTTTTTAACCGCATTGGCATTGGCCATATTTTTGTATTCGGCTGCATGGTTTACAAAAAAGACGCTCTTCATTTTAAACTAATTTTTAATTTGTAAGTGCTATAAAATGTTTAGAATTAGACAAGTGTATTTTGCGCTCTATTTTTTATAAAATTTTAGCTTTATAATAACGAATTTCAAGTATAGGATTTTCTATATTTGTACTGCGCTTGCGTATTTCTTTCCAGATAATTAAATATCCATTATTTTAAGTTATAAAATATTTACATTACAAAAAGTTTACATTTTTTGTAAACAATTTGTTATTGCTTCGTTTGTAAAATGCTTATTTCTAGTTTTTTATAGAATAAAACGTAAAACTTTAAAAATCAGAAGGTTCTAAATTGTTTACAAAATTGTGAATAAGTATGATAAGATTTTTGAAAAAAGTGTGCTCTTAGATTGTAATTTTGATTTGAAATTATTGAACGAAATTTCATTGAAAATTTAGGGGAATCATGTGCAAATCATGAGCTGTTGCGCAACTGTAAATTAGCGTTGCTGATAAGCCAGAATACCTTGTTTTTCGTTTCAATGACTTTTGCTTTCGCATAAAAAGTGATGGTCGTGGATATTAAGATTCGAGTTTTTTAGAACAAAATTTTATCGAATAGCATCCTTCCATTTTATTTTATGCCCTTGGTTTTTTGTTTCATTAACAACACAACAGCAGTATGAGTATTTTTGACAAGCGGCTAAATTATAAGCCTTTTGAGTATCCGGGAGTTTTAGATTTTACAGATGCTATTAATCAATCGTTTTGGGTACATTCTGAGGTGGATTTTACCGCAGATGTACAGGATTTTCATTCGCATTTAACCACAGGAGAGAAGGATGTGGTAAAGAAAAGTTTACTGGCAATTGCACAAATTGAAGTTGCTGTAAAATCGTTTTGGGGTGATTTATATAAACATTTACCAAAACCGGAATTTAATGGATTAGGAAGTACTTTTGCCGAATGTGAATTTAGACATTCACAAGCCTATTCAAGACTTTTAGAAGTGTTGGGGTATAATAATGAATTTGCCAAAGTGGTAGAAGTTCCTGCTATTAAAAAACGTATTGCTTATTTAACCGAAGCTTTGGAGCATACCAAAGCTGAGGATCCCAAGGATTATGTGTCTTCTTTGATTTTATTTTCAATTTTGATTGAAAATGTATCTCTGTTTAGTCAGTTTGCCATTGTGTTATCCTTTAACCGTTTTAAGGGAGTAATGAAGAATGTGAGCAATATTATCGCTTGGACTTCAGTAGACGAGCAGATTCATGCTAATGCCGGAATTTATATTATTAATCAGATTCGCGAGGAATATCCGGATTATTTTAATGAAGAAATGACCCGTAAATTAACAGATGTGGTAACCAGATCTATTGAAGTAGAAGAAGAAATTCTGGACTGGATCTTTGAAAACGGTCAGTTAGAAAATATCAATAAAAAGAATCTAATGGATTTTATGAAATTTAGATTAGATGATAGTTTAAAAAGCATAGGACTCCCGAAGCAATACAATATTACTGCAGCTGAATATCAGCCAATGCTTTGGTTTGAAGAAGAAGTTTTTGCCAATAGTTTAGATGATTTCTTTGCCAGACGTCCTGTAGATTACACCAAACACGATAAAAGTATTACTGCATCAGACCTTTTTTAAAATAATCGCCAAACACTAAATACCCGAAACTCCCATGACAACGAACGTAGAAACTCAGCCTTTAATCGCAGACGAACCAAAAAATAAAAGACTTTGGTGGCTTAATGATGAAAGTCAGCAAATCCTTAACCGTGGATATTTACTAAAAGGAGAAACCGTGAAATCGGCTATCGAACGTATAGCAAATGCCTCGGCTAAAAGATTGTATAAGCCGGAATTAGCAGAAGCTTTTATCGAAATGATCGAGCGTGGTTGGATGAGTTTAAGTTCACCAATTTGGGCAAATATGGGGACCGAGCGTGGTTTACCCATCTCATGTTTCAATGTCTATGTACCAGATAATATTGAAGGAATTACCCACAAGCTTGGTGAGGTTATTATGCAAACAAAAATTGGTGGAGGAACGTCTGGATATTTTGGAGAATTACGTGGTCGTGGTAGTGCCGTTACCGATAATGGAAAGAGTAGTGGAGCAACTAGTTTTATGAAGCTTTTCGATACGGCAATGGATACAATCTCTCAAGGTGGTGTACGTCGTGGAGCTTTTGCTGCTTATTTAGATATCGATCATCCGGATATTAAAGAATTTCTGGAAATTAAAAATATCGGTAACCCCATTCAGAATTTATTTTATGGGGTTTGTGTACCAGATTACTGGATGCAGGAGATGATTGAAGGTGATATGGAAAAACGTGAAATCTGGGCTAAGGTTTTAGAAAGCCGCCAGCAAAAAGGGTTACCGTATATTTTATTTAAAGACAATATCAACCGTTTTAAACCTCAGGTTTATAAAGATAAAAACAGAACTATTCACTCCAGTAATCTATGTTCTGAAATTGCATTACCTTCTACTGAAGATGAATCTTTTATCTGTTGTTTGTCATCCATGAACCTGGAGCTTTACGATGAGTGGAAAGATACTGAAGCGGTGAAATTAGCAATCTATTTCTTAGACGGAGTTCTTCAGGAATTTATCGCTAAAACCGAAGGAAATCATTACTTAGCTTCAGCCAATAGGTTTGCCAAAAATCACAGAGCACTTGGTTTAGGAGCTATGGGATGGCACTCTTATTTGCAGAAAAACAGAATTCCGTTTGAAGGAATGCGCGCTAAAGGTTTAACACATCAAATATTTGAAGATATTAGTGCTAAGGCAACCAAAGCGAGTAAAGAACTGGCAACTATTTATGGAGAACCAGAAATGCTTAAAGGTTATGGTCTAAGAAATACCACTTTAATGGCGATTGCACCTACCACTTCGTCTTCGGCAATTTTAGGACAAACTTCACCAGGGATAGAGCCTTTTAGTAGTAATTATTATAAGGCCGGTCTTGCTAAAGGAAACTTTATGCGTAAGAATAAATACCTGAAGCAATTATTGGAAGAAAAAGGACTGGATAACGAAGATACCTGGAGAAGTATCATGCTACATCATGGTAGTGTTCAGCACTTAGAAACCTTAACACAGGAAGAAAAAGATATTTTTAAAACCTTTAAAGAAATTAGCCAGTTAGAGATTATTCAACAGGCATCGGTTAGGCAAAAATTTATCGATCAGGCGCAAAGTTTAAATCTTAATATTCCAGCAGGAGTTCCGGTAAGAGATGTAAACCAGCTAATGATCGAAGCCTGGAAATTAGGGGTGAAAACTTTATATTATCAAAGAAGCCAGAGCGTTTCGAAAGAATTTGTATCTAACATTGTAAATTGTTCAAGCTGTGAAGCTTGATTTTAAGTCAAAATAACAATACAAAGCCATCTGATTCAGATGGCTTTTTTATTTTAAAAGAATAGGTTTATTTATTTGTACTGCTAAAGGGCAATTTTAAATCCCCTTATTTATTTTCTTCTTTTCTATATCCATTTGTTCTTGAAAATGTTTTTCCAAAACCTTTTTTTCATCCATTGTTAAATTTTCAGTAAGACCAATTCGGCTATAAAAATTTATCGTTTCATTATCTTTATGTACAAGTATTACGACAGGATAGCCATTTACGTTTTCTAGAATTTCTAAATTTTCTTCAATTCCTTTAAGCGGTTTCTCGCGATTAATGAAATATTCATAATGCACATCTTTTGCAACAGAAAGGTCAAAAGGATCATCTGTAGGTGGCGCATGAGTAACAATACCTTGAACTTCGTAAAAATCATCTTTTTTATAGTCTGAGTACTTTTTTTCTTCTTTACATGAAGTTAAGAAAAGGCAAACTATAATGAGGATAGCTAAATTTTTTTTCAAAATCTAATTTTAAAATAAAT
>CEPD01028640.1_pt1 | contig 13694 bp, 14 predicted proteins | sample 530641 | NCBI WGS metagenome assembly CEPD01 (sample SAMEA2620815, study PRJEB7988) | marine metagenome | biome: marine biome (ENVO:00000447); feature: mesopelagic zone (ENVO:00000213); material: "saline water (ENVO:00002010), including plankton (ENVO:xxxxxxxx)" | depth 1000 m | reverse complement strand
AAAACTATTGGTATTATCTGCAATGAGCGGAGTTACTAATGAGCTGGTCGCCATTTCCAATTTATCGAAAACACAAAATTATACGGAAATTGAAGTGATTATCGAAAAGCTTCGAGATCGTCACTTTTTGGCCATAGATCGCCTTATTCAGGAAGAAATTTTAAATCAGGAAACAAAATCTTTTGTAGGGAAATGCCTGCAGGATTTATCGGTTGCCGGGCATAAAGCATATACCGATGCGGTGTATGCCGAAATTGTCACTTACGGGGAGACCATGCTTACTTTTATGGTTTCTCAGTATTTTAAAGCTCAGGGGATCGAAAATATCTGGCTGGATGCCAAGGAATTTATGGAAGTACATAATCTTGAAAATCCGGATACCGATAGAGTTGGCAAACTTTTAGACGCCCATTTACAAGGGAAACGATCAGATTTATATATCACCCAGGGGTTTGTATGTATCAACAGGCATAATGAAATTAGCACGTTAAAACGTGGTGGCAGCGATTATACCGCAACTATTCTTGGTGCTGCGGCACAGGCTTCAGAAGTACAGATATGGACAGATATAGACGGTTTCCATAACAACGATCCACGTCATGTAGAGGGAACCCATCCAATTTCAGAATTAACTTTTGAAGAAGCAGCCGAGCTTGCTTATTTTGGCGCTAAAATTTTGCATCCGCAAACGGTATCTCCGGTAATCAATAAAGGAATTCCTATTTTCCTGAAAAACACCTTTACTCCAGAGAAAACCGGAACTAAAATCTCTTCTGAAGTGCATAGTAAAGGACTTAAGGCAATTGCAGCGAAAGATGATATTACCGCTATTAAAATCAAATCAAACCGAATGTTAATGGCGCATGGTTTCCTTCGAAAAATATTTGATGTGTTTAACCATTACGAAACCTCTATCGATATGATTACGACCTCGGAAATTGCAATTTCCCTAACCATCGATGATACCCGAAATCTGGATAAAATTCTAGAAGAATTAAATGCTTATGGTGAAATTACCGTAGATCGCAATCAAAGTATTGTGTGCATTGTGGGAGAATCTGTTATCGAGGATCAGTCAACTTACAAGTTATTCGAACTATTGAATGATATTCCTGTAAGGATGATAAGCTACGGGGGCAGTAGCAATAATATTTCTATACTGGTAGATACGCAAGATAAAATTAAAACCCTTAGAACCTTAAATCAAAAACTGTTTAGTGAAGGTTTAAGTCAGTTGGTTTAAAATTCATTTAATCAGGTACTTTAATCGTTTTTATGGTATAATAAAAAATCTCGAGGGAACCTGTTAGACCGGATCCCTTTTTTACAATTTCGAAGGAAGCCTCAGGGTATCATATCGTTTTGAAGATTCCAGTAAAAACCGACGTTTTTTACTGGAATTCGACGTTTTTAATAATCATTCATGCTCGGGATAATAATATCCTGCTTTTTGTAAGTTGTTACATTTAACGTAAGATCTTTTCCATTTTCCTGGCTTTCGCCAATTCGTCTACCAGCTTATCCAGGTATCGAACTTTTTTGGTAAGTGGTGTTTCAATGTCTTCAATTCGGTAGCCACAAATAGTTCCTTTAATAAGTGATGCATTGGGATGTAAATCTGCCTGATCAAAAAACTCCTTAAAATTCACCTTATTAGCGATTAGCAGTTGTAATTTTTCATTGGTAAAACCCGTTAACCATTGTATTACTTGGTGTAGTTCTTCTTTTGTTCTGCCTTTCTTTTCAATTTTAGCGAGGTAATGAGGATAAACCGAAGCAAAACTCATTTCGGCTACCTTACGGACATGATCAGGTGTGGTACTCATTTCTTTTATTTTTTTCCTTCTCTTCTATAAATTTAGACATAAAATAGGTACTGCGATTATTGTGGAATTTTAGCATGGTACCGATAAAATTTTTAGAACGATGTTCCGTAAGATTCTTTTTTAAAGCTATTAATTTTTCCTGAAATGCAGCAGTGAAATTTAATGCGGAAAATTTATCTTTTAGGATAGCTTTCCCCAGTTTTTGTCTTGAAATCCACTCCTCTTCGTCATGATAAATCTGAATCGCTTTATCAATAATTTCATCATCAGATGTACAAATGAAACCGTTCCAGCGATGGTTTTCAGAAATGCCTTCGGCTCCTATGGGTGTGGTGACAGAAACGAGTCCGTTTTGCATCGCATCGACCATTTTGCCTTTAAGTCCGGCACCAAATTGAATGGGTGATAGCAAAATTCGGTGGTTTTGCATTACTTCATCAACAGTATCAGCACGACCGTGCACTACAAAGCCTTCTTTTTTATTTTGAAGTTGATATACTTTATCACTGGCATAAGCTCCGTAAATATGAAGTTTTGCTTCGGGGAGCTTTTGTTTAATTTTAGGCCATATTTTCTGTTTTAAATGTAAGGTTGTCTGCCAGTTAGGTTCGTGTAGAAAGTTACCGATAAACATAAAATCCTGGCGTTCTTGAAATGACGGCGAATGCGCTGCTTTTTCGATTTCTTCAGTATCCAGTAAGTAAGGGAGGTATTCAATAACTTCAGCAGGAATTTTAAAAATAGATGTTAACAAATCCATTTCTATTTTAGAGATAATCAGGCTCAAATCACAACGGTAGATAGAAGCGATTTCTCTTTTCGCTACATCGGAGTTTAACATGAGTTTGTTGAGATCAGTCTTTGTACGCAATGCCTTTTTTCTGGCATTCCTAAGAAAATGTAAATCTTCGGTATCTAAAATTTTAATCGCTTCGGGGCAGATTGCATCTACACGCCAGCCATATTGTTCCTCGATCATAAAACGATCAAAAAGCACAATTTCAGGCTGTATTTTTTTTAGGAAATCATCGAAACTGGTATTATTCAGTTCGATTTTAGCCGTTTCAATACCTAATGTCTTTAGATCAAAAGCATGCTGGGATTGAGTTGCCGTGGTGGCAAAAGTGATGTTGTAATTTTCAGCAAGAAAAAAATGTAATAATTGCAACATTCGGCTTCCGGCGGCAGAAGAGGTAGGTTCCGGCCAAACATATCCAATAACCAGTAAATTTTTCATGGAAAATAGTTCTATCGACGTAGCAAAATTAAACTTCTTTTTTAAAAAGGATTTAAAAACACCGGTGCTTTATCTAGAATCTTATAATTTTTTGTATATTCTATACTTCGAAAAATAGGATATGAGCAGAGGATTTGTAAAAGAAGAAGATCAGGAAGAAGCACCGGTAATACCGCCAAGAGCTGCATTGCCAAATGGGGTAACAAACTACGTCACTCCGTTTGGTTATGAGGCCTTAGAAAAAGAACAACGGGATTTGGAAAGTGAAAGGGCAAATACAACCAGCGAGAACGAAACAGAAAGTCGAAGAGCAAAAGCAGTGATTGATGGGAAATTGAAATTGTTAGCTGAGAGACGGGCATCTGCCAGAATAATCCACCCAAACCAACAACCCGATGATGAAGTTCGTTTTGGAGCACATGTGAAATTAAAAAATCATACCGCAAACAGTATTCAGCAATTTCAGATTGTAGGCGTAGATGAAGCGAATGTAAAGCAGCAGAAAATCGCATTTGTAGCTCCAATAGCAAAGGCGGTTACCGGATTAAAAGTTGGAGAAAAAGCGGAATTTAAACTGGGTACCGAAACCCGAATTCTGGAAATCCTGGATATCACATATTAAAGAGCAATACAAGTTATAAATAAAAACCAATAAATTACCTGAATGAAAGTTTACGTAGTGATGGGCGTTTCTGGAATAGGAAAAACAACCATTGGGAAAAGCCTGGCCGATAAATTAGAAATTCCATTTTACGATGCCGACGATTATCATCCTGATGCTAATGTCGAAAAAATGAGCAAAGGAATGGCGCTAAATGATGAAGACCGTAAAGGGTGGTTACAAATTTTAGCCAAAAATATTAAAGCCTGGAGTACTGAAAAAGGTGCGGTGTTAGCTTGTTCTGCGTTGAAAGAATGCTATAGGGAAACGCTAACGGAAGGTTTGAAAAAGCAGGTGGTTTTTGTGTACTTACATGCGGAATATGATTTGGTGTATAAGCGAATGAAAGCCAGAAAAGGACATTATTTTAAAGCAGAGTTGCTGAAATCTCAATTTGATATTCTGGAAGAACCAAAAGATGCGATTAAGGTAAATGCTAATCAGGGTATACCTGAAATGGTTCATGAGGTATTGGCAAAAATAAATCCCTCTTAGATGGAAATACAATTATTATTGGCGGTTGGCCTGGGAATAGCTTTATTACTATTTTTAATACTGAAACTTAAAATTCAGGCATTTTTAGCCCTGCTGATCGTTTGTATTTTCGTTGGAATACTTGCCGGAATGCCTGCAGGTGATATTATGGAAACCATGAAAGAGGGCATGGGCAGCACGTTGGGATTTGTGGCAACCGTAGTGGGATTAGGAGCTTTATTTGGTGGGATTTTAGAACAATCCGGAGGAGCAAAAGCCCTGGCTTCTTTTATTCTTAAGAAAACCGGAGAAAAAAATGCTCCATGGGCCATGATGATTACCGGTTTTATAGTTGCCATACCTGTATTTTTTGATGTCGCTTTTATCATTTTAGTACCCATTACTTATGCCTTAAGTAAGAAAACCGGAAAGTCGTTAATCCTTTATGCTATCCCGCTTTTAGCCGGACTGGCAATTACCCATTGTTTTATTCCGCCCACCCCGGGCCCCATTGCGGTAGCCGATATTTTAGGAGCCGATTTAGGATGGGTAATTTTATTTGGTTTTGCTGCCGGAATTCCTGCGGCTATTTTAAGCGGACCGTTTTTTGCAAGATTATTAACGAAAAGCCTGTATGTAGCGCCCAAAAGTTTTACCGAAGATTCAGCACCGGAAGATCAGATGCCCTCTGCTAAAATGATCACTGCCATCATTTTTGTTCCTATTTTTTTGATTGTTTTAAATACGCTGATGGCCAGTCCTTTGGTAGACGCTTCCGATTTCCCAAATTGGATAAATTATATGATTGATTTATTAGGTCATCCATTTACCGCCTTGATTATTGCTAACCTTTTAGCCTGGTATTTCTTAGGAGTAAAACGCGGCGTCACCAAAGACAAATTATTAAAAATAGCCGCAAAGAGTTTTGAATCTGCCGGGATTATTATTTTACTTACTGGTGCGGGGGGTGCTTTTAAACAAATCCTTATCAATACCGGAGCAGGAGAAATGATTGCAAATAATTTGAATGAAAGCTTTATAAATCCGCTGCTGTTTGGGTTTATAGTGGCGGCATTAATCAGGGTATTACAGGGATCTTCAACAGTAGCTATGATTACCGCTGCCGGAATTACCGCACCGCTTTTAGAAGGAGCGAATTATGCTGAAAGCCAAATTAGTTTAATAGTAATCGCAGTAGCCTCTGGCGCTTTGATCCTATCTCATGTAAATGATAGCGGATTTTGGCTGGTAGGGCAGTATATTGGCCTAAACGAAAAACAAACATTTAAAAGCTGGACGGTGATGACTACCATTATCTCTCTTGTAGGTCTTGGGGTTTCCTCCCTGCTTTGGTATTTATTATAAAACTAGATATTAATTTTTAAAATTGCCTATCTTGTACAAATTCAACCACCAAATTTTATCATTTTAATGAAAAATACGTATACTACCAGTTTAAACCTACCCAAGTTAGATTTTATTCTATTGATTTTTAGAATCGGAATTTCGATCCTAATGCTGTTTCATGGCGTTCCCAAATTGATAAACTTTTTTTCTTCTGAAGAGATACAATTTGCAGATCCTTTGGGTGTTGGACAAACCATGACGCTAGCTGTTGCTGTTTTAGCTGAATTTGTTTGTTCCATAATGCTTATTTTAGGTATTGGAACCCGAATTGCAACAATTCCACTTATCGTGACTATGGCCGTAGCTGCTATTATTGTACATGCGCCAGATGGTCTGGAAAGGCAAGAATTGCCTTTTATGTATTTACTTTCTTATGTTTTATTGTTTTATACCGGGGCAGGAAAATATTCGCTGGATCATTATTTGATGTTTAAAGCGGAAAAAAAAGAAATAAAGTCATAAACTAAAAAAAGTCTTGTTATTTACTGAATAACAAGACTTTTTTAAATTCCTTATCGAATCCAATTAAAACGATCAAAGATTAAATACTCCTATAGCTTCCGGATGGGACCCTGGAAGGAAATATTATTACTAAAGGACTCATCGCCATTAGGTAATTTACACTAATTTATTCTTCTGAAGAAGATTCTTCCATCGTATGATATACATTTTGTACATCATCATCTTCTTCTAATTTTTCCAGTAATTTTTCTACATCGGCAGACTGTTCTGGAGTAAGCTGTTTGGTAACCTGAGGTATTCTTTCGAATCCAGAAGAAATAATTTCAATATTTTTACTTTCCAGTTCTTTTTGGATGCTTCCAAAATACTCAAAAGGAGCGTAGATGTGAATTCCGTCTTCATCTTCAAAAACTTCTTCAGCTCCATAATCAATAAATTCAAGTTCTAATTCTTCCACGTCTAAGCCTTTTGCATTAATCCTGAAGTTACAGGTATGATCGAACATAAACTCTACAGACCCCGAAGTTCCTAAGTTTCCGTCACATTTATTGAAGTAGGATCGTACATTGGCTACGGTACGGTTGTTATTATCGGTAGCGGTTTCAACTAAAACAGCGATACCGTGTGGCGCGTATCCTTCAAAAAGGACAATTTTATAATCACCCTGACTTTTATCTGATGCTCTTTTAATTGCACGTTCGATATTGTCTTTTGGCATGTTAACACTCTTGGCGTTCTGGATCACCGCTCTAAGCTTAGAGTTAGCGTCTGGATCTGGTCCACCTTCTTTAACGGCCATTACAATGTCTTTTCCTATACGAGTAAAGGCTTTGGCCATTGCAGACCAACGCTTCATCTTACGTGCTTTTCTAAATTCAAATGCTCTTCCCATGATAATAAAAATGAAATCCGGGCAAAAATATAAAAAAAGCTCCTAAAATGATTTCAAATTAGGAGCTTTCTGGAATATTGAATTTTTATACTGATTCCGGCCTTATTTGGCTTCAACAATATCTTCTATAGCTTTGGCCATTTTAAAGTCTTTATCAGTGACTCCGCCTGCATCATGCGTGGATAAAGAAATTTCTAATTCGTTGAAAGAATTTGCCCAGTTAGGATGATGTTGCATGGCTTCGGCTTCAAAAGCGATTCGGGTCATTACCGTAAAAGCATCTTTAAAGTTTTCGAATTTAAAAGACGTGTGGATAGCTTCTTTTGCATATGTCCATCCTTCAAGACTTTCTAGTTTTTTGCTGATTTGTTCTTCGGTTAGTTTTTCCATAATTGAAACAATTTTTTCTATAATTCAATTTAGGAATACTTTACTGGAAATAATATAAACAGAAGTGCTTTAATATAAGATTAACCTATTTTTTAAGGCTGGCTTCAACAACTTCCTGTACGCTTATCTGGAGATTAGTGGGTAGTAAGTTATCTTTGGGTAAAACGGCTAAATAGCGATCGTTATTGCTATCATATACGTTTTTAAAAAGCGGATTGTCATATCCCAAAATCTCACAAATATCTTCAACAAAATCTTTTTGATGCACCAAATCTGAACTTCCTAAATGAAAAACACCTTGTAACTTTCGATTTACGATATAATGAATCTGCTGGGTTATTTTACTAATTTCAGTAACATTAATCACCACATTAGGGAATACCTCTATAGCTTCGCCCAAATCGATTAGTGTTTTAATCTCATTTAGTCTGGGAGAACCCTGGCCAAAAACCATGGGTAATCTTAAAATATTGTATTTATCATTAGGAAGTCTTAAAAGAGCGTTCTCTATTTTAATTTTAAATCGGCCGTAGATACTTTGTGATAATGTTTTATCATACTCGTAGCTTGGATAGTTGGTAAACGCATCAAAAACGTTTGCAGAACTTAAAAAGATAAGTTTGCAGGGATGCGTTAAAATATAGCTTATTACCGAATAATGCAGTGCTATTTGTGCTTCGAAACTTCCTCGCACCGCAGATATGATAATGCTCGGTTTTAAATTGTAGAGCAAAAGATCCAAGCTATCGGTCTCCATATCATATTGATGGAACTGGTGGTTTTTTTCTAATGCGCGACTGTCTGTACAGTAGGTACCGTGCGTATCAAAATAGGAGCATAGCTCTTTATAGATGGCATTGCCAATAAAGCCGCTAGCTCCTAATATTAATATACGTTCCAAATAATTTATCCTTTATAAAAGGGCAATTTCACCTGAGTGGCAGAAACAGCTTTTTTACGGATCTGAATATTGATTTTCTTTCCAAAACCTGTATATTCCGATTTTACATATCCTAAGCCAATTCCTTTCTCTAATGAAGGTGACATGGTACCCGATGTAACATTTCCTATAACTTCTCCTTCGTCATTTACGATATCATATCCTTGTCTTGGAATACCGCGCTCATCAAGTTCAAATGCAACAAGTTTACGTTTAGGGCCTTCTTCTTTTTCTTGTTTTAAAGCTTCAGCGTTGATAAAATCTTTTGTGAATTTAGTGATCCATCCTAATTTGGCTTCGATAGGCGATGTGGTATCATCAATATCATTTCCGTAAAGACAAAACCCCATTTCTAAACGTAGCGTATCTCGAGCGGCAAGACCAATTGGCTGAATACCATAGTCCTTACCGGCTTCCATCACTTTGTCCCAAATTTCTTGAGCACATTCATTTTTAAAATAAATCTCGAAGCCGCCACTACCGGTATATCCGGTTGCCGAAATAATCACCTTTTCCATACCGGCAAAAGTTCCGATTTCAAAAGTGTAGAATTTCATTGCGCTAAGATCAACATCCGTAAGTGATTGCATAGCCTCGGCAGCTTTTGGTCCCTGTATGGCTAGAAGAGACAGCTCTTCGCTAAGATCGGTTAAATTAGCATCCATCGTATTATGTTTGCTAATCCAGTTCCAGTCTTTTTCTATATTGGCCGCATTGACTACTAACAAATACTTTTCAGCATTCATCCTATAGATAATCATATCGTCTACAATACCGCCCTTTTCATTTGGCATACAGGTATATTGTGCCTGCCCATCCACTAGCTTGGAAGCATCGTTAGAAGAAATTAACTGTATGAGCGCTAAGGCGTTTTCTCCCGTTACTAAAAATTCTCCCATGTGAGAAACATCAAAAACACCAAGTTTTTCACGAACATTATGATGCTCTGCATTTACACCCTCGTAAGAAACCGGCATATTATAACCCGCAAAAGGAACCATTTTGGCTCCCAACTCTTTATGTTTATTCGCTAATGCTACTTCTTTCATTTTGATTATTTAGTTTGCGCAAATTTATAGAATTAAGCCTGAACTGCCCATAGTTTCCCTAAAATTGTGAAGGAAATGTCAAAGCTTCGCCTAAGCTTTGCGTATACCGTATATTTGAATAAAACCATAAAAACCGAGGATTTATGAAGATTTTTTCTGCAGCGCAATTAAAGAAAGCAGATGAGCTTAGCATCAAAAATCAAAATATTACTTCAACACAATTAATGGAGCGGGCGGCAAGCCATGTTTCTGCTGAGATACATAAACGCCTGCAAAATTCAGATATTGCCATTAAAATATTTTGTGGTGTGGGTAATAATGGTGGGGACGGATTGGTAATTGCCCGTCAATTGATTGAAAAAGACTATAATGTCAAGGTTTTTGTGGTGAATTATACCGATAATCGATCTGATGATTTTTTGATTAATTATGACCGACTAAAAGAAACTACAAATGATTGGCCGGAATATATTAAATCGGCCAGTGATTTTCCAGAAATCGATCAAAATGAATTTGTGATCGATGCCATTTTTGGTATTGGTTTAAACCGACCTTTAGAGGGTTGGATAGCGAAACTTGTAGATCATATCAATTATTCGAATGCTTTTATTTTATCCATCGATATGCCTTCGGGATTATTTTCAGATCGTATCCCCGGTGAAGAAGATCGTGTTATTTCTGCAAATTTCACCATTAGTTTTCAAACTCCGAAATTGGTGTTCTTTTTACCGCAAACCATGGATTTTGTAGGAGATCTTCAAATACTCGATATAGGTCTGGACCGCGAGTTTCTATCTTCGGAAAAAGGGCAGGCCGAACTGATCAGTAAACCTGAAGCGCGTTTACTTTATCAACCCAGAAAATCGAATTCCCACAAGGGAAATTATGGTCACACGCTGGTAGTGGGCGGTAGTTACGGGAAAATAGGTAGTGTACTTTTATCGTCAAAAGCAGCTTTACGAACAGGTGCTGGGCTGGTGAGCACTTTTATACCTAAATGTGGTTATACCATTTTACAAACCGCACTGCCTGAAGCCATGGTAATTGTAGATAAAAACGATGAAAAATTAACCCATATCGATCACGGTATGGATCCTTCAGTTATTTGTTTTGGAATGGGAGCAGGAAAAGATCCGGAAACGCTTGAAGCTTTTAAACAATTACTGGAGCAAACCAAAAAACCAGTGCTCATTGATGCCGATGGCTTAAATATGATTTCTGAGCATAAAGAATTATTAAAATTTCTACCCAGACAATCTGTTTTGACACCGCACCCAAAAGAATTACAGCGTTTAATTGGAGATTGGAAAGATGATTTTGATAAGTTGAAAAAAGTAGAGGAATTTACTCGAAATCATGATGTTATTTTGGTTTTAAAAGGATCACATACCTTTATTTTTGGTGAAGGGAATATTTATATAAATAATTCGGGTAACCCGGGTATGGCCACTGCGGGCAGCGGGGATGTATTATCCGGAATTATAAGCGGATTGATTTCGCAACAATACCAACCTTTGGCCGCTGCGATTCTTGGGGTATATTTGCATGGTTTATCTGGGGATATCGTTGGCGAAAATCGATCTTATCAAGCATTAATTTCAGGAGATATTGCGGAAAATATGGGGGCAGCTTTTCAGTCTTTATTTGCAGATTAAAGGATCGGCGAAATTCTTATTTTAAATATAGGTCTTCTATTTTGAAATTGTGGATACAAGCTCGCGTTTCTAATTGAGAAAGATCTCAAAAATCTGCAATTTTAAGGTATTGATAATAAAATTGTAATAATTTGGATACTATTTTTTGAAATTGGATTTTTGCTGTGTTGTTTTTAGAAATCGATTTCGAAAATTTTAAAACGGAGTAATGGAACCTATACATTATATCACCTCGGCAATTTTAGATTTAGATATTATCAGGGATATTATTGATAATAATATGAAACTGGCTTTAAGTGAGGAAGCTCGTTTAAATATCACAAAATCCCGGAAATATTTAGACCAAAAAATAAAAGAAAGTGATGTACCCATTTACGGTATTAATACTGGTTTTGGTGCATTATGTAATGTGAAAATTACTTCAGAAAAATTAACTATTTTACAGGAGAATCTTGTAAAATCCCATGCCTGTGGTACGGGTGAAAGAGTGAGCAAGCCTATTATACGCCTTATGCTCTTACTGAAAATACAGTCGTTGAGCTATGGAAATTCGGGAGTTGCTTTAGAAACTACTGAACGCCTAATTGATTTTTTTAATGAAGATATTTTACCGGTCGTCTATGAACAGGGATCTTTAGGCGCTTCTGGAGATTTAGCTCCATTAGCACACCTGGCATTACCGCTAATAGGCGAAGGGGAAGTATATTATAATAATGAAATAATCTCTGGAGCCTCAATATTGGAAAAAAAGAACTGGAAGCCCGTAAAATTACAATCAAAAGAAGGGTTAGCGCTTCTAAACGGTACGCAGTTTATGAGTGCTCATGCCGTACATGGCTTAATTAAAGCCTATAAATTATCATATTGTGCAGATTTTGTAAGTGCGGTTTCTATGGATGCATTTGATTGTAATTTATCTCCTTTTGATGAACTGGTACATCTGGTAAGACCACATCGCGGACAGATAAAAACGGCGGAGCGAATTAGACAGTTTTTAGAAGGAAGCGAGTTAGCGCAACAAGAAAAAGAAAATGTGCAGGATCCTTATTCGTTTAGATGTGTTCCTCAGGTTCATGGAGCCACCAAAGATACATTGGCATTTGTACACAAAACAGTAAAAACCGAGATCAATTCGGTTACCGATAATCCAAATATTTTTGTCAAAGCCGATAAAATAATTTCCGGTGGAAATTTTCATGGTCAGCCGTTAGCTTTGGCGATGGATTATTTAGCCATAGCTATGGCCGAGTTGGCTAATATTTCGGAAAGAAGGACCTATCAATTAGTATCAGGATTGCGAGGATTACCTAACTTTTTGGTAGAAAATCCAGGCTTGAATAGCGGATTTATGATTCCGCAATATACTGCCGCGAGTATTGTAAGCCAGAATAAACAATTATGTATGCCGGCATCTGTGGACTCTATTGTTTCTTCAAATGGGCAGGAAGACCATGTGAGTATGGGGGCTAATGCCGCCACAAAATTAATCAGAGTGATGGAGAACGTGGATTCGGTTTTAGCAATCGAATTGTTTAATTCGTCCCAGGCCTTACATTTTAGATCACCGGCAAAATCTTCAGAAAAAATAGAGCATGTGTTATCTGATTTTAGAAAAAAGGTGCCGATTGTTACAGAAGATGTGATGATGGCGCCATTAATTCAGCAATCAAAAATATTTTTAGAAGGATTTATTATCCGGGAAGACTACCTGAATTAATAATTTGTAGTGCTTCATTGTATTCTAAAAAATGCAGACAATATAAGCTGGTTAAAATCTTTACAAACTTAAGATTTAAGGCATCAACATAGCGATCTGAAACCAAAATAACCCAGTTTGCATGTGCTTCAATAGATTTTTTTCCAGAGATTAGTAACATTGGATCGAAGGAATATTTATCCTCAGGGTTTATTCTTTTAACAAGGATTCCGATTTTTTTTTTTTTCACCATAAGCCTCTAATTTCATCTGAAGGCATTCTTCATAATCTTTTACACCGAAATGACCTTCATGAAAAATTTCCATTTGAATATATGAGGGGGTGAAGATTAATTGAAAATCTTTAAACTTTATAAGATTCATATTTGGGGATAATTACTTTTTGGGAGCAGTAAAAATAAGTAAAGCCCCACAAAATTGTGAGGCTTTAAAAAAAATATAATGATGAAAATTATTTTTTGGATTCAGATTCTTCTTCGGTATTTTTTCCTTTTTTAACTTTTATAACCAATTCGTCTTCACCTTTCTTATAATCCATTTCAATCTTATCACCTTCAGCGATCTTAGAATTAATGATCTCTTCCGCCAGCGCATCTTCAATATATTTCTGAATAGCACGGTTTAAAGGTCTAGCTCCGTATTGTTTATCAAAACCTTTTTCAGCAATGAAATCCTTGGCTTTATCACTTAATTCTAAATGATATCCAAGACCACCAATTCGGCCATATAATTTAGAAAGTTCGATATCAATGATTTTATGAATATCTTCTCTTTCTAAAGCGTTGAACACTATTACATCGTCAATCCGATTCAGGAACTCTGGAGCGAATGCTTTTTTAAGGGCATTTTGAATGACTCCTCGAGTATTTTCATCGGCCTGTGCTCTTTGGGATTGTGTACCAAAACCAATACCCTGACCAAAGTCCTTAAGTTTTCTAGCTCCAATATTAGAAGTCATGATAATAATCGTATTCCTAAAGTCGAT